>ENA-OZDY01000635-OZDY01000635.1-human-gut-metagenome-genome-assembly--contig:-NODE-635-length-11809-cov-4.485367_pt1 | contig 11809 bp, 12 predicted proteins | sample MGYA00245063_ERZ653599 | MGnify/ENA primary metagenome ERZ653599 (study PRJEB26926, sample SAMN06165004) | human gut metagenome | biome: ENVO:00009003; feature: ENVO:2100002; material: ENVO:00002003... | reverse complement strand
GCTCCGTCTCGTGGGCTCGGAGATGTGTATAAGAGACAGACATAGGGGAGATAGCGGCTGTCATTCCGCTTGCCCCGCATGGGTACCGGAGCCATATAGGGAGCGTCCGTCTCCACCACCATCCGGTCCAGGGGCGTGATGGCCGCCACCTCCGGGGCCCGCTTTGCGTTTTTGTAGGTGATGGGCCCGTCGAAGCCCAGATACCAACCCCGCTTCAGCAGCTCCGCCGCCATCTCTGGTGAGCCGGAAAAGCAGTGGAACACGCCGGTGACGGTGGGAAATTCCTTGATGATGGCAAGACAGTCCCCGTGGGCCTCCCGATCATGGACGATCACCGGCAAATCCAGCTCCGCCGCCAGTGCCAGCTGCTTGCGGAATACCGTCTGCTGAAACGCTCTGGGCGGATTGTCCTCCCAGTAGTAGTCCAGTCCGATCTCCCCGATGGCCACCACCTTGGGCCGCTCCAAAAGCTGCCGCAGCTCCGTCAGGTCGCTGTCCTGAAAGCCGTCGCAGTCCTCCGGATGGACGCCCACGGCGGCGTACACATGCGGGTACCGTTCCGCCAGCTCTGCCGCCGCACGGGAGGAGGGCAGGTCGCATCCCGGGTCCAGCACCAGCCCCACGCCGACCCCCGGCATGGCGGAAAGGAGCGCATCCCGGTCGCTGTCAAAGCGGTCCGCGTCATAATGGGCATGGGTATCAAAAATCGGCATAATCCTCTACCTCGTTCGTTTTTTGTTCCAGTATACACGGAAAGCGGCCGTTTGAAAAGAAAAACCGTGGGAGGACCCACGGTTTTCCGAAGTTCATTCTGTTGGCTCCTTGGGCAGCGTCACCGTGATCACGGTTCCCTTCCCCGGCTGGCTTTCCAGCCGGAGGGTACCGTGGTGATACGCTACGGCGTGTTTCACGATGGACAGCCCCAGCCCCGTGCCACCAATGGCCCGGGAATGGCTCTTATCCACCCGGTAAAACCGCTCAAAGACCCGGCTCTGATCCCCCTCCGGGATGCCGATGCCGGTATCCCGAACCAAGAGGGTCACGTCCCGATCCGTTTCCGCCACCTCTACGGTGACGCTTCCGCCGGGGACGTTGTACTTCACGGCGTTCTCGCAGAGGTTTCGGGCGATCTCGTACAGCAGTCGCCGAACGCCGAAAACCGTTCCGGCGATGCCGGTCACGGAAATGTGCACCGCTTGTGCCGCCGCCTGTGCTGTCAGAGAGCGGGCCGCCTCCTGCGCCAACTCCAAAACGGATACCTGCTCATGGGGCAACGCACCGCCCTCGTCCAACTGGGACAGGCGGAGAATATCGTTGATCAGCGCCACCAGCCGGTCCGCCTCCTGATGGATGCGGCTCAGGAACCGGAGCTGGTCCTCCGGCTTCACCAGACCGTTTTCCAGCAATTCCGCGCTGCCGATAATGGACTGCAAGGGCGTTTTCAGTTCGTGAGACACGTTGGCGGTGAACTCCCGCCGCATCCGCTCGGCTTCCGCCTGCTCCGTCACATCAAAGGCCAGCAAAACCGTACCCAGCACCTTGCCGTTGGATTCGATACGGCTGAAATCAAGCTGGTATTCCCGGCCTCGCCGCTCTGCCCGCAGCTGACTGTGCCCGGTCTCGGCGGCAGCATGGATGGCGGCGGTCAGGTCCGGATGGCGGTCCACTGTCAAGAAATCCTGTCCTACGCAGGTACCGTCCGCATGAAACAGTGCTTGGGCCGCCGGATTGATGCTGAGGATGCGCCCGCCGTGGTCCAGCAGCACCAGACCTTCCCGCATACTGCCGGTGATCTGTTCAAATTCGTCCTGCCGCTGCCGGAGGTCTCTGGTCCGGTGGCGGATCTCCTGCTGCTGGGCGTAGACCCGCCCCAACAGCGGAGACAGCTCCTCATAGGCGTTGTTGTCCAGCGGGTGCTCCAGATCCAGCCGGTTCAGCGGCTCCACCACCCGTCGGGCCGCCCGGCTCGCCAAGAGTGCGGAAAGTCCCACCGCCAACAGTGCCACCACGATGACGGCGTGGAGCATCCCAAGAACCAGCATCCATACCGTTTTCTGACTGCCGGAAATGCGGAGCACAGAGCCGTCCGTCAGGCGCACCGCCTGATAGAGCATCTTTTCCGTCAGCGTCTCGGAATAGCGGGCGCTGCTGCCGCTGCCGCCGGTGAGCGCCTCCCGGATCTCCTCCCGCTGGCCATGATTTTCCATGGGCTGCGTATCCGTTCGGGTGTCATACAGCACTGTGCCGTCCGATGCCACCCAGGTCAGCCGCTCCGCCGTGTCCCGGACGCGGGCCAGATAGTCCGCGCCGTCCGCTTCCACCGCCGCCGCAGCCAGTGTCAGTTCTGTCTGAAGCTGCTGTTCCCGCACCGTGGCGAAATAGGTGTAAAGGCAGCCGGTGATCACCAGCAGCGATGCCAGCAGCACCGTCAGTGACGCCGCCAGAGTTGAACGAAAGATCTTCCCGGTCATAGGCCGATCTCCATACGGTAGCCCACGTTCCGAACGGTCTCGATCAGCTTGCCGTAGGCCCCTAACTTCTGCCGCAGGGTGCGGATGTGCATATCCAGTGTGCGGCTGTCATCCATGTACTCCATATTCCACACCTGTGTGAATAGCTGTTCTCTGGTGAATGCCATTCCCGGATGGGACAGAAACAGCCGCAAAAGCTCAAACTCCTTATAAGTGAGCTGGAGCCGCTGGCCGTCCGCCGTCACGGTGCGGCAGTCCAGGTCCATAGAAAGGCCCCCGGCAGAGAGCACATGGCCCGTATCGGCGGGATGACACCGCCGCAGCACCGCCTTCACCCGGGAAACCATCTCCATGACGCCGAAGGGCTTCACCAGATAGTCGTCGGCCCCTAAGTCCAGACTTTGAATTTTGTCATATTCCGCGCCCTTGGCCGTGGCCATGATGACGGGGATGTCCCGCAAGGCCGGTGCGGCCTTCATCTTTTTCAGCAGAGACACACCGTCCTCCCCCGGCAGCATCACGTCCAGCAGCACCAGCTCCGGCGTTTCCGTCTGCAGCGCCTCCCAGAAGGATGCTCCATCGTCAAAGCCTCTGGCCTCAAAGCCGGTGGATGTCAGGGCGTACAGCTCAATATCCCGGATACTGGCGTCGTCCTCCACGCACCAGATCATAGCAATCTCCTTATGTCAGTGTGATTTCGTCCTTGTGGGTCCCGGTCACGGAGTAAATGACCCACTCGGCAATGTTCGTGGCGTGATCGCCGATGCGCTCGTAGTACTTGGCGATCATCAGCAGGTCCAGGGCGTATTCGCCGTCTGCCGGGTCCGCCGCGATCTTTCCGATCAGGCTCTGCTTGACCCGGGCAAACTGCTCGTCCACAACGTCATCCGCCGCGATGACCTTTTTCGCCAACATTATATCACATTTCACATAGGCGTCCACACTTTCCGTCACCATTTGTATGACCGCCTTCGCCATTTCCTTCAAAAGGGCGTCGTTTTCCGCCTGCCTCCCGTCTAAAAAGGCTACGATCTCTGCGATGTCCTCCGCCTGATCGCCGATGCGCTCCATGTCGGTGATCATCTTCAATGCGGCGGAGATCTGCCGCAGATCCCGGGCCACCGGCTGCTGCCGCAAAAGCAGCTTCAGGCAGAGGTTTTCGATCTCCCGCTCCTTGTGGTCGATCTCGCTGTCCAGAGGAGCTACCTTGGAGGCCAGCGCCGTGTCCCCCTCCGTCAGCGCCTGAGAGGACAGGGCGATGACCTCCTCGCACAGCGCCCCCATCTCGATCATCTCGTGGTTGAGCTGCAAAAGCTGTTCGTCGAATTTACTGCGCATCTTACCCAAACCTCCCGGTGATGTAATCCTCCGTCCGTTTGTCGGCGGGGGTGGAAAACAGCTGCTCTGTCTTGCCGAACTCCACCAGCTCCCCCAGCAGGAAAAAGGCGGTGTTGTCGGAAATACGGGCGGCCTGCTGCATATTGTGGGTCACCATGACCACGGTGTACTGGCTTTTCAGCTCCGCCGCCAGATCCTCAATTTTAGAGGTGGAGATGGGATCCAGAGCGCTGGTGGATTCGTCCATCAGCAGCACCTCCGGCTCCACCGCCAAAGCCCGGGCGATGCACAGCCGCTGCTGCTGACCGCCGGAAAGCCCCAAGGCGCTTTTCTTCAGCCGGTCCTTTACCTCGTCCCAGATAGCGGCGGAACGCAGAGAGTTCTCCACAATCTCGTCCAGCTTCACCCGGTTTCGGATGCCGTGGGTCCGGGGGCCGTAGGCCACGTTATCGTAAATGCTCATAGGGAATGGGTTGGCCTTCTGAAACACCATGCCGATCTGCTTGCGGAGCCATGTGGGGTCCACAGAGCTGCCGTAGAGGTCCTGTCCGTGGAAATCCACCTCGCCGGTGATCTTCACCGAGGGGATCAGGTCGTTCATCCGGTTCAGCGTCCGCAGGAAGGTAGACTTGCCGCAGCCGGAGGGACCGATGAAGGCGGTGATCTCGTGTTCGGGAATGGCGATGGATACATCGTGGAGGGCATGGTTGGGGCCATACCAGAGATTCAGTTTTTTTGCTTCCAAAATCGGTTCCATAGGGTCTCCTCAATTCTTTTTCAGCTTCCGCCCCAGAAACACGGCGGAGAGGTTGATGAGCAGGGTCAACAGCATCAGAATGGTGGCGATGGAGAAGGCCACCGCCGTCTCGCCCCGTTCGTTGGCGTAGACGTACAAGGCCACCGTCAGCGTGGCGGAGGAGGAATGAAGGGCCGTGAAGAAATCGTTGAGCACCAGACCAAACCCGGCGGTGTACAGCAGCGCCGCGCTTTCCCCCACGATGCGGCCAACGGCCAAAATGCAGCCGGTGACGATGCCGTCGATGGCGTTGGACAGCACCACGGTACGGACCATGCGCCACTTTCCGGCCCCCAGCCCCAATGCTCCCTCCCGGTAGGACTGGGGTACGGTTTTCAGGCTCTCCTGAGTGGTGCGAAGAATGGTAGGTAGAATCATCACCACCAGAGTCAGTCCACCCGCCAGCACGCCTGCCTGCAAATTCATTTTCTGCACGAAAAACAGCATCCCTACCAGACCGAAAATAATGGAGGGGATCCCCGTCAGGGTCTCGGCAGCGAACTCAATGAGGCTCACCAGCCGCCGGTTTTCCGCGTACTCCGTCAGATAGATGGCGGCCCCCACGCCCAAGGGCAGAACGATGACCATGGCCGCCAAAATGATATACAGAGTGTTGAGAATGTTTGGTAAAATACCGATCGTATTCTTAATATAGCTGGTCTGGCCGGACAGCAGCTCCCAGGTCAGCCCCGGGATCCCCCGGCAGAAAATGTAGCCGATCAAAAACACCAGCAGCGCGCAGGTCAGTCCGGCGCATAGCCACACCAGCGCACGCATCCCCCGGTTGTAGACCCGGCGGCGAAGGGATAAGGTTTGTCCGTTCATGTCAGCCCTCCTTCCGGTTCTTAACGCACACGTTCAGAAACACATTGATGAGCATGATAAAGAGGAACAGCACCAGGCCGATGGAATAAAGCGCCTGCTGATACAGGCTTCCTACACTGGCGTAGGCCATGCCGGAGATAATGCCGGTGGTGAGAAAGCGCACCGGCGTAAACAGCCCCGGCATATTGGACACGTTGCCCGCCACCAGAATGATGGCCATCGCCTCACCGATGGCCCGGCCCACGCCCAGCACCACCGCCGCCGCGATGCCGCTGCGGGCGGCGTGGACGCTGACCCGGAAATAGGTCTCCATCTCCGCCGCGCCTAAGGCGAGACTGGCCTCCTCGTACTCCTTTGGAACGGCCCGGAGCGCCGTTTCCGACACGTTGATGATGGAGGGCAGGATCATAATAGCCAGCACGATCATAGCGGCCAGCAGGCAGGCGCCGGAGCTGAGGTGGAACAGGTTCCGGATGGCCGGCACCAGCACGATCATGCCCACCAGACCGTACACCACCGACGGGATGCCCGCTAACAGCTGTACCGCCGTGCGGATCACCGCCGCCAGCTTCGGTGGGGCCACCTTCGCCAGAAATACAGCAGTCAGCAGTCCCACAGGAACGCCGATGACAATGGCACCGGCAGTGCCGTAAACAGAGGTCAGGATAAAGGGCAGAATTCCGTACTGTGCGCCGGTGGTGGTGTTGGTGGGGTCCCAGACCTTGCCCAACAGGAATTGAAACAGGCCGATCTGCCGAATGGCGGGCAGACCGGAGAGAATCAGATAAATGCTGATGAGCAGCACAAAGGCCACCGCCACGATGCCGCACAGCAAAAAAATCAAATGGATGATCTGTTCCACGGTTTTGCGGGCGCGGTAGCTGCTCCGCTCCGGTGTATGCGGGGGATTTGTAATACTTTCCACCGCGTTGACGGCGGTCAAAATTACGTCAGAGTCCATGCTAGGCTCCTTTCTTGTTTTTCACGGGAACAGCCTCCACCCACAGCTATGGATGGAGGCGGACTTGTCATGCTGCGGGAAGAAGGGGTGTGTGCGGGGAACCCAGGAAGGGTTCCCTGCACTTTTTTAATCGCCCGGATTTCAGCCTTTGCTGAAATCCATGCCTGTCGCTGAATTTATTTCGCGACAGGCACCGCACCAGCAGCCTTGATCAGCTGGCTGGCAGCGGAAGAGGTAGCGTAGTCGAAGAATGCCTGGGCTGCGGGAGACAGGTTCTCGCCGGTCTTGGTCACCAGCACGAAGGGCCGCTGAATGGCGTAGCTGCCGTCCAGAACGGTGGCTTCCGTGCAGGCCACGCCGCCTACGGTGACGGCCTTGACGGTGTTCTTACCCTCCACAGCGGAGAGGGATGCGTAACCGATGGCGTTGGGGTTGCCGGCAACCGCCTCGATGACGCCGCCGGTGGAGGTCAGCTCCTGATCCAGCTTGCAGGCATCCTTGGTGCCGGTGATGGACTCGAAGCCGTCCCGGGTGCCGCTGCCCGCCTCACGGCCGATGCAGGAGATGGTACCGGCGTCGCCGCCCACCTCGCTCCAGTCGGTGATCTCACCGGTGAAGATCTTGCCGATCTGCTCCACTGTCAGATCCGCCACCTTGCTGTCGGCATTGACGATGACAGCGATGCCGTCCAGCGCCACGATGGTCTCGGTCAGACCGCCGGCCTTCTCCTCGTCCTTCAGGGCGCGGGAGGCAAGGCCGATGTCGGCGCTGCCGTTGCTGGCAGCCTCAATGCCTGCGCCGGAGCCGGTAGGATCATAGGTGACGGTGACGCCGCTGTTGTCGGCCATGAACTGCTCACTCAGGGCGCCGATGACCTTTTCCATAGAGGTGGAGCCGTTGGTGGACACACTGCCGGAGAGGGCGGTCTCAGCCGGAGTCTCCGTCTGCGCGCTGCTGTCGGTGTTCGTGTCAGCAGGCGTTTCCGTCTTGGATCCGCAGCCGGTAAGGGCCGCCAGGCTCAGAGCCAAAGTCAGAATCAATGCAAGTGTCTTTTTCATGTTTGTCTTCCTTTTTTATTTGATATTTGGGTTTTCCCCTTTTCACACTTATCAGTGTACCGGCTGTATGTAAAAGGCGAAAGACAAACCATGTAAAATCCATGTCAAATCGTTCCGCAAATCACTTCTCTGCCGAAAAAAGCAGAGAAAAAGCGTCTTTCCGCAATGCGGAAAGACGCTTTTTGAAGCACAAACAGTCGATTCGGTTATCGCTGACCCTTGTCGTAGGGAATGCCCTCCGCTTTGGGTGCGCGGGAATTCTTGGAGGTAAAGGCCAGCACGATCAGAGAAATGATGTAGGGCAGCATATTGTAAACGGAACTGGGAAGGTTCATGACCTTCAGGAAGGCAAAGCCGGTGTAGACATTGCCCAAGGCCCGGAAGAAGCCGAACAGCAGCGCTGCCAGCGCGATGCGCTGGGGCTTCCACTGGCCGAAGATCATCACCGCCAGAGACAGGAAGCCGAAGCCAGCCACGCCGTACTCAAACCGCCACTCGGACACACCGGCGGTGATGAACACGATGCCGCCCAAGCCGCCCAAGAAACCGGAGATCAGCACACCGGCCCAGCGCATTTTATAGACGTTGATACCCACGCTGTCCGCCGCCTGAGGATGCTCGCCGCAGGCCATGAGCCGCAGGCCGAACCGTGTCTTGTACAGCAGCACATAGGAGGCTACCAGCAAAAGCGCCGTAATGAGCATGAACCAGCTGAACTCAAAGGAGCCGATGCTCACGGTAAATGCCTTTTTGGCACCGGCGTACTGAATGATGGAGGACACGTCATCGGGATTGGCCGCAGTGTTGATGGCCTTGACAATGACGGTGGCCCCAGCGGTGCCCAGCAGGTTCAAAGCTGTGCCTACCAACGTCTGATCTGCCTTGAAGTTGATACAGGCCACAGCCAGCAGGCAGGAATACACCATGCCCACCGCGGCGGAAACCAGCACCACTGCCAGGATCGTCGCAAAATGAGAGCTGTTCTCTCCCAGATAGCGCATCGTCAGGGCACCGCCCAGAGCGCCCATGATCATGATGCCCTCCAGACCCAGATTGATCACGCCGGAGTGCTCGGAGAAGCAGCCGCCCAGAGCCACCAGGATCAGCACGGAGGCAAAGATCAGGGTATATTGCAGCAGCAAACTCATGCCTGATCGCCTCCTTTCCCGTTGGCCGCATCTTGTTCCGCGGCAGCCCTGGCCTTCAGAGCCGCCTTTTCCTCCCGTTTGGCAATGGAGCTGTTCATCACATGCTTCATGAACAGCACGAAGCCGCAGAGATAAATGATGATGGAAGAGATCAGATCGGAGATCTGCGCGCAGTACAGGGACTTATCCACATACGCGCCGCCAGCGGTGATGTGCTGGATGAAGAAGGACGCCAGCACCGTTCCCAGAGGGTTCAGTCCCCCTAAGAAGGCGGCGGCAATGCCGTTGAAGCCCATGGCGGGAACGGAGGAGGTAGAGCACTGCCACTGCTCGTAGCCGGTGAGGTACAGCAGCGCCGCACCCATGCCAGCCAGCGCACCGGAGATCACCAGGCTCAGGATCACGTTCCGCTTTTCCGCCATGCCGCAGTATTTGGCGGCGTTGCGGTTGAAGCCGGTAGCCTTCAGCTCATAGCCGAATCTGGTCTTATCCAGTACGATCCAGATCAGAATCGCCATCACAATGGACAGGGGGATGGCCAGACCCACATACTGATTCTTGTTGAACAGCGCCCCCAATCCCAGAGAGGGCAGCACAGCAGAGGGGTTGTTGTTGGCCAGCACGATGGTGTAGGGGCTGGCGGCCTCTTTCACCGTGGTCAGCAGCATATTAGTCAGGTAGAGGACGATCCAGTTCAGCATGATGCCGGAGATGACCTCGTTGACGTTGCAATAGGACTTCAGCACACCGGAGATAGCCCCCAGCACCGCGCCGCCGACCATAGCCACCAGCAGGCAGGGCAGCCAGCTCCAGCCCAAGCCCAGCGCCGCGTACAGGCTCAGTGCCACGCCGAAGCAGTACTGGCCCGCAGCGCCGATGTTGAACAGGCCCACCTTATAGGCAAACAGGATGGACAGCGAGCACATCAGCAGCGGTGCGGTCTTGACCAGCGTGTTGCCCAGATATTTCAACTGGGAGGATGTCTTTTTATAGGTCAGGAAGTTTTTGACCACAGTAAGGATCGCCTCGCCGGCGCCAGCGGGATTGATGACCAGTAGCACGAGATAGCCGAGGAACAGACCCAGCACGATGCACAAAAGAGAGGCCAGCAGCGATTGGAAGCCGTTGCTCTTGAAAATATTCTTTTTCATGCCTTCACCTCGTCTCTCTTGGCGCCGGCCATGTAGAGGCCCAGCTCCTCCTGGGTGGTGGTCTTCGGATCCAGCTCGCCCACGATCTCACCCTCGTACATCACAAGGATGCGGTCGGGTACGTCCATGACCTCGTCCAGCTCCAGACTCACCAGCAGCACCGCCTTGCCCTCGTCCCGCTGGGCGACCAGCTGACGGTGGATGTACTCAATGGCGCCAACGTCCAGACCGCGGGTGGGCTGGACTGCCACCAGCAGCTCCGGATCCTTGTCGATCTCCCGGGCCACGATGGCCTTCTGCTGGTTGCCGCCAGACATGGAGCGGGCAATGGTAACAGGGCCCTGACCGGAGCGCACGTCATACTCCTCGATCAGCCGCTCCGCGTAGCCGCGGATGTTCTTCCGCCGCAGGAAACCCGCCTTGTCGGTGAATTCCGGCTCAAAGTACCGCTGGAGTACCATGTTGTCCTCCAGAGAATAGTCCAGCACCAGACCGTGCTTATGCCGGTCCTCAGGGATGTGGCTCATGCCCATGGTGCTCCGCTTGCGGATGGAGGTGTGGGTGATGTCCTGCCCGCAGAGGAAAAGCTCGCCGGACACCAGCGGTTCCAGACCGGTCAGGCCGTAGACCAATTCCGTCTGGCCGTTGCCGTCGATACCCGCAATGCAGACGATCTCGCCCCGCCGTACCTGGAAGGACACATTCTTCACGGCGTTGTTCTTATGGACCTTGGAGGCCATGGTCATATTCCTGACCTCCAGCACCACGTCTCCCGGCTCCGCAGGCTTCTTTTCCACATGGAAATTGACGTTGCGGCCCACCATCATGGCAGACAGCTCCGCCGGGGTGGTGTCTTTCGTATTGACGGTGCCGATGTACTTGCCCTTGCGGAGCACGGTGCAGCGGTCCGCCACCGCCATGATCTCCGCCAGCTTGTGAGAGATAAAGAGGATGGACTTCCCCTCCGCCGCCAGATTCTTCATGATCTGCATCAGCTCGTCGATCTCCTGAGGCGTCAGCACGGCGGTGGGCTCGTCGAAGATCAGGATCTCATTGTCCCGGTACAGCATTTTCAGGATCTCGGTGCGCTGCTGCATACCCACGGTGATGTCCTCGATCAAAGCGTCCGGGTCCACATGGAGACCGTACTTCTCGCTGAGGGCCAGCACCTTTTCCCGGGCCTCCTTTTTCTGGAGAAAGCCATGCTTCGTAGGCTCCACGCCCATGATGATGTTGTCCAGCACCGTAAAGCAGTCCACCAGCTTGAAGTGCTGGTGCACCATGCCGATCCCCAAGTCATTGGCGTCATTGGGGTCCTTGATAGAGACCTCCTTGCCGTCCTTCTTGATCGTTCCCTCCTCCGGCTGATACAGGCCGAACAGCACGCTCATCAGCGTGGACTTTCCGGCGCCGTTTTCCCCAAAAAGCCCCACAATCTGCCCGTCTGGAAGTTCTAAATCTACATAATTCAAGACAGGATTTTTGTCTGTTTCCGCAAATCCGTATGTAAAAAAGATTTGTTTGCCTTCGATCATGTCGTTTCCCCCTCGTAAGTCATCTTGATATTGGTAAAGTGCCTTCTGCCGGAAATATACTGCCATGTGTCAGATACCAGATATTTTTTACCCACATGCTGACGACTTTCTTTTGTCAGAAAGGCTCCATAAACACCTTCGGTATCGTCTGCCCTATCGGTGACCAATTCCCCGCGGTAAAGAACTTTTTTCAAATCTCTGCTGTATACCGTCAGGAAATACTGCTTTGGTACAATATCTCCTCGATAGAAGAAATCAGAGCCGCCAGGCACATCCATTTTGGCTTCTTCTAACGTTAGGAAACTGTCTTTGCCACAGACAGCCGCTACCCATGGGCTGCCAGTAATCGTAAAGCGGTGGATGATCTTTCCTTGGCTGTCTATGGAAATACTGGTGGTTTCCACTTCATCATAGCCAGTATAATAACTGTTTACAACCCATGTAAACAAAACACCATTTCCACCTTCCCATGCACTTTGAGAAAGGGTGTATTGATAAACACTTTGTTCTGTCTGAATTTCCTTTC
>ENA-OZDY01000625-OZDY01000625.1-human-gut-metagenome-genome-assembly--contig:-NODE-625-length-12034-cov-4.164621_pt1 | contig 12034 bp, 8 predicted proteins | sample MGYA00245063_ERZ653599 | MGnify/ENA primary metagenome ERZ653599 (study PRJEB26926, sample SAMN06165004) | human gut metagenome | biome: ENVO:00009003; feature: ENVO:2100002; material: ENVO:00002003... | reverse complement strand
GTTCTCTTGGGGGTCCAAGGGGGCCATTCTCTCACGTGAGAGAATGGCCCCCTTTATTCGCACTCCCTGCGCGGCGCAGGGAACCTCTCGCACCCCTAAGGTGCGACAATATGAACCCCCGCCGTGTACGTCTGGTACCCCGACCCAAGGCTCGCGTAATACTGCACCGTCACGTCGGCGCTCTTGCCGTCGTCCGCGATCACGGCGCCCAGGACGTCTGCCTTTTCGTCCACGCTGACCCAGCCGCGGCGATAGCGCGGCAGCGTGAGTCCCTGCGCGCCTGTGATCTCCGCGATGCGGGATGTGCCGTCCGACTGCTGTTCCAGCCGGTAGCTCACGCCGACCGTCGCCAGAAATGTCTCGTTCCCCTCGATCCCGACAGGGGCGAAGTACGTGCGCTCCGCGCCGTCGCCCTCCGTCCAGTCGGTGAGCGAGGTCTGCTACGCGCTGCCCTCGCGCGTGACCGTCACCTTACGCTCGCCGCTCTTGCCGGAGACCGTCGCAATGATCGACACGCCGTCGGGCGCAAAGGCGAGGCCGCTGATCTCCTCGCCGCTCGCGAGTTCGAGCGCGGCGAGCTTCGTCCCGTTGAGCGCGTAGACGTCCGACCGGTAGGAGTAGACGGCGGTGGAAAGGTCATTCCCTTGCCAGATAAGGTTGTTGCCGGGGAAGGTCTTAAGCAGCGTGCCGTCTATGGCGTTGAACACCACATAGAGGTCGTTTTTCTTCCCCAGGCTACCGAACGCCACAAAGTAGTTGCCTGCGGTCCCAATGTCCTCAAACCCTTTGAGCGACGGGTACTGTTCGGCAAAGTCCCAGCTTTTTCTGTCGATATAGATCGTTGTGTCATCCATTGCCACTCTGATCGTTTTCGGCGATACGCAGTACCAGCGCTGCACCTCGCTCGTCAAAATGAGCTCGCCATCCTGCCAAGCGACAAGGAATTCGCTCTGGGCTATCAGCGCATTGACGCGCGCGGCAAATACTTCCTCCGCTTTGCCCCACTCGCCGTTCTGGCCATCGGTCGGATTCAGATAAATGCCCGCATTGGCATTTTCCACAACGTGACAGCTGCCGCCGTCATAGGTGTAAAGTCCATAGTAATAGCCGTAATAGCTGCTTCTGCCCTGATATTTGCCCTTGATCAAGTGATACAGCAGTAGCATGTCGCGCCCGTTTTCACGGCAAAGGAGGTACACGTCACCCTCCGACATGCGCTCGCGCATCATTTCCTCGCCGTTGTCATCGATGATGCACAGCTCATAGACGCCGAACGTGTTCTTGCATACAATCCGCTCCGCTCTGCCGTCATTGTCGAGGTCGGCGGACATCAGCGTCCTGCTGCCGTCGCTCTCCGACGGATCTGTGCAGCGGATGACTGCGTCGTCGCCGTAACAGTGCAGCTCGCCGTTCAGCGTGGAGAATAAAAGCTCGCTCTGATCTAAAAGCCTGTTGACCTCGTCCGCGAATTTCTGTGCCTCGGCGGGCCATGGGTCTTTGGAATCGGGATTTATGCTGAAGCTCACCGAATTCTCCGCCAGCGTGGTCGTCTCGCTTCCGCTGAGCAGAAAGAGCCTATAGGAATACGACGCCTCGCCCTGATACATCGTCGGCTCGTAGCACAATAGCGCCGTCTTGACGCTGTCGCGATAGAGGAAATAGCTGCTCCAGCCTGCGTGCGCCAGCCCCAGCTCCGCGCTCCAGAGCTCTTCGCCGCTCTGATCGCTCACCCGCAGCCGGTACGGCTTCTGCGTGGAAGTGCCGGTATAGGAGATCACTTCCTCGATCCCGTCGCCGTTCAGGTCAGCGCGGGTCAGCTCGGTCGCGCCGCCGTTCAGGCGGACGATCCAGCGGTAGGGATGCGCCCCGCTGTAGGGAAGTCCCCCGCTGCGATAGCCCATCACAAGGTAAAGGCTGCCGTCCTTCTGCTGCAATAAGAGCCACTGGTCCATCGCCGCAAGCTCATCCCAGCGGAGATATCTCTCAAGCGGGGCCGTCGCATTGTCGTCCTCAGCCGTTCTCGTGCCGCGCCAGGCGCGCACATTTTCTCGGCGCAGCTTCGCAGCGCTCGTGCCATTCCAGTCTTCGCCGCTCGCGCTGCGGAACAGCCAGTCGAAGTTGCTCACGGTCAGGTCGATCTCCTCCCACTCCGAAAAGCGGTAGCTGTATCCTCTCGCCGCCGTCACTGTACCGTACAGAATACCGGTCATGTCCGTGCCAAGTGCGGAGGAAAGCCACAGCTCGGGCGTGGACTTCGTATTGGCAAAGGTCTCCTCATAGCTGGTTTCCCAGACGGAATCCTCGAAAACGGCCTCGCCGAGCGTATACACCCCCGTTGTCATCCCATAGAGTGCATACGACAGCCGGTCTGCCATGTCGATCGGACTTGCCGAATCGCCCTTTAGCACATAGTTTTCCCATTCCGCCTGATTCTCGACGTCCGCATCAAAAGTATCGCCGTCGATGATCAGATAATGGCCCACTACGCTGCCGACAGCATGCACCGTGCCGTCGTCCATCGTGAGAAGGAACCACACCGGCAAGCCGGCGTAAACCGTCTCCGGTTTTTCGATATATGTGCCGCGGCTGCTGTTGATCAGTTCGACTGCCTGTGCCATTTCTTCCGTATCGAGTTTTTTATACTGCCGCGCCTCCCCTTCCGCCGGAACGTAGAGCTCGATTGACGCAACGTCCGCCGCATTCAGCTTCTGCGCCCAGACAAGGCTGCCGCGCTCCGACCTCGGATTCGTCAAAAAGCACACGGCCATGATCACGACCGCGAGCACCGCCGCGGCGGCGACCCAAAACGCGGGCTTTTTGTAGTGCAGTGCGCTTTTCACGCGCGTTTTGATGTTCCCCTCGCCGAACGCCAGCGGGCAGGCCGCGACGGCTCTTTTCGGCGCGGCGCAGGATAATAGCGCCTGCGAATAGTCCGCGCGTGCCGCACCGTCCAGCCCCTTGACGACTTTTTCATCGCACGCGAGCTCGATGTCGCGGCAGAAGAGGATGTAGGCGACCCACACCAGCGGGTTGAACCAGTGCAGCGCGAGCACGAGGTAGCCGAGCACTTTCCACCAGTGGTCGCGGCGGGCAAGGTGCGCGCACTCGTGCGCGATGACATACGCCGCCGTCCCCTCGTCCATGTGCATGGGAAGATAAATGTTCGGCTTCACCACGCCGAAGACGAACGGCGAATCGACAAATTCGCTCTCGTAGATGTTATCTCGCAGCAAAATCGCCGTTGCGAGCTTTCCTTTCAGCTTTCCCGCGCTCACGAGCGCGTGGACGAGCAGCGCCGCCATGCCGGCAAGCCAGAGGATGCTGTAGATGTTGAAGTCCACCTGCGCCTGCTGGCGGCTCACGCCGACGGGGACCTCCGCCGCCGAAGGCAGCGTCGGATTCGTGACGATGTCAAGCGTCGCCTGCTCGTAGAGCACCGGCTCGCGCGTTTCGGTCACGATCTCGCTTGGGATGGTCTCGGCGCTCGGGATGAGCGAGAGCGCGCTTTCAATCGAAAACAGGCAGACAAGCCGCAGTGCGACCACACCCCAGAGAAGCGGCATGACCCACTTCGGCGCTTTTTTGAGGACAACCCGCAGCACGAGCACCGCCAGAATGAGCCAGCTTGCGCTGATGCTGAGGTTCACGAGCTTCAAAAAGACGTCATCCATGATGATTCTCCTTTCGATAAAGGTCGATCATTTTCTGCACCTCGTCAAGCTCTTTGTCGCTCACGTGGCTCGACTTTGTAAACGCGGCGACGAACGCGGGCAGCGAGCCGTCGAAGCGCTTGTCGAGCAGCTCATCGATCTCGGCGGTCTGCGCCTCGTCCTGTGAGATGAGCGACGTGACGACAGTATTCTCGTTTTTCAGCACCCCGCGCTCAGAGAGCCGTTTGATGACCGTGTAGGTCGTCGTCGGCTTCCAGCCCAGGTGCTCGGCGCAGAGCGCGACCAATTCACGGCTCTTGACCGGCTCGTGTGCCCACAGGATTTGACAGAAGCGGTATTCGCTCTCAAAAATTTTCGGCGTTTCCATCTTGTTCCCTCTCTAATCTGTTAGAGTATATTTGTACACTAACAGATTAGAGTCCTTCTGTCAAGCCCTTTTGCGCTCAATTTTGGGCAAATCTCACTTGACAAGGTCCTCCACGCTCCTTATAATAATTCATGTCGCACAAAAAGCTCCGCGCAGGAGCTTTTTTTATGTTTGGAGAAAGAGAGTGTCATCCCATGTCGAAAAAAGCCAATCCCACGGCGCTGCTGCCGATCTTAGTGTTCCTTGTCTTATATCTGGGCCTCGGCCTGATCTTTGAGTACGTGCTCAAAATCCCGATGGGATTTTATTCCATCCCCATCGTCGTCATCTTCCTCATCGCGCTGCTCGTAGCCTGCTGCCAGAACCGCGCGCTGTCGTTCGACGAAAAGCTCACGCTGATGGGCCATGGTGTGGGCGATAAGAACATCATCACGATGCTGCTCATCTTCTTAGCCGCGGGTATGTTCGTCGGCGTCGTGGGCCACTCGAGTGCGGAGAGCGTTGCGTACTTCATGCTCTCGATCATCCCGTCGAAATTCGCCGTGGCGGTGCTGTTCGTCGTAAGCTGCTTTGTCTCCACCGCGATGGGCACGAGCGTCGGCACCATCACGCTCATCACGCCCATCGCCATCCCCATCGCCGCGGCGAGCGGCTATTCCCTGCCGCTGTGTGTCGCGTCCGTCATGGGCGGGGCAATGTTCGGTGACAATCTGAGCTTCATTTCCGACACAACCATCGCCGCCTGCAACGGACAGGGCTGCGCGATGAAGGACAAATTCCGCGAAAATTTCCACATCGCCTTCCCCGCCGCGCTCGCGTCGCTCGCACTCATCCTCGTGCTGACGCTGAATGCGGACGTGCACCCCGCGCCCATCCCTGCCTACAATCTCATTCAGATCATCCCCTATGTGCTCGTGCTCATCGGCGGCATCATCGGTATCAACGTCTTTGTCGTGCTGCTCATCGGTATCGTATCCGGCGCGGTCATCGCGCTCGCGACCGGCGCGACGGGGCAGACCGGCATCCTCGCAGTCAAGGCGCTGCTCGAGAACATGGGCAGCGGCGCGGCCGGCATGTTTGAAACGTCGATGGTCGCAATTTTGGTCTCCGCCATCTGTGCGCTGATCCGTGAGTACGGCGGCTTTGAAGCGCTGCTCGGCTGGATCAGAAAGGCGTTTCGCGGCAAGCGCGGCGGCCAGATCGGCATGGGCCTTCTCGTCGGCGCGATGGACATTGCCACCGCGAACAACACCGTTGCCATCGTTATGGCAAACCCCATCGCCAAGGAAATGAGTGAGGAGTACGGCATCACCCCGCGCAAGGCCGCGTCGATCCTCGACACGTTCTCCTGCATCTTCCAGGGCATCATCCCCTACGGCGCACAGATGCTCGTCGCGATCTCCGCGGCGCATGAGCTGGGCTACGCCATCTCAGCGTTCGACATCATTCCGAACCTCTTCTACCCCTATCTTCTGGCGGTGAGCTCATTCTTCTTCATCGCGATCGACAGCAAAAAGAAGGCGTGACTGATGGTTGACCATAATCCGCTTCAGTGCAAAAAGCTCTTTCTTTTCGACCTCGACGGCACGCTGTACTTGGGCGACCGGCTTTTTCCCGGCGTCCGCGAGCTGCTCTCTGCCATCCGCGCACGCGGCGGGCAGTACCGCTTTCTGACAAACAACTCCTCGCGCAGCGTAGCGGCCTACGTCAAAAAGCTCACACGCCTCGGCGTCGCGACGGAGGCGGCCGATTTTCTCACCTCGGTCGACGCGCTGATTCACTATCTCCGCGAGCACGGCGGAGAAGACCGACGCTATTACGTCTGCGGTACGGAGTCGATGAAGTCGCAGCTCCGCGCGGCGGGCTTCACCGTCGCAGAACGGCGTGAGGACGCGAACGCGCTCCTGATGGGCTTCGACACCGAGCTGACATTTCAAAAGCTGGAGGACGCCTGCATCCTGCTCGGTCAGGGCGTTCCCTACGTTGCGACCAATCCCGATTGGGTCTGCCCCACGGCCTACGGCTTCGTGCCCGATTGCGGCAGCGTGTGCGAAATGCTCTGGCGCGCGACTTCCCGCCGCCCCATCGTCATCGGCAAGCCCGAACCGCTGATGCCGCAGCTCGCAATGCTTGAGGCGAGCGTTTCCGCGCAGGAAACACTGCTCGTGGGCGACCGCATCTACACGGATATCGCCAGCGGCGCGAACGCGGGCATCGACACGCTGCTCGTCCTCTCTGGCGAGACGAAGGAAGAAGGCCTCCCCACCGCTGACCCGCAGCCGACGTTCGTTCTGCCGGACGTCGCCGCACTGCTGAACATCTTAGAATCTTAAAAAGGAAGACCTATGGCAAACATCATCGAAATCCACGATTTTTCCGATCCCGCGCTCGACATCTACGCGCGCCTGACCGAAAACCAACTGCTCAATCGCGCGGACCCCGACAACGCGCTCTTCGTCGCGGAAAGTCCGCTCGTCATCGGCCGTGCGCTTGATGCGGGCTGTGAGCCGGTGTCGCTTCTGATGGAGCGGCAGCATACGCAGGGCAAGGGGCGCGAAATTCTCGCCCGCTGCTGTCAAGATATTCCGGTTTACACCGCTGATGAATCCGTGCTGACACAGCTCACCGGCTTTCACCTGACGCGCGGCATGCTCTGCGCCATGCGGCGGCCGAAGCTCCAAAGCGTCGAGGACGTCTGCCGCGATGCGCGGCGCCTCGTCGTGCTCGAAAACGTGATGAATCCGACGAACATCGGCGCGATCTTCCGCTCCGCCGCCGCGCTCGGCATGGACGCGGTGCTGCTCACGACCGCGGGCAGTGATCCGCTCTATCGCCGCGCCTCGCGCGTCAGCATGGGAAACGTGTTCCTCATCCCGTGGACATACCTGCCCGAAAACGGCGACTGGACGCAGCTGCTGCGCGATCTCGGCTTCCGTACCGTCGCGATGGCACTGCGCAACGACTCCGTACGGCTCGACGATCCGCGCCTTGCCGCCGAAGAAAAGCTTGCCATCGTCATGGGCACGGAGGGTGACGGGCTCGCGTCCTCGACCATCGCGAGCTGCGACTACACGGTCAGGATCCCGATGTACCACGGCGTCGACTCGCTCAATGTCGCCGCAGCGAGCGCCGTGGCGTTCTATGAGCTGGGACTTCCCCCGCTGAACGAAAAGGAGGACTGACATGCTGAACAATACCGGCTTCGACCTCTGGGCCGACGGCTATGACAAGAGCGTCGGCCTCTCCGACGAGAACGACCGCTACCCCTTTGCGGGCTACCGTGCCATGATGAACGCGCTCTATCAGCGCGTGCTCGCGCAGAGCGGGCGTGATGTGCTGGATATCGGCTTCGGCACGGGCATACTGACCTCGCGGCTCTACGAACAGGGCTGCCGCATCTATGGGCAGGACTTTTCCGCGCGCATGATCGAACTGGCGCAGGCAAAAATGCCGGACGCACGGCTCTATCAGGGCGATTTTTCCAAAGGCCTTGTGCCCGAGCTTTGCGCACAGCAGTACGACGCCATCGTCGCGACCTACTCGCTCCACCACCTGACGGACACGCAGAAAATCGGCTTTCTGCGCACACTCCTGCCGCTTTTGAAGCAGGACGGCTGTCTTTTCATCGGCGACGTCGCCTTCCGCACGCGCGAAGAGCTCGAAGCGTGTCGAACTGCGGCATGCGAGGATTGGGACTCAGATGAAATTTACTTCGTCTACGGCGAACTCCGTCCCCACTTCCCCACGCTGACGTTTGAATCCTTCTCCCACTGCACCGCGCTTTTGACGCTGCGCCGCTGATTCCCCGGGAAATACGATAAAAAGCCTCTGTATGGTCAACCCATACAGAGGCTTTTCTGTGAAGCATTATTCCTTTTCAGTCGTTCAAATGGTCGAGGATCGCCGCGATCAGCTGCTCCTTGCCCGTGCCCTTTTCGGCAGAGAACGGAATGACGAGCTCATCGTCGCGCAAACTCAGCGTCTCGCGAATTTGGGCAAGATTCGGCTCGATCTCGCGCGCTTTGAGCTTGTCGAGCTTGTTCGCCACGATCACGACGGGACAGCCCGTCTGCACGAAGTAGTCGTGCATCGTCACGTCGTCCGCCGTCGGCTTGTGCCGCGCGTCGACGATCTGCACACCGAGGTGAATGAGCCCCGCAGACTGGAAATAGTTTTCCATCAGCTTGCCCCAGCGGTCGCGCTCGGTCTTGGAGACCTTGGCGTAGCCGTAGCCCGGCAGGTCGACGAGGTAGAGCTTGCCGTCGATCTTAAAGTAGTTGATCTGCGAGGTCTTGCCCGGGGACGCGCCCACGCGGGCAAAGTTCTTGCGGTTGACGAGCCGGTTGATGACGGACGATTTGCCGACGTTCGACCGCCCCGCAAACGCGAGCTGCGGCATCCCGTCGCGCACGAACTGCTTTTCCGACGCCGCCGAGAGGATGAATTCGACCTTGTTGAAGTTGATCGCCATGGTTTTCGTTTCCTTTCAGCTCATTTCGCCCGCACGCAGCGTGCCATGCGCGCTCTCCTGCACGGGAGGAAGATAGCTCTCGTGCGCGGCAGCGGTGCATTTTTCGGGCAGCACGAGCGCCTCGGCAAAGACGGCGTCCACCGTCTCGACCGGTACAAAGCGCAGCTTTTCGCGCACCAGCGGGTCGATCTCGTCGAGGTCCTTTTCATTCTCCTTCGGGAGAATGACCGTATGTACGCCCGCGCGCAGCGCGCCCATTGTCTTTTCGCGCAAGCCCCCGATGGCGAGCACACGGCCACGCAGCGTGATCTCGCCCGTCATGGCGACATCGCGGTGTACCGCCTGCCCCGTCAGCGCGGAGAGCACCGCTGTCGCGATGGCGATACCGGCGCTGGGTCCGTCCTTGGGGATGGCCCCCTCAGGGAAGTGGATATGGATGTCCTTCGTCTTGTAGAAGTCCGGCGCGATGCCGAGCTCCTGCGCCCGCTGGCGCAGGCACGAGAGTGCCGCGCGGCAGCTCTCCTGCATCACGTCGCCCAGGTTGCCCGTGAGCTCGACCTTGCCGCTGCCATCCATCACGCCGACCTCGACGGGCAGAATTTCGCCGCCCACCTCGGTCCACGCAAGGCCGTTCACCACGCCGACAAGGTCCTTTTCGGGAATCTTCTCCTGTGCAGCACGCGGCGCACCGAGGAAGTCCTTGATGTTCTTCTCTGTCACGGTGACTCGCTTTACATCGCTTGTGGCAAGCTGCATTGCCGCCTTGCGGCAGATCTTGCCGAGCTGACGCTCAAGCGAGCGCACGCCGCTCTCGCGCGTGTAGAGCGCGATGGCCGCGCGGATGGCGCTCTCGTCCACGCGCAGGCTCGAGGCCGTCAGCCCGTGGGCCTGACGCTCCTTGGGCAGCAGGTGCCGTTGCGCGATCTGCACCTTCTCCTCGTCCGTGTAGCTGGGGATTTCAATGATCTCCATGCGGTCGAGCAGCGGGCGCGGAATGGTGTCGAGCGTGTTGGCCGTCATAATGAACATCACGCGGCTCAGATCGACGGGAATTTCAAGATAGTGGTCGCGGAAGGCGTAGTTCTGCTCGCTGTCGAGCACTTCGAGAAGTGCGCTCGCGGGGTCGCCGCGCCCGTCGCTTCCCATCTTGTCGACCTCGTCGAGCACGAGCAGCGGATTCATCGAGCCGCTGCGGGAGATAGCCTCGATGATGCGGCCGGGCATCGCGCCGATGTAGGTCTTGCGATGGCCGCGGATATCCGCCTCGTCACGCACGCCGCCGAGCGACAGCCGCGCGACCTTGCGGTTCATCGCCTTGGCGACCGACAGCGCGATCGACGTCTTGCCGACGCCCGGAGGGCCGACGAGACATAAAATCTGCCCCTTCGCCTTGGGGTTGAGCTGGCGCACGGCGATGAACTCTAAAATGCGCTCCTTGACCTTCTGCAAGCCGTAGTGGTCGCGGTCAAGAATCTTGCGCGCGGCGTCTACGCTGGCGCGCTCCTTCGTCTCCTCGCCCCAGGGCATTTCCATGCAGGTGTCGAGATAGTTGCGCAGCACACTCGCCTCGGCGCTGCCGAACGGCTGCTTGGCGAGCTTGTCCACATCTTTCAGCAGCTTGCGCTCCACTTCTTCGCTCAGGTGCGCCTTGCTGATCTTCTCGCGGTACTCGTCGAGTTCTTCGTCCTCCCCGCCCTCACCGATCTCGTTCTGTAAGACCTTGATCTGCTCGCGCAGGACAAAATCCTTCTGAATTTTTCCGACGCGGGAGCGGACCTTGCTTTCAATGTCCTGCTCCATGGCGGTAACTTCGATCTCGCGGCGCAGAATCTCGTTCATGCGCTGCAATCTCGGCAGCGGGCGCAGCTCGTCGAGGATATCCTGTTTGTCCTGATAGCGCAGGTTGAGCTGCTGGGCGATAAAGTCAGCGAGATAGCCGGGATCGTTCGTCGATAAAATGGCGGCGTAGACATCGTCCGGCAATTTCTGCGCGAGCTCGGCATATTCCGTCACGCTGGCATAGGTCTGGCGCAGCATCGCCTCCGTCCGCTTGCTATGGCACGAGGTGGCCGGCTCGTCGATGAGCTCGACCTGCGCCTGCAAAAACGGCTCGCGCTGCCACAGCCGCTTGAGGCGGGCGCGGCACGCGCCCTCCATCATCACGCGCAGCACGCGGTCAGACACGCGCAAGATCTGCGTCACGCGCGCGACCGTGCCGATCTCGTACAGGTCTTTTTCCTCCGGCTGCTCCACGCCGATCTCACGCTGGGTGACGAGAAAAATCTCCTCCCCGTTTTCCATGGCGCGCTCAAGCGCGTGCACGGAGATCGGACGCTCGAGGTCAAAGCTCGTGTTCATGCGAGGGAACACATTGAGCCCGCGCATGGCGATGACCGGAAGATTTTTTGTTACAGGTTCCATGGGGTTTCTCCTTATGAAGCGGAGTCTGCCGGCAGCGACGGCTGCGGCGCCTCCCCTTCTTTCTCTGTGCGGTGGGAAATTTTCGGCTGTTCCGTCCCCTCCACGCAGCCCGGCGTGATGGTCACGCGGTCGATCGTGCGGTCGGACGGGATGTCGTACATCACGTTCATCAGCAGACCCTCCATTACCGCGCGCAGGCCGCGCGCGCCGATCTTGCGCTCGATGGCCTTGTCGGCAATCGCTTCGAGCGCCTTGGGCTCGAACGTGAGCTCAGCGTCGTCGTAAGAAAACAGCTTTTGATACTGCTTGACGAGCGCGTTTTTCGGCTGGGTCAGGATCTTGACAAGGTCGTCGCGCGTCAGCGCGTCGAGCGCCGTGATGACCGGCAGTCTGCCGACCAGCTCGGGGATGATGCCGAACTTCAAGATATCGTGCGGCTGCACCTCGCGTAAAATCTTGCTTTCATCCACGTCGTTTTTGCTCTTGAGCTCCGCGCCGAAGCCCATCGACTTGCGGTCGAGACGGCTCTCGATGATCTTCTCGATGCCCTCGAACGCACCGCCGCAGATGAAGAGGATGTTGGTGGTGTCGATTTGGATGAACTCCTGCTGGGGGTGCTTGCGGCCGCCCTGCGGGGGGACATTGCTGACGGTGCCTTCCAAGATCTTCAGCAGAGCCTGCTGCACACCCTCACCGCCCACGTCGCGGGTGATGGAGGGATTCTCACTCTTGCGGGTGATCTTGTCGATCTCATCAATATAGATGATGCCGATCTGAGCCTTCTGGACGTCGAAGTCTGCGGCCTGAATGAGCTTGAGCAGGATGTTCTCGACGTCCTCGCCCACATAGCCGGCCTCCGTCAGGGTGGTGGCGTCTGCGATGGCGAAGGGAACGCCCAGCATCTTGGCCAGCGTCTGGGCCAGCAGGGTCTTGCCGACACCGGAGGGTCCCAGCAGCAGGACGTTGGACTTCTGCAGCTCAACGTCTGAGCCCTTGCCGCTCAGGATGCGCTTATAGTGGTTGTAGACCGAGACGGCCAGCACACGCTTGGCCTCGTCCTGACCGATGACCTGTCTCTTATACACATCTCCGAGCCCACGAGAC
>ENA-OZDY01000622-OZDY01000622.1-human-gut-metagenome-genome-assembly--contig:-NODE-622-length-12114-cov-4.452774_pt1 | contig 12114 bp, 10 predicted proteins | sample MGYA00245063_ERZ653599 | MGnify/ENA primary metagenome ERZ653599 (study PRJEB26926, sample SAMN06165004) | human gut metagenome | biome: ENVO:00009003; feature: ENVO:2100002; material: ENVO:00002003... | reverse complement strand
GTCAGATGTGTATAAGAGACAGATGCCTGCGTGTCGGAGGTCTTACGCAGTTTCCGTCTACTTTGGATTTTATCAATTCTGTTGTTGCCTGCCAAGGCGGCATTGCTGTGCTCGCCGCGATATGCGCACCATCGGTAGACGGCGATTAGGCTGCACTCCTACAAGATCAGCAGAGCGGCAGCGGGTAGTAGAAGTAGGCCAAGTCGTATAGCAACACCAAACGCGGCAACGCCGCGCGCAGGTATTCTCATTCCGGAGGCACAAGGGCCATTCAAGCCTGAGACTGCCGATCAAAACCTTTCTCTTGGGGGTTCAAGGGGGCCATTCTCTTTTGCGAAAGAGAATGGCCCCCTTGTCCGCGTCCCCCTGCGCGGCGCGGGGAACAAGGAGCAGCGCTTTGCGCTGTAGAAATGCAATTTTGCATACTTTTCACCGCGCGGTAAACAATAACTCCGCAAGTTTTATTTGGAAGGAGAGCATTTCAATATGGAAAAGCGAAAAGAATTCTGGCGCGCGCTGCCGTTTGTGATGGCGCTGTTGTTGCTTACCCTCGTGCCGATGCAGAGTGCGTCGGCGCTGTTCGGCAAGGGAAAAGAGGAGGCGAAAGCTGTCGACGGCGCGCCGGTGGCAGAGAACATGGAGATCAAGGTCTACCGCGGCGTCGCGTATGAGGGCGAATTCCGCGCGGTGGACAACGAGGGCGACGAGGTGACCTTTGCCATCGCGCAGGAGCCGAAAAAGGGCATGGCCGCGCTGACGGAGGACGGCCTCGGCTTTGTCTACACGCCGGGCGGCAAGCTGGGGACGGACAGCTTCACCTACACGGCGATCGACGCCTACGGCAACATCTCGCTGCCCGCGACGGTGAGCATCACAATCGAAAAGGCAAATAGCGGCGTCTGCTACGCTGATATGGGCGGCAGCCGTGCGCATACGGCGGCGGTCGATCTTGCCGAGCACGGTGTGTTTGTGGGCGCGAAGATCGGGGACAGCTATTTCTTTGAGCCCGAGCGCACGCTTTCACGTGGTGAATTTGTTGCGATGGCGCTCGCGGCAATGGACGTGAGCGCGGAGGATGTGCAGATGACTGGCTTCTGCGACGATGCGAGCATACCGACCTGGGCGAAGGGCTACGCCGTGAGCGCACTGAATGCGGGCGTTGTGTCCGGCGTCAGCACGGCGGAGGGCGTTGCCTTTCGCGCGAATGACGCCATTACGCTCAATGAGGCCGCGGTCGTGCTGAACCGGCTGCTTCGCGTGACGGACGTGGACCTCTCGGACTACGACGTGCAGGACGCGGACAACGCCTGGTGCGCACAGGCGGTGGCGAATTTGCAGTCCGTCAGCGTGATCGAGAGTGGGCGTTTTTCCACTGACGAGATGCGCTCGGGCGTGACACGTGCGCAGGCGGCAGAGATCCTCAGCGCGGCGATGACGCTCAAGGACGGACGCGCGGGAAAGGGCGGACTGCTCTCCGGCATTTTCGGCTAAGGGCAAAAAGTGAGAAAAGCGAACAAAAGAGAGCGGTTTTCACGCCGCTCTCTTTTGCTTGTATTTGGGAAAAAGCTGTGGTAAAGTATAAATTAGTATAGTATGGATAAACGGGGACGGCGACGTTCCTTTTAAAAATAAGGAGGAAAACGGTATGCGTATCGTTGTTTTAGCAGGCGGCCTGAGTATGGAGCGCAATGTGTCGCTCTCGAGCGGCAACAAGATCTGCCGCGCGCTGAGAGCGCGCGGACATCAGGCCATTCTGGTGGATATGTTCATGGGCTTTGAAGACTACGACGGTAAGCTCGAAGATGTTTTCGACGCACCGGACGGCTTCTGCGGCGACTATTCCGTTGCCGAGGCGGAGCCCGACCTCGCCGCTGTGCGCGCGAGCCGCAAGGATCAGAGCAAGAGCCTTTTCGGTCCCGGCGTGCTCGATGTGTGCGCCAAGGCGGACGTCGTCTTTCTGGCGCTGCACGGCACCTGCGGCGAGGATGGCCGCGTGCAGGCGGCGTTCGACCTGCTCGGCATCCCCTATACCGGCGCGGGCTACTTATCGAGCGCCATTGCGATGGATAAGGACCTGACGAAGCGTCTTGTGTCGGAATATGTCATCACGCCGCAGTGGCGCACCGTGCGCTACACGGAAGGCGACATCGCGCGCCTTGTGTCGGAAACGAAGCTCCCTTGCGTCGTCAAGCCGGTCGCCAACGGCTCGTCTGTCGGCGTCTCCATCGCGCATACGGGCGCGGAGCTCAAAAAAGCGCTTGAAGAGTGCTTACAGTTCGGCGCGCAGGTCGTGCTCGAACAGTACATCTCCGGCCGCGAGATCCAGGTTGGTATCATCGCGGGCAAGGCACTGCCCTCCATCGAAATTATCCCGAAGACGGGCTTTTATGACTACGCGAACAAGTATCAGGCCGGCGCGGCGGAGGAGATCTGCCCCTCTCCCATCCCCGAGGACTGGGAGATGCGCGTGCGCACCGCGACCGAGACGGTCTACCGCCTGATCGGCCTGAGCGTCTACTCCCGCGCGGACTTCATCGTCACGCCGGACGGTACGCCGTACTTCCTTGAGATCAACACGCTGCCCGGCATGACGAAGACGAGCCTTCTTCCGCAGGAGGCGGCGGCGGTCGGCATCGGCTACGAGGAACTGTGCGAAAAAATCGTCGAAGAGTCGCTGAAGCAGAAAAGAGGGCTGTAAATGGAGGCCATCACGGTAAAGGAGCTGCTCGCGGCGGTGCACGGTGAGCTCTTGCAGGGAGATGAGACAGCGCAAATCCTCGGCGTGAACACCGACAGCCGCACCGTCAAAGCGGGTGAAGTTTTCGTGCCGCTCGTCGGCGAGCGCTTCGACGGGCATGACTATATCGAAAAGGCGATTTCCGCGGGCGCGGAGGGCTGTCTGTGCGCCCGCGTGCCGGAAACGCTGCTGCCCGGAAAGTTTTACATCAAGGTGCCTGACACGCTGCTTGCGCTCAAGGACTTGGCCGCGTGGTACCGTGCGCAGTTTTCTATTCCCTTTGTGCAAGTGACGGGCAGCGTCGGCAAGACGACAACAAAGGAAATGATCGCCTCGGTACTGGGCGTGAAGTTCCATACGCTCAAGACCGCGGCCAACTATAATAATGAGATCGGCACGCCGCAGACGTTGCTGGGCCTCTCCCGCGCGCATCAGGCGGCGGTGATCGAGACGGGCATGGACCGCGCGGGGCAGATCCGGTATCTTGGCGAGATGGTGAAGCCCGATATCGCCGTCATCACGAACGTCGGCGACATGCACATTGAATACCTCGGATCGCGCGAGAACATTCTGAAGGCCAAGTGCGAGATCTTTGAAAACCTCAAAAAAGACGGCCTCGCCGTCTTAAACGGCGACGACGAGCTTTTGAACACCGTCTCTCTGCCGCAGAAAACGTTGCGCTGCGGCCTGTCCGAGCACTGCGATGTCCGCGTCAGCGAGGTCGAAGACCTTGGCATCGACGGCATTCGCTGCGTCGTGACGACGGCAAAGGAGCGTTACGCGCTCTCTATCCCCGTGCCGGGAAAGCACATGATCTACTCCGCGGCGATGGCCGCGGCCATCGGTGAGTACCTTGGCGAGACCAAAGAGGAGATCGAGCGCGGCGCTGCGGCTTATGAGCCCGCGGGCTCACGCATGCACGTCATCACGTTCTCTGAAAACCGCCGCCTGCTCGACGACTGCTACAACGCGGGTCCGCAGTCGATGGCGGCGTCGCTGCGCGTATTGGGCGCGAGCGGCGGCAAAAAGGCCGCCGTCATCGGCGATATGGCGGAGCTCGGAGAGCTCACCGAGCGTGCGCATAAGGAAATCGGAGAACTCACCAAAGAGCTCGGCATCGACACTGTCATCGCAATCGGTGCACGGGCAAAATACTTTACAGAAGGGAACCCCTCTGCACAGTGGTTCGGGAGCGTGGACGAGGCGATGGGCGCCGTCAAGGCGGCGTTCACGGCGGAGACGGCGATGCTCGTCAAGGCCTCGCACTCCATGCACTTTGAGAAGATCGTAGAGGAACTGACCAAAGCATGATCGACATCAGTGTTACGGGACTCATCAAGTCCTTTGACCTCGAAAAGAAAATACTGGACGGTATCACCTTTCAGATCGACACGGGCGAGCGCGTGGGTCTTCTCGGCAAAAACGGCGCGGGCAAGACGACGCTCTTCCGCATCCTGACGGGCGAGCTCGACTACGACGCGGGCGAGGTGAGCATCGCCTCGGGCCGCAGGCTCGGTCTCATCTCACAGATCCCCGTGTATCCCGAGGGCTACACGGTCGAAGACGTGCTCAAGAGCGCGTTTTCGCGCATGCAGAGGATGGAGGACGAGATGAACGCCCTCTCCCAGCAGATGGCAAGCGGCGACGAGAGCGAAGAGACGCTGCGCCGCTACGGCGAGCTTTCGGCCAAGTTCGAGGGTCTCGGCGGCTACGACACCGAGACGCCCATCAACAAGGTTGCCAACGGCCTTTCCATCCCGCCGGAGATGCGCGAGCGCCTGTTTGACACGCTCTCGGGCGGCGAAAAGACGCGCGTGAACCTCGGCCGCCTCATTTTGGAGGATACGGATATTTTACTTCTCGACGAGCCGACGAACCATTTGGACCTGCACGCCATCGAATGGCTGGAGCAGTATTTGTCAACGTTCAAGGGCACGGTCGTCGCCATCTCGCATGACCGATACTTTTTGGACCGCACCATCACCCGCGTCATCGAGGTGCTCGACGGCAAGGCGGAGTTTTACAGCGGCAACTACAGCTTCTACGCGGTGGAAAAAGAGCGCCGCTATTTGGAAAAGATGCGCCAATACGAAAAGGAGCAGGCCAAGATTGCCCAGCTTGAAAAGAGCGCCGAGCAGCTGCGCATGTTTGCCTTCAAGGGCATGGACAAGACGTACCGCCGCGCGCTGTCGATGGAAAAGCGCATCGAGCGTATGCGCACGACGGACAAGCCGACGAAGGAACGGGCACTGAGCGCGCAGTTCAAGTCGCAGGAATTCTACGGCGACGAGGTGTTCGCGCTCAAAAAGCTCAAAAAGAGCTTCGGCGACCGTGTGCTGTTCCACGACGTGGACTTGCAGGTGCGCGGCGGCGAGCGCATCGCGCTCATTGGCGACAATGGCACGGGCAAGTCGACGCTCATCAAGATGCTGATGGAAGAGGAATATCCCGACGAGGGCAAGATCAAGTTCGGCCCGTCGGTGCGCATCGCGTACCTGCCGCAGATCGTCGAATTCGACGTGCCGGAACGAAACCTGGTCGACACGATGCTCTACTCCAAGCGCAATATCACGCCGCAGAGCGCGCGCAACCGCCTGGCCGCGTTCCACTTCACGGGCGAGGACGTTTTTAAGAGCGTCAGCGTGCTCTCGGGCGGCGAGCTTTCGCGCCTCAAGCTCTGCATCCTGATGGATGAGGAAGTGAATCTCCTGATCCTCGACGAGCCGACGAACCACCTCGATATCGCGTCGCGCGAGTGGATCGAAGAGGCGGTGGAGAGCTACGACGGGACGCTCCTGTTCGTGAGCCACGACCGCTATTTCATCAACCGCTTTGCAACGCGTGTGTGGGAGCTTGAAAACGGCGTCATCACCGACTATCCGATGGGCTTTGCGCGCTACCGGCAGGTCAAGGCACTGGAGGCGCAGAACAAGATCGACCACACGCCAAAGGCTGTAAAGGAAAAGACGGTTACAGAAAAACCAAAGCCGAACCGCTCTGCCCAGCAGGCGCGGCGGCAGCTCACCATCTGTGAAAAGGAAATTTCCGCGCAGGAGACCGCCATCGCCGAGATCGAGCAGCGCCTCGAAGAGGCGGGCGGCGACTACGAGCGCTACAGCGAAATTTATAAGGAGAAGGAAGCCGCCGAGGAGACGCTCGGCGCGCTGATGGAAAAGTGGGAAACGCTCGCCGAGCAGGCGGGCGAATGAGGAACATACCATGAAGAGACAGAAAAGACTGTGGACGGCGGCAGCAGCCTGTGCCGTGCTCGGCGCGGCGTGCCGGGCCGTCCCGGGTGTGCGCTTTGCAGGACTGCTATTCTGGTGCCTGACGGCGCTTTTGATCGTCTTTGCGATGCTCGAGCAGTACAAAGAGCATGCGTGGGCAAAGTGGGGAAAACGCGTTCTGCTCGCGCTCGTGTGCCTAGGCCTTGTCGCATTCGGGTATCTTGAATCGCTCGTTATTCGCGGCGCGCACACGGACGGGCGCGCGGAAGACGCGCAGTGCGTGGTTATTTTGGGCGCGGGCGTGAACGGCACGACGCCGTCGCTGATGCTCTCGTCGCGGCTGCAGGCGGCGCTTGACTTCATCGCGGACAAGCCGGACATCCCCATCATCTGCTCAGGCGGTCAGGGGCCGGGGGAGGATATCTCCGAGGCCGACTGCATGGCGGACTGGCTCATCGCCCACGGCGTGGACGAGAGCCGCATCTACCGCGAGGACCGATCGACCAGTACGCAGGAGAACTTTGCTTACAGCGAAGAGATCATGGCGGAGCTGGGGCTTGATGCGGGCGACATGTTCGCCTTTGTCACGAACGACTACCATATTTTTAGGGCGGGGCGCATCGCCGGAACAGATGCGGCCTGCGGCGTGGCGGCGACGCTGCCGCGCAGCGCCTATTACGATGCCTTACAGCTCAACTACTATGTGCGGGAGGCCTTTGCCACCGGTTGGCTCCTGCTGAGAGGAAACTGAGTATGAACGATAACATTTTATGCCTTTACTATTCCCGCACGGGAAACACGAAAAAAGCCATGGAGGAGGTCGCCGAGGCGCTGGACTGCGAATGTCTCGAAATTCGCGACAAGGTCGATCGCAGCGGCACGATGGGCTACCTTCGCTGCTGCTTTGACGCGATGCATAAGCGCACGAGTGCGGTTTCGCGCCCGAAATGCCAGAAGCCGCTGTCGGACTACAAGCTCGTCATCCTCGGCACGCCCGTGTGGGCGGGCCGCTGTTCGAGCGTTATTCGCGGCTTTTTGAAGCGCCGCGGCTATGAGATCCAGAACGCGGCGTATCTCATCACGCACAAGAGCGAGCAGGACTATAAGGACGTCTTCCGCCAGATGGACCTCTATTTGCAGACGCCGCACGTGGCGGAGGTCTCGCTCTGCCCCGATTCCGCGGGCTACCACTTCTGGCGAGACCAGTTCGTCAAGGCCTGCTCTGACTTTATCGCGGAGGACAAGGCCTGATGTGGGAAAAGCTCAAACAGCTCGCGCGCCGCTATGACGAGATCGGCGAGCTGCTCGAAGTGCCGGAAATTTACGCTGACCCAAAGAAGCTGCGCGCGCTCACGCGCGAGCAGAAGGAGCTTTCCACCGTGGTGGAGACCTACCGCGCGTACCAGAAGTGCGAGGACGACATCGCGCAGGCGCTGGAGCTTGTATCCGATCCCGAGCTCAAGGACATGGCGCAGGAGGAATTGAACACTGCCAAGGCGGAAAAAGAGCGCCTTTTTGACGAGCTGCGCGTGCTGCTCCTGCCGCGCGACCCGAACGACGACAAAAACGTCATCGTCGAGATTCGCGGCGGCGTGGGCGGGGAGGAGAGCGCGCTTTTTGCCGCCGACCTCTACCGCATGTATGCGATGTACGCGGAAAAGCGGGGGTACCGCGTGGAGCTGCTCAACTACAACGATACGGAGTTGGGCGGTGTTAAGGAAGCTGACTTTATCGTCAGCGGCGATGGGGCGTATTCGAGATTCAAGTTTGAATCCGGCGTTCACCGCGTCCAGCGCGTGCCGGAGACGGAGTCCGGCGGGCGTGTGCACACCTCGACCGCGACGGTCGCCGTGCTGCCGGAGATGGAGGAGGTCGACGTCGACCTCCGGCCCGAAGACATTGAGATGCAGGTCTACCGCGCTTCCGGCGCAGGCGGCCAGCACGTCAACAAGACGAGCTCTGCCGTTCGACTCATCCACAAGCCCACGGGTATCGTCACCGCCTGCCAGACCCAGCGCTCGCAGTTCCAGAACCGCGACTACGCCATGCAGATGCTCAAATCCAAGCTCATGGAACTCAAAATTCAGCAGCACGCGGAGAAGATCTCCGACATCAAGGGCGTGCAGCTCAAGATCGAATGGGGCAGCCAGATCCGCTCCTACGTTTTCATGCCCTACCAGCTTGTCAAGGACACGCGCACCGACTACGAGACCGGCAACATCCAGTCCGTCATGGACGGCGACCTCGACGGCTTCATCAACGCGTATCTCACCAAGTCTGCGAACGGGGAATTAAAAAAGTAATTCAAAAATGCACTGCGGTGCATTTTTGATTTGGGTTTTGCCGAGCGCTGCGTCGCACTCACTCCGTTCGCACGCTTGCGCTCTAAGGGGTATTTTTTCCAACGCACATGTCGTTGGAAAAAATGATTTGATTTCGATTCCGGCGCTGCGGCGCCGGAATTTTATTGCCGAAACACTGATCCAAAGGGGAATAAACATGGAGGAAAACATCAGAGAAAACAAAATGGGCACGATGCCCATCGGCAAGCTGCTGGCCAACATGGCGGGGCCCGTGATGATATCGATGCTCTTTCAGGCGCTCTACAACATTGTCGACAGCGTGTTCGTCGCGCGGCTCAGTCAGGACGCAATGAACGCCGTATCGCTCGCTTTCCCGCTGCAAACGCTGTGCATCGCGTTCGCCGTGGGCACGGGCGTCGGTATGAACGCGCTGCTCGCGCGTTCGCTGGGTGAAAAGAACATGCAGGCGGTCGACCGCGCCGCGGGCACGGGACTTTTCCTGACGCTCTGCACCGCCGCCGTCTTTGCTGTCCTCGGCTTTTCACTTGCCACGCCGTTTTTCCGCTTCCAGACGGAAAACGCGCAGATCATCGCCTACGGCAGCGACTATGTGATGATCTGCATCGGCGGCTCGCTCGGACTGTTCCTGCAAATTTACGGCGAGCGCCTGCTCCAGTCCACGGGGCGGACGGACCTTTCGATGATCTCGCAGATCGCGGGCGCGGTGTGCAACATCGTGCTCGACCCGATTTTGATTTTCGGCCTTCTGGGCTTTCCCCGCATGGAGGTCGCGGGCGCGGCGGTCGCCACGATCGTCGGCCAGTTCGTCGGCGCGGGCCTCGGCCTTTTCCTGAACCTCAAGAAAAATCCCGAGGTGCAGATCCACCTCAAGGACATCCGTCCCCACCGCGCGACGGTGGCAGACATCTACGCCATCGGCATTCCGTCGATCATCATGCAGTCCATCGGCTCGGTGATGATGTTCGGCATGAACAAAATTCTCATCTCGTTCACCGAGGCGGCGACCGCGGTGTTCGGTGCTTACTTCAAGCTCCAGAGCTTCATCTTCATGCCGTGCTTCGGCCTCAACAACGCGATGGTGCCCATCGTGTCGTACAACTACGGCGCGCAGGAATTCGACCGCGTGCGCAAGACCGTCCGCCTGACAGTCTTCACGGCCATCGGCATCATGTGCGTCGGCTGCGCGCTCTTCGAGCTCATCCCCGAAACGCTGCTGGGGATGTTCTCGCCGACGGACGAAATGCTCTCCATCGGCCGTGTTGCGCTGCGCATCATCGGCGTGCACTTCCCGCTCGCGGGCTTCAGCATCATCGCGGGCAGCGCGTGTCAGGCGCTCGGCAAGCCCATCTATGCGCTCATCAATTCCGTCTGCCGCCAGATCGTCGTGCTGCTGCCGGCGGCGTATCTGCTCTCGCTCACGGGACGGCTCGAGCTTGTGTGGCTCGCGTTTCCGATCGCGGAGGTGGTGAGCGTCATTTTGAACGCCACGTTCCTGCGGCTTACGTACCGCGTCTCGCTCGAGAGAAAATAATTTTGCCTGCGCGCAGACGCAGATCGGGGAGAGCCTCTTATTATAGAAGAGGCTCTCCCCTTTTATAAATGTTCCGCACGGCGGTTCAAATTTTTTTCTTTTGACAGACCGCACAGACGCGGGTAAAATACATTTGATAAGCTATGCTTGATAAATTGTTTTCGCAGGAGAACCTATGAAAAGACAACTTGCAGCGCTGCTGCTGACGATTTTTGCCCTGTCCCTCACTGCCTGCGGCGAAACGGCTGCCGAGAGCGAGACGCGCACGGTGTACGCGATGGACACGGTGATGAACCTGACGGTTTACGGCGAGAACGCCGCTGCCGCGCTGGAGAGCGCGGAAAAGGAACTGCACACGTTGGACGAAGCCGTCCTCTCGCGCACGGCGGAGGGCAGCGAGCTCTATGCGCTCAACGCATCGAACGGTGAGACGGTCGAATGCGGCGCGGACGATATCTTACCCGCGCTGATCGAAACGGCGCTGACGATCTCTGACGCGACGGACGGTGCATTCGACCCGACGCTCGCCCCTGTGCTCGACGCGTGGGGATTTACGAAGGACGAGCGCCGTGTGCCGTCCGCAGACGAGCTCAAAGAATTGCTGAGTCATACGGGCTGCGGCAAGGTCGCGCTCGAAAAAACGGCGGACGGCTGGACGGTCACGCTTTTGGACGGCGCGCAGCTCGACCTCGGCGGCATCGCCAAGGGCTACGCGGCGGATCTTCTGCGCGCGCAGCTTGAAAAGGAGGGCGTCACGTCCGCGACACTCGACCTCGGCGGTGATGTGTTCGTCATGGGGCGAAAGACCGACGGCAGCGATTGGCGCATCGCCGTCAAGGACCCTGCGGACACGGAGAGCTACCTTGGCGTCGTATCGGCGGCGGATAAGTTCATCGTGACCTCCGGTGTGTACGAGCGCTATTTTGAAGAAAACGGCGTGCGCTATCACCATATCCTCGACCCCAAGACCGGCTGCCCCGCGGAAAGCGGGCTCGTCAGCGTGACCGTGCTGTGCGGGAACGGCGCGTGGGCGGACGCGCTCTCGACGGCGTGCTTCGTCCTTGGCCCCGACGGCGCGCTTGCGCTGCGCGATGATCTTGCCGACCAGGGGACGGATTTTGAGCTCATTTTAGCCACCGACGATGGCCGCGTGCTCTACACCGACGGCCTTGCCGGCGCCTTCACGCCGAACGACGAAAGCGGGTACACGTATGAAGCGCTCGCCTAAGCTGAAGCCGACGAAGTGGGACGCGCTCGTCGTGCTCGCGGTGCTGCTGCTCACGCTCGGGCTCGCCGCAAGGCCGTATTTCGCGGCGAAATCGGCGGGCGAGCTGACGATCAGCATCGCCATCGACGGCGAGACCGTCGAGCGCTGCGCACTCAGCAATTATGAAGGCGGCACGTATGAGAGCCGCGGCTACACGCTCACCGTCGCTGTGGAAAACGGTGCGGTGCGCGTGAGCGAAAGCGACTGCCCGAATCAGGACTGCGTGCACTCCGGCGCGATCTCGCGCGCGGGACAGAGCATCGTGTGCCTGCCCGCCCGCGTGGCCGTCACGCTCGAGGGCGCGGCGTCCGACTACGATCTGATCGCGGGGTGAGCGCATGAAGATCAAAACAAGAGAGCTGACGCTCTGCGCGGTGCTGTCCGCGCTGGCGCTGGCGCTTTCCTATATGGAATCGTTTTTTCCGCTCGCGCTCATTGTGCCGCTGCCGGGCGTCAAGCTCGGCCTTGCCAATATCGTCACGCTCTACGCGCTCTATGCCATCGGCTTTCCGAGCGCGCTCGCCATCCTGCTCGTGCGCTGCACGCTCGGCGCGCTGTTTGCGGGGAATGCCTCGGCGCTTTTATTCTCGCTGCTCGGCGGGCTGTCGGCGCTTTTGGTGATGGCGCTTTTGAGCGGGGCGAAAAAGCTCAGCATTTTCGGCGTCTCGATCGCGGGCGCGGCGGCGCACAACTGCGGGCAGGTCTGCGCCGCGCTCATCACGCTCGGCTCGACCGCGCCGCTCTATTATCTGCCGTTTTTGCTGCTGGTGTCGCTCTTCACGGGCGCGCTCAGCGGCCTGATCACTGCATTCTTGTTCCGCGCAATGGCGCACACGCCCTACGGAACGAAGGGAGAGAATCAACATGGATAAAAAGGACGAGATCATTCTCCAGCAGCTCGACGTCATCCGCACAATGACGCAGAACAACTTAAACCGCATGGGCAGCGACTTCTGGGGCGCGCCGCTGACGCCGGACGCGCCGAAATCCGCCGTCCCGAAGGAAGCTGCGCCCAAAGCAAACGCGCC
>ENA-OZDY01000619-OZDY01000619.1-human-gut-metagenome-genome-assembly--contig:-NODE-619-length-12136-cov-4.646139_pt1 | contig 12136 bp, 9 predicted proteins | sample MGYA00245063_ERZ653599 | MGnify/ENA primary metagenome ERZ653599 (study PRJEB26926, sample SAMN06165004) | human gut metagenome | biome: ENVO:00009003; feature: ENVO:2100002; material: ENVO:00002003... | reverse complement strand
AGGCCAGTACCTTCGCAAAGGACCTTCGGCGATCGCCGGGGAGCTGGCGGCTTCGATTGCCAAACCGCTGCTGCGCGACATGCTGGCGTGCGCCGAAGAGGCCGTCGCCGGCGGGAGCGTTGTGGCCGATCTGCGTTTCGGGCACGGCGAGGGCCTGATGCCGCTGGCCGCGCTGATGCGGCTGGAGGGGGCGTGCGGCGTCGAGTCCGATCCCGAAAAGGTGGAGAACGTCTGGAATGATTTCCGGATTACGCCGATGGCCGGCAATATACAGCTGATATTCTACCGCAACGCCAAAGGCCGCGTGCTTGTCAAGTTCCTGCTCAACGAGCGGGAGGTTAGGGTTCCCGTCGCGGGCAACACGGCTCCCTATTACGACTGGAAGGCCGTCCGCAAGTATTATTACCGCATAGCGAAAGAGTAGGCGGACTTGTGTGATATCTCCCGGTATGCGGCGGGCGGCGGTTGCCGTCCGCCGTTTTTCGTCGGGGCGGATCGGTGCCGTGGTTCCGAACAGTGCCGTGGTTCCGAACAGTGCCGTCGTGCCGGTTGGTGGTGTCGCGCCGGACAGCGCCGGCGTGCCGGGCGGTGCCGTCGCTCCGGACGGGGAAGAGCCGGGGAGGAGAGGGACGGCAGGGACGGAGTCCGGAGGATGTGCATGGCGGGAGGGCCGAATGGCGGCAGGCTCGGATGCCGTGGCGGGGACGGCGCGCAGAGAGCGGTGCGGCTGGGGCCTTGGGCGGAATATCTCCGCGGACGGACGGGGCATGAAAAAACTTCTGCATGCCCTACGGCGTGCAGAAGTCTCGGTGTGAATACTGTTCTATTTCTGTTGGTCGATCAGCAGGGCCTTGATCAGCCGGAAGACCTCAGTATTTTCGATTACGCCGCTGAAATTGTATGCCCCGGCGCCGTAGGCGTAGAGTATGACGGGCGTGCCCGAATGGCTGGTCGTGCTGTACTTGTATTCGATGCCGCTCTCCGCCGCCGTGAAATCCCGGTCGTTGGAGACGACCGTCAGTCCGCCGGTCTCGTGGTCGGCGGTGACGATGACCAGTGTGCCGGGATTTTTGTCGGCGAAGTCGAAGGCCTTGTTCACGGCCCGGTCGAAATCCCGCATCTCGCCCAGCAGTTTTTTCGTGTTGTTGCCGTGGCCGGCTCCGTCGATCTGCGAACCTTCGATCATTGCGAAGAACCCTTTCCTGTTGCGCGCGAGCAGCGAAAGCGTGTGTTCGGTCGCGCGTTCGAGATAATCTTCGCCGCGTTTTGCCGCCGACTCCATGTACTTGTCCGCGAAAAGTCCGATGACGGGCGTGCTGTCGGTCGCATAGAACTCTTCGGGGGTCGAGGCGTAGGCGTAGCCTTTGGCCTGCAATGCCGCCAGCACGTCCTGTCCGTTCTCCTGCTTTTCGAAGAAGCGGCGGCCGCCGCCCGCGGCCACGTCGATGCCCGACGTTTCATAGGCCGCGGCTATTTCGGAGGTGTTGTGCCGGTCGGGGGTGTGGGCCATGAATCCGGCGGGCGTCGCGTCGGCCAGATGCGACGTCACGACGATTCCGGTCGCAAGGCCCTTCGCCTTGGCCAGCTCCGTGATGCTCTGGGCGGGGGCGCCGTCCGGGGTTACGCCGATGCGGCTGTTTTTGGTCTTGTATCCCGTGGCCATCGCCGTCGCCGCGGCGCCGGAGTCGGTGACGCGGTTGTTGGCCGAGTAGGTTTTGCAGACGGCCGAGTAGTGGGCGCGGTCGAAGGCCGTCGGGCCGTATTGGTTTTCGATCATGTAGGCGGCGACCTGCCCCAGTCCCATGCCGTCGCCGATCATCAGGATCACGTTGTGTACTTTTTCGGGTTTCGGAGCCGTGCGCTGCGCCGAAGCGGGGACGCTCCATAGCAGGAGGCCTAAAATCAGAATGCGGAATAGCTTTGTCATCGGTTATCGGTTTTGATGTTCAGTTCGGCGGAGTGCCATGCGGTCCGGCTGTCGGTCCGCGGATCGACGGTCGTGACGCGCAGCCGCTCTCCGTCGATGTCGAAAAGGTTGTAACGGCCGCCGTCCAGCGTCGAGATATTGACCACGGAGGGGCCCGGCGACGTTTCCTGAATTTTATTGACGTGCAGGTGGCCTGCCAGCCAAAGCACGATCTGAGAGGTGTCGCAACCGTCGAAAACGGCGTTGCCGCCGGCGATCAGGTCCGGCGTGTGGTGGGCGGCGACGACCGTCGGCTGCGGGATGGCGCATCGTTCGGCCAGCCACCGGACCTCCTCGCCGGGCAGCGTGGCATGGCGGTTCGGCTCGAACGGGCCTGTCGTGATGCCGATGAAGCGCACCCCTTCGCAGTCGAAGCAGAAACGGTCGGTGCCGAACGTGCGGAGAAAACTGCTGTAGCGTTCCGGACGTTTGGCGTCGTGGTTGCCCGTGGTCAGGTAGAGGGGGTTGCGGAGCCGGGCGAGCAGGCGCCGGGCCTTGCGGTGCCCCTTCGGGGTGCCGTCGTGCGAGATGTCGCCCAGCAGCAGAACGAAGCGCACCGAGTCGTCGGCGTCGATCGACCGGATCGCGGCTTTCAGGTTTTCGGCCGCATGCTCCCTGCCGATGTGCGTGTCGGTCACCACGGCGAACCTCAGGCGCTGGGCTTGGGCGGAAAATGCTGCGCAGAGCAGGAGCAGCAGGGCGGGCAGTCGTTTCATGGGCGTGCGGATTTGTTGCAAAAGTAGCGATTGTTTCGCTTCCGGGGTGTTCTGATTTTATCAAAAACTAACACTTTCTTATAATTGCCCCGTGAAAGATTTCTGTTAGCTTTTGATAAACCAGAATCAGACGAAGCCTGTTTAATTCCCTAATTTTGCGGAAGAAAACCAACCTGAATATGACTCGGAACCTGATCCTGATTCTTTGCTGCTGTTTGTGCGGCCGTCTGGCCGCCCGGAATCCCGACTGGGAAAACCAGCTTGTCAATGCCCGCTGCCGGCTCGATGCGCGCGCGACCTCTTACTCCTATCCGTCGGCCGAAGATGCACTTTCGGCCGACCGCAGCCGTGCGCGCTTCCTTTCGCTCGACGGCGTCTGGCGCTTCCGCTTCGCCGACGACGTTTCCCGTGCGCCGCAGGGCTTCGAAGCCCCGGAATACGATGTCTCCGCATGGGACCGTATCGAAGTGCCCTCCTGCTGGGAGACGGCCGGATACGGTTATGCGATTTACACCAATATTATTTATCCCTATCCCAACACGCCGCCCTATATCCGGCGCGATAATCCCGCCGGATGTTACGTCCGGACTTTCGAAGTGCCCCGTGCGTGGAACGGCGACCGGGTTATACTGCACTTCGGCGGCGTCTACTCGGCCTGCAGTGTATGGGTGAACGGCCGTTTCGCCGGCTATTCCGAGGACAGCGCGCTGCCCGCCGAATTCGATGTTACGGAACTGCTGCGGGAGGGCGAGAACCGGCTGGCCGTCAAGGTGCTGAAATGGTGCGACGGAAGTTATCTGGAGGATGCGGACCATTGGCGGCTGGGCGGAATCTACCGCGAGGTCTATCTGGCCGCCGAACCGCGGGCCGCGATCGCCGATTACGGCGTGCGGACGGTGTTCGATGCGGAGTATCGCGATGCGAAGCTCCAACTGCGTCCTTCGGTGGCGCTGACGGGCGCCGATACCGCGCGCTGCCGGAATTATGTGCTGCGCGCGGAGTTGTTCGATGCCGCAAGCCGGAGGGTCGATCCCGGCGATACGCTCGAAGTGACCGTCGGCGAACTGCTCGACGAAACGTATCCCCAGCGCGACAACGTCTGGTATCCGCTGCTGGAGGCCCGGATTCCGTCGCCGCACAAATGGACTTCGGAGACCCCTTACCTCTATACGCTCGTACTCTCCCTCGCCGACGAAAACGGCAGGGTGGTCGAGGCCCGGAGCAGCCGCATCGGGTTCCGGGACGTACGTATCGAGGGCGGGCGCATGCTGGTCAACGGCGTGCCGGTGAAGCTGATCGGCGTCAATCGCCACGACCATAGCGACACGACGGGCAAGACCGTCACGCGCGAGCAGATGCGGGAGGATGCGGCGCTGATGAAACGGCTCGGATTCAACTCCGTGCGCACGTCGCATTATCCCAACGATCCCTATTTCTACGATCTCTGCGACGAGTACGGTCTCTATGTAATCGACGAAGCCAATATCGAGACGCACCATGCCGGCGGTTGCCTGAGCAACCGTCCCGAATGGATCGTTCCCTTTATGGAGCGCGTGACGCGCATGGTCGTCCGCGACCGCAACCACCCCAGCGTGGTCATGTGGTCGATGGGCCACGAGTCGGACTGGGGGCCGAACCATGCGGCCGCGGCGGCGTGGACGAAGGAGTTCGATCCCACGCGCATCATCCATTACGAGGGTGCGCAGGGGAATCCCCAGCGCCGGGGCTACGTTCCGCTGCGCAGCGTCGGAAAGTGGAAAACGGCCGAAGAGGATCCCGCCAAGGGGGAATACGCCGACTTGGCCAATCCCGACGACCGCGACGCGGTGGAGGTCGTCAGCCGGATGTACCCGACGATGGACGAACTGGAGCGGCTGGCCTGCGATACGCTTGTCCGGCGGCCGGTGCTGATGTGCGAGTATGCGCACGCGATGGGCAACTCCGTAGGCGGACTGGGGGACTACTGGCGGGTGATCCGCCGCCATGACAAACTGCTGGGCGGTCATATCTGGGACTGGATCGACCAAGGGCTGCGCAAGGCCGACGGCAGGGGCGGCTGGTTCTGGGCCTACGGCGGCGATTTCGGAAGCCGTGAGAACCATGACGCCAACTTCAATATCAACGGAATCATCAATCCCGACCGGAGTCTCAAGCCGGCCGCGGCGGAGGCGAAGCATGTCTTCCAGCCGCTCGAAATCGCGCAGCCGCGGCCCGGAGAGGATTTTTTCACGATCCGGAACCGCAATTTCTTCGTTTCGACCGATGAGTATGTTTTCGAATGGCGCATTACGTCCAGCATGGGCGCGACGCTGGGAAGCGGGACTTTCGAAGTGCCGCGCACGGAAGCGGGAGCCTGCACGGAGTGCCGCGTGGGGTACAAGGCGCCCCGTCCCGAATCCGGCGTCGATTATTGGCTGGATATCGTTTACCGCCTGAAAGAGGATAAACCCTATGCCCTGCGGGGATTCGAGGCGGGCCGTTACCAGTTCGCACTGCCCGCTGCGGCGCCCGTGCGCGCTGCGGCCGCCCGCAGTGCCGTCGTCAGCCGTACGGAACGTTCGGTGACGCTGACTGCCGGGAGTGTGACCGCGACGGTCGATGCGGCGACGGGATATCTGTCGGGATATGCGGTGCGGGGCTGCGAGCTGATGCGGAGTCCGCTCGTACCGAATTTCTGGCGGGCATCCACCGACAACGACCGCCGGGGCTGGCGTACGCGGGAGCGCATGGGCGCATGGCGCACGATGCCTGAGCGGCTGAAACTCGAAAGCCTGAATGCGGCCGACGGTGCGGTGACGGCCGTCGTGTGCGGCGGGGGCGTCAGGCTGGCTTTGCGCTATCGGCTTGCGGCGGACGGGGAGCTGGCCGTTTCGTACGACCTGCGGATCGCAGACACGCTTCCCGAACCGCTGCGCATCGGTCTGCAGGCTCTGTGGAGCGGGGTGCTGGACCGATATGTCTACTGCGGCCGCGGTCCCGGAGAGAATTATGCCGACCGTAAGGAAGGCTCCCTGTTCGGGGTTTACTCCGGCAATACGGCTGATTTCAGTCCCGCCTATATCTATCCGCAGGAGTGCGGCAACCGCTGCGACGTCCGCTATCTCCAGCTTGCGGGCAAAGGCGGCGGAGTCGTTTTCGCGGGCCGGCAGCCTCTGTGCGTCTCGGTCTGGCCCTGCACGCAGGAGGCGCTGGATGCGGCGGAGCATACGCACGAGATCGTGCGGCTGGACGACGCATGGCTGGTGAATGTCGATTGTGCGCAGGCCGGCGTGGGCGGCACCGACTCGTGGAGCGTGAAATCGCGTCCTTCGGAGGCGTACCGACTCTTGGAGAAGCACTACGGATATGAATTTGTAATTGCTCCTGCGGGAACTCCGGCCGATGCGGCGCGGACGAGCCGCCGGGTGGCGTATAAAAATGAATAAACGATGAGAAAGTGGTTGATGGCGTTCCTACTGCTGGCCGGAACGGCCGGGGTGCGCGCCCAGCAATGCGATGTGCCGCAGATCGGCGCTCAGGTTTTTGTAGAGCCGGGACAGACGCCGGAGGATATCGACGGATTTTTCCGCCTGCTGCGCGATAACGGGATGAAGGTGGCCCGTATCCGGATGTTCGGAGCGCACATGTACCGCGGCGGGGAGTGGGATTTCTCGCTTTACGACGAGGCGTTCCGTGCGGCGGACAAATACGGCGTCCGGCTTTTCGCCACGCTGTTTCCCGTCACCGACGAGCTGAACGACGTGGGCGGTTTCAAATTCCCCCGTTCGAAGGCGCACCTGCGCGAAATCGACGATTATATCACGGCCGTGGTGTCGATTTCCGGCAGTATGAGTCGCTGTGGACATGGGTGCTGCAGAACGAACCCGGCAGCGGCGGGACGCGCGTCGCCATGACCGACCTCGCAAGGGAGGTCTATGACCGCTGGCTGGCGGACTTCCCGCCGGAAGAGCGCGGGGAGGGTTATCTGAAAGCCGATTTCACGCAGGAGAAGTTCCTGACCTACTATACGACGTGGTATCTGAACCATATCGCGCAGCTGGTCGAACGGCTCGATCCGCAGCGCGGGCGACATATCAATCCGCACCAGATTCTGGGCACGCTGCCCGATTACGACTTTCCGGCCTACTCGAAATTCCTCACCTCGGTCGGCGCATCGCTGCACCTGAGCTGGCATTTCGGCATGTTCAGCCAGCGCGAATATCCGCTCGGCGTCTCCCTGATGTCGGATATCATCCGTCACAACGCACTCGGCAATCCGTTCTGGATCACCGAACTGCAGGGCGGAAACGTCACCGCCAGCGGCAATGTTCCCTACTGTCCCACGGCGGCGCATACAGCGCAGTATCTTTGGACGGCGATCGCTTCCGGCGCCGAAGGGGTGATCTTCTGGTCGCTCAATCAGCGGGCGGCCGTCATGGAGGCGGGGGAGTGGGGGCTGCTCGACTTCCTGCGCAGGCCCTCGGACCGTATGCTCGAAGCCGCGAAGGTCGCATCGGTATTGCAGCGTCACGGCGAAGAGTTTCGGGGGTTGAAGCCTGCGCCGGCTCCGGTGACGCTCCTCTATAACATCGCCTCCCTGCGCATTCAGCGGCGCAATGCCGAAACGCTCGCATCCGGTGAGGAGGGACGGCAGGCTTCGGCCTGCATGAAATCGCTGGCCGCCGCCTATGAGGCCGTCTCGGCATGGGGCGTTACGCCCGAAGTGGCCGATATGGCGACCTTCGACTGGGACGACGCGGCGGGCCGTACGGCCGTGATCCCGCATATGGTGGCGCTGCCTTCCGAATTCCGGCCCCGCATCGAGTCGTTCGTCCGCAACGGCGGCAAGCTGATCGTTACGGGATTGTCGGGATTCTACGATGAAAACATGCGATGTCTGTTTATGAACGGCTTCCCGCTGAAATCGTGTTTCGGAGCGGAGGTCAGCGAATTCAAAGTCGCCGGGGAGTATTTCACGCTGGGCGAGGAGCTGCCTGCGCATCTGTGGCGGGGGATCTTGGTGCCTGCTTCGGACGAGACGATGATGACGGACGGCGGCGATGTCGCGGCCGTGCGCAACCGCTATGGCCGCGGCGAGGTCGTGTGGGTGCCCTCCCCGATCGAATTGGGCGGATATCACCGCGATATGGTTCCGCTGACGGCTTTCTACGGGCGGGAGTGCCGCGATGCCATAGACGCGGCTCCGGCTTCGTTCCGCACGCCCGAACCGGACGTGCTGATGCGCACCATGCGCAAAGAGGGCGTTTTGACGACCGTGATTGTCAACAAGCGTCCGGAAAGCGCGGCCATACGGCTGCGTACGGGACGATACGGCGTTCCGCGCGTGATCTACGGGGATGCCTCGGTTAAGGGGGCGCAGGTCACGGTCGGAGCGGATCGCTGCGCCGTGGTGGTCTGGAGCAGGTGACGATTTGAGGATAAGCCCTTCGGCCGTTCGGATAGGAATGCGCATCCCCGCTTGTTTGTCGGCGGATGCGCATTTTTTCGTGTGAATACGCCGTGAGCGGCCGGAACAGGCCGGGATTGTTGTTTCGGACATATTGGAGTCCGGCTGTCGGCGGGGATTTCACACAAACAAAAATCCCCGTAATCGAAAGATTACGGGGATCACCAAGTGCCCAGGACAGGAATAATGATATTTTATTAAGATATACCAATAAACGAAAAAACGTGCGTATAGCCACCTATACGCATGTTTTTTTATGCTTAAACATTATTCTTGCGGAACAAACTTCTCGATAATTTGCGTTTTCTATCGTAAATTGATGATAGATTCTTCAGGATCTATTCGCTTTAAAGCGGAACCGCTCCATGAAGCGGCGGCCGGCCAATAGGCCGGCTATTTCCCGCGCGGATCTTCTATCCTTTGCGCGGTCTTTCTCATTAGTTTTTATCACGGCACTCGAAGCCCTCTCCCTGGTACAAAGCTAATAGTGCCAGTCTTGACACATCTCCTTTCGGCGCACTTCTTTGAAAAAATTAACCCCGTTTTCACCGGGGCGTCCTGAAGTAATTTTTTCAAACAACTGCTTCTCCACTCGCTTTAGTCACCACATTTCTTCGAACTGTTAGACTGGCCCTATATGTTTTGTACCAGGGAGAGGGAGGTAACCTAACCTTACCTTACCCAGAGTTCTTTGACGTACTTGAGGAGCTAATAACAGCGGGTATATTCCCGCGTCTATCAATTCACAATTAAAAACTCCGGTGCAGGAGGATAAAGTCTGCATTTTTTATGACAGAAAACTATTTGGTCAGAATTCTGACTGATGAATTGACATCATTTACCGATTTGCCCTTTTGGCAGATTCAGGCGAAAGTGTGTGATGCCGTACATAGAGCTATGCGGCAGACTGACGGATTGGATGAATTTATAAATGCGTTGCAAAACCGGATTGTACGGTTCAGTTACAAAAAGACGGACGGTTCTGTACGGGAAGCTATCGGAACTATGAAGCCGAGTGTGTTATCGACGCTTTCGGCGAAGATGCAATCCGGCCAAAAACGACGCAGTACAGGTTGCATCGTTTATTTCGACCTTGAGCGCGAAGATTGGCGGTGCTTCCGTCCCGAAAATTTCTTATCAATTCTTTAAGTCTTATCGAGGGGCGAAAACCCGCCCCTCTTCAAAATTCTATTTTATGCCAAACTGGGTAACAAATAAGTTGTCCATTCGAGGAACAGACAACCAAATCGAACAAATATTATCGGCGATTGCTGAAAAAGAAAAAACAGATGCGATCTCACGGAGCCCTATCGACTTTAATAATATTATTCCGATGCCCGCGGATTTGAATGTTGAAAGCGGTTCGCGTGGACACCAAGGACTTGAATATATTATTGGTTTATCTAAATCAGAATCGAGAGAAGAAGTCTGCAAGACTTGGGACAGCCTAACACAAGAAGAAAAGGATAATCGCCTTTTGTTCGGAGCAAAGTATTTTACCAATACGATGCGGTACGGCTTTCCGACTTGGTATGAGTGGCGTACTCAAAATTGGGGTGCGAAATGGAATGCCTGCAATGCTTCAAAGAGTGGTAATATTATTTTTTTCGGTACTGCGTGGAGTACTCCGGAGCCGATAATTAAAGCGTTGTCTGTAAAGTATCCCGACGTCACTTTTGAGGTTGAATATGCCGATGAAGATGTCGGGAACAATGTTGGTTCCTACTCGTATAAATCTGGGGAACAAATTCATTTTATTGAAATGTCTGGTTCCCAACAAGGGTTAGGACTTGCGATTAGCTTGCTTGGCCTTGAGACGTATTTCGAGTTTGTCGATGGTCAATATCGGCGCAAAAAAGAGTAATTGTTAATTAACCTTATTTTGGGTGCCCCGAAATTCTTCGGGGCACCTTTATCAAATCAATCTTAAATGAATTCGGATCCGGCCATAGCCGGCTGCCGGAAGATCCCCGGCTATATCGCCGTGCGGATCTTCGATCTTACTGCACGGCATCCGAACCCCCTGAACTCGCGCCTCCGGGCGACGATGCCGCCCGTCACGCTCGCGTCCGCCGTCGATCGACAAGCGAACTCGGCGGCCGGGGGAGAGCGGTATCTCTCACTCACAACATTGATGCAAAGTTAGCCGATATCGCGTCGACAGCGGCAAGGATCGCCCGTCCTGTTCAGGCCGGCCGCCCGTGGGCCTAGTGCGGAAATATTGATCCGCTTCGCCCTCCGGCCGCGCCGTCGGTAAATATTTCCTTCTGTGTCCTTGCCTTCGGGCAGTCGCCGTGATCGGCTTGAGCCGCATCGCTGTTCCGAGTGTTTCGGCAGCATTAGAACTCCGGCGCAGGAGGATAAACACTGCAAATCATTTTATGCCAATTTACAAATTTTATCAGGATGTGCTATGCACAAGCTGGGAACGCAGACACTTCACTGTCACGGCCCAAAATCAGGAAGAAGCCGACATGATCGCCGCGCAATGCAAGGATACGCCTCTGTGTTTTGATCCGGATGCGGAACCCGGAGAGACCGTCTATTGTGTCTTCGAGGATGAAACACTCCTTGAGACGGTGGAACCTCTGCCTATCACAGATAATCATGGCAAACCGACGATCGAGGTGTACCGAAGCAACGATGACCTGTTCATTGCCGATAACTATAAAAATCGGGAGCTATGAGAGACGAGATCAGACAAAATGGTGAACCGCTCCTTTGGGCCGAAGGCGAGGAGTGGACAAGTATTCCGATGATCTTCCAGAATATCACCGGCAAGAATTTCACAGGTCAGGAATACAGGGCATACATCGAAAACTGGATCTTACATCAGGGCTTCGAACTCGGCCCCGTCGAGCTGTGGTGTGACGGCCGGTTCGTAGAACGCGGCGAAGTCAGATTGGCAGGAAAGGAGGTGTGTCATGGCTAAAATTCAACTGCCCGCGGAGTTCAAGGGCTTTAGCGAAAAATTCGATGCGCTTGCCTACGGGCAGGATGCCAGCCGGGTTTTCGACGATATGCTGGCCTACATTGTCGACCTGTTCAGCTTCGATAATCCCTGGGAGCCTCACGGCCGATATAAAGACCCGGAGATCCGCAAGCGTTTCTTCGAACTTTTTCAGGAGATCGTACTCTTGATGAACAAGAAGATCTGCGACGACAGAGAGTGGTATGACCCTTTCGGAAACCTCTACCAAACTCAAATTGCCTCACATGCCAGACGTGCAAATGCCGGCCAATTTTTTACTCCGGAGCATATCGTTGACTTGATGGTTTCCATCAATGGCGAAGGGCGGGAGTTAACTGGAAAAGGCTTGAATTTCGGAGATCCGTCCTGCGGTAGCGGTCGGTTCCTGATTGCCGCCCATGCGAAATTTCCCGGTAATTATTGTTGTGGAGAGGACATCGACCGAACTTGTGCCCTTATGACGGTCTGCAACTTCATCCTGCATGGTGTGAACGGCGAGGTTATCTGGCATGATTCGCTTATGCCGACGAAAGAACGGTTCTACGGTGCTTGGCGTGTTTGTCCCCGACCAGACCTGATGGGCTGCCCGCAAGTTTCCAAAATGGAGTGGGAGGACACGTTGTGCTACGCTGTGTGGCAAGGCTGTTTGGAAAAGCATCAACGAGAAACGCCGGAAAACTCCACTTCGGAGTCTGCACCTCAGCAAATAGTGCAACTCAACCTCTTCTGATCGAGAAGCCCGCCGGGAGGCGGGCTTCTCTTTTTTTGCTCGTAGAAATCCCGCAACGGCAACCGGCCGCCGGCAGACTTCGCCTGCCATTCGCGGCGACCCGGTCGCAGCCCCCTGAACTCGCGCCTCCGGGCGACGATGCCGCCCGGCCCGCTCGCATCCGTCACGGTCGGCAAGCTCCCTTGGCGGATGGGGGAGAGCGGTAGTGCTCACTCACAACACGACGCAAAGGTAGCCGAAGTCGCGGTGACAACGGTACGGACGGCAGGCCGTGGGGGCCTGCCGCGCAAGCGTCCGGTGCAAATAA
>ENA-OZDY01000612-OZDY01000612.1-human-gut-metagenome-genome-assembly--contig:-NODE-612-length-12224-cov-5.485907_pt1 | contig 12224 bp, 10 predicted proteins | sample MGYA00245063_ERZ653599 | MGnify/ENA primary metagenome ERZ653599 (study PRJEB26926, sample SAMN06165004) | human gut metagenome | biome: ENVO:00009003; feature: ENVO:2100002; material: ENVO:00002003... | reverse complement strand
TCAGATGTGTATAAGAGACAGGAAGCCAGGGCTGACGATGAATTTTGCTCCCGCTGCCAGCGCACAGTCCAGCTGCTCGCTGGTCGTAACCGTACCAGCACCGACCAGCATCTCCGGAACCTCTTTGCAGATAGCACGGATCGACGCCTCTGCCGCTTGGGTCCGAAACGTAATTTCGGCGGCAGGCAGACCACCTTTTACCAATGCCTTGGCCAAAGGGACAGCCTTGTCTGGGTCGTCAATAGCAATCACAGGAATGATTCCAATTTTATATATTTGTTCTAAAATCTGATTCATACTTAAAAACACCTTTTTAGGTTTTCAAAAATAAAGTCCTATTGTAAATTGCAATACACTAATCATGGGGCAGCTCTTAGCAGTCTGTTCTTCTGATATCGGGTCGGAGCATCGAGTCCAATTGATTCCAAAAGAGGAAACCTGTACCAAGATACCCGGAAGAGGGCGTTTCATAACCGCAGAAATTTGAAAATACTTAGCATTATAGGCTGCTTCATTACCGTTTTGTGGAAATGCAGCAATCAGTTACGACCATTCAACCGCGCAATATCCGACCGCCATACAGCTTTCCACCTTGATAAAAAGGGGGCCTGAGGAAATCTTCCTCAGGCCCCAAAACAGGCGCTTACAGCTTATCCTCACGCATAAAATGAGCATTGGTCCCATCAATGGAGAAGAACTCATCTGCTGCACGCCGACCGATGTCATCTGGGTACTTAGATATCTCATTTAAGTACTCTTTTTCATCTACATAGGTAAACGCGCCGTCTCGCATTATGACCTTGCCGTCCACTGCAACCAGCGAAACCTCGGATCCCCTGGCACTGTAAACCAGATTAGGTACCATGTTGCGCATTGGGTAGGTGTACACCGGTAACATGGAGGGACAACTGAGATCAATAGCAATATAGTCCGCGCATTTTCCAGGCTCAAGAGAGCCTACGGTATCGCCCAAGCCAATCGCTTGGGCACCCTCAATGGTGGCCATACGCAGGGCTTTCCAGGCGGGCATAACTTCCGGATTCTGATACTTGATCTTGTTGAAGAGGCAAACATTTTTCATCTCATTGATGATGTTATGGCAGTTGTTGCCCGGAGCCTGATCGGAACCCAAGGCCACCACACCGCCCGCCTGTTGGAAAACAACACTTGGGCAGACAATGCCATCAATGATGCCGATCGAACCCGGATTAACGATCATTGAGGCACCTCGTTTGGCAATAAGGGCAGCTTCCTCATCTGTGCAGTCAGTAAGATGGACTGCAATAAGAGATTCATCCAGATAGCCCAACTCATCCAGAAAAGCTGTAGGACGCTTGCCATAGCGCTGGACGATCTGATAGGTCTCTCGATCTCCTTGCTGCACATGCATATGGATTTTGGTACCCCGCTCCTTGACCGCCTTTTGGATACGCAACAGCATCTCCGGGCTGACAAAGTCAGCGCCTTGCGGGCCAAACAGGATCTTAATCCGTCCCCCTGCCTTGTTGTTCCATTTATTATACAGATCAATGTTTCGATTCAGGCTCTCCTCTCCCATGGCATCATCAAACTCATAGAGTTCGCCCGGTTGATAAACCCGTCGTTTAGCCGCTCGAATCGTCTGTGCAATATTCCCTCGGGCGCCCACCTTATCGATGAAAGCACACACATTTTCCATTTTGGAATCATAGTCGCCCAGTGTGGTAGTGCCTGCCCGGACGGCCTCCAGAATGGCCACTCGGCTGCCCGCATCCCGTTCCTCGTCATTAACCGCGTTGTCAAAGGGCTGGAGGCCGAACATCATCCAACTGTTGGTGTCTTGGGCCAATCCGCGCATAATATTGCATGCAGTATGCATATGGCCGTCGATAAAACCAGGCAGCACCATATGATGATCCAAGGTGATCATTTCCTCAGCTGTATACTCCGCTAAAATCTCAGCCCGGTTGCCCACCTTCAAGATTTTGCCTCCGTCTACAGCCATAGCGGCATCACTATGATAGCCCACGCCGGCTCCCTCCATCGTATAGAAATGCGGGGCCACCACAATGGTATCAATCTTTTTCATAAATGTCTCCTATTCCAACGGCAAAGCAGTTAGTGTACCTTCTCAGGGTAACGCCGTTTGGTAAGCTGAGTCAGAGTAAACAGGCTCACTGTCAGAATAGCAGCAGTAACCGCAATACTCAAGACATACTGTCCGGTCAGTCCGCCAAAAAGGAATCCCACGAAAGCCGAAATACCAACCGTAATTCCGTAGGGGATCTGCGTCATAACATGGACGATATGGTTGCAGGAAGCACCGGTAGAAGAGAGAACAGTCGTATCGGAGATAGGGGAGCACTGGTCGCCGAACAGGCCACCGCCAATCACGGCGCCAACAACAAACGGAATGGAAATATCAAAGGCGACGGCCATCGGGAAAGCAATGGGCATCATAATAGACCACACGCCCCAAGAGGAACCGGTCGAGAACGAAATGAGTGCGCCAAACAGGAATACCAAAGCCGGAACCATGCCGGGAGTCAGGTACTGCTCCACAATATGGATCAGAAACTCGCTGGTCCCCATACCTTTGACGATAGAGCCCAAGGACCATGCGCACACCAGAATAAAGGGAACCGAGATCAGTTCGGCCATACCGTTGACAAAGGTATCGAACGCCTTGGTCACGCTGAAGAGCTTGGTGCTTACACCCATGATGCCCGCACCCAGCGCGCCACCCATAAAGGCGATGCAAATAGCAAGTGTAATGTTGGCACTGCGGAAGCATCCCACCAACCCGTTGTTAACCAGATCGCCGGACCAGAAAATGGTGGCAAAGAGAGAACCAAACAGGCAAACAATAGGGATAATAAAGTTCCACATCGTAAGCTTATAGTCTGCGGGCAGCTCATTTTTCACCTCTGGAACCAAGGGCTGAACCCCGTCGTCCAGCAGCTTTCCGGTCTCTCTGGCCCGCTTTTCTTCCTTGTACATAGGGCCAAAGTTCAAGCCGAAAGCAGCAACGATCAAAACAGAAATCATGGCAAATACGCCATACAGATTGAACGGAAGCATATTCAACCAGATGCCCCATTCGTTGCCCTCAACGCCGCTTGCCAACAGCTCTGCGGCAATCAGTCCCGTGATAAAGGGACCATAGCTGCTAATGGGAGAAAGCGCAGCTAAATTGCATCCCATGGAATCCAGGATATAAGCCAATTTTGCTCGAGAGATGCGCACCATGTCAGTAACGGGCCGCATGATAGTACCAAGCATGAGGCAGGGCTCCGTATAGCTGAAAATGAAGGCGCTCAGGCAAGTAACGATCTGCCCCTTCTTGGCAGTATTGATAACCTTTGTCACCTTGGTAGCAAAGGCCTCTGCAGCACCAGTGGTACGGAGCATGGCGATCATACCGCCGGAGAGTGTAACCAAAATAATCAAAGATGCATTTCCGCTGAGAGAGGGGATCATATAGTCCGAGATAATTTTGACAAAACCAACCAAAGGGTTAAAGCCGTTCATCATTGTGGACCCCAACCAAACCGCGATGAATAAAGAGAAAATCGTCTGTTTGGTCCACAGGGCCAATCCGATTGCCACGATGGGGGGAATGAGACACAACACTCCATATGTAGTATCCATATAACAAGCCTCCTGTTATAAATTATCTATGGTTTTTTTCATGGAATCTCTGCTTCCGCAACTACAGGCCCTATCCGAATCTGCAAATCACACCTCCTCACTTTCTCGGTCCAGGGATGCGCAAAACGTAAGTCTTGCAAAATCAAGACACGGCATATCAGCTTTGAACGAGACTGATCATACTATATACCGTATATTTTCATGAACAGACCAAACGTTTTGCGCACTCCGGTTTCCAGCCTCCCACCGCTCCCAACATCTTCGGTTTTGGCAGCGCGAGTAACTACGGATCACACTTGGTTAATTTCGGTTTTCGTAACCGGATGCGTACATATTTGCAGGGATGAATTTTCCCTGGCCGTAGCGGCCCACAAACTTGGCGTTCTCCACTACAACCTGGCCTCGCAGCAGAACCGTCTCCACCCGACCAGACTGACGACGGCCCTCATAGAGGTTGTAGTCCACGCCGTTAGGGTTATCTGCCAGATGAACTGTCCCCTCATAATTGGGATCGAAAATGACAACATCTGCGTCAGAACCTACCGCCAGCGTTCCCTTTCTCGGATAGATACCGTTGATTTTTGCCGGCTGAGTGGCAATAACATCTACAAATTTCTGGCGGGTCAGCTTTCCCGTGCATACACCTTCGGTCCACACCATATGCAGTCGATCGCCGGCGCCGGGGGAACCGTTTGGAATCTGAGTAAAATCATTTCTGCCGGCCTGCTTGAGCTCTGCCACATCTATACCGCAGTGGTCGGATGAGACCGCCGTCAGCAGTCCGTCGGATAATGCCTGCCAAAGAGCCTCGCAGTCCTCACGATCCCGCAAAGCGGGGGAGCAAACGAACTTAGCCGCTTCATTGAAATCCGGATTATCCAGAACTTCCTTAGTGGTGGTCAGATAGTGAGTGCAAGTCTCGCCGGAAACCCGCTGGCCAGTTCCCTTGGCCTTTTGTAATTCGGCAATGGCTTCCCGACAGGTCATATGAGCAATATAAAGAGGCGTATCGGTCTGACCAGCCAGATAAATAGCCCGGCGCACCGCCTCCGCCTCAGTAAAAGGCGGACGGGAAACATAATGGTAATGCGGTGTCAGTTGACCCTTCTTTACACACTCGCTGCGGAGGAAATTCAGGATCTCTCCATTCTCTGCGTGCACAAATACCGTAGCGCCAACCTGTCGGCTCTTCTCCAGAATACGGAAGAAAGTACCGTCATCTACATGAAGCGGAGAGCCGTTGTAGGCCATAAAAATCTTGATGCTGGAAATGCCTCTCCGAGGAAATTCTTCGATCTCATCAAAGATACTGTCCATAATATATGTTACCATGGAATGCAGTGCAAAATCAACACAAGACTTATCCTTCGCCCGCACATTGATTCGATAATCAATGGAATCCAGCAGTCCGCGATCTGGATCCTGCGGAGCAAAGTCCACAATGGTGGTCGTGCCGCCTACAATAGCAGAGTCGGTCGTCTCATATCCGGCGGTGTCACGGTTGCCGACATTACACAGGGCGGAAAAGTGAGTGTGCTGGTCTACGCCTCCCGGAAACACATATTTACCTTTGGCGTCTATCACACGATCTGCAGCTTCGTCCAAATGTGTCCCCATTGCGCGGATCACATCGCCCTCCACCAGGATATCCCCCACATACTCTTGTTCTGCGGTTACGATTGTGCCTCCTTTAATCAAGGTACGCATACTGTCATCTCCTAAAATATCAATTCTTGTTTGGTAAACATGGGAAAGCCTACGATATTCTTCTGCTCTGGGAAGCCCCAAGTAGACACCTTGCTGGTACGCAGCCCCATATCTACCATGGCTTCCGCAAATTTAACTGCTGGCATTACCCCATCCAACACGGGAACGCCCAGCTGGGCGGACAGGTCCTCAACAAAGTCCACGAAACCAGCGCACCCCAGCAAAATACATTCGGCGCCGTCCTGCTGCACGGCTAACTTTCCCTGATAGGCTAACGCTTCCAATCCCTTCTTGGGGTCCCTGCCAAATTCCAGCACGCTCAAACCTGTGGATCGGATAGAACGGCAAAACTTTTCCGCTCCATAGTTGGACACCACGTCCTCTGTGACCTTGCGAGACCGATCCAGCACCGATACGATAGAAAAGTACGGCGCTATAAATTTGGCAGCAGCAATGGCCGACTCACAGATACCCAGCACAGGCTTGGAGGTGACCTCTCTGGCTGCCTGAAGCCCAGGGTCACCAAAGCAGGCGATGATAAATGCATCGGCGCCTTCCTCTCGGTCTCCCCGGATCACTTCTTTCAGGACCCCCGGAACAGCCAAATACTCATCCACATAGCATTCGATGCTGTCCGGCCCGGATGCCGGAGTAACCGCCCAAACCTGAGTGTCGCTGCGTGCCACTCGACGTGCTAAATTTTCTATACTTTCAGTCATGGATTGCGTCGTATTGGGATTGATGATTTTGATTTTCACAATTTTCCCTCCTCTTGGTCCAAAGCCTGAACCATCTCCATCAGCAGATCAGCTCCCTGGTACAAGTCCTCAGGAGCGCTGTATTCTCGGATAGAGTGGCTAATCCCGTCTTTGCTGGGAATGAACAGAAGCATGGAGGGGACCGCTTTTCCCCAATTCATCAGATCGTGTCCTGCACCGCTGAACATTCTGCGAAAACGGATACCGCTGTTGCGGCACAGTGTCTCGCTCAGCTTTATCAGCTTAGAGCTGCACTGGGTAGGCGACTGGCGAATATATTCTTCGCCTACCAGCTCCGGGTGCTCTTTCAGCACGGAGTCAATGACCTGATCCATGGGCTCCATCGTTGGGTTGCGCAGTTCCACAATAAACTCCACCTTGCCTGGAATCACATTGACCGCTCCTGGGAACACCTGAAGGGTTCCTACCGTGCAGACCATATCCGGCGAAGCGGCCTCAGTCCGTTCCATAAGCTGGGTAATGATCCGGCAGGCTTTCACCAGCGCGTCATCCCGCAGATGCATGGGTGTGCTGCCTGCATGATTGGCACAGCCGGAAACCGTCATGCGATAGCGCACGATGCCCACAATACCATCAACCACGCCTATTTGCATCCTTTCGGCTTCTAATACCCCGCCCTGCTCAATATGTAACTCCAAGTAACACTGATATTGGGTCAGATCTCTTCGGCAGGCGCCGACCTGCTCCATTGTAAGTCCGTGGAGAGCCAGATTCGGCCGCATAGCTTCATCAATCTCTCCGCCGGTAAATGCCTTACTTCCAAAAGTTCCGCCAATGACATTGCCCTCCTCCTCGGTAAATGCAATCACCTGGATGGGATGCCGATTTTGATATCCCAACTCCTTAAGGCGCTGCACACACTCGATTCCGGACAACACACCATAGGTTCCGTCGTAAATCCCGCCCCCCGGCACCGTATCGATGTGGGATCCAATGCAAATGATCTCTCCCTGACCGGGAAGCGTACCGATCAGATTCCCTACAGGATCGACGGATGTCTGAAGTCCTGCCTGCTCCATGCACTGTTGAACATAGATTCGTCCTTCGTCATAGGCAGGGGTATACGGCAATCGTGTGGTTCCTTCTTTCGGCACAAAACCGATTCGCCCAAGTTGGGTCAAATGATCATATAAGCGGGTGCCGTTGATCATACTCATGCGGGGTCCCCCTTAGTCTCATGGGATCTGACAAACTCCTCCAGCTCCTGCAGCCCCTGCTCCAGGCACTGCATGGATGTCGCATAGGACAGACGGATATATCCCTCGCCAAATTCGCCAAAGGCCGTACCGGGTACCACTACCACCTGTCGTTCTTCCAGCAGCTTCATGGCAAATTCTTCACAAGGCATACCCAGTTGACTGATGTCAATAAATGCGTAGAAAGTCCCAGCCGGAGCATGGCAGGACAAACCAGGGATCTCAGATATCCGCCTCATCACATAGTCACGGCGCAGGCGGTACTGCTCCACCATATACTTCAAGTGGTCTTGCGGACCTTCCAAAGCTTCAATAGCCGCGACCTGGCAGGGAGTGGCCGCACAAGCACTGACATTTTCCTGCAGCTTGACCATATTCCGGATCACATTTTCCGGTCCGGCAGCATAACCGATACGCCAACCGGTCATCGCATAGGTTTTGGAAAGGCTATCAATAACCAGGGTCCGTTCTTTCATTCCAGGCAGAGCAGCAAAGCTTGTATAAGTCCTTCCATCAAAGAGGATGTGCTTATACACCTCATCAGCCAAGATCACCAAGTCCTGCTTCTGGGCCAATTCGGCCAGTTGGAGCAGCGTTTCAGTGCTGGCTACAGCTCCTGTGGGGTTGCATGGGCTGTTTAGAATAATGGCCTTTGTCTTATCGGTAACAGCTTCGGCAATAGCGGATACATCCAAATCAAATCCCCGTTGTGCGTTGGTTTTCACCGACACCGGCACGCCGCCGCACATCCGAATCTGTTGGACATAATTAGTCCAGCAGGGTTCGTTGACGATAACCTCATCCCCAGGATTCAGCAGCACTTTCAGCGCCAAAAACAAGGCTCCCATGGCTCCAGGCGTCACCACAATTTGGCTTGCAGGATCGTAAGAGAGTCCCTCTGTGCGATGGAGATACTCTGCAATCGCCTGGCGCAGAGCCAGCAGCCCTGCATTTTCTGAATACTTGGTCTTTCCTTCCCGAATGGCCCTGCACCCAGCCTCCACTACGTTCGGCGAGGCAGTAAAATCCGGCTCTCCCAGTGTAAAACTAATGACATGATCATACTCCAGTGCCTTATTGAACATTTTTCGAATCTTGGAGGGTTGGATCTGCTGAGTGTTATCCGAAATTTGAATCATATAGGTAACTCCTTTCTACTCTGATTCTTCCGTTCCCTTAATTTGAGAACAGTCATCAATATTCCAAATGCCAAGGAAAGCACCGCTGCAAATACGATACGATATTCTTGCGGAAGAAGAAATCCCACGGTATTGACGGGGATCCAAAAGAGAGGAATCGTTTTAAACAGAGTAAAATCGATCAATTCTCCCCAATCTACAGAGTCCACCGCTTGGCGTGGAGTGATATGCTGTCCCGCCAAAAAGCGGATTTCAGCATAATTTCCACATACTCGCATCAGAGCGGAATGAATAGGAGCAAAAAACAGATTATTGGTAACGCTGGTAAAAAAGGCCTGTGCCAGAGCATTTCCATATCCCGGAAGAAGACCTGCTGCCATGGCTTGCCGGGTACCTTGGCTGAACACGGTAAAGGCCAGCGTGACAAGGACGCCTCCTATTCCCCAACTCAGGCTTTTGAACCAAGTCGCCCGGTTGATCTGCCAAGTTCCCTCCAACATACGTCCGGAGAGCAACTCACCCGCCGTAGCATAGACAGCGAATTGCGCAAAACCTGCCAGATAAGGATACGCTATATTGACCTTGGCAAAGCCTCCTGTGACGCAAAAGAGTACCGTAAACACAGCCAACAACCCATAAGCAGCTGCCCACCAAATATCGCTTCGTTTCATATGCATCCCCTAACTTTTGTACCCCAAATATAGCAAAATGGAACCGGCGTTAAAATTCAGCGCCAGTTCCATTTTATGTAGTCTGTATATTATTTGGACAAGCCTTCTGTGTCCCGATGTAAGACCAACGAATCTTTATATACTACCAAAGGATAATGCAGTTTAGCCAATGCAGGCGGTACATTTTTCCCAAGTTTTGTTTATAGCGCATCAAAATCGATCTTGTTGGTTGATACAGGAAGACTCTGGATCATCTGTATCCGGTTACGCACATTCATTTTGGTATATATGCTGTGGAAATGTTTTTTTACCGTATGGATACTGATATTCATTTTTTGAGCGATATCTTCATTGGACAGCCCGTGTACGGCCAAATCTAACATTTCCCCTTCTCGACTGGTCAAGCCGTACTGGCTGCACAACTTTTCATGATATCCTTTTGCGTAAAAATAGCGGGTGTCTCCCTTTTTTGCTTCATATACTAAACGGTATGCAAAGTGCTTGTGCAACTGCTCCAATACAAACATATCCCGTTCGCTAAACGGAGGCTTATCAGCTTGCCGGTACAATTTCAATAAGCCGACCGGTTCTTCTCGAAAGGAGATGGAAAGGCCGACGGAATATGCCAAGTGATTGGGCAGATAGAAGTTCCGGTAGATTCCGCTGCTATTCACCTGTTCATCCGAAGATGCCATAGATTCCCGAAAAGCACCGCCTTCACAGGTATACAGCGCCCAGCGAAAAGCATCTGAATTCAGGCTTTCCTGCATCCAGACATCGACAGCCTGCTGAGGCAGATGAAAAGCCGCTGGGGCCTGAAACTGATAGGATCCATTCTCCGCAGTAGAGATTCGGGCAAAAATTGCGCTATCATACGAAATCAAAAAAGGAAGCCATCGGTTCAGAATTTCATGCTGCATTTCCTCTACTGTATAGATAAATGAAATATTGTATGCGATCTCATTGAGGCGTATCCATTCGTTTTCATTTAAAAATGCCATATCAATATCTCCCTTAACATTTGTATCCAGCCATAAGCAAAGCTCAAAAAGATAACAGTATCAATGAATTCCGACCACAATCGCAATTAAAGCGTTCCCATCGTAGAAAGCATTCTAACTCGGTCACGGGTGTAGATGCTCGAAATGCAGATGTGCCACATTATCTCTGACATAACATTCTCCCCACCCTTTCTTTGTCCGATCAGGTCTTGGCGTTCACATAAATACACCCGATCCTATCGATAAGCTTCTCGCGTTATGCTACCATTATTATATCAGGCAGAAGGCTGAAAAGCAATTCCAAACAGAAAACTGAAAAGCAAAGTAATAGGGCTGCATCTCCACGATCACGATGTCGGGAGATTAAAAATCTCAATTTTGAAACCATTCTTGACAGCAGGCATTTTCTTCACCTTTTCAGAGGCGAACGAAGCATAAACTTCGGCGGTATCATCGCGTTTTCGCCGCTGCTCATCCGCCTGCTTGCAGCGGAGAACTATCGTGTGATTGTATCCATACCGCCGATAAGATTTCAAATTTCATATTGCTGAATGCTCCTTGTATCTCTTTTACTATGTCCTTTGCAGTTGTGAAATAGATGTTTTTTACAAGTGTAGGGTCATCATACAACTGCCTTCTTACTAGTGTAGCTGCGATTCCAGAAGTGGCGAAGCCATATATCTGATTGTCTATTATGTGTTGCCTTCTCTTCTGTTCTTCTGGAAATGCCTGTACCATTAGTTGGCTTTCCATTAGCCGTTTGTAAATCTCTGCAAGAAATCTACCACTCTTGACTGCTGGGTCAAAAACTTTGCCTCTTTGTTAAATACACTAGCAGGGAGTAAATCAACCATGTCTTTTACTATGTTTTGTGGCGTGATAACTTCCGAGTTGGAATATTTTGAAATGCCTGTTATGGCTTGGAACCTGTCAAATAAATCTTCCATAGGAACACCATCCCCAAAATCTCATTTTCTTCTGAATATCAGTAAGATTGGTTTTAAGACAGCAGGCAAAGGAAAGAGGATACCCTAAAAATTAGGTATCCTCTCGGAAATTAGGTATCTGGGGCACGCTTTTGGTGAAATCGACGGAGTTTTTACCATCAACACAAAAGGTAAAAGGGACGCCGCGCTTTCCTCATTGACAATTCGACGGGGAATGCTATAATCTGCTATGTCTGAAAAAATGTAAAATTGTATCGCAGAGGTGCCGCCGCAAGGCGGAGAATAGAGAATCCGGTGCGAATCCGGAACGATGCAGTCACTGTGTACGGGAACGGCCTGCGTAGCCACTGGGAAACTGGGAAGGGCAGCGCCGCGATGAACGAAGTCAGGAGACCTGCCTCTGTGAGGAATCTCAAGCCCGCTGCACACAGGCTGATATTTCTGCGAGTTTACCCGCGGCGCGATTTTTTCGCGGCGCGGTGTTGCTGGTTGGAATCGTGAGAGCGGCTGTGGGTCACCATGGCCGCTTTTATATTTCTTTCAGAACGATTTTTGAAGAAGAAGGTAAAGAGAAACATGAAAAAAGCACTTGCAATCCTGCTTACAGCCGTGATGCTGCTGGGCGTGCTGACCGCCTGCGGCAGCAAGAAGGACGATGCAGCCGACGACACGCAGAACACGGAGGACACCGACAAGGCCGCGGCCGACAATGTCGCCGCGCTCATTGACGCGATCTATGTTCAGGAGCGCACCGATGAGACCGACGCGCAGTGCGAGGCCGCCAAGGCTGCCTGGGACGCGCTGACCGACGAGCAGAAGGCCATGGTCGAGGGTGAGGAGGCGAGCCCTGAGTACTTCGGCCTTGACACGGGCGATGCGTCCAAGGACGATCCCCGCAACCAGGATGACATCGGCGAGAACGAGCTTCTGGTCGTTTCCTTCGGTACGTCCTACAACGACAGCCGCGTCAACGATATCAAGAGCATCGAGGACGCCCTGCAGGAGGCCTATCCCGACTGGTCCGTCCGCCGCGCTTTCACGGCTCAGATCATCATCAACCACATTCAGGCCCGCGATGGCGAGAAGATCGACAACATGACCCAGGCGCTGTCTCTTATACACATCTCCGAGCCCACGAGACGGAGCTACATCTC
>ENA-OZDY01000608-OZDY01000608.1-human-gut-metagenome-genome-assembly--contig:-NODE-608-length-12293-cov-5.485945_pt1 | contig 12293 bp, 9 predicted proteins | sample MGYA00245063_ERZ653599 | MGnify/ENA primary metagenome ERZ653599 (study PRJEB26926, sample SAMN06165004) | human gut metagenome | biome: ENVO:00009003; feature: ENVO:2100002; material: ENVO:00002003... | reverse complement strand
ATTGCCGCTCGGCCGTGCCGCCGACGCGGCGCGCCAGGTCGATCTGGATGCGCGACTGTTCGCCCTCGGGAAAGGTGAAGCGCAGGATGCCGCAGTGCGGGGTGGCCGAACTTTCGGCACGGATGCCGTAGTCGGTCAGCAGGGCGCTGTAATACCCCGCGCGCGCGGTTTCCGTGGCCTTGTCGTAATGGGAACGGTAACCCCCGATCGATCCGTCCTCCCTGCCCGCGATCTTTTGCAGCGGGCCGGTCGTCGGCATGACCAGCAGGTTGCCCAGGTCGCCGAACCAGCCCACGCCGCTCATCTGCGTGAAGGCGAACCCTTCGATGGTCGTGTGCTCGTAGCTGTACCCGGGGCTGTTGTCCCCGCCCGTGATGGTGTTGGGGCTGACCTGCACCATACCGTAGGGAGTCGTCGCCCCGGGGAAGGTCTTGCCCAGCCCGTGGTAGACACCCGCGGCGCTCGTGCTGGTGCTCGCCCCGATGAAGGGGTTCACGTAGTCGGCCGGCGAGAAGCTGCCCGTGTCGCCCTGCGCGGTCGTGGAGCAGCCGGTGAGCCCCATGGACGGGCAGCATAATAAGAGGAAGAGTAAGGTCTTGGGAATGTTGCGGTAGTGCATGGCTTGGTCTTATTTTGTCAGTCGAAGGGTTTTCAGTCCGAAGCGGGGCATCGCCACCTCGATTTCCGATACGCCGCCCCGCTTGCGGATGGCGCAGGCGGCCGTCGCGTTCCCGTTCAGGTCGGTCTGCTCGACCTTCGAAAGCGGGAAGGCGAACCTGATTTTCTGCGGGGTGCCGTCGCCGTCGGCGTTGAACAGGCGTACGACGATCTGCTCCCCGTCGAGGTAGGCGGCCGAAATCTCATAGCCCGTGCCCGCCGCGTCGATCAGCGAGGCTTCGTCCGCGGCGGCCTGCGCCGCAAACGTGCAGAGCAGCGGTTCGTTCCAGCGCCGGTTCTCTTCCTGGATGCCTGCGGCGTCCCATGCCCTGCGGTGGGGTACGACGGCGAACCGGATGTGCGTCGGGCCGTCGATGGGGTAGTCACGCCCCCAGAGCCCGTTGCCGGAGTATTGCACCGTAAGTCCCAGCGGGGCGTCCGCGCCGTAGGAATAGGAGGTCGTGTGGTCGGAGAGGAGCGCCAAGCCGTAGCCGCCGTTCTGCTCTGCGAGGTCTACCCAGTGTAGGATGATGTTGTGCTTGATGTTGTCCCAGGTGGTGAAGTGGGTGTTTTCCAGCGTGCTTTTGCAGACGTCGAAAGGTGCGTCCTTATACAGCGCGGGGGCGTCGAGGGCGACCGGGAAGAGGATGTTGAGGTTGAAACGGTCGTCGTAGAATGCCCTGTGATTGTTGTTGAAGCCGTCCTTCTGGCGGAATGCCCCGATGCCGACGTTGTGCCGCCAGTCGATCTTCAGGTCGAAACCGATCTTCCGTTCGCCCTTGCGGAGCGTGATCGTCTGCGTGAAGGGGTGCGTGTCGATCCGGCCGCTGATGCGGACGCTCTTTTCCAGCTCGTTGTCGCAGAGTACGGTCACGGTGGCCGGGGACTGTGCCGAGGAGTGGAACTGCCCTTGGTCGTAGAAGAATCCCCGCAACTCGCCGAAGGCGAACCGGTGCTGCGGGTCGGCGAATTCCTTCCCGCCCTCCTTTTTTGCGACGAGGCTCGTGATGGTGCCTCCCCGTGCAGGGTCGATCACGATCCGGTACATGTCGTTCTCGAGGATGTACCGACCCGTCTGTGCCTGTGCCTGGCGGGGTGCGGCCGCGGCCGCGTTGCCGGATGTCTTTTTTACAGTGTAGGTCGTGTAACCGAATGCCGGGACGGAGGCTTCGAACAGGAGCCGCCGCCCGCCCGCCGTCGGGACGATGGCGTGCGGAACCCGTTTGCCTTTGGCGTTTGTCACTGCCAGCTCCCCGTCGCCGAGGCCTTCGGGCAGCGTCGCCGACACCGTTTCGCGGCGGGGGCTGCCCAGCGTGTTGCAGACGCGCAGGTAGGTTGTCTGGCCGTCGCCGTCCGGTGCCGCGAAGCTTTGCAGCGCCTTGGCGATCACCCCGTCGCACAGCGAGTCGGTGGCGGCCGTCCAGCGGCGGATGTGCTGCGCCCATGTCCCCTGCCTGTTGAGCCCGTTGTAAGGTACGATCCACGAGTCGTGGTGCTGGGCGAGCATCAGCGTCCGCCAGCCCTCGTCGAGCGTTGCCTGCCCGTAGCGGTAGCCGTTCGCCAGGTTGGCGATGACCCCCGCCTTTTCGGCCATGACGAGCTTGTTCTCCGATTCGCGCACCTGCTGCGCGATGCGCTGCAAGACCTGGCTGCCCCACATGAGGCTTACGCGGACATCTTCCTGCGGCATGCGGTAGTCGTCGGAGCTCCTGCCGTCGGTCACCCGTTCGAAATACTCCCGCCACGTGACGTAGACCGAGTTGTTGCGGATGCTGTCGCCCGACCCGATCCAGGGGCCGTATTTCCATCCCGCATCCTGGTAGCACATCCCCACGGGGTGGGCGATGCCGTATGCGATGCAGGCGTCGAGGTACTCCTTCTCATTGCCCCATGCCGTGGTCTGCCACACCGAGTTTTTCTGGAGCTCTTCGCAGGCATGGCGCGGCGAAGTGAGGATCGAACTGCCGTCGGGGCCGACCCAGTTGACCAGTTCGCCGCCGTAGGGCGCCGTGTACCCGCCCCAGCAGGTATTCGGACACTTCAGGGAGGCGTATTTGAACCCGTAGAGTTTCAGGATTTGCGGCAGGCAGCTGGTGAAGCACGGCTCCTCGACGGAGTAGGTGACGAACTCCACGTCGGGGAAATGGCTGCGGATCTTCCGCATGCCGTATCCGAATTGCCGGATGATGCTTTCGCCCGAGATGTTGTAGCAGTAGGGCTGGGCATAGGACGGGTTGGTGAATTCGACGCGCCTGTCGGCGGCGATCGCCTTGAAGCGGGCGTAGTCGGCCGGCGTACGCACCTCGACGGTGTCCCATGTCTCGGGTTCGATCTCCAGCCCGATCCTCCATTCGGGATGCGCGGCCAGCTGATCGGTGATGAAGCGGGTTTTCCAGGCGACCGGGTAGTGGCCGTAGATGCCCCCGTGGTATCCGTCGACGAAATAAACCCGTTGCTGGGAGCGGACGGGGGTGCCCGATGCGAGCAGGAGCAGGGCCAGGCACAGCGCCGTTATGGATTTCTGCTTCCGGTGCGATGTGCCGTGCCGCATATCCCCTGTCCTTCCGAAAATCGTCCGGGCTGCCTTGCACACGGATGCAAACCCGTTGTAAAATGAGTCCATGGTCGTATTTAAGTTTGGTTTGTAGGTTTCGGAACATTGCGTAATTCCACTTTTACAAAGTAACTTAATAAAAATGTAACCCGGGATTATATCCCGGGTATGTTAGAGGTAAAGTAAATATACTTTTTTGGAAAAATGCTTATAAACAGCGGTTTATGTGTTCGGATCCCGGCCGTTTTGGTAAACCGGATTGAAATCCGCCGACCGGCATTCTGCCGTGGTTTTTGTCCGGTTTTGTGCCCGGGATGCTGCCCCGGCCTGTTTGTGGCCCGTTTGTGGCGTGTTGTTTTCTTTTGTTAATTTGTATGTTTGCCGCAATAGTGCGCAGCGTGGCCACACCTTGTTCGGTAAAAGCAAGCGGCAAAGATGATTTTTGCCGCTTTGTCCGGATGTCGTAAATCTAATTTTTGGATAACTGTTATTTCTATTGTTCGGGTTTGAGGGGCAGGGTGGTTTCGTTTATTGGGCTATTTTCTGTTTGTAGTAGTCGAATTGTTTCCGGCAAACATTTTCCACAACGTCGCGGAGCAGTTCGACTTTCGGCATAAGCGCGTCGATATCCTCTTTGGTGACGACGAAATCATCGGTATACCGGGCTTCGACGTAAGCGCTTCTTAAAAGTTCGAACAGGCGTTTTTCTTCCGGTGTGTCGCGGGGAAAGACTTTTGCCAATTCCATTGTGTAAATCTTGCATTTCTCAATCAGAAATTCAAGGTCATGTTCCTTATGACCGTAAAGAGCGAATACCAACGGGATAGTCTTTATAAAATATTCAGTCGCTTGGTGCAACATAAAGGAGGTCATTGGATAAGTTTTTCGATCATACGCAATTTTAGTATGGAATAAAAAATCCGTTGCACTCGCAAATTTCTTGTCGTAATACTTTTGCGCCTTTTTCTCAATCTCGCAAAAATTCAGTTCGCGCGGAGTGGCTAACTGGTATTCCCCCGAATCGTAAAGTACAACACCCTGTGTGAGAATATCCGCATAAAAATAATGGCCCTCCGAAAGCGCGTTGTTTAACTTTACAATTCCTTTAAGCAGTTTTGTTGTAGAGGGGCGGCATCAGCTGTCGAAAACAAACTGAAAAAGCAACTACCATGCAAACTTTAAGGAATTATCACAACTCGGCATAGCCGACGGACATAACTATAAAGGGTAAACAACTCTTTATACCATCGAAAACTTGGAGACTTCTTCGGAAGATGTTTAGCGCGGTATAATGGTTGTCAGTCCTTGTTATGTCCTGCTTGCTTTTTGCGAGCAGGACGACAAGGCGCAGGACAGCTTCCGCGCAATGGTTTCTCCAAGACCTTCGATGGAAAGTTGACACCGCACCCCTTTTTTATGCCTGTCCGGGGCGCAAAATCCAGCTTCAAATTCATCCCCTGAATTTATGGAAACCCGTGGCGTCCTGCCGTCCTTGCGTACTGTCGCCGCACCTGCGGATTGCATCCGCCCCCGAACCGGGAACGGACGGAATCGGTATGTTCCGGCGGCAAGCGCCTGCCGTGGTTCGGTGGTAAACAGGTATGCGCGCGCACCTGCGGGAGCAGCCGGGCGAGATGGATTGACTTGGCATGGTTATTATCCGGCTGTTCTTTTTTTCGGTCTATTCAGCCAATTCCACGATTATAACCGAAATGTTATATCTTTACGCCGTCATTCAGCAAACGGCAAGGTACGTTTATTGCATTCCTGTGAATTGATACGCCCAAAATTGTTACGCCCATTCGTCGAATTTCATAAGGCAATATTTTGGGTAGGGGGATGGGATCCGTACTCCCTCCCCCTTTTTTCGAATCGTTCGTCGAAAACTATTATATGTAGTTTCAGCCGAGGGTCAACGGAACGCTGCCCCGCCGTACAATCCGGTGCGGCGGAGTTGGCAGCATGTGCCCGGGCTTTTGGGATGCGGCTTTGCCGCGCAAAACAGGAAATCCCGCCTTTCAGCCGCAGCTAATAAATCCTGTCTGAAAGGCCGGCCCTTTATAATCTGGTCTTGCCGTCCTGCTCCCTATGGAAACGGGCAGCCTGTTTGCGCGGCATCTACGGGGCGGGCGGATTCTCCGGCCTGCTCCGGGGGCGGTTTCCGCGTTGAATTCTTCTATTGAGTGAAGTTGCGTCACTGTGTTCAGCGGAACCGCCCCTTTTTCATGCCGATACTCCCGCATGCGAATCGGCAAAACGGCACACGCATTGATGAACAACGTAAAACTCCATGATGAACGAAAACGACTTCGGCTCCGAAAAAGTCCTGCGGGCAATCAATCACCTTTACATGATGCAGGTGTGCATCTGCATCGCCGCCCTGAAAGAGTTGCGCTCGGCGGAGCTGACCGACAAAAACATCATCCTCCGGGCAATTATGCGCGACATGCCCGACTGCGGCATCTGTGCCGATCTCACGGCCGAAGATTACGGCGTCGATTTTTGGGCTGACCGGGCCGAGTATGTGAACGAATCGACGTTCAATCTCTATGTCACGCAGGCCGAGGAGAACGTGCTGTGGAACATCGAGAAAAAAGGCCAAAAACCGGGGCGTCTGGCGGTTCCGCAGCAGCGGATCACCGTGCGGGGCGATGGAATGGGCACAGCCCCGGTTATTCCGCTGGCCTATCTGACGGTGTTGAGTGCCAAATTGGTGGCGATGGCTTTCCCGAACGAGCAGACAGCCGCGGAATTGTCCGACTACGACGACGAGCGGGTGATGATCGTCCTGGGCGAGCGTTTGCAGACGATATTGGAAGATTTGGCCGGGATGCCCGACGGGGATGACGGCGCAAGCCCGGTGAGTTGAGCCGCGCCCGGAAAAAACGGGGCGGCCCCGAAAGACCGCCCCGCCGCTGAAAAGTTGGCGTCACTCCTGTTCGACAGGTTCTTTTTAACCTCTTCCGGCTCTTTCCGCCGGACGGGCTGTTTTTTCACTTGCAGTTCGCGTTCGAGCAGCTTGTCCACCAGTTTGCGTTTGGCTTGCTGGGCCTCGAGCGGTGTGGGCGGAACGTCCGAAACATCCATTTTCAGATAATCCAGATAACTCTGATACGAAATGCCGAAGATGTAGCATCCGAGCCGCTTCCAGACCCGTTTGTGGCATTTGGCCTTGTATTCGGGCTCGTGATACATCCGGTCAAATTCCTGAACCGCCTTGACCCGCAGGCGCATGTAGTAATTGTTGTAAGACATAAAATAAATAATTTTAGTTATTCGAGCGACATTGCTCACTAAAATTTACGCAATTAATTGCGGTTCAGGTTAAAAGAGAAGTCCCTTAATTCTTCGCGCGTGGAAAGTCTGCAAAACAGGTATTCGGCGGGCAGAAAAGTCCAATGATTATACTTTTTCAGATCCGCCGAGGAAGTTTCCAGACAGATGCGGCCATCGGTGTCCCGGTCGTTGACGATTCCCCACAGCGACGTTCCGCTTTCGCAACCGGGGTCGGTCGCATGGAACAAATAGACATCGCCAATACGAAATTTGCAGGTTTTTATAGTCATATCAGGTTCGTTAGATTTCTATGGCGGCAAAGGTGATAATCATAAAACGAATCTCCAAGCCGTGTAGTAACTGTAACGATATTAAAAGGAGCGAGGGGGTTAAATGAAAAATCCGGATGCGAATTGCATCCGGATTTTTATTATTCGGCCGACCATCTGCGATTGAATTCTTCGGTCAGGCGGACGACCTGCCCAAACAAGAGCGTCAATTCCTGAGTATATTTCTCCAGCCGTGCCAGTAAAGCCACGGCACGGCGGTCGTTGAAATTGGTGTGGATGGCTTTGACGGTCTGGTTGTAGTTGACCCCGACTCCTTTCCCCAAGCTGCGCAGGCAAGAGGCCAAAATTGCGGTCGCCCCGGTGCCCGGACAATAGCTATCAGTGTCCGATCCTCCCAATCCCACAGGCGGGGCAAGCCGTCAAAACGCCGGATATTGAATCCGCATACCCAGAGGCAACTCTAATTCCCGTTTACCAAAACGGCAAACAGCCGAGCATGTAACACAATGGAAAACAGCATGTTAATTTTCAGAACGAGTTAACATACATCTCATTTCAACCCCGGCGGACTTGAATTACACCCGCAATTAGGTAATTTTGTATGAGCACAAAAAACTCCCGGCGGACGAATGCTCCGACGGGATTTGCGGAACTTGCGAAACGAATGAACCTGACCTACCAACCTGCGGAGAAACCGTCGATGCAGCTCATACGCCCTTTCCCGGGGGCGGGACGGATCGTCCCGTCGCCGCCGTGCGTTTTGTCCCCGACCGTCCCGCATCGGGTTCGGGCCGCATCTCCCGCACCGTGGGACACGCCCGGGGAATTCCGGATAAAAACCGCCGCAACCAACGCGTCAACCTATTAAATATATACCCTACTAAAACCAACATTCATGAAAAACTTCTACTGCAAATGCCGGTTACACTTATGGCTCGCCTGCCTGACGGCAGGAATCGGGCTGTCAGCGTGCTCTGACGGCGACGAGGGGGGGGGAATTCGGGATACCAACCCGACAAACCCATCGAACTCGAATCGTTCTATCCTAAAACCGGGCCGATAGCGACCCAGGTAATCATCAAGGGCAAGAACTTCGGCACCGACGCCAAAGCCCTCAATGTCTATTTCAACGAAAAACGCGCAGCCGTAATCTCCTCGACGGGAGACCGCATGCTCGTCCTTGCACCCAAGCTCCCGGGCGAAGAGTGCGTCATCTCGGTCTCCGTGGGTGAGAACGAGCAGAACAAGGTACAGTTCGACGAACTGTTCGACTACATCATCCAGACCAATGTTTCCACGATCGCCGGGGGCATGAAGGGCACTACCATGCCCGAAGGAACCACCTCGCTGATCGGGTCGTATTTCTCGTCGAAGCCCGAATCGGGAATCGCCGTCGACAAGCACGACAACCTCTACGTCCGCTTCAGCATAGACGACGGAGGCAAGCACCGCGTCTACATGATGAACGAGGAGGCCGGAAATATCAAAGTCCTCAACGATTTCGGCATCCTCGTAACGGGTATCCTCCTGAGCACCGACCTGGCCACAGGCAATGTATATTGGTACCACACCAACATCGGGAACAAGGGATACGGATATTTCGATCCCGTCGCCGACTACGCCAACACGAACATGGGAGACATCAAGTGGGATCACGACCTGTTCTATACCGACGGCAATTTCGCTCCCGTATGGAATGCCATCCAGACCTTCACGATGTGCCCGGCCGACAATAAATTCTACTTCTACACCAACGAGGGCGTCGTGGCCCGCTGGGATCCCGCCACCGGAAAGGGCGAGGATCTCACGCCTCCCGGCCGCTTCATAGACTCCCAAGGAGACATCATGGGCGTCGTCTTCGATCCGCGCGACCCCAACATCGTCTATTTCGCCAACCAGGGCCAGCACTGCATCTACAAGCACGACATCGCCGCTGGCACCATCGAATTGTGGGCCGGGCGGAAAAACACGGCGGGCTATCTGGACGGGCCGCTCGCCGAGGCGCAGTTCAACTACCCCTGCCAGATGTGCGTAGACCCCGAAGGCGAGGCCATCTACGTAACGGACAGGGAGAATCACTGTATCCGTAAGATCACGCTCTCGAATGGCTACGTCTCCACGTTCGCGGGGACGCCCAAATCGTCCGGCTATGTGAACGGCCCTGCCGACGCGGCCAAATTCAACAAACCGGTCGGCCTGGCCATCACCGCGGAAGGCAACCTCTACATCGGCGACAGCGAGAACTATGCCATCCGCCGCATAGCCATCGAATAAGTAGGTTTATTCACCTAACAATCCTAAACAGACATGAAGCGAATTCTATTGATATGCGCCTTCCTGCTCGCGCTCGCGGTACAGGCAGGTGCCCAGAGCAAACAGCAACAGCAGCAGCCGGTCGAGGTGAACGGACTGGTCGTGGATTCGGACGACGTTCCCATCGTCGGCGCCACGGTCTATATCAAGGACGAGCCGGGCATCGGCTCCATCACCAATTCGGAAGGCCGGTTCAAACTCACCGCCAAACTGTACAATACGCTGGCCGTATCGTTCATGGGGTACGAAACCGCCGAACAGATCATCACTTCGGCGGCCGACGTCAAGATCACCCTCCGGGAAGGCAACCAGATGGAAGAGGTCGTCGTCATCGGTATGGGTACGCAGCGCAAAGTCAGCGTGACGGGCGCCGTGGCGGTGGTCGACACCAAAGACCTCGAACTGCCCGCGACGAATATCGTCAACACGCTCGGCGGCCGCGTCCCGGGCGTGATTTCCATCCAGTCGAGCGGTGAGCCGGGGCGGAACATCTCCGAATTCTGGGTGCGCGGCATCGGCACGTTCGGCGCCAACAGCGGCGCCCTGGTGCTGATCGACGGCCTGGAAGGCAACCTGAGCCAGATCGACCCGGCCGACGTCGAGAGCTTCTCGGTGCTCAAGGACGCCGCCGCAACGGCCGTCTACGGCAGCCGCGGTGCGAACGGCGTGGTGCTCGTGACCACCAAGCGCGGTAAACAGGAGCAGCTCAAAATCACCTTCCGCTCGAACTACACCATCTCCGAGCTGCGCCGCCTGCCCCGCTACGTGGGTGCCACGCAGTATGCCGAAATGGCGAACGAAGCAGCCGTAGCCTCGGGCATGAGCCCGATCTACAACGACACGCAGATGGACATCATCCGCTACGGGCTGGATCCCGACCTCTACCCCGACATCGACTGGCAGGACGTGATCCTCAACCCCACCTCGTTCCAGCACACGCAGTATGTCAGTGCACAGGGCGGCGGCAACATCGCCCGCTATTTCGCCAGCCTGGGCATGTCGCAGGAATCGTCGGCCTACAAGAGCATGGACGACAGCAAATACAACAAGGGCGTCGGCTACGACACCTATAATTTCCGCACCAACATCGACATCAACCTGACCAAGACGACGCAGATCTACCTGGGTGCCATGGGCTTCATGTCGGTGAACAAGCGTCCGAGCATGGGTAAGAAGTACAGCCGCACCGACACGTCGCTCACCGACTGGATCTGGGATTCGCAGTCCAAGACGACCCCGCTGATGTACCCGCTGCGCTATTCGAGCGGCGAGCTGCCCGCCTCGGGTTCGGACAGCGACATCCCGCCCCACGTGCTGCTCAACTACACGGGCAACACCGTGGAGAACAAAAGCCGCACGCTCTTCAACATCGGCATAAAACAGGATTTGTCGATGCTCACCGAAGGGCTGAACATCGAGGCCACCGGTTCGTGGGATTCCCAGTCGCTCTATGGCGAAAGCCGCTACTCCATGCCGGCCCTCTACCTGGCACGCGAGCGCAACCAGAAAGGCGAGCTGATCCTTTCGGAACAGGTCACCGAGGCTTCGGTGCAGTATAACTCCGAGGCATGGAACTGGCGGAAACTCTATTTCGACGCCAAAGTCAACTACGACCGCACCTTCGGGAACCACCGCGTAGGCGGCTTGTTGTTCTACTACCTGGAAAGCACGACCGAATCGGGTGCCGACAGTTCGATGAACGCCATCGCAAGGCGTTACCAGAGCCTCTCGGGGCGCTTCACCTACGGCTTCAAGGATACCTATTTCCTCGACGTGAACTTCGGCCTGAACGGTTCGGAGAACTTCCAGAGCGGCCGGCAGTACGGATTCTTCCCGGCCGTGGCCGTGGGCTGGGTTCCCACGCAGTACGAATTCATGAAGCGGATCAAGTGGATCGACTTCATGAAGATCCGCGCCTCGTACGGTATGGTGGGTAACGACCGGATTTCCAGCGTGCGCTTCCCCTACCTGACGATCATCGAAGAGAAGACCGACGGCACACCGTGGGGCGGTTCGGGCGTACTGACCGAGAACCGCGTGGGCGCCGACAACCTGGCGTGGGAGAAAGCCAAGAAATTCGACATCGGTATGGATCTCCACCTCTTCGGCGACCGCTTCACCATGACGGTGGACTATTTCCGCGACCGCCGTGAAGGCATCTTCCAGGAACGCGCCCAGATTCCGGACTACGTGGGCGTCATCAGCATGCCCTACGGGAACGTCGGCAGCATGACCAGCTGGGGCGGCGACGGGAACTTCGAATATTTCCAGCCCCTCGGCAAAAACTTCCACTTCACGCTGCGCGGTAACTTCACGCTCTCAAAGAACAAGATCAACAACTGGGAAGAGGCCACGCAGCCTTATCCCTACCTGAGCAAGACCGGGTTCTCGAACGACGTGCAGCGGGGATTCATCTCCCTGGGACTCTTCAAGGATCAGCAGGACGTGGACATGAGCCCCGAGCAGTTCGGCACGGTACGCCCGGGCGACATCAAGTACAAGGACGTGAACGGCGACGGCGTGATCACCGACGACGACAAGGTGCCCCTGTTCGCCTATTCCGGCATCCCGCAGTTCATGTACGGATTCGGCGCCGAAGTCCGCTACAAGAACTGGACGCTCAACGTCCTGTTCAAAGGCACGGGCAACAACTATTTCCTCTACGGGGACAAGGACGGCTCGAAATTCGACGGTTACATTCCCTTCAACGGCGGATACAAGGGCAACGTACTGGCCCTGGCCTACAATCCGGCCAACCGCTGGACTTCGGCCGACTACTCGGGCAACCGGGCGACCGAGAACCCCAATGCGCGGTTCCCGCGCCTTTCCTACGGCAACAACGCCAACAACACCAAACCCTCGACCTTCTGGAAAGGCAATGCCCGCTATCTGCGCCTGCAGGAGCTGAGCCTGAACTACAACCTGCACACGCCGGGGCTGCGCAAAGCGCTCGGCCTGCAATCCATCGACTTCCAGATCATGTGCGAGAACCTCGCGGTATGGGACGGCGTGGAGATTTTCGACCCCGAGCAGGCCATGCAGACCGGGCACGCCTACCCGATCCCGCGCCGCTTCTCGCTGCAGATTTACCTGAACTTCTAACCCGAATCTCTCCTAAGAACATAAACTACCATGAAAAAATCATTCATCATACCCTGTCTCTTATACACATCTGACGCTGCCGACGATCGCATAAGTGTAGA
>ENA-OZDY01000607-OZDY01000607.1-human-gut-metagenome-genome-assembly--contig:-NODE-607-length-12327-cov-4.320404_pt1 | contig 12327 bp, 10 predicted proteins | sample MGYA00245063_ERZ653599 | MGnify/ENA primary metagenome ERZ653599 (study PRJEB26926, sample SAMN06165004) | human gut metagenome | biome: ENVO:00009003; feature: ENVO:2100002; material: ENVO:00002003... | reverse complement strand
TTCAAGCAGAAGACGGCATACGAGATGTAGCTCCGGCTCGTGGGCTCGGAGATGGGTATAAGAGACAGAAGCTGATACCGCCGATGATGCCGGTGGGGATGGTGTTGATGACGGCCTCAAACTTGGGGCTGAAGCTCAGGATGATGGCCAGCACAGCGGCGATGCGGATGACGAGGGGGTCGTAAATTTTGCTCAGAGCGAGGACGCCGGTGTTCTCACCGTAGGTGGTGTTGGCCGGGCCGCCCAGCAGGCCGGCCAGAGTGGTGGCAAGGCCGTCGCCCATCAGGGTCCGATTCAGGCCGGGGTCGTTGATGTAGTTGTGGCCGACGGTGGCGCTGATGGCGGCGATGTCACCGACGTGCTCCATCATGGTAGCCAGAGCGATGGGGATGATGGTGAACAGGGCGCTGATGAACTCGGGGCTGCCGTCGATGGCAAAGAGGCCCATAGCTTCCTTGTGGAGAGGGATGCCGAACCATGCGGCGGAGGCAATGCGCTCAAAGTCCACGGCACCGGTCACAAGGGCGACTGCGTAGGAGACGAGAACGCCGATCAGGATGGGCAGGATCTTGACCATGCCCTTGCCCCAGATGTTGCAGACGATGACCGTACCCAGAGCCACAAAGGCCAGCAGCCAGTTTGCCTGACAGTTGCTGATGGCCGAGGGGGCGAGGATGAGGCCGATGGCGATGATGATGGGGCCTGTGACCACCGGCGGGAAGAAGCGCATGATGCGCCGGATGCCGAAGGTGGAGATGAGCAGGCTGACGGCCAGATAGACCAGACCCGAGAAGGCCACGCCTGCGCAGGCGTAGGGCAGCATCTGGGTGTTGGCGATGGTCAGATTGCCGTCGGCGTCAGCCAGCATGGGAGCCACGATGGAGAAGCCGCCCAGATAAGCAAAGGACGAGCCGAGGAAGGCCGGGACCTTGCCCTTGGTGATGAAGTGGAACAGCAGCGTACCCAGACCTGCGCAGAGCAGGGTGGTCGAAACGCTCAGACCGGTGAGCAGGGGGACCAGCACGGTGGCACCAAACATGGCGAACATGTGCTGGACGCCCAGGATCAGCATCCGTCCGGCACCCAGCTGGCGGGCGTCGTAAATGCCCTTGGAGTAATCAATATTCTGACTCATTATTTCCTCCTTCTATCTGCGGCCCAAAAAAAGAGGCACTACCGCGGGAAAGCGGCAATGCCTCAAAAATCGGGACCAAATCGGAAACGGAAAATACAGCCGATGCATGCAAAAGACGATTTCTTTTTCAGCATCTCGCTCTCCCCTTTCCTTTCATTCTTCGGCATAGTATAGCATAAAAGAAGGACGCTGACAACCTTTTTCCTGTATTTTGCGGCGATTTTCTGTCGGCGGAGGCCGTACGGCCTTGAAATATGCCGCATTCCGCACTATAATATAACCTATTGCCGCAGTTGGTCACTGGGCCGACGGCATCCGAAACGACAGCAGTTGTACCATTTATTATAGAAGGACACTTATGATATATCTGGATTATTCGGCCAACACCCCCGCAGACTCCCGGGTGCTGGGGCGTTTTTGTGAGGTAGAGCGCAGCTGCCCCGGCAACGCGAACTCCCGCCATCAGGCAGGCCGGGACGCAAAACTGGTCATTGACCACGCCACCCAGAGCATCGCGGGGCTGCTGAGCGCACAGCCCGCCGAGGTCATCTATACCTCGGGAGCCAGCGAGGCCAACAACTTCGCCCTCAAGGGGCTGGCAAAACTCTCCCGCCATCTGGGCAAGCACATCATCTCCACCCCTCTGGAACACTCCTCCGTCAGCGGCACCCTGACTGCTCTGCAGGAGCAGGGCTATGAAATCGACCTCGTGGACATCAGGCGGGACGGCACCATCGACCTCGAGCACCTGAAAGAGCTTCTCCGCCCCGACACCATTGCTGTAGCGGTGACGCTGGTGGACAGTGAGCTGGGCGTCGTGCAGCCGGTAAAAGAAATTTCAGAAATTTTGCAGGCTTGGCCCAACTGCCACCTGCACGTAGACGCCACCCAAGCCGTGGGCAAGATCCCCGTCTCCTTCGAGGGCGTGGACAGCATGAGCCTGACGGCCCACAAATTCTACGGACTGAACGGCATCGGCCTGCTGATCAAGCGGCGGAATCTGGCGCTGGAGCCTCTCATCCATGGCGGCGAGAGTACCACCATCTACCGCAGCGGCACCCCCACTGTGGCGCTGGCCTCCTCGCTGGCCATCAACCCCAACACCATCCAACGGGCCTATGCCCAGCTGGAGATGGAGGGCTACGTCTACTCCGTGGCAGGCCGGGGTACCTTCGTGGCGGAGGGGCAGGAGCAGAATCTGGTCCGCCGCCGGGAGGTGGAGGACAAGGTGCAGGGGCTGGACGCCGGGGCCAACGATTATCTGGCAAAGCCCTTCCACTTGGCGGAGCTGGAGGCCCGCATCCGCAGCCTGACATTGCGGCAGTTCACCCAGCAGGATGTGCTGCTAAGCTGCGGAGGCCTGACCTTTGACACCCGCTCCCGTACTGCCACCGTCAACGGGCAGACGCTGACGCTCACCCGCAAGGAAACGGGGATACTCGAATACCTGATGGTGCATCAGGGGCGGCCCGTGAGTCAGGAGGAGCTGATGGATCACGTTTGGGACAACAGCGTGGACAGCTTCAGCAATTCCATTCGCGTCCACATCTCCGCCCTGCGCAAAAAGCTCCGCGCCGCGCTGGGCTATGACCCCATCCGCAACCGCATCGGCGAGGGCTATCTGATGGGAGGCGAGGAAGTATGAAGCGTCTTTCCCTGCAGTGGCGCATCACGCTGATGTCCGTCCTGCTCATCGGCATCACCTGCGTGGCCATGAATTTGCTGCTGTGCTCCTCCGGTGTGTACTATATGGACACCATTGCGGACAGCTTACAGGGCGGCGGCACAGTGATCCTGAATGATGGCGGAGCGGCGAGCTTTGACCCGCAGCTCATAGCGCCCAACGAGGAGTTGACCATCGTCGTCGATGGGGTGCAGGGGCGCTTCCGCACCACCAACTGGTACATCACGGCGGCGGTAACTCTGCTCAGCGGCATCCTCGCCTATTTCGTCAGCGGACGCGCTCTCAAGCCCCTGCGCAGCTTTACCTCGCAGGTGGAGCAGGTGCAGCTGAACAATCTTGCCGATATAAGGATCGATGAAGACGCCATTTCGGAGTTCCGGCAGCTGAGCCGCTCGTTCAACCAGATGCTGGAGCGGCTGAACAACGCCTTTGCCGCCCAGCGGCAGTTCACCGGCAACGCTGCCCACGAGCTGCGCACGCCGCTTGCGCTGATGCAGGCGCAGCTGGAGCTTTTCTCCGCAGAGCACCCTGACGTGCTGCCGGAGACTGCGGAGTTTCTCGCTCTCCTGCGGGAGCAGACGGAGAGGCTGACGCAGATGACCAAGACACTGTTGGAAATGAGCAATTTGCAGCAGGTGGCGCGGAACGAGCAGCTCCAACTCGCCCCCATGGTCGAGGAGATCTTCACGGATCTTGCGCCGCTGGCGGAGAAGCGAAGCATCACGCTGGAAGCGGAGGGCGACGGCTCCCTGACTGGCAGCGACGCGCTGATCTACCGTCTGCTCTTCAACCTGACGGAGAACGCCGTCAAATACAACCGCCCCGGCGGCTCGGTGCGGGTCGAGCTTACACAGGGGCAGGAAAAGTGCATCATTCGCGTTTCCGACACCGGCTGCGGCATTCCGGAGGAGTATCAGCGGAGCATTTTTCATCCCTTCTTCCGTGTAGACAAATCCCGCAGCCGCGAGTACGGCGGCGCGGGACTGGGACTTTCTCTGGTGTGGGAGATCGCCAATCTCCATGGCGGCTCCGTTTGGGTGGAGGAAAGTTCGGACAAGGGCACGACCATCGCGGTCGAGCTGCCGGCAGGGACAGAAAGCGATCCCTCCAGCGCGGATATCCCATAACAGTCCTCGGCTGATTCATGGCAATCGTTTTTCAACCTCCACAACGTTATCGCAGCAGCTCTCGATCAGCTCCCTGTCGTGGGTGATCACGAGAATGGTTCTGCCGTTCCGCGCTTCGCTTCTCAGCCTTTCCGCGACGAGGCGCATATTCTGCCCGTCAAGGCCGCTGGTGGGCTCATCGAGAATCAGTATCCCGCGGCCGGAAAAGATGGCGCAGGCAATGGCAAGCCGCTGCTTCTGTCCGCCGGACAGGGTGGACGGGTGCGTGTCCCTGTACTCGTAAAGGCCAAATTCCTTCAGCAAGTGTCTGGCACGGTCTTTGCTTTCTTCTGTCAATTCGGTATTCAGCAGCAGCTCCTCCGCCACACTCGCCGTAAAAAACTGCGTTGACGTGTCGTTGCCGCAGTAATAGATCTCCCTGCGCCGGACTGCGGCTCTTGCTTTTTTCCCATCTATCAGGATATGTCCCCTTGTCTGCCTTGCCAGCCCGCAGAGGATCTGCGCAAGGGTGGTTTTCCCCGCGCCGTTTTGCCCCGTTATGGCGGTCACTTTGCCCTCTGGAACGGACAGCGAAATGTCCTCAAAAATAACTTCTCTGCGTATTCTTTTCGAGAGTCCTGCTGTCTTCAAGACGGCAGGGCTTTCGTCCGATACGGAGGGAGCGGGAAGGCTCTTTCCCTCGCGCGGAGAGCGCAGACCCATACCTAAGATGTCCGCTTCCGGAAGAAGGAGCAAATCCTCCGGTGTATACTCGGCCGCTATTCTGCCGTCCCGCAGATATAAAAACCGGTCTGCGATCCCCATCAGCCAGTCGATCCGATGCTCCGCGAGGAGCAGGGTAAAGCCCTGTTCCTTGAGCTGTCGGAGGGTCTGCGCAAGCTGCCTTGTCCCGGCGGTATCGAGGTTGGACGTCGGCTCATCACACACAAAGACCTTTGGCTTCATGGCATATACAGACGCAATGGCCGCCCGCTGCTTTTCTCCGCTTGAGAGGATGTCAACTGCCCTGTCTTTCAAATGGGACAGCTTCAACGCCTCTATGGCAGCGTCCGTCCTCTCCCGTATCTCCTGAGTGGATAAGCCGTAATTCTCGCAGGGAAAGGCGACCTCTCCGGCAAGCTCGGAGGAAAAGAACTGGCTTTTGGGGTCCTGAAAAACGCTTCCCACCAAACGCCCGATCTCCCATGTGGAAAGCCTTGATATATCCTTGCCGTCTATCCTCACGCTTCCGCTGAAGGCTCCGGGGTAATAGGACGGCGCAAGCCCGTTGACAAGCCTTGTCACGGTGGTCTTGCCGCAGCCGGAAAGCCCCGTCAGCACGACACATTCGCCGCTTTTTACCGAAAGGGAAATGTCCTGCACACCTCTGTCCGAGTTTTCGTATTGAAAAGAAGCGCGTATAAGCTCGATCATGCCATGCTCCTTTCCAAAACCAAATAGGAAGCCGTGACCAGCGCGCATACGGCTGCCGCGATGTGATCCCGCGTCCCGGCCCTTTTCTCATAATAGCTGCCGCGCACGCCCGGACGCTCCGCGCCCCTTGCAACGGCGGAAACGGAAAGCTGATCGGCAAGCTGCAACACCCGAAGGAGAAACGGAACCAGCACATACTCCATGCTCTGCACGGGATGCGTGAGCAGCTGCCCCGCCGTGGTAAGCCCTCGGTTTTTCATCGACCTGCCTACGCCTTTCAGCTCCGTCCGCATGGTGGGGAAGAAGCGAAAGACCACAAGAAGCCCGAGAATAAACGGGGTGGGCATACGGAGGCGGGATAAGAACGCGGAGAGCATCCCCGGCGGCGTGGTGATCAGATCCCATGACACCAGAAAGATTGGCGACAGATTCCAGAACATCAGAACATAAAATTCCGAAAAGACCGGCATGTGCAGCCCGTGGAAGCGGATGCCGTAGAGCAGCAGCGCCAACAGCAGATAAAAGCAGCCATAGGACGCGGCAAGGCGGAAATTCCGCTGTAGGACGAGATAAAGAAGTGCACCGCCGGTCAGGATGCAGGTGAGCAGCACATTCCCGCCGATCGTCACTCCAGCAAAGACGCACAGCAGCGCCCATAGCTTGACCGGCACCGCAAAGGATGCGTCCGCTCTCATAGAACGCCGGCCTTCTTAAAATGCCTGCGGATCAGCCGGCTGCCCACCATGCAGCCTAAAAAGCCCATCAGTGTCGTGAACAGCAGAATAAAGGCCAGCCAGCCGGGAGAGGTGTAGTAACGCACATAGGAATCGATGTAGCTCTGCTCCATACCGCTTGCCAGCGCAAAATCGTAGTAGGTGTCCCAGAAGAACCAGATGGGCAGCAGATTGACCCCGTTGTACAGCAGGCTCGCCACCGTCCAGGCGGCGGTCAGCCGTTTCGGTTTTTGGCAGGAGCCTTCCTTCCAGAGAATCGCCTCGCAGAGGATTCCCACGAGAACATAATAAGGAAGCAAGAACCAGTTTCCCATCAGCAGGAAAATCACGCCGAGGATCGTCATATAGATCAGCGTCACAAAACGCTTTCCGATCCGGCTGACCATGAGCATATAGACCGGCGCGCAGAGGAACATGGTGATCCCCACCGACAGCACCATGCTGACAAAGTCGTTGGCCATGCAGACCATATTGACGACGAACTGGATCACGATCAGCACTGCGGAGAGCAATACCGTTGTAATAACATCCTTAACCGTCCACTTTTTCTTTTCGTCCATAAATCCATTCCTCCGTTTTCTGTTAATTTATACTACTGTTAAGAATCCGAGCATCCACGCAGATATAATTTGCAATGCAAATAAAACAATCGTAAGTACCGATGCTCTATTTTTTCTCTTTACAACATAGCTGAATCCCGTGAAAATCCCGCAGATGGCCGCTGCAATTCCTATACCTGCTACTATGTTCAGCTCCGTCGAAATAATTGTGTAAAGAGAAAACCAATGAAACATTCCGGCAATCCCCGCCGCACCAAGAATGAGCCCACATATGGGAAGTATAATCCTTTGCCATTGAAAAGAGCTGCGTTTACAAACGATCTTTGAGCCCAATATGATCAAAATGGCAAGCCACAGAACCATCAGCAGGATATAACTTCCCAATGACAGAAAGCTGCCGGCAAAGCCGTTTAGAGGTCCCGCGGGAACATAGTCATGAGCCAGTCGGAACGTCATGCTCGTCACCCTACCGTCCAATACAGAGAAAGCAAGGCTTCTTTCCTCCGGTATCGCCTCGGCACAGTAGAACTGATATTCTCCCACAGGCTCGTACAGTAAATCCTTATCGGAAAGGGGCGTTTTCAGCCGGAGATTTTCTTCTCCCTCTTTTGAGATTTGGATTATTTGCATTCGTGCTTGTATCTTGCCTGCATATGACCATGCGGATCGTGCCGGAAGATAGTCGCCAAATAGCATAGAGAAGTCACGTGACCCTACTTCCTGCTTCGGCGGTCGCGCATCCTGCTCGATGACTGCCTCCATGATGGCGGAGCAGTAATCCGTTTCCATCACATTGGTCAGGATTAGGATTGCACGTTCAGCTTCCGGTTCCACCCAAAACTGCGTCTTGAAGCCATAGGTTCCACCCTCATGCCCGAGTATTCCGGGATGATTCGCATACTGCCAGAAGCCATGAGAAAGTCCGGCGTTTGCCCCATAGGAACACCATGTCTCTTTAAACAACCGCTCCTTTGTTTCCGGGCTTTTGAAGAGTCGTATCTCCTCTCCTGGCGCCTTTGCCAGCCACTCGGCAAACAGAAGCAGGTCTGCGGCTGTGCCATTCATGGCTCCTGCAGGATACATGCGGAGGTGCATCTCATCCTCCCGCCGAAATCCTTTTCCGGTATAAGAATAACCCTTCGCCTTGTGATCAAGGAGTCCATCCACATCCATCCAAAAGGGACCGACAGAGGTATGCGTCATACCCAGAGGCAAAAGAATATGTTCTTTGATATAATCCTTATAGCTTTGGCCGCTGGCTTCCTCCACGATCAACGCTGCAAGTGCCGCGCCGTAATTGGAATAGGCACTGACGGATCCCGGCGGATAGACCTGCTTGGGCTGGTGCGCAGATAGTACTTCTTTGAAGGGAATTTCCTCACTCGCGCTGTAATAGCGCAAATCCAGCAGTTCTTCCTCAAATCCTGCCGTATGGTTCATCAGGTGAAGTAAAGTAACCGGCTCAGCGAATCGCAGATTCTTCAAAAAGCCGTCCGGCAGATAGGTGCGGATATCCGTTTCCAGATCGATTTTCCTATCCTCAACAAGCTGCATCACGCTGACCCACACAAAGGTCTTTGATATGGAACCCCATTCAAAAACCGTGGTCTCCGGGTCCATGGCCGTATTGTTCTCCAAATCAGCAAAGCCATACCCCTTCGCAAATACCGTATTGTCATACTCCGAAATTACGACACACGCGCCCGGAACCGTTTTGCCAATATATTTTTCGGAAACAGCGTTTGCGCTTGCCTCATATGCGTCCGGTGTACCGGATGCATATGCAGCAGGAGCGAGGAACACAATCATAATCAGCGCCGCAAGAAAGCATTGGAGGGTCTTGTATCTCATCAGTCTTTCCATAGGGTCATTACTCTATCGTCAGTCTAAAATCACAGCAGTCTCCGCCCTGTCCGAGCGTCTTTGTCCGTCCCCATTTGAGCTTTGGATGCATATGCCCGTAGGCCTCGTCATCCGCGCGGCAAAAGCCGGCCACAATCTCCGGGCAGCCGTATTTCACACAGGTGTCCTGATAGGGGCAGGCCAGCATGTCGAAGCACATTTCCTCTTGCTCTGTTCGTATCCAATTAGCCCGAAAACCGCAGTCCTCTCCAAAGGAGCTTTTTGTCATTTTGGCAAAGAACCTCGGCACCAGCTTATACAGACCCGGTATCTTCATTGCCCCTCGGATTTTTGAACCAACGCCCGCTGCCCGCTTTTCATAATATCTATTCAGAAAAGCCGCCGCTTCCTCACGGGAGATTCCATTTCCCGTCATGGCGTCAAAGGCGGCGATGGCAGGATAGATGCGTTTCCTCGTATGCATATACATCTTTTTCGGCTCGTCGGCGTTTTCATTTACGATTTCCGCATAACGTCTCCATGCATCTTCTATGATCGCGTCTGTCTTTTCCGCGCCATACTGTTTTTCCATTGCAGATACCGCTCCGGTCAAGTATCTTTTGTCTAACCTTCTATCCATGTGCTTTCCCACCTTTCAGCGTCCAGCCGATTGCCTGGCTGCGCATTCCCACAAAGCGCCTGTACAGGCCGTCTTCGCGCATCAGCTCCTTATGGTTTCCGCGTTGAACGATCCTGCCGTTCTCCAGCACGATGATTTGATCTGCCGTGCGCACGGTGGACAGACGGTGGGCGATCATCAGGATCGTTTTGCCTTTTGTCAGCTCCCGGATGGCCTTTTGCAGCTCCTGCTCGTTTTCGGGATCCACGCTGGCTGTGGCTTCATCCAAAATGACGATGGGTGCGTCCTTCAGAATTGCCCTTGCAATGGAGATTCGCTGCTTTTCTCCGCCGGAGAGGCTGGAGCCTCCTTCGCCGATCTTTGTCTGATAACCGTCGGGCAGCGTCATGATAAAGTCATGGCAGCAGGCTTTCTTTGCGACTGCTATGATTTCATCCTCGCTCGCGTCCGGTCTGCCAAACCGGATATTGTTCTCGACGGTGTCCTCAAAGAGATACACATTCTGAAATACGATGGCGAAATTCTTTAGAAGGCTGCCGCTGGTATATTCCCGCACATCCCGGCCGCCGAGCGTGATCTGTCCTTCCTTCACATCCCAGAAACGGGCAATCAGACCGACCAGCGTGGTCTTTCCGGCGCCGGATGGACCAACAATGGCGCAGGAGCTTCCCTGGGGTACGCTTAAGCTGATTTGATGTAATACCTCCTTTTCCTCATATCCAAAGGACATATTCTTCACTTCAATATTGAAATTTTCCGGCACAAGATCAGCCCCGTTTTCGTCCAGGGATGGAATGTCCATGATGTTATCCAGCCGATCCAGGGAAGCCTCCACCGCGCGGGCAATGGAGGACATACTGCCCGCCACCTCCACGGCGGCATAGATCATGAAGCTGGACACAAGAAGCAGCAGGCACTTCTCCGGCGTGATGCTTCCTCCTGCCAGAAGATAGGGTGCAAAAACCAGAATAGCCGCCCGTGCGAGCTTGAACACCGTCTGATAGAGCGCTGTCATTTTTGAAAACGCCTTTTCAAGCACGATATTTGCCTCTTTGCTTTCCTCAATTGCGGCGTCAACTGCTTTTCCGGTGCGTTCCGCCAGCCCAAACGCCTTGACTACGCCCATGCCCTGCACATATTCCAAAACGGCAGTGACCAGACCAGCCTGGGCAGCCTGACGGCGGGGCGCGTATTTCCTGCCGACCTTGCCGATAAACGAATAAACAATGAGCGCCACGGCAAGTCCGGCCAAAGAGATCAGCCCGATCCGCCACTCATAGATCATAAGCCAAACGCCAATCACAATGGCGTGGATAAACCCGCCTGCCACATTTTCCATAATGGTAACGGACTGCTGCTCCAGATCGCCGAGGGTGGTCGTCACCGCCGCGGTGATATCCCCAAGCCTGTTTTCATTGAAATAGCCCATAGGCGCCTTTTTCAGGCGTTCGCCGATCTCCATGCGCTTTTCCGACCCGAACGCGAAGCTGCCAAGAGTTCTGGCATTGGCAGAAAGATTGACAAATACAATTCGCCCTACAATGGAAACGATCATGATGCCAAGCGAAATCCAGATCGTGCTTTCAGGCATAACATCGCCGGAAAGCTGCTTCAGGATTCCTGTGAGCACCGTTAGAATGGCCATGATTGGGATCATCTCAAAGAATGAGCTGACAAGGTATGCAAGGAAAGAGCGGATAAGACGCTTCTTCTGTAAGCCCGAGAACAACAAAAGTCTTTGAAACAACCTTATCATCACGCCACCTCCTCTGCGGTATCTTTGCCCTGCATATGGGCTCTCCACAATTCCTTGTATAGATCGTTTGTTTCAAGAAGCTCCTCATGAGTGCCTTCCGCAGCGACATTTCCTTTATCCACGACAAGGATCTTGTCTGCTTTTGTAATGGTAGACAGCCGATGCGCAATGACAATTAAAGTTTTTCCTGCTACAAGCCCTGCAATGGATGCTTGAATAATGGCCTCATTTTCAGGATCGGTAAATGCCGTGGCCTCATCCAGCACCACGATCGGGCTGTTCTTTAGGATTGCCCTTGCAATGGCGATTCGCTGCCTTTCTCCGCCGGAGAGGTGGCTTCCCGCATCGCCCGCCAGCGTATCATAGCCCTCCGGCAGAGCGGCGATGAAATCGTGACAGCTCGCTTTTTTTGCCGCTGCTTCGATCTCTGCGTCTGTGGCCGCCGGTTTTCCGATGCGAATATTTTCCCGGATAGACAGATGGAACAGGAAGTTATCCTGCGATACATATGAGACAAGCTCCATTATCTGAGGAAGAGGGATGTTCCGCACATCCACGCCGCCAATACGGACGCCGCCGCTCTCCGCCTCCCAGAAGGAGGCAATGAGCCGTGCAATGGTAGATTTACCGGAGCCGGAGGGACCCACAATGGCCGTCATACCGTTTTTGGCGCAGTCAAAGGTAATTCCATGCAAAACCTCCGTCTCTTTGTACCGGAAGGTAACATGATCAAAGGATACATCGGCGTCCGCAAGGACAGTTCTCTCGGTCGGCCGCACAAGCTCCGGCTCATCCAGAAGATTCCCTACCTCTTTTACGGTGGAATCCACCATGGCCAGGCTGTCGGTGTACTGCAATGCCTGAATCAGTGGTTTTACGAGTCCAAGGGCGAGAATGATGCAGGTGATCAGCGTACCCGCTTCGACTCTTCCGTTTATAAAGAGCCAGCTTCCCAAAGGCAGCACGCCCACAAGCGTTGCCGTCAGGATGGAAAGCCCCATCACATAGTAGCCGTTGGTCTGCTTGAACCAAGTCGCTTTGGCGGTCTCGTTCTCCGCCACGGCGTCGGCGTATTTTTTATATGAGCGTTCACCCTGATTGAATGTCTTCACCACTTCGATGCCGCCGATGTATTCCACCGTTGCGGCATCCATGTTTTTCCCTGCGGCAAGTACTCTGGCATATCTCTTCTCGTAATCCTTCATCATCCCCATATAGCAGAAGGCGCCCACCGGAATCGTCACAAGAGAGATCAGCGCGAGTCTCCAATCAAGGCTAAAGAGGTAAACGAGCATTAGAACTGGGATTAGGATGTTGGCAGTGAGCTCCGGTACCATATGCGCCAGCGGAAGCTCCAGCTTTTCCACGGTGTCCACGATGATCGTTTTGAATTTCCCGGACGGCGTATCAACTGTCTCTTATACACATCTCCGAGC
>ENA-OZDY01000600-OZDY01000600.1-human-gut-metagenome-genome-assembly--contig:-NODE-600-length-12437-cov-4.713617_pt1 | contig 12437 bp, 9 predicted proteins | sample MGYA00245063_ERZ653599 | MGnify/ENA primary metagenome ERZ653599 (study PRJEB26926, sample SAMN06165004) | human gut metagenome | biome: ENVO:00009003; feature: ENVO:2100002; material: ENVO:00002003... | reverse complement strand
GTCGGGACGTTTGGACTCTTCGGCAACGGATTCTTCCGGCCGAAGAGGTCAAGAAGCTGCTCTGAAAATAACGATACCCGATAATGGATAAAATCCCCGAAGTGTCGCTTCGGGGATTTTTTTGTCGGATGAGTTGCGTTGTATTATTATTTTATCCTCCGTGCAACTTTTCGGCTCCGGCCGCGTCTAATGGGGAAAACAGTTTCAGCAATGAGCCTACAGCGAACCAAACAGTATGAATTCGAGACCTTCGTCCGGGAACACCGCCGCATCGTCGGCAAAGTCTGTTATCTCTATGCCGTGGACAGCGACGACTTCGACGATCTCTATCAGGAGGTGCTGATTAACCTGTGGCGGGGATTCGACGGATTCGAAGGCCGGGCCAAAGTTTCGTCGTGGGTCTATCGCGTCGCGCTGAACACCTGCATTTCGTACTATCGCCGCAACCGCCGCCATACGGGCCGGCTGCCGTTGACCGACTCGCTGGGCGCAGCCGACGAAGATCCCGAACGCGGCGAGCGGCTGCGGGATCTGTATGCACTGATAAACCGGCTCGATGCGCTCGAAAAGGCGGTCGTGATGCTGTGGCTCGACGAGCTTCCTTACGAGGAGATCGCCGCGATCACGGGGTTTACGCGCAACAACGTGGCTTCGAAGCTCCACCGCATCAAGCTGAAACTGCGTGAACAGGCAAATCATTAAACTTCCCGAATATGGAACTCGACGAACTGAAAACCAAATGGCACGAGCTGGACGGACGTCTGTCGTGTGCGGACACTAAAATAGACCGGCTGACGGCGGAGGTCTCGGCCGGAAAGATCACCTCGGCCAAGCAGCGGCTGGCGCGTACGATACGGCTGGGAATCTTTCTGCTGGCAGTGCTGCCGCTTTGTTTCGCCAATATATTCCGTACGGGCGAGGCGGACCCCGGAACGGCCGTCAAGGCGACGCTGGTGCTCTTTATCTTCGCCATGCTGGCGCGGCAGATCGCGCTGCTGGTGCTGCTGGCGCGGATCGAGCCGGGAGCGGGGACCGTGCGCGAAACCTGCGCCGCCGTACTCCGGTTCCGCACCTGCTTCCTCTGGGGCGTAGGCGCGGGCATCGTGCTGGGTGTGCCGCTGCTGATCTTGCTGGGATTTTACGTGGGAAGCCTGACCTCGCCCTATGTGTTTTACGGATTCGTGGCCGGACTGATCGTCGGACTGCCCCTCGGCGTGCGTATCTTCCTGCGGATGATGGGCGATATCAACGCCCTGCGCGCCGCCCTGCGGGAGACGGAGGGGGACGTAGAGAATTAAAAATGGTGCGCAGGTAAATCAGCGACGCTATTCTTTCACGATAACGCAAATCCCCGGATTCCTGCGGCGGAGTCCGGGGAGCGTTATATATTTAAGGTGCGCCGTGTCGAAGCTATTCTATTGCATGTAGAGCGTGATCCGGTCGTAATAGCGGCCTCCGATGTAGAGATCGGCTGTCAGCATGCCGCGGCGGATGTGGACCCGGCGCAGTTCGCGCGGCAGATCGACCCGGCCGTAGTCGATGTAGACCGTGTCGTCGTAGGCGTCCCACTGGATGTTGAGCGTGTCGAGCAGGCGTCCGTTGTCGGCGTAACGGAGTTCGTCGCTTCCGAAGCCGTCGGCCCCGAAGTAAACGTAGCTGTCCAGCGCATAGCCGTCCTGATAGAATCCGAGGTCTCCGGCCCATACGCGGCCCGTGAGTGTGTCGTAGAGATCGTCGTCGTCGTTTTCGCAGGACGAAAATCCGACAGCGGCCAGAAGCATGCATGCGGCGAGTAAGAATCGTTTCATGTACGGTTTGTTGAATTCGACGGGTATAAAGATAGTAAAAGTCGGGCGCAATCGCAAAACGGGTTTTGCGGGTTGCTGGGACGCATCCCATCCAATACCGGGCCAAAGATAGTGCATGCTGGGCGCAAAAACAAACTGTTTTTTGCATATTCCGAAATTCCTTCGTATCTTTGCACTCCCGTTTGTAACGCGGGGAAATGTGGAAAGATTTGACTGATTGCAACCACAATAAAAAATCGCTAAAACAGCTTATTTTTTATTCCAACAGCCAATTTTTCCCATTTTATACGTTTTTATTTATTTACCGGGTAATTGCATGCCCACGTCAGCCGTTTGTCGGTACCGGTTATTTTGTGTGGTATCGCCAAGTCCCCTCCGGGGAGGGGATTCAGGGAGCGTAGCCTTTTCAGCACGGCTGTAAGCCGTGGGTGCGGCCGCTCCGGGCTATCGGCCGGGGGAAGTATGCGATACCATAAAACAATGTATACAATGGGCTTTTTGTTTACATCGGAATCGGTGTCCGAGGGGCACCCCGATAAAGTTTCAGACCAGATTTCCGACGCCATCCTCGACGAATTCCTGCGCCGCGATGCCAATTCGAAGGTCGCCTGCGAAACGCTGTGCACCACCGGGCTGGTGGTCGTGGCGGGTGAAGTGCGTTCGGATGCCTATGTCGACGTGCAGGGCGTGGCGCGCCGCGTCATCAACCGCATCGGATATACGAAGAGCGAGTACCAGTTCGACTGCAATTCGTGCGGTATCCTGTCGGCCATCCACGAGCAGTCGTCCGACATCAACCAGGGCGTCGTGCGTGCCGCCGAGGAAGACCAGGGCGCCGGCGACCAGGGCATCATGTTCGGCTATGCCTGCAACGAAACCCGCGAGATGATGCCTGCGACGCTGATCCTCTCGCACGTCATCCTCAAGGAGCTGGCCGTCATCCGCCGTGAAGGCGAGGCGATGACCTACCTGCGTCCCGATTCCAAGTCGCAGGTGACGATCGAGTATGACGAACAGACGAACAAACCGCTGCGTGTGCATACCATCGTGGTGTCGACGCAGCACGACGAGTTCATCCTGCCCGGCAACGGCCTCACGGAGAAAGAGGCCGAGGAGCGGATGCAGGAGCGCATCCGCGAGGATGTGCGCACGATCCTCATCCCGCGCGTCAAGGCGCGCCTGGAGCGTGCCGGCGACAAGCTGGCCGGTCTGATCGGCGACGACTACATCCTGCACGTCAATCCCACGGGCAAGTTCGTGATCGGCGGCCCCCACGGCGACACCGGCCTCACGGGGCGCAAGATCATCGTCGATACCTACGGTGGCCGCGGCGCACACGGCGGCGGGGCATTTTCGGGCAAGGACTCGTCGAAGGTAGACCGCTCGGCGGCCTATGCCGCCCGGCACATCGCCAAGAACCTGGTGGCGGCAGGCGTCGCCGACGAAGTGCTCGTCGAGTTATCCTATGCCATCGGCATCGCCCAGCCGCTGTCGATCTACGTAGACACCTATCGTTCGCCCCGCCCCGCGGCGCTGGAGGGGATGACCGACGGCGAAATCGCCCGCCGCATCGGCAGGCTTTTCGACCTGCGCCCCGCCGCGATCGTGAAACGCTTCGGGCTGAAGAACCCGATCTTCGAGGCTACGGCTTCCTACGGGCATTTCGGCAACCGTCCTTATAAGCAGGTCGAGAAGGTCTGGGAGAACGGCCGCGAAGTGGAACGCGAGATCGAGTATTTCGGATGGGAGAAGCTCGACGCGGTGGATTGCATCCGTAAAGAGTTCGGGCTGTAACGCTCCGGGACACGGCAGATCGGGACATTCGGCGCGGATGTCCCGATTTTTGCCTATATCCGCATACTAACCGGACGTTTTAGTTCGTTTGTCCTACGAAATAAAAAATTAATAGCCTATGGCGGAAGTTGCCTCTGATTAATTTATTGAACCAATTAGTGATTATGAAAAAGGCATTTTTAATTTTAGGAGTAGTTGCCGTGTCGGCCGCAGCAGGCGGATTTACGGCTTGGAAAGTTGCCGCGCCCCGCGAGGGTTCGGTGCAATATATCGAGCGTGAGGTGGAACGTACGCCCGCGCTGGGAACACATTTTACGTCATACCAGGCCGAGCAGTACCCCGACCTGACGTACGCCGCCGAGAACGCGGTGAAAGCCGTCGTCAACATCGAGGCCGTGCAGCAGGTGGAGATGCCCCGGCGCCGGGGTTACGACCCGTTCCTGGAGTTCTTCGGTATCCCGCAGGGGTATGACGAAGGGCCGCAGTTCCGCGAGCAGCGTGCCGGCGGTTCGGGTGTCATCATCTCCGAGGACGGCTATGTCGTCACCAACAACCACGTCGTGGACGGGGCCTCGAAGCTCAAAGTGAAGCTCAACGACGGCCGCACGTTCGAGGCCAAGCTCATCGGCAAGGACTCGGCGACCGACCTTGCGCTGCTGAAAATCGAGGCCGCCGACCTGCCGACCGTGCCGTTCGGTTCGTCGGACGCACTGCGCCTGGGCGAGTGGGTGCTGGCGATCGGTTCGCCTTTCGACCTGCAATCGACCATCACGGCCGGCATCGTGAGCGCCAAGGCGCGTAACCTGGGCGTGATTCCCAACGATTTCAGCATCGAGGCTTTCATCCAGACCGATGCCGCGGTGAACCCGGGCAATTCGGGCGGTGCGCTGGTCAATACGCACGGCGAACTGGTGGGTATCAACACGCTGATCAAATCGCAGACGGGCAGCTACGTGGGTTATTCGTTCGCCATCCCCGAGTCGATCGTCCGCAAGGTGGTCGTCGACCTGAAGGAGTACGGCATCGTGCAGCGTGCGCTGCTGGGAATCCGCTATGGCATCGTCGACCAGGACTTCATCGACAACATGGGTGAGGAGACCGGCATCAAGGAACTGGGCGGCGCCTATGTCAGCAGCGTCGTCGAAGGCGGTTCGGCTTCGGAGGCCGGTATCCGCAAGGGCGACGTCATCCTGGACATCGACGGCGTGAAGATCAACGACAATGCGACGCTCTCCGAGCAGATCGGTCGCCGCCGACCCAACGATAAGGTCAAATTGTCGGTAAAAAGAGACGGCGCAGTGAAACAAATCGAGGTTACTTTGCGTAATAAAGCAGGTAAAACGGAATTAATGACCAAAGAGGACGTCGATGTCGTCGAGGTTCTCGGCGGTAAGTTCGCCGATGCGGGCACCAAACTCTGCCGTGAGCTCGATATCAAGGGCGGCGTGCAGGTGGTCGGCATCAAGGCCGACGGAATTCTGGCCCGTGCCCGTGTCAAACAGGGATTTGTGATTACCCATATCAACGATCGTCCGGTCTATTCGGTTGCGGACATGCAGCGTATGGACGAGAAGGTCCGCTCGATCGACGGTATTTATCCCAACGGCCGCGCTGCGAGCTACACGCTCGTGGAGTAGTGCGGTCCGGGCGGGTTGTAATGTTGAATTTTATTTAGGAAGGTTAATAGATATATGCGTCAATTAAAGATTACAAAATCCATCACCAACCGTGAGAGCGCTTCGCTGGACAAATACTTGCAGGAAATCGGCAAGGAGGAGCTTATCACGGTCGAAGAGGAGGTGGAACTCGCCCAACGGATTAAGAAAGGAGATCAGGAAGCCCTCGAAAAGCTGACCAAAGCCAACCTGCGTTTCGTGGTTTCCGTCGCCAAACAATATCAGAATCAGGGACTCAGCCTCCCGGACCTGATCAACGAAGGCAACCTCGGTCTGATCAAGGCCGCCGAGAAGTTCGACGAGACCCGCGGTTTCAAGTTCATCTCGTACGCCGTGTGGTGGATCCGTCAGTCGATCCTGCAGGCATTGGCCGAACAGTCGCGCATCGTGCGTCTGCCGCTCAATCAGGTGGGTTCGCTCAACAAGATCAACAAGGCGTTCGCACGCTTCGAGCAGGAGCACGAGCGCACCCCGTCGCCCGAAGAGCTGGCCACGGAGCTGGAGCTTCCCAAGGAGAAGGTCACCGACACGCTGCGCGTGGCAGGCCGCCACGTCTCGGTGGACGCCCCGTTCGCCGACGGCGAGGACAACTCGCTGCTGGACGTGCTGGTCAATCCCGATTCGCCCAACGCCGACCGCGGACTTATCAACGAGTCGCTCTCGACCGAGGTGGACCGCGCGTTGGAAACCCTCACGGACCGCGAACGCGACATCATCAAGTACTTCTTCGGCATCGGCACTTCGGAGATGACCCTCGAAGAGATCGGTGAGAAGTTCGACCTGACGCGCGAGCGCGTGCGCCAGATCAAGGAGAAGGCGATCCGCCGCCTGCGCCACTCGTCACGCAGCAAACTGCTGAAATCGTATCTGGGCTGATGCCCGGCGACATATCCGGCCCGGTCGGGTCGTGTGAGTGAAAAAGCTGTCAAAAATGACGGCTTTTTTTGTTTAGTGCTGTTGTGAGCGGCTGGCCTGCCGTATGCGTTTCGGTGCGGCGATGCTATTGGTGCGTGGTGTGTGTGGGGGGCGCTTCGGGGCCGCGGGTTGCGCTGTGTGCGCTTCGGGACCGTCTTTACAGCAGCAGCCCGATCGAGAGCAGTATTCCGAAGAGCAGGATGTTGCGCGACGTGGCGCCCAGAATGGCGTTCAGCTCCCGGCCGCGGCCGATCCGCACCATGCGCCGCCATGTCGCCGTGTGCGGTGCGAGGTAGAGCAGGGGAAGCGCTGCCGCTCCTATGCGGCCGTCGCAGAGCAGCGGGAGGCAGAGCGTTGCGGCTGCGAATCCCAGTGCCAGATAAAGCCCGCTGCCGGCCCGTGCGCCCAGCCGGACGACGAGCGTGCGTTTGCCGCTGCGGGCGTCCTGCTCGCGGTCGCGGTAGTTGTTGACCATCAGCAGGGTGTCGATCGCCAGTCCGCAGGCCGCCGAAATGACGCCCGTCTGCCATGTCCAGCTGCCGCTGAGAACGTAACTGGTACAGCCGACGGGGACGAATCCGAAGAAGACCAGCACCAGCAGGTCGCCCCACCCGTGGTAGGCCAGCGGATAGGGTCCCGCCGTGTAGAGGAATGCGAACACGACGCACAGCGCGCCGACGGCGATCAGCCACCAGCCGCCGTAAAAGAGCAGTCCGCAGCCCGTGATGCAGGCGGCCGCGGTCGTCAGGGCGATTCCGCGACGCATGGCGCGGGGTGTGATCCAGCCCTGTGCGCAGGCCCGTTCGGGGCCCAGCCGGTCTTTGCCGTCGGAGCCTTTGAGGTAATCCCAGAGGTCGTTGATGAGGTTGGCGTCTATCTGCATCAGGAAGGCGAACAGCAGGCACAGCACGGCGGGCTGCAGGTGAAAATCTCCGTCCGAAGCGGCTAAAGCGCAGCCCAGCATCACCGGTACGGCGGCTCCCGTCAGCGTCTTGGGCCGCGCCGCGAGCATCCATGCCCGAAACGAATTGGTGGCTGTTTGTGTTTTCATGTTTCCGGAGCGGACTTATGCGCTGCGTGTGGTTTTATTGCTGTATTGTTTGGGCGGATAACCGTTTTGCGGCTCCTTCCGGGGCAGGGCGTAGTCAGACGATCCCGGATTGGCGCATGCCGAAGTCCCCGCGCCGCCTGCGGTGGCGGAAACTTCCGACCGATACGACGACCGGCAAGACCGGACCGGCAGGCGACGGTTCACCATACGATCGGCTCCTTGCCGATGCTGCGGAGATATTCGTTGGCGCGCGAGAAGTGGCGGCAGCCGAAAAATCCGCGGTAGACCGAGAGCGGCGACGGGTGTACGGACTTGAGGATGAAATTCCGCTGCGGGTCTGCGATAGCTCCCTTTTTCTGGGCGTAACTGCCCCAAAGCATGTATACGACGCCCTGTTTGCGTTCGGAGATCGCGCGTACCACGGCGTCGGTGAAGGTTTCCCAGCCGCGGCCCGCATGCGACGCCGCTTCGTGTGCGCGGACGGTCAGCACGGCGTTCAGCAGCAGTACGCCCTGCTCGGCCCAGCGGTCGAGGTTGCCCGTCGCGGGAGGGGGCGTCCCGGTGTCGTCGGCGACCTCCTTGAAGATATTCTGCAGCGAGGGCGGGAACGGCACGCCGTCGCCTACCGAGAAGCAGAGCCCGTTGGCCTGTCCGGGACCGTGGTAGGGGTCCTGACCGATGATGACCACTTTCAGCTTGTCGAACGGGCATTTGTCGAAGGCGCGGAAGATGTTGCTGCCGCGCGGATAGATGCGCCGCGTGGCGTATTCCTGCCGTACGAACTGCGTGAGGTCGGCGAAGTAGGGTTTTTCGAATTCGGGAGCGAGCAGCTCTTTCCAGTCGGGGGCGATCTTTACATCCATGTTGCAAGGTGTGTTAAAGTGGTGTAAATGTAGTAAAAAGTCGGCAAATTCCAGTTGTTTTCGCTGCCGATATAAGGAAAGGGGTTTTGTTTTTTGCGCTTTGCCTGCTGACTGCGCGTGCGCGGATGCGGAAAAACCGCCGAAAGGGGCCGTGACGCTGATTTATATGATCGGCGACGGCTTGGGGCTGACGCAGGTCTCGATGCCGGTGATCGGGGGCGGTTACGTACCGAAGGCATTCGACCGTGCGCAGGGCGCGGCCCTGATTCGGACCCGCCGGCCGACAACCGCGTGCCGGACTCCGCTGCGGCGTGATGGACAACACCGGACAGGTCCGGCGGATCATGGCGCCGCTCGGACCCGGCGGCTGACGGTACGGAGGGGATTTGTGCCGCAACCCGAATTCCGGCTGCGTTTTTTTTGTTTATTTGAGGGATTGTGCTACCTTTGCTTTCGCTACGGTTTCCCGGTCCCTTTGCGGTCGCCGGGAATTAAAAGGGAATACCGTGAGAATCGGTAACAATTCCCGTTGCTGTGTGCCCGGCTTTCTTGATTGAAAGTATTTTCCGGCATTCTTGGCCACTGGTCCTCCGCGGACCGGGAAGGCGCCGGAGAGAAGGGCGAGTTAGAAGACCTGCCGTCGCGATTATACGGATTTCGCTTCTACGGTGAATGGAGCAGGTCTTGGGTCATTTTCAACCGAACGTATTGAGTGTGTCGAAAACAACCTCGGATGCCGGACTGCGCGCGCTTTGTTGCGTGTGCGTCGGAGTGTGCCTTTTCATCTTTGCGGTCCGCCGGAACGGAACAGTGTTCAACCAAAAACGGATAAAAGATGAAAAAACTGATCTTAGGATGTTTGCTGGCCCTGTTTGCATCGGGCTGTAACGACAACGAACCGGAACAAAAACCGGTCGAACTGAAAATCTCGTTCGCCGGGGAGAATCCCGTCGAATTTACGGTCGGGGAGCAGAAGCGGCTCGCCTTCACGGTGACGGGCGACGATCTGGAGGGGCTGACTTTCGCCGCCGAGCCTGATGAGGCCCTCTCCGGCTGGACGGTTGTCGTCTCCGCCGGGCGCGAGGGGGATGCCTACGCAGGCGCGCTCGATGTTACGGCGTCCGCAACTCCGTCGGAAACGGCCGTGACGCTGACCGTCACCGACCGCAACGGCAAGCCGTGGAGTGCGACTACGCCGACATTGACGGCCGTGCAGGCGCCGGTGACGGCCATCGACCTGAGCCGGGACGGAACCGCCAACTGTTATATCGTCAGCGAGGCCGGCGATTATATGTTCGACGCTACGGTGCGCGGCAACGGCAGCGGAGACGATGCCGCGATCGCGCTTGCCGACGGCATGAAAGCCGACTGGCTTTGGGTGACGAAAGGGCTGGAACAGGAAATTTCGGCCGTTTCGCTCGATGCCGGAAAAGGCCGCATCTTCTTTACGGCGGCAGGCGCCGCGAAGGGCAATGCCGTCATCGCGCTTGCGGATGCCGCGGGGGAGATCGTGTGGAGCTGGCATCTCTGGTTCACGCCGGAACCTCGGATGGTGACCTATGCCAACGGCCGCGTATTGCTGGACCGTTCGCTGGGAGCCGTCGGCACGACGCCCGGATCGGCCGAGGCTTACGGACTCTATTACCAGTGGGGCCGCAAGGACCCGTTCTGCGGGGGTACGGCCCCCGAAACCTCGGCGACTGCTTTTGCGCAGGCGGCGGAAAATTCGGTCGTCAATCCGGCCTTCGCCGATACGCATGCGTGGAAGCAGGAGAGCGGGGCGGCCGTTTCGACACTGGAATACGCCGCGGCGCATCCGCTTTCGTTCCTTTCGAACAAGGGTGCGACCGGAGTTTACGACTGGCTGGCCAAGCCCCGCGCCGATTTGTGGAATACCGCGAAAACCTGCTACGATCCGTGCCCCGTGGGGTATAAGGTGCCGGACCGCGATACGTGGGACGATTTTGCGGACGATCAGGACCGCTATGTGGACGGAACCTCGGAATGGGATGGGGAGAAGTACGGCATGACCTACATTTTCGGCGATCTGAGGGACTGGTACCCGACATCGGGTTACCGTAACCGCGACAAGGGCAATCTCGCCGGTCTCGCTACGACCCGTACGGGGCATTACTGGTCCAACTATCGTTCGGGAAACACGATCTCCTGTTTCTATATTTCGAAAAAGCTCAGTACGGGCAAACTGCTCCAGCCGCAGTCTTCTTCGAAATCCGATGCGGCATACGGCTATAACGTTCGCTGTTGCAGGGAGTAATCCGGAGCGGCGGAGTCGCAGAGCCTTTCGGAGATAGGGCTGAAAAGTCCGGAGCGGCCGGGGCGGTCTCGCAGGTATCGCTATTCGGCGGTCCGGCAGGCCGATAAAAACGGCGTCCACTGAACTCAGGGTGGACGCCGTTTCCGCTTATGGTCGGTTCTGTGGCTTGGGAAAGCCGGGGCAGTCTCTGAGGACTGCCGGCGGGGGGGCTTGAAAATCAGGAGCGGATGCCGGTCCGCGGGAGCTTGGCTTGGGGAAAGCAGGCCGGGCGGCCGATTCGTGGAGCCGGTTGATTCGGGGAATCCGGGCCGGTCGGTTTGGGGAATCCGGGTTATGGCGCCGCGCGGTCTGCTTGGTCGTAGCCGGTTGAAAAACTACTTTCCGGATTCCGGGGCCGGTGTGTCGGACGCTTTCGTAAGCCGGAAGTCCACGGGAAGCGTATATTTCACGCGCACGATCTGCCCGCGCTGTTCGCCGGGTTTCCATTTGGGCGAAGAGGCGATGACGCGGCGGGCCTCCTCCCAAAGCGACGCGTCGGGCGCTTGGAGTTTTTCGATGTCGCTTACCGAGCCGTCCTTCTCGACGACGAACGACAGCACGACACGTCCTCCGATCCCCTTTTCGAAAGCTTCGGCCGGGTACTTTACGTTTTTCTGCACCCATGCCCGGAAGTTGCCGAGGTCGCCGTACGGGGCGGCGGGATCTTCGGTCGGGAAGAGAGGCATCGTTTCGGTCACAAGGAACGCCTCTTCCTTTTCGGGGGTGCCGTTTTTAATTGCGATGGCGTTTGCCGCGGTTTGTTCGGCGTCATCCCTCTTGCCGTTGCTTTCGGACGTAGCAGGTCCCATATCCGCTCCTTTGAGCGTGATGACTATCACGCCGTTGCGGGCCTTTTCGCCGTAGAGTGCGGTGGCGGCTTTGTCCTTGAGGACACTCATGCTCTCGATCCGGTCGGGATCGAGTTTGCCGATCTCCTTCGTTTCGATTCCGTTGACGATATAGAGCGGTTTGTCCGTTACGGTCGTTGTTACGGTCGTGCCCTCCGTTTCGGATTTTCCGGCCGTTTCGGCCTGCATGTCGAACATGAACATCTGACGCGCCTTGTCGCCGACTTGTGCGATATGCGGTTTGCATCCTATGTGGCTGATTTCAAGAGCCGAATTGGCCGGTACCTGTAATGCGGCCAAGCCTTCGTCGTTGGTGACCGCACCTATCTGCGAACCGCTGACCTTGACCAGCGCACCGGCGAGCGGGGCGTTGTCCTTGTAGGTGGCGACGCTGACGGTCACCTGCTCCTGCTGTTGCTTCTGCTGTTGCTTCTGCGGCGCGTCGGGCAGGTCGTCGGTGGGGGTAAAGCCTGCTTTGGGGTTTCGTATCAGGGATACGACGACCGGGTTTTCGTCTTTTACGCCGATGGTCCGAGGCTCGTAGCCGATATGGCTGATTTTGAGTTCGCTGCCTTCGGGGACCGTTATCACGGCCCGGCCGTCTTTGCCGGTGACGGTGCCTTTTGGGGTGCCGGCCGCCTGTACGAGCGCTCCTTCGATGGGGCGTTTGTCTTTTTTATCCACTACCGATAGCGTCGCCGTGCAGGTCTTGTCCTGCTTCTGCATCGCGTCGGCCGCGGTTCGTATGCCGGTCGGCTCTTCGGTCGTTCCGGTTGCGGGGGCGGTCGCCGGGGCGACGATCACAGCTGCGCGCGAGGTGAAGCCGAATGCGCACAACAATCCTATCACGGCGGGCAGCGTACCCGCCAGCCGCAGCAGGCCGTGCCTGCTTTTTGTCTGCATGGTCATCATTTTAAAGCGTTTTTTAGTGAGGGAGTTGCGCAGCCCGTTGGCTATTTCCGGACTATAACCGAAAAGCTGCCTGAAGATGGTTTGCATATATTCGGCGCGGTTGTAACCGCTGTTCAACACGTCGTTGTCGGCCTCGAACTCTTCGGCTTCGGTCAGCCGCCGTGCGGCGATCCATGCGAAGGGGTTCCACCACAGAAGGGCCTTCATCAGCTCCATCAGGATGCGTTCGATGGAGTGGCGGTGGGCGATGTGGCTC
>ENA-OZDY01000599-OZDY01000599.1-human-gut-metagenome-genome-assembly--contig:-NODE-599-length-12447-cov-4.761378_pt1 | contig 12447 bp, 9 predicted proteins | sample MGYA00245063_ERZ653599 | MGnify/ENA primary metagenome ERZ653599 (study PRJEB26926, sample SAMN06165004) | human gut metagenome | biome: ENVO:00009003; feature: ENVO:2100002; material: ENVO:00002003... | reverse complement strand
TCGGCAGCGTCAGATGTGTATAAGAGACAGAGCATAAACAGACAAACGATCAGGTTCATGGTAACCAACGCTGTTTTCTGAAGCATTTTCTTTCTTTTTGCTTTTGCATTCATTGCCAGATGCAGTGCCTGCAGCTCCTCTGCAGAATAAGTTTTTGGTCCGGCAATCGTAGTTGCTATCGTAGACATCAGTATTTTACTCCTCTCTTTTCCATGTGGAACATAACCAGGGTAAGCGCCATGACAATCAGAAACAAAACAACGGACTGTGCGGCTGCGCTTCCAAACCGGTAATTAAAAAACGCATCACGGTATATCGAATATACAATCAGATTCGTGGATTCTCCCGGTCCTCCCTGTGTCAGGATTTTCACCTGTCCGAATGACTGGAATGCCTGAATAATGTTAACAACCAGTGTGTAGAACATGATCGGAGAAAGTCCCGGCAGTGTCAGCTTAAAAAATTTCTGTACTGCATTCGCTCCATCTACAGAAGCACGCTCATAAATCGAATCATCAATGTTTCCAAGTCCCGCCGAAAAATACAGGAAATTGATGCCACTGTTCAGCCATGCCGTGAGGACAGCCACACAGATCAGCGCATATTTCGGATCACTGACCCAGTTAATGCTCACATGCAGCAATTTGTTTACGATACCGATCGTGGGATTTAAGATAATCTTGAAAATCATGGCACCTGAGCTCGATGCTACTGCCATTGGGAGTGCATAGGAAGTACTGAATACCCGGATTCCCGGAAAAGCCTTGCTGCAAAGAACTGCTCCCAGAAGGCCAAGCGCCATACTTCCGACTACAACAATCGCCACAAATTCCAGTGTAACCCAGAGACTGTTGTAAAAGGATGGATTCGATAATAAGCTTTTATAGTTGTCCAGTCCCACATACAATTTCGCTTCTCCAAGCTTGTTTGTCTTATACAGGCTCAGATAAATGGTTTTAAAAAACGGATAAAACAGAAAGATGCTAAAGATCACCATACTCGGGATCAGATACATATAAACTTCTGCTTTTTTACACTTTTCGATTACTTTTTTCACTTTCTGCTCCTTCTTATGCTGTTGCACGTTCTTCTTTTTCAACCGGCCGAGATAAAATATTTTCTTCTGTAAACGGATCAAAGATCTGTGCTTTTTCCATATCTGCATACAATGTAATGCTTTCCTTTGCAGTAACCGGCACCTCGGAAGGCACTCTTGCTGTAATCAGATTTTTTCCGGTATTCATATGCAGATACGCTTCTGCACCTATCATCTCCCGCAGGTCAACAAATGCCTTCAACTGATTCTCTTTATAACAGATCCGATGTGCGGAAGCGGTTATTTCGTCCTGTAAATCCTCCGGTCTCAGGCCTAAGATCACCATTTTTCCGAGATAAGTGCGACGAAGCACCATTTCGTTCTCTCCTCTGGCACGAAGGGTAACTCCTCCGTCTCCTTCCAGATAAACCGCTCCGTTTCTTTCCGTCACCATCGTTTCCATAAAATTCATACTCGGAGCTCCGATAAAACCGGCCACAAATTTGTTTGCCGGATGGCGGTAAATCTGCTCCGGTGTATCCGCCTGCTGCACAACACCGTCTTTCATGACAATAATTTTTGTACCAAGCGTCATCGCCTCCGTCTGATCATGTGTAACATAAATCATCGTCGTTTTCAGTTCCTTATGTAATTTTGCCAGCTCCACCCGCATCTGTGCCCGCAGCTTCGCATCCAGATTCGAAAGCGGCTCATCCATTAAAAATGCTTTCGGTCGTCTCATAATTGCGCTTCCGATCGCAACTCTTTGTTTCTGACCGCCGGAAAGTGCTGCCGGTCTCCGGTCAAGTAAATGCTCAATTCCAAGCATTTTAGCTGCCTCATGTACCTTTTTATCAACTTCATCCTTGGGCTGTTTCCGGATTTTCAGAGAAAACGCCATGTTTTCATATACCGTCATATTCGGATAAAGCGCGTAGTTCTGAAATACCATCGAAAGATCGCGATCCTTTGCTTCTACATAATTACAAAGCTGTCCATCAATCCAGAGCTCCCCGCTCGTAATCTCCTCAAGACCGGCAATCATCCGAAGCGTCGTCGATTTTCCGCAGCCGGAAGGTCCAACAAAAATCACAAACTCCCGATCCGGTATTTCGAGCGAAAAATCCTGAACCGCATAATGTTCCTTATCATAAGATTTACAGCCATTCTTCAACACAATATTTGACATTCGTTTTTCTTCCTCCTCGTCTTGTCGAGATTCATTATACCTTTCCTTCCGTAAAGCCCACTACCACCGCTTTGTAAAATACCCGTTAATAAAATAACCGGTTACTTTACAAAAATCTTTTACATTTTCTCTCATCTCCGTCTCCATCCCCTTCTTTTCCAGTCATTTTTCCAGATCACTCTTTGTAAAATCCCCGAAAATCACCCGCAAAACCAATTTTCAAAACAAATTCTGAATAGCCATTCCTTTTCCCTATACCAGACAGATTATTTTTAGCACACAAAAAAGCGCCGTAACGATCAAAGTCACCGCGCTTTTTCATCACAACATCTATATTCTTCTCTCATCTCAACGCAGTGGGCGCTCCCGCGCCCACATTCGTGTCCGTCCTTCGCACAGCCCCGTAACGCACACAAGGGTGGTGCGCATTTGCAGGGAGCGTGTAATTCTTAGGTTCTGGTATTTTGCGTTATGCGCCAAAAATCAACTGTCTGAGCGACAGCGAGTTTTGATTTTTGGCGCATGGTTTTAGCAAAATGACAGAGCCTTAGAATTACTAGCTCCCGAAACCGCGCATCACCCTTGTGTGCGTTACGGGGCGTCCGTCCCCACCTCAGAGCCTATTCCACCGGTTCCGCCGGCACAAACACCCTGCTGTTTTCCTGTTCTTTCGGTTTTTCCGCTCTTTCCGTTGCCTCCCTGCAGAAATACTCCTGTGAATTCACCAGCGTCTTTCCACGCTTATCCGGCTTCGTATACGTTCCGTCTGCCTGTAAAATACTGGCTTTCACATTATCCTTCATCTGGATATCAAGAATATGCATTACTTCTTTCTTAATCTGCTCATCCTCAACTGGGAACACAATCTCCACCCGTTTTTCCAGATTTCGCGGCATCCAGTCCGCGCTTCCCATAAACACCTCTTCATTTCCACCACTGTAGAAGTAGAAAATCCGCGCATGTTCCAGGAAATTGCCGACAATCGAGCGAACGGTAATATTCTCGCTGACACCCGGGATGCCAACCTTCAGACAACAGATTCCCCGGATAATCAGATCAATCTTTACTCCGGCTGCCGAAGCACTATAAAGCGCCGCAATAATATCGCGGTCGCATAACGAGTTCATCTTCGCAATAATATGCGCTTTCTGTCCCTTCTTTGCGTGCTCCTCTTCCATCGCAATCAGATGCAGGAACCGGTCCTTCATCCAGAGCGGTGCAACAATCAGTTTGTTCCAGCGATCCGGCTCCGAATAGCCCGAAAGCATGTTAAATACTGCTGTTGCGTCCTCACCGATCTTTGCATTGCATGTCAGCAGACCACAGTCCGTATACAGCTTTGCCGTAGAATCGTTATAGTTTCCCGTGCCAAGATGTACATATCTGCGAATGCCTGTCTCCTCGCGCCGAACCACCAGTGTAATCTTACTGTGTGTTTTCAGTCCCAGAAGACCATAAATTACATGGCATCCCGCCTTTTCCAGCATCTTCGCCCAGACAATATTGTTTTCTTCGTCAAACCGTGCCTTTAATTCCACCAGTACGGAAACCTGTTTGCCATTTTCCGCCGCCTGAGCCAGTGCTGCAATAATCGGAGAATTGCCGCTCACACGGTACAGTGTCTGTTTGATCGCCAATACATCCGGATCCTTTGCTGCCTGCTGTACAAATTGCACGACCGGATCAAACGTCATATAAGGATGATGCAGTAAGATGTCTCCTTTTCGGATGTTTGTAAAAATGTCATCCTCATTCATCAGCGCCGGAACTGCTGCTGGAATGTATTTTGGAATTTTATACTCATCAAAGCCGTCGAGCCCATACATTTTCATTAAAAACGTCAGATCGAGCGGTCCCGGAATCCGGAACAGGTCGTCTTCATCGATGTCAAACTCTTTTTCCAGCATCTTCAGGAGCCGCTTATCCATCTTATCTTCCACTTCCAGACGGATCACTTCGCCCCACTGACGTTTTTTAAGCTGCTTCTGGATCTCTTTTAACAGGTCCGAAGCCTCATCCTCATCGATCGAAAGATCTGCATTTCGCATAACACGGTACGGATGCGCACAGACCACATCGTAGCTTAAGAACAGCTTTCCAATGTTCCGCTCGATGATCTCCTCCAGAAGAATCACATACCGCTGTCCCGTCTTTTCATCCTGCGGAAGCAGAATAAAACGCGGCAGCACCGAAGGAACCTGAACCGTCGCAAATTCCAGTTCTTTCTCTTTTTCCTTCTCCTTGCCTTTCTTCTCCTTCTTATCCTCCGCACGGCTCAGAAGCGAATCCTCTTTCTTCTGCACCAGTGCACCGATATTCAATGTTTTGTTCCGGATCAATGGGAACGGGCGGGCCGAATCCATGGCCATCGGGGTCAGAACCGGGTAAATGTTCTCCTCAAAATAGGAATCCACATACTCCGCCTGCTCCTTCGTCAGCTTCTCGTGCTCGCTGATAATCGTAAGGCCAACGTGCTCCAGAGACGGAACCGCCGAGCGATTGTACGTATTGTACTGTAGCTGCACCAGCTCGTGTGTCCGTTTGCTGATCCCGGCAAGCTGCTCCTTCGCATCCATGCCAGACAGATCCTTTTTCGTATAGTTTGCATGCACCTGGTCTTTTAGTGAAGCCACACGGACCATATAAAACTCATCCAGGTTGGAGGATGTAATGCTGATAAATTTCAGACGTTCAAACAGCGGAATACTCTTATCCCGCGCCTCGTTTAAAACACGCTCGTCGAAGCTGACCCAGCTCAACTCCCGGTTGCGGAAATATTCCGGTTTCTTATATGGTGCAATATCCATCTTTCTTCGCCTCCTTTTACATCTGCCGTTTCAGTTTGATGACCGGCTGTATGCTGAATACCTCATTGAAGAAATCTAATTTTTCCTGGCACAAACCTTGCTCAAGGGTAAAATCGCGGTTGACCGTGAGCGAAAGCTGCAGCTCGCGCTCCTTTAATGTGGCGCGGATCGCCTGAATCTTCTGCAAATGACTCCGGTCGAGCGCATTCGCCAGACGGACGATTGCGGTCAGTTCGGATACTGTCAGATACTGCTCGGCACTCAAGGACGATTCCATCACCAGCTCATCGTAGGAAGGGAGCGTAACCGTGTTGTATCTTGCAATCAATGCCACCATCTCACGCTCAATGTGCGACAATCCGATGATTTCATTTGACATGATAATATTATAGGAGGAATCCGCCACATTATTGAAACTGATGTATTTTCCAACGTCATGCAGCATCACTGCCATCTGGAGAAGCAGCCGTTCGCGCTCTTTCATACCGTGCATCTTTTTCGTCGCATCAAACATGGCAAGCGCTGTCATCTCCAGGTTCTGGACATGCGGACGGTTCACTGCGTACCGTTTTCCGATATTTTTTGCCGCCATCAGAATATCATTTTCGAAATTATGACCGCCTTTCAGCAGTTTCATCTGCTCCGCATACTCGTATGCAATACCACGTGTCATATGCACGCCCGGAATCCAGATATGCTCCGCACCCATCATATCAATCAGACATTTATAAATCACAGCAGACGGATACATCAGTGAAGCGTTTTCCAGCGGAATACCAAGTTTTACGGCGAGCTCCATCGGTGACTGGCGAATAATTTTCTCATACCAGGTATTAAAGTTTTCGCGGGAAATGATTTTTGTCGTTTTTTCTTCAATGTTCTGATAAACACTGTCGGTGAAAACATCGCCGATCAGCATAATGTTTTCAATTTTGCGGTCTTTCAGATACATCTTTTTAAAGCTTGATACTTCGTTCCAGATCAGCTCCTCGACCATCTCTTCGTAATGTTCCGTCTCACTCTGAATTCCGGCAAGACGCTCGCGGATGCGAAGACTTCCCATACGGATGTTCTGTGTTGTGACAAGTGCATCCTTGTCGAACAGGGAAATCTGAAAACTGCCGCCGTCAAGGTCGAGAATCGCAGTTCCCTTTTCGATGACCTTGTTGAAATTGTCCTCCATCGCCGCAAGCGCCTTGTAGCCAAGGAAACGCTGCTCCGAGTTGGAAAGGACGGTGACGGAAAGACCGGTCAGCTGACGGATTTTTCCAAGGACATAGAGGCTGTTCGCCGCCTCACTGATTGCGCTCGAAGCCATGGCGCGGTAAGCATCCACGCGGTAGCCCTCCATGATCCGCACGAAATCTGCGAGCACGCGGCAGAGCTCCTCTTCCATCTCCGGGCGGATTTTCCCCAGCGTGTACGTATCTTTTCCAAGCTCCATCCGATGGCAGATCTTATCCACGCTTCGGATACCCTGCTTTTTGGAGATCTCGAAAATCTCCAGAATGACGTCGTAGCTGCCGATATCAATGGCAGCAAATGTGGAATACTGCATATACGCTTTTCCTCCTTCTTTTTCAAAGGATATCCCAAAAAGCCCGCTCCCAATACCAAGCGGACTTTTTGACCTTTTTCTTTTTACTGTTTTCCGAGCAGATAATCGATAAACTGCTGTGCGGTACGGCCGGACAGACCGCCATGGGACAGTTCCCATTTGTTCGCTTCTGCCAAAAGCTCTTCCTCACGCAGCGTCACGCCGTATCGTTCGGCCAGTGTGGAAACAATCTTCTGGAATTCTTTCTTATCCGGTGCACCAAAATAGATGCTGACGCCGAAACGGTATACCAGGGATAGTTTCTCCTGTACGGTGTCGGAAGTATGCATATCCTGTCTTGTTCCTTCTTTATCACTGTAATCCTCTTTAATCAGATGGCGACGATTGGAGGTTGCATAAATAAGAATATTGTCCGGACGTTTTTCCAGGCCTCCCTCAATGACAGCTTTCAGGTATTTGTACTCAATCTCAAACTCTTCAAAGGAAAGGTCATCCATGTAAATAATGAATTTATAATTTCTGTTTTTGATCTGTGCAATCAGCTCATTTAGATCCTGAAACTGATGCTTGTAAACCTCGATCATTCGCAGTCCCTGATCGTAATATTCATTCAGGATACCCTTAATGCTGGAGGATTTTCCGGTTCCGGCATCGCCAAAAAGCAGACAGTTGTTTGCTTTCTTGCCCTCGACAAACGCTTTCGTGTTGTCGATCAGCTTCTGCTTTGGAATTTCGTAGCCGACAAGATCAGAAAGGCGCACATCCGGAATGTTGGTAATCGGGATAATCTCAACGTTCTCTCCTGTATGCGCAATACGAAATGCCTTGTGAAGTCCCAGTTTTCCCACTCCGAAATCTTTGTAAAACTGAACCATATCAGCCATAAATTCATCTGCGGATGCAGCCTTTGCCAGACGGATGGCCAGCTCACAGATACGATCCCGGACTTCTTTGTTGAATAGTTTATTCGGGCTGTCCGTGTTCTCATAGGAACTGATGACAGAGGCATCGCCGGACTCAAAAATCTCATCAAAAACACAGATATCGAAATCGAACAGCTCTTTGAAACGGACAAAATCATGTTTTGCCATCTGGTTGATGCTTCCCTCGACTTTTCCGACAATCTCGCAGGAGGTAGAAAATGCATTTTCTTTGTTGACCAGAAGATATGTCAGATAATCGTGCCAGAGATTTCCGGAGAAGCCGTAGCGGTTTGCCATCTCGACAAGGCGGTTCAGTGCCTCATAAAACTGCGGCTCATATGCGCTCATATTCTCACGGAACCGGCGGTCCTTCAGGGAAATCTGAGCATTGACCAGTTTTTTGTAGGTCTCCACCAGTATCGTCATATCGCGCAGTACCTCCCCCTCTGCGAAATCGCGGTAGAGGATACATTCTTCTATTCTAATCATCTTTTGTCTCTTCCTTCCTGTCATTTTTCATTTTATTTATGCGAAAAGGCCGCTTGGTACGGCCCTCTCTTCTGGATTAATAATTTCCGAAAATCCGGAATTTCGCGGATTCTGCCTGCAATCCGCGCAGTGCGTTTTTGACTGCCGGATCGCTTAAGTTCCCCTCGAAATCCACGAAGAAACGGTACTCCCATTTCCGCTGCGGAATCGGGCGGGACTCGATTTTGGTCATGTTCAGATCGTTGTAAATAAAATGTGCCAGTGCGTTGTAAAGAGAACCGCTCTGATGCGGCAGTTCCATGCATACGCTGATTTTCTGTGCATCTTTTACAAAGCGTTTCTGCCCAGAAATGATAACAAAGCGTGTCGTATTTCCCTGGGCATCAAAAATACCTTCTTTTAAGATCTGCAGTCCGAAATGCTCTGCAGCGTACGGACTTCCGACGGCTGCCATCGTAAGATCACCGCTCTCGGATACTTCTTTTGCAGCGGCGGCTGTATTGAGACGCTCTTCCGTCTTCCAGTTTTCATTGGAATCCAGGAAACGGCGGCACTGCGCCAGCGCCTGCGGATGGGAAATCACGGTGCGGATCTCCTCAGCCTTTGCTCCCGGCAGTGCCATCAGCACATGCTCCACCGGCAATTCCTGCTCACCGACGATGTAGTGCGGATATTCCACCAGAAGATCATAAATATCGGATACAATGCCTGCTGTGGAGTTCTCGATCGGAAGCACGGCATAATCGGCTTCGCCCCTCGTAATCGCCTCCATCGCCTCTTTCCAGGTATCTACGTGAAAGCTTGTAATCGTATCATCGAAAAATTCTTTCATCGCACCGAAACTGTAGGCGCCCTCCACACCCTGGAAAACAACTCTTTTGCCGTGTGTCGGGAGGTGGTCAACCTGCGTGTAATCGGTCATCTCCTCGCCGCCGTTTTCTGTCAGCAGCTGATACTGACGCTTCCGGCTGATCGACATGATCTGCTGGAACAGCTCCTGGATGCCTTTTATATTGAATGCATTTGTTCCCTCGCCTGTCAGCTTTTCCAGCTTCTGGCGCTCACGTTCCGCATCAAAAACGGCTTTTCCTGTCTCTATCTTGTACTGCGCAACCTCCGCCGTCAGCGCCATCCGGTGCTGGAACAGGCGGACGATCTCGTCATCGGTGGCATCGATCTCGTCGCGGATTTTTCCTAAGTCTAGCATATCTGGTCCTCCTGATACTCTGCATTTGTTGCAGATATCAATATTTTACTCCATCTCCGTTTAATTTACAAGAAAAGATCTTCCGAAATTCGGCTTTTGTACAATCTTTTTCCTTTTTGACTGCTATTTCACTTTATTTTTTCACATTTCATATTACTCTGCTTTTCGACCTTTTTCCTGCCATTTTTTATCTTGCATTTATCCTGTTTTTGTGTTAAGGTGGAACACAGAAAAAATAAGTTACTGTTCACTCAGCAGGGAAACACCTGCTGTTTCGCTGCGTAAGAAAGTGATTCAGACATTCGCAGGGAAACTGTGAACGGTAACAAAAATAAGGATCTTCATAGGAGGTAATATATGCGACACTTAATGAGTCCCCTTGATTTCTCTGTCGAAGAGCTGGATCAGTTAATGGATCTGGCAAATGATATTGAGAAACACCCGGAAAAATACGCACATGCCTGCGATGGCAAAAGACTTGCTACTTTATTTTATGAACCAAGCACACGCACCCGTCTCAGCTTTGAAGCTGCCATGATGAATCTTGGCGGTACTGTTCTTGGTTTTTCTTCTGCCAATTCTTCTTCCGCATCGAAAGGCGAAAGCGTAGCGGACACCATTCGTGTAGTATCCTGCTTTGCAAATATCTGTGCGATGCGTCATCCGAAAGAAGGCGCTCCGCTGGTAGCATCTATGTATTCCCGTATCCCGGTTATCAACGCCGGCGATGGTGGACATCAGCACCCGACGCAGACTCTTACCGATCTTCTTACCATCCGTTCTTTAAAGGGTCGCCTGAACAATCTTACCATTGGTTTCTGCGGTGATCTTAAATTCGGCAGAACGGTTCACTCCCTGATTGAAGCGCTGGTTCGTTATACCGGCATTAAAATTGTATTAATCTCCCCGGAGGAGCTTCGTCTCCCGGATTACATCCGTGATGATGTGCTGCGCGCAAACAATGTTCCATTTGAGGAAGTTATTAAAATGGAAGATGTTCTCCCGAAGCTGGATGTCCTTTATATGACCCGTGTCCAAAAAGAACGTTTCTTCAACGAGGATGATTACATCCGCATGAAGGATTTCTATATTCTGGATCAGTCCAAAATGGATCTTGCTTCTCCGGAAATGCTGGTTCTGCATCCGCTGCCGCGTGTCAATGAGATCTCCGTTGACGTGGATAACGACCCGCGCGCTGCTTACTTTAAACAGGTTCAGTACGGTGTTTATGCACGTATGGCCCTGATTCTGACGCTGCTGAACATCAAAGTCGATTAAGAAAGGAGCATCTTTCGCTATGCTGAACGTAGGACGTATTGAAGAGGGCTTCGTGCTCGACCATATTAAAGCAGGAAAGGCTATGACCATTTACCATGATCTGGGACTGGACAAGCTGGACTGTACCGTAGCCATTATTAAAAATGCCAAAAGTGAAAAAATGGGAAAAAAGGACATTCTGAAAGTTGAGTGTTCGGTTGATAAGATGGATCTTGACATCTTAGGCTTTATCGATCACAATATCACTGTCAATGTCATTAAAGACGGCGAGATTACGGAGAAAAAAGAACTTCATCTGCCGAAACAGGTGGTTGATGTGATTAAATGTAAAAACCCGCGCTGTATCACTTCTATTGAACAGGGATTAAAGCATGTCTTTATCCTGGCTGACCCGGAAAAAGAGGTTTACCGTTGCAAATACTGTGATGAGAAGTATACAGGAAACAGAAATAAATAAGAGCTGTACGGCAAAGCGCCCGGAACCACGTTCGGTTTCGGGCGCTTTCTTTTATCTTTCCTATGCAGTTTTTGCTTCTTTCGAACCGAGGCACACAATCAGCCAGCCGATGAAGGCCGCAAGAGATGCGCAGATCAGCATCGTGCCAACACCGGCTGCATCGATAAGCCAGCCGCCAAGCAGGGAGCTCATTACATTTCCTACGGTGATGGTCATCGCCATATATGCCTGTCCTTTAATCGAATCCTGCGGCTCCATGATACCATCCACGTAATAGACGCAGGCGACGTTGAGCAGCGCCCAGCCGAACATCTGGAACGGCTGAGCAGCGTAGTATGTCGGAATATTAAAGGCCAGGAAGGTTCCTATGCTTTTCAGGACAAAAAACAGGCCGGAGAGACGGAACCAGAAAACACTGCTCTTCTTTTTCAGCAGATAGCCGAACAGAAACATCGTTGGCAGCTCGGAAACTGCAGAGATGGTCATCGCATTTCCCATCTCACCGCTGCCACCACCTTTTGCCATTGCAATCTGATAATTGAAGCTGTTAATCAGGCTATGTGACATAAAGATCAGAATGCAGCCAAGCAGTACTACCACGAAGGACGGATACCGTTTCAGAAAATCGACCGGACCGGCTGCTCTTGTCTCTTCTTTTTCTGCTTCTGCTTTTTTTCTGTCCTTTTTAAACGGAAAACGAAATACACAGGCGAAAAAAAGAATGGTCAGCGCGATAGCCCAGATCGGAATGACGTCTGCTCCAAACGATGCGGTTAGCCGGCCGAGCATCCATGATGCAATCGCATACGCAACGGAACCCATGCCGCGCCCGATTCCGTAATCAAGTTCCTCTCCCTGGCGGATCGTCTCCATACCAAGAGAATTAACGAACGGAATCATCAGCATCAACATCGTAATGCTTGCGCCGTACAGCAGTGTCCTTACCACCATAGAACTGCTTTCTGCCGTTGCAGCAAGGGAAATGATAAGAACAAGCTGAATCAGGTTCGCTCCAAGGAGCATTGTTCGTACGGACGGGCTTTCCGGCCGATCTGCGTAGGATGCCAACGCAGGCTGCAGAACCGCTGACACGATACAGCCAACTGCCGTCAGAAGGCCGATTTGTGTGTTTGTGAAGCCTTTTTCAAGAAGATAGACGCTGGCATACCCCATCAGTGCCGCGTATCCCATCCAGTAGCAGCCCTGAATCGTGCCATAGCGCACGGACAGGTGTTTTTTCATGTTTTTGTCCCCCTTTTTCTACAACTTTTCCCTTATCGTAGCGTATTCTGCAGAAAATAGCAACTCAAAATCAACAATAAAACTATTTAGAATTTTTTCGAAATGCTTATTGACTTTTCACTTTCCCTGTGATAAAAAGTATTTAGATAAATTTCTAATTACGTTGCATTCATACTGTCGGAAAGGAGGTTTCCGTGGCATTCGCAGAAACGTTTAAAGCTCTCTCCGATCTGTCTCTTATACACATCTGACGCTGCCGAC
>ENA-OZDY01000595-OZDY01000595.1-human-gut-metagenome-genome-assembly--contig:-NODE-595-length-12543-cov-4.117953_pt1 | contig 12543 bp, 10 predicted proteins | sample MGYA00245063_ERZ653599 | MGnify/ENA primary metagenome ERZ653599 (study PRJEB26926, sample SAMN06165004) | human gut metagenome | biome: ENVO:00009003; feature: ENVO:2100002; material: ENVO:00002003... | reverse complement strand
ACGAGATGTAGCTCCGTCTCGTGGGCTCGGAGATGTGTATAAGAGACAGACATTCGGCAGCTGCGTCAGCGTCAGCGTGATGCAGTAGTCAGCGAGCGACAGGTCGATGCCCGTCAGGCGCGCATACTGTGCGCTCAAGTCGATCTGCGCGCGGCGGCCCGACACCTTGAGCGACTTGAGCGCCGTTCCCTCCGGGATGGGCGACGAGAGCGACGGCTCGTCGGGCCCTGCGAGCAGCGCCTCCATCAGCGCGCGGACACAGTCTTCGGTCTCCATCGCGCCGTCGAGCGTCAGACGCTTTTCCTGCGTGCGGATGGCGTCGCCGCCGCCCGCGGAGTTGGGATCGCTGAGAAAATAGAGCTCGTAGCCGTTTTCGTCCATCTCCTGCGCGTGCTGGGCCGCGCAGGCGCAGAGAAGCGAAAGCAGGAGGACTAATGCCGCAGTCAGGGAAAGACGTCTTCTCATGTCTCATCCCCTCCCTCTTCGCAGCGCGGCAGGCGCACGGTAAACACCGTGCCGCCGCCCTCGCGGGCGCGGACCTCGATGCTGCCGCCGCGGCGGCGCGCCGTGTCGGCGGAGATGGAAAGGCCAAGGCCTGTACCGCCCGCGGCGCGCGAGCGCATCTTGTCCACGCGGTAGAAGCGGTCGAAAATGCGGGGCATGTCCCCCTCCGGAATGCCGATGCCATTGTCGCTGACAGTGAGAAGGCAGTCCTTTTCATCCCCCGCGAGCAGCAGCTTCACAAAGCCGCCGGGGCGGTTATACTTGATGGCGTTTTCCGTCAGGTTGTAGATGATTTCGTGAATTTCATCCTCGCTCGCAAGGGTCTGTCCCTCGCGGCGAATTTCATAGGAGAGGTCGACCTGCTTTTCCTCGGCCACAAGGCGCAGCATACGCACCACGCGCGCCATCACGGACGAGAGGTCGACGCGCTGCGCCTCGGGCAGCATGCCGCTGTCCAGACGCGTCAATCGCAGCAGATTTTCCGTGATGCGCGCCAGGCGCTCGGACTCCTGCTCGATATCGCCGACGAATTCGCGCACGGTCTGCGCGTCCATGTTCTCCGTCTGCAAAATGGAGTCGGACAGAAGCCTGATGCCCGCCAGCGGCGTTTTGAGCTCGTGGCTCGCGTCCGACACGAAGCGGCGGCGAGCGTCCTCCGTCGTTTGCAACCGGTCAGCCATGTCGTTGAACTCGGCGGCGAGCTCGCTGATCTCGTCGTGCCCGCCGACCTCGGCGCGGTGGCTGTACGAGCCCTCGCGCATCTTGCGGATGGCGTCGGTCAGTACGCCGAAGCGCCGCGTCAGCACACGGGATAAGAGTACGCTGATCCCGCCGGCGAACACCAGCACGACCGCCGAAATCGTCAGGAGATTGCGCTGCAGGGACAGCAGCAGCTCCGCTTGCTCGGTGTCGTATTCGTAGGCATACACCGCACCGATGGTCTGGCTGTGGTAGATGACCGGCGAGGCCGCGCGGCTTTTGAACGCCTTGTCCGAAAATTCGGTGTAGAAGACGTCCTCCCCGCGAAGCGCCTGCACAAGCTCTGTATAAAAGGCGTAGCGGCCGATCGCGCCGTCGGTTTCGCGCGTGTCATACAGCACGCGGCCCGAGGCGTCCGTCACAAGCACGCGGGAGATGCCCGTCTCCTCCACGAGCGTCATCGCACCCGCGACGTTTTCCTCGCTCAGCTCTTCAAGGCCCGAAAGCGCCGTCACCATCACCGAAACGCTGCCCTGCAGCGAGCTCTGCTTAGAGCGGAACGTCAGGTTTTCCGACGTGATGAGCGGATACGTGTTCAGCAGGATCAGCACCGCCAGAATGATGGCGATATAGCTGAAGCTGAATTTTCGCTGCAGGCTCGCATGCATCTGCACGGCGCTGCCCCCCCTTCTCTTTCTTTTAGTGGGAAATCAGTCCTTCAAGTAGTACCCCACGCCCCATTTGGTCAGGATGTGCTGCGGCGCGGCGGGGTTTTCCTCGAGCTTTTCGCGAAGCCGCCGGATGTGCACATCCACTGTGCGGTAGTCGCCTGCGTAGGTGTAGCCCCAAACGAGGTCCATCAGATTCTCGCGTGAATAGACACGGCGCGGATTCTTGACAAGAAGCTCGATGAGGTCGTATTCCTTGGCCGTGAGCTCGACGATCTCACCGTTTTTGACGGCGACGCGCTGCTCGGGGTCGAGCGTGATGCCGCCCGCGGTCAACAGGAGCGTTTCAGGCTGCTTTTGCTGCGGTGCGGCGTTCGCGCGGCGCAGCAGCGCGCGGATGCGCGCTTTGAGCTCTAAGATGTTGAACGGCTTTGTGATATAGTCGTCCGCGCCAGACTCAAGACCGATGATCTTGTCGGCGTCCTCGCTGCGGGCGGTCAGCATGATGATGGGCACATTGGAAAATTCGCGGATGCGCATGCAGGCCGTCAGCCCGTCCACCTGCGGCATCATCAGATCGAGGATGATGAGGTCAAACCCGCCGCTTTTCGCCATATCGATGGCGGTCGCGCCGTCGTAGGCGGTCTCGACCGTGTAGCCCTCGTTTTCCAGATTGAATTTCATGCCCTTGACGAGAAGCTGCTCGTCGTCAACCACCAGAATTTTCATCGCCATCCTCCTCCGTGAATGTGATCTCCGCGCGGAATCCCTCGAGCTTCGCCTCTCCGATGCCCTTGACGTTCAAAAGGTCCTCCGCCGCCGTAAAAGCGCCGTGCTCTGCGCGGTAGCCGATGATCGCCTGCGCGAGCGACGGGCCGATGCCCGTCAGCGTTTCAAGCTCCTCCGCCGTCGCGGTATTGACGTTCACAAGCGTCACAACGCGCGTGGGCGCGGTGATCTCGTCGGTCTTGTCCTGCGTCGTCACGGTGTAATTCCCGTGCGAGGCACCCTCGTAGGCCGTTTTGTGCAGAAAAACGAGCGAAGCGGCGAACAGCATCGTCAGCGCGGCGAGCACAAGGTAGACGCCGCTGACTTTGGTTTTCTTTTCTTGCTTTTCCACGGTTGCGCTCGCCTGCCTTTTTTGCTATACTGATGTCGAAGCGTGCCGAACGGCGCGCTCCTCTTCACTGTATTCTATATTTAATTGTATCATACAACGAGGTATATTTCCATGAAAAAACGCCGCTGGTTTTCACTTTTTTTATCTTTTGCGCTCCTGCTCCCGCTCTTTTCGCTCACGAGCGCTGACGCCTATGAGGACTTCACACTCGACGCGAAGGCCGGCCTTCTCATTGAGGCCGACACGGGCGAAATTCTCTATGAGAAAAACGCCCATCAGGAGAACTTCCCCGCGTCGCTCACAAAGGTGATGGTCGCGCTGCTGGTGTTTGAGGCCATCGACGAGGGCAAGATCGCGCTGACCGACTCCGTCACCGCGACGGAATCGGCGTTCGAGGGGCTGTCGAGCGACGGCAGCACGGCGAACATCGTCCCCGGCGAAACGATGACGGTCGAGCAGCTGCTCAACTGCATGCTCATCGTCTCGGCGAACGAGGCGTGCAACATTTTGGGCGAAACGCTCTACGGCTCGGTCGACGCCTTTGTCGCGCGCATGAACGAGCGCGCGGCGGAGCTTGGCTGCGAGCACACGCACTTCGCCAACGCCACGGGTCTTCACAACTCCCAGCACTACACGACCGCGTGGGACCTCTACCTCATCACGCGCGAGGCGCTGAAGCACGATAAATTCATGGAGATCTGCAACTCCAAGAGCTACACCGTGCCCGCCACGAACATGACCGACAAGCCGCGTGAGCTGCATTCGACGAACTTTCTCATTTCCAACTGGCGCGCCCGCGGTTATGTGTACCGCGACGCGCAGGGCATCAAGACCGGCTCGACACCCGAGGCGGGCTACTGCCTCATTTCGTCCGCCCTGCGCGGCAGCCGCCACATGATCAGCGTGGTGCTGGGCGCAGAGCGCGTGACGCTCGAGGACGGTGTGACCATCCAGACGCGCAGCTTCTCCGAAACGTCGCGCATGTTCGACTGGGGCTTTGACAACTTTGTCCTCCGCGACATTCTCTCCTCCTCTGACCTTGTGCAGGAGGTGCCCGTCGCGCTTTCGAGCGAGGCGAGCTACGTTTCGACCCACGCGGCGGAGGATATCTCCTGTCTTCTGCCCGACAATGTCGAGCCCGACATGCTTGAGCGCACCGTGACGCTCACGAACGACACGGTCGACGCGCCCGTTTCCGCGGGCGACGTGCTCGGCAAGCTGACGCTCTCCTACAATGGTAAGGTCTACGCCGAGACGGACCTCTTAGCGCTGAACGATGTATCGGCCTCGTGGTTCCTGACGGCGCAGCGCAGAGTGTCTGACTTTTTCGCAAAGCCGCTCGTCCGCATTCTGTTGATCGTGGTCGTACTGCTGATCGTCGCGCTCGTCGTCTATGTGACGATGTTCTCCCGCCGCCGTCGCTACGGCCACCGCCGCCGCGGCGCGGCACACGGCGGCTACCACGGGCGGAGAAGAAGATTCTAAGTACTTCAAAAAGCGGTAAAGCCGCTTTTTTGAGGAAGGCCACACTCCGCTTTGTGCCTTGCCGCCGCTGGCGGCTGCGACACGCGCGGAGCGAGAGGTGTCGATCGCCACGCGCTGGTCGCGGCGATCGACGATCAAAATTCTTTGCGTCTGCGAACGCAAAAGCAAAAATGAAGGGACGCGAAAGCGCCCCTTTTTAGTTGAGTGTGATCACGTTGTCCCCCTGCGGGAACTCCACGAAGCGGATGGAGTAGATGTCGGCGGTGATGTAGGCGCTGCGGCCGGGGTGGAACAGCGTGATATAGTCGTTTCCGACCTCCTGTAGCGTACCGACCGCCACGACCGTGTTCTGCGAACCGACGAGGAAGCTCACGATGACTGCGCGGCCGATGTTGCGCGCGAGCATCCCCTTCCACGAATTGTAGGCCATCTTGTCGACGGTCTGCGACTCTTCGATCTTGTCGGGCGTGGGCTGGAACTGCCCGCTCGCGCCGCCCTGCAGCACGAGCGACATGCCCCCCGCCCCCGACGATCCTCCAAGCATTTCCTCATAGCTCTGGCTCGCGTTGTTGTTACTGTTGTTATTACTGCTATTATTGCTGCTATTATTGCTGTTGCCGCTCTGCTGCGCGCTCGCCATGGCGGGCACGGCAACCATCTGCTCATAAAGGCACGGCATGCTTTTTCCCATCTGGATCATAAAAACGTCCTCTCCCTTTCCCGTTGCTGCTGATTTGCTTTTCTCAGGTGTCGTAATACGCGGCGGTGGGGTTATAAAAACAGTGGTCGCCGATACGCATGACGAACGTCCCCACATTTGAAGGAAAATTCGCGCGGCAGGACGGCGAAAACGGGTTAAAGAACCACAGCGCCGTTCCAAGGCCGTTCAATCGGTTGCCCGCGATGGCCCAGTCCGCGATCTCGTAATGGATATCGGTCGGGCGCATGTTGTAGATGTTCTGCGGGTTGTAGCTGCCGCGCTCGGTCTCGCTCGCGCAGACGAACTGCCCCGGCTGAAAGATGATATTGCGGATGCTGCCCTGCCCCACGCGCGCGTATTCGCCGCCGGTCGCGCGCACGCGGTTCATCACGACGCTCGCCACGGCTTTCATCCCATTCTCGCCCTCGCCGCCCGCTTCGCACTCGATGAGGCGGGCGAGCAGTTCCCTGTCGGAATAGGCCATGTCGATCTCCTCCCCCATTTCTTCTTCCCCGACAGTCTATGCGACTCCTGTGCGCGGGGAACCAAACACGCGCAAAAAAGCACCGCAGATGAATTTCATCTGCGGTGCTTTCGCTTTGTTCAGTTTTCCTCGTCCGGCGGCGGAAGCTCTTCCGCTTCCGGTGGCGTCGCGCCGTAGGCGCCCTTCATCTTGAGCTCCTGCCACTGCTCTTTCGTGATAAGCAGCTGGCGGGGCTTTGAGCCTTCGAACGGACCCACGATGCCGCGCGTCTCCATCTCGTCGACGATGCGCGCTGCGCGCGAATAGCCGAGCTTTAGTCTTCTCTGGAGCATCGAGACGGACGCCTGACCCGTCTCCATGACCACGTCGATCGCGGCGGGGAGCAGCTCATCCACATCGTCGGCGGCGTTCTGATCAGGCGCGGCATTGCCGCCTCCCTTGGCGTTGCCCTTCTCCTTTTCGGCGACGGCAGCGTTGATCTTGTCGATGACGGATTCGTCGTAGTCCGTCTCGCCGTTTTCCTTGACGAAGTTGACCACGCGCTCGATCTCCTCGCTCGAGATGAAACAGCCCTGCACGCGCTTGGGCTTGCCTTCGCCCAGCGGGGCATAGAGCATATCGCCGCGGCCCACGAGCTTTTCCGCGCCCGCGGTGTCGAGGATGATGCGCGATTCCATCGCGGAAGCGACCGCGAACGCGATGCGGCTCGGGATGTTGGCCTTCATCAGGCCCGTGATGACGTCCGCGGACGGACGCTGCGTCGCGATAACCAGGTGCATGCCCGCGGCGCGGCCCATCTGTGCTACGCGGCAGATCGACTCTTCGACCTCCTTCGCCGCGACGAGCATCAAGTCGGCCAGCTCGTCGATGACGACAACGACGCTCGGCAGCTTTTTGAGCGTTTCGTCCGTCTCCGCCACCTTATTATAGGAGGCAAGGTCCTTGACGTTATGCTCGGAGAACATCTTGTAGCGCTTCATCATCTCGTACACGGCCCATTGCAGCGCGCCCGCAGCCTTTTTCGGGTCGGTGACGACGGGGATGAGCAGGTGCGGGATGCCGTTGTAGGGCGCAAGCTCGACCATCTTCGGGTCGACCATGATAAAGCGCACCTCTTCGGGCGTTGACTTATAGAGCATCGAGACGATCAGTGAGTTCGTGCACACGGACTTACCGGAGCCTGTCGTACCGGCGATGAGCACGTGCGGAAGCTTCGAGATATTCCCGACGATGTTCTTGCCGCTGATGTCCTTGCCGACGGCGAAGGCCGTGGTGGAAGGATGGGTGGTGAACTCCGTGGATTCGAGCACCGTGCGGATGCTGACGGGCGAAACGAGCTTGTTCGGCACCTCGACACCCACGACGGAGATCTTGTCGGGGATGGGCGCGATGCGCACGCCGCTCGCGCCCAGCGCAAGGGCGATATCGTCCTGCAAATTTGTGATCTTCGAGAGCTTCACGCCCTGACTGAGCGTGAACTCATAGCGCGTGACCGACGGGCCGCGCACCACATCGCCCGGCTGGGCGTCCACGCCGAAGCTCGTGAGCGTCTGCGCCAAGCGGCGGGAGTTGTTGCGCAGCTCCGCGCCCGCCTCAGCGGCGTTCGTCACGCTGCCCTCTTTTAAGAGCGTGATGGGCGGATACTGATATGCAGGCGGCTGGGGCTGCGCGTCGCTGCCCTCAATCTCGCGCGTGACCTCCTCGCGCGCGGCATCGACCTCGGCGCGGCGGAGCTTGTCCTCCTGCTTGTCGGTCAGCACGGCGGGAACCGTCGTTGCTGCTGCGGCTGCGGCGACGGGTGCGCTCTGCACGCTCGGCGTGGGCGCGGCAAACGGCGTGTGCATCACAGGTGCGGGTACCGGGACGACCGGCGCGGGCGCGCTCGGCGCTGTATCAAACGGCGGCAGGTCGAAGTCGTCGGCCTCCACCGTCACAGGCTTAACGGGTGCGGACGGCGCGGCGGCAGGCGAAACGGGTGCAGCGATTTTTGTCTCCGCGGCACTACCGCCCGCTAACAGCTCGTCGGGGCTCTTGATATTATCGGACTTCTTGCGGAAGAAGCCGCCCGTGGGATTTTTCTTGATGACGCGCTCCTCGCCGTCGAGCGGAATGTCGATGGCGGCGTCCGGCGTATGGACCGGCGCACTGCGGCGCGGCACATGGGTGCGCTGCGGCGGAAGGTCTTCTTCCTCCACCGGCTCATAGGGCACGCGCTCGTGCGAGCGCACGGCCTCGATCACGGCGGCAGGCGTCAAGCGGAACGCCATCATCAAAAACGCGACGAACAGCACGACGAGCAGGATCATTGCCAGCACCTTTTTCACCAGCAGCACCAGCATGATCGCAAGCGACGCGGACACCGCGCCGCCGGACTCGATCGCGTTGCCGCTCGTCCACAGAAGCTTCAAGATGCCATCCATGTTGACATACTTCTCTTTGCAGAGGGCGATGTGCATGATCGCGCCGAACACGACCGGCAGCAGCGCCGTGCCGACAAGGCAGGACGCGACGTTCCGCCCACGGTGGAAGAGCAGAATGTAGCTCCCCAGCAGCAGTGCGGGCGCGACGAGGTAATAGCCCCAGCCAAAGAGCGACCGGCACAGCTTCGCCGGCTGATCGAGCAGCCACGCGCCCGACTGGAAATAGCTAAAGCCCAGGCACAGCGCCAGCACCAGCAGGATCGCGCCCGCGACCTCGCGGCGGATGGGGCGCTTTTGATTCTTCTTCGCCGTGCGCTTGCCGGAAGACGAGGAGCGGGACGAACCCGTCGTTTTCTTTTTCGTTGTGGTGGTTTTTTTCTTCTGTTGTGCCATGATTCACCTCAGAATCAAAAATTAGTGCAGGATCGTGAGCACCAGCGTCAGCACGCCGGCGGCCCAGCAGTAATAGGCAAACGCGCCGAAACGGCCCTTGTCGGCAACATAGCGCAGCAGGCGGATGCTCGCATAGCCGGACACCGCCGCGACGACGACACCGACGAGGTACACGGGCACGCTGGAGAAGTCGATGCCCGCTTCGAACGCGTCCTTGAGCGTCAGGATGTTCGCCCCCAACACCGCGGGGATGGAGAGCAGAAATGCAAAGCGCACAGCGAACTTGCGCTCAAAGCCCGTGAAGCAGCCCGCCGTGATCGTCATGCCGGAGCGGGAGATGCCCGGGCACAGCGCGATGGCCTGACCGATACCGACAAGCAGCGCGTCGAGCAGCGTGGCGGTCTTTTCCGTCTTGCGGCCATGGCGCACGCGGTCGCTCGCAAAGAGCAGGATGCCCGTGACGATCAGCGCGCCGCCGATAAAGTACATATTATCACTCAGTCCCGTGAAAAAACGGCGAAACGGCACCATAACGAAAAGCGGCAGCGTGCCCACGATGATGAGCAGGATGAGACGGCGCGCAGGCGGCACGGGGTTCGGCGTGCGATGATGGGCAAGGTCGCCGATGCCGGTGAAAAACTCCACGATCATATCGCGGATATCGTCCCAGTAAGCGGCAAACACCGCCACGAGCGTGCCGAGGTGGAGCAACACATCGAAAAAGCCGGGCACGTTGCTCGCGCCCTGGATGCTTAGTAAATGCTCCGCGATGGCAAGATGGCCGGAGGACGAGATCGGTAAAAATTCCGCGATCCCCTGCACAAGGCCGAGAACAACGGCGGTCAAAACTGACATAAAAAACAACTCCTTTTGCGTTTTGTTCTGTAATGGCAATATTCTAACAGGATAATTATAGCACGCTTGTTCGCGGAATACCACCCCGAATTGCCGCATCTTCTTTTTCTTTCCTTTTTCGGCACATCCCTTGCGAACGCAGGGCGAATGTGCTATGATTGGCGCGGACTATCAGAAAAGGAGAGATAGAAATGACCTATAACTACCGCACCAAGGGCGTTTGCTCCAAGGAAATGCACATTGAGCTGAACGACGACCACACCATCAAGAGCGTAGAGGTCATCGGCGGCTGCAACGGCAACCTTCAGGGCATTTCGCGCCTGGTCGAAGGCATGAAGGCCGAGGATGCCATCGCGCGCATGCGCGGCATCCGCTGCGGCTTCAAGAATACCTCCTGCCCCGATCAGCTCGCCATCGCGCTGGGCGAGGCGCTGGCGCAGGACAAGCAATAAGCCGTCATTTTTTGCCCGCGCGGTGCATCGCACGGGCAAAAATGCATAAAATCCTGCAAAATGCCGTTTCCCTCTCTGGACAAACGGCGCTAAACTGTGTATACTGTTAAAAAATAAGCATTCAACGCACTATCAACGCAAAACATTTCGCTTTTGCCGGTCTGACGGGGGAACTTCATGGACATTGATATGGATATCAAAGAGCTCGAAGCGTTCGTCTACGTGGTGGAAAACTGCAGCTTTTCCCGCGCTGCGGAGCTGCTGCACCTGACGCAGCCGACCATCAGCTCGCACGTCTCCGCACTGGAGAGAAAACTGAATATCAAGCTCATCGTCCGCACCACGAAGGAGACCTACCCCTCCGACGCGGGCAAGCTCCTCTACAAATACGCCAAGGAGATCTTACAGGTGCGCGAGAATGCGGCCATCGCGCTGCGCAACTTCTCGCAGGAGATGAAGGGTACGATCTCCATCGCGGCCTCCACGGTGCCCAGCCAGTATTATCTGCCGCACCTTTTGCAGGACTTCCGCGCCCGCTATCCGGACATCACCTTCAATATCCAGATGGAGGACAGTCCCAAGGTCGTGGAGCTCGTCGCCACGCGCAGCGTAGAGATCGGCTTCTGCGGCACGATGGTGGCGAGCCACAAATGCGTCTATCAGGATTTTGCCAACGACCCGATGGTGCTCATCACGCCGAACACCGAAAAGTATCAGGCCTTTGCGGGCAAGCCCTTCCCCATCAAGCAGCTCAAGGAAGAGACGTTCATCAGCCGCGAAAAGGGCAGCGGCACGTATCAGGCGGGCAAGGAACTCTTAAATGAGCTCGGCATCGACATCGCCCAGCTGCGCACCGCGGTCGAGATCCGCTCGACCGAGAGCGTCAAGCAGATGGTCAGCGAGGGTCTCGGCGTCGGTCTCATCGCGCAGAGCGCCGCGCAGGACTATGTTCAGTTCGGAAAGCTTCTCGCCTTCCCCTTCCCCGACTCGCGCTTTCGCCGCCAGCTCTATATCGTCAAGCACAAAAACAGCATTTTATCGCCCATTGCGCAGGTGTTTTACGACTATGCGCGCAAAACCAAGGAAAAAGCATCCGCCAAATAAGGCGGATGCTTTTTTACAGGGATCGCACGCTTTTTTGTCCGATTTTTTCGCGAAATTGTCATTTACTTTTTTTCCTCTCTGGTATATGATAATGCAATAGGTCAACGGCTGCGCTGCACCGGTAAAGCAGCAGGCCTTACGGGAGGGAGAGCGATGGACTGCCGCGATTCCGCACTGTTTACAGGTGTGGACGAAGCATCGTGCGAAAATATGCTGCGCTGCTTCAGCGCTTACGAGCAGCGCTTCAGCGCAGGACAGACCATCCTCACCTGCGGAGAGCAGCAGGATATGATCGGCGTGCTGCTCTCGGGCAGCGCGGCGCTTCTGCGCCTGCACGCCGACGGCAACCGCACCGTGCTTGAAAGCATGGACGAGGGCAGCGTCTTTGGCGAGGAGCTGGCGTTCACCGGCTTTCGCGACGGCAGCGCGCTCATCGAGTGCCGCGAGGACTGCCGCGTCATCTTCATGCGCTATGACCAGATCACAAAGCGCTGCGAAAACGCCTGCGCCTGCCACAGTCAGGTCGTAACGAACCTCTTCCAACTGCTCTCGAAAAAGTCCCTGCATCTGAGCCGCCGGATCGAGGTGCTCGCCTGCCGCTCCATCCGCGAAAAGCTGCTGTGCTTTTTCGAGCAGCTCGCCGACGAGCACGGCAGCCGGACGTTCCCCCTGCCGTTTTCCCTCAGCATGCTTGCCGACTATATCAGCGCCGACCGCAGCGCCATGATGCGCGAGATGCGCAAGATGCGCGAGGAGGACCTCATCAGCACCGAAGGCCGCAGCGTGACGCTGCTTTAGTTTTTTGCAAGCATTTTTCGTAAATGCAAGTTTTCCTGCATCGTCAGAATTTTGATATTCATTGACGCAAGAAAACTTTCATGATATAAACATAGCATCATTCCATATTCCCGGCGCTGCGTCCAGGAATCCCGCCTGCCGTTCTCCCCGGACGGCACGGCGCTGAATCTCAACAAAAAGGAGAATCATTCATGTATCGCATCGTGAAGAAAGAAGCGCTCAAGCCCACCGTGACCCTCTACGAGATCGAGGCGCCGATGGTGGCAAAGAAGGCCGAGCCCGGCCAGTTCATCATCCTGCGCGTCGATGAAAACGGTGAACGCATCCCCATCACCATCCACGACTTCGACCGTGAGAAGGGCACCGTTACCATCATCGTGCAGACGATCGGCGCCACCACCGAAAAGCTCAGACATAAAGCCGAGGGCGAGTACATTCAGGACTTTGTCGGCCCGCTGGGCCGCCCGACCGAGACCGAAGGCAAGAAGAAGGTCTGCGTCGTGGGCGGCGGCGTCGGCTGCGCCATCGCCTACCCTGTTCTGAAGAAGTTCCACGACTGCGGCGCGGAAGTCCACGCGGTCGTCGGCTTCAAGAATAAGGACCTCGTCATTCTTGAGGACAAGTTCCGCGCGGCGTCCAGCGTTTTGAAGCTGATGACGGACGACGGCTCTTACGGCGAGAAGGGTCTTGTCACCGATGCGCTCAAGGAGCTCATCGACGCGGGCAACCAGTATGACGAGATCTTCGCCATCGGCCCTGCCATCATGATGAAATTCGTGTCCAAGACCACCGAGCCCTACGGCATCCCCACCACCTGTCTCTTATACACATCTCCGAGCCCACGAGACGGAGCTACATCTC
>ENA-OZDY01000594-OZDY01000594.1-human-gut-metagenome-genome-assembly--contig:-NODE-594-length-12554-cov-3.734619_pt1 | contig 12554 bp, 9 predicted proteins | sample MGYA00245063_ERZ653599 | MGnify/ENA primary metagenome ERZ653599 (study PRJEB26926, sample SAMN06165004) | human gut metagenome | biome: ENVO:00009003; feature: ENVO:2100002; material: ENVO:00002003... | reverse complement strand
ACGAGATGTAGCTCCGTCTCGTGGGCTCGGAGATGTGTATAAGAGACAGGAGATCGCAGGCGACATTGATTTCATCTTCGGCGGCGGCGACGCCCTCTTCGAAAACTGCGTCATCCGCACGGTGGACAACCGCATCCCCCACAGCTATGTCACAGCTCCTTCGGGCAAAGCCGATGGACTGGGCTTTGTGTTCTGGAACTGCGATTTCGTCTCCGACTGCCCGCCGGGCAGCGTCTATCTGGGCCGTCCGTGGCGTCCCGAGGGCAAGACGGCGGTGCTGGACTGCCGTCTCGGTGCCCACATCGCGCCGGAAGGTTTTATCGCATGGAATGACCGCACCGATACCGGCCTTGCCAGCTTTGCGGAATCTGACAGCACCGGCCCGGGCGCAGCAGAGCGCCCGGCGTGGGTGAAACAGCTTTCCGGGCCGGAGGCGGCGGAACTGCTGGCCCGCGCCCGCACCCTCTGCCGACCGAAAACCAACTGAGGATGTAACAAATGAAAAAACTGCCGAATTTTGTAAAGTGGCTCATCATTGCCGTGGTGCTGGCCGCAATGGCCGCGATGATGGTGGCCGTGAACGACCGCGCCTCCCGGGTGGAGATGCCGATGCCGGACACCAGTCTGGGCATCTATCGCCAGACGCCTGCCACTGGAAAGTGAATCAAAAAACGAAACGGGACTGCTGGAAAGCAGTCCCGTTTTTGCATGATACCGCCGCCTCCCGCATATGCTGTACGGACAAATCTGAATGGGTGGGAGGCAAGGGTATGTTTGTGGTCACACTGAGTAAGGCAAGCGTCAAGAAGCTGGGCGTGGGGGCGATGTGCTGCGCGCTGGTGGTGTTCAGTGCCATGCTGGGGCGGTACATCAGCACCCGCTCGGTGGCTGTCGCGGCGGCAGGTAATAAGATCGAGAGTGCGCAGGACATCCAGACCTGGTTCACGGGCTACGGACTGGACGTGGACGGCGCGTCCATCACCGCCGATAAGGTGAAGATCCCCCGCAAGTGGGACGACAGCTTTTCGGCTTTTAACGGGGTGGTGCAGCAGAGCGGCATGGACCTGACCCGCTACAAGGGCAAGACCGTGGAGAAGTGGACGGCGCTCATCCCGGCGGCCAGCCGGGGCGATGTGAGCAGCTACGGCGTGCTGCTGGTCTACAAGAAAAAGGCCGTGGGTGCGTATCTGTTGGAAAAGCCCTCCGGCACCGTCACCGGACTGAAAGACGCCCAGACCGCGATGGCCCTGCAGGAGGCCGAACAGGTGTCCGGCGAGGACTTCAGCGGGGACTGGGGCGAACGGCACGAGGATGAACTGACCGACGGGCAGGCCCAGCAGACCTCGGGCGAAGATTTCAGCGGGGACTGGGGAGAGCGCCACGATGGCGAGCTGGGCGCGGAGGGTCAGGCCCAGCAGACTTCCGGCGAGCCGGACGCTGTACAGGAGCAGCCCGTGCTGTATACCGACCTGCCGCTGGACGCCGAGGGCTACCCCGTCGAATAACCGTCATTCTGTACAAAAAAGTGCGATGAAACAGAATAATTGTGCAGTAGTGGTATTTTTGCAGAAAGATTCTGTTAAATGTTACTAAAATTTTTGATAAAAAATCGGCAATATGAAAGGGTGAAAAAAGAACGACTAAGGTTTATAATAAAAGCAGACATCCAGCAGCCAGAAGATTCGAGTGCTGCGTCCCGAGGGGTGGGGTGAGCTGCCCAGGAGGACCGGATGAAGTAAGGAGAAAATGATCATGAAGGAATTCCAGTACACCGTTAAGGATGCCTGCGGCATCCACGCCCGTCCCGCCGGTCTGCTCGTCAAGGTGGCCAAGGGCTTTGCCAGCACCGCCACCCTCGAGAAGGGCGGCAAGACCTGCGACCTGCGCAAGCTGATGGCCCTGATGGGCATGGGCGTCAAGCAGGGCGACACCGTCACCATCAAGGTGGAGGGCGACGACGAAGCCGCCTGCGCCGAAGCTATCCAGAAATTCCTGAGCGAGAACGTCTGATCGCCCAGTGTGATGAGAAGCCCTTGCGGGGAATGTCCTGCGGGGGCTTTTTGTTGCAGAACACAAAACAGCAAGAATAAGGAGAAATTGCAATGCAGGTAGGTACCGGTAAAAGCATCCTGAATGGCATTGCCATCGGAAAGCTGAAGATCTATAAGAAAAAAGATACCGTCATCTCTGCCGCCGAAGTGGCCGACACCGCCGCTGAAGAGGCCCGTTTTGAGGACGCCCGCGCCAAGGCCATCGACCAGCAGACCGCTCTGTACGAGAAGGCTCTGGCCGAGGCCGGCGAAGACATCGCCGAGGTGTTCAACATCCACGCCATGATGCTGGATGACGACGACTTTGTGGACGCCATCAAGGAGATCATCAACGGCCAGCACAAGTGCGCTGAGTACGCCGTCAAGACCGCCGGCGACAATCAGGCCGCCGTTTTTGCCGCCATGGATGACCCCTATTTGCAGGCCCGCAGCGCCGACGTCATCGACATTGCACAGGCCATCCTCGACATCCTGCAGGGCGTGGACAATGCTACTTTGCAGGGTACTGAGCCCAGCATCCTCGTGGCGGAGGACCTGGCCCCGTCCGAGACGGTCCGCATGGACAAGAGCCTGCTGCTGGGCTTCATCACCCGGGAGGGCAGCTCCAACAGCCACACCGCCATCCTCGCCCGCAGCATGAACATCCCCGCCCTCATCCAGTGCAAGGACATTCAGGACGACTGGGACGGCAAGATGGCGGTCGTGGACGGCTACAACGCCTGTGTCTACGTTGACCCCACCCCTGACCTGCTCAAGAGCCTGAAAAAGCGCCAGCAGGAAGACCAGAAAAAGCAGGCACTGCTGCAGGAGCTGAAGGGCAAGCCCAACACCACCCTCGACGGCAAGACCATCAACGTCTTTGCCAACATCGGCGGCATGGGCGACGTGGGCGCTGTGCAGCAGAACGACGCCGGCGGCGTCGGCCTCTTCCGCACCGAGTTCGTCTACCTCATCTGCAAGGACTTCCCGACGGAGGACTACCAGTTTGAGGCATACAAGCAGGTGCTCGAGAGCCTTGCACCCCGCAAGGTGGTCGTCCGCACCTGCGACATCGGCGCAGACAAGACCGTGGACTACATGAAGCTCGACCACGAGGAAAACCCCGCGCTGGGCTACCGCGCCATCCGCATCTGCCTGACCCGGAAGGACTTCTTCAAGACCCAGCTGCGCGCCCTGCTCCGCGCTTCCGCTTACGGCAACATGAGCATCATGTTCCCCATGATCACCAGCCTGCGGGAGCTGCAGGATGCCAAGGCCGTGCTGGACGAGTGCCGCACGGAACTGCGGGCTGAGGGCAAGAAGTTCGACGAGAAGCTGGAGGTCGGCACCATGATCGAGACGCCCGCCGCTGTCCTCATCGCCGACGAGCTGGCCGAGGAGTGCGACTTCTTCTCCATCGGTACCAACGATCTGACCCAGTACACCTGCGCTCTGGACCGCCAGAACGCAAAGCTGGAGCCCTTCTTCAACCCGCACCACCCCGCTGTGCTCCGGGCCATCAAGATGACCATCGACGCGGGCCACCGCCACGGCATCTGGGTGGGCATCTGCGGCGAGCTGGGCGCAGACACCGCCCTCACCGAGACTTTCCTGCGGATGGGCGTGGACGAGCTGTCCATGAACGCCAAGAGCGTGCTGCCCGTGCGCAAGATCATCCGCAGCATCGACCTGAGCAAGCCTTCCGATAAGTAAGGAGCGCCTGGCCCCAAAAACGCCGCCCCCGGCAGGGAACTTCCCCGCCGGGGGCTTTGCATACCCGAAAAATTTTACCGAAATACTTCAAAACCATAAAGTGCAGTGCTATACTGGTAGCATCGAAATACCTGCTGAGAGGGAATTTTATGACACAACTGCTCATCCGCCTGTTCGTCCGGCACCCGGACGATACCAAGAACGCCGCCGTCCGCACGGCCTACGGCAATCTGGCCAGCCTCGTGGGCATGGCCTGCAATCTCCTGCTCTGTCTGGGCAAGCTGGCGGCGGGGACGCTGTTCGGTTCCATCGCCATCATGGCCGACGCCCTGAACAACCTTTCGGACGCCTCGTCCAACGTGGTGAGCCTCGTGGGCTTCCGTCTGGCGGCCAAAGGCCCGGACGAAAAGCACCCCTACGGCCACGCCCGGTACGAGTATCTGGCGGGCCTCGTGGTCTGCGTCACCATCCTCGCCATCGGTCTGTCCCTGCTGAAAGAATCCGCGCTCAAAGTGCTGCATCCGACGGCAGTGGTGTTCAGCTGGCTCAGTGTGGGGGTGCTGGCGGCGTCCATCGGCGTCAAGCTCTGGATGAGCCGCTTCAACAAGACCATCGGCCAGCGCATCAACTCCGAGACTCTGATGGCCACCGCCGCCGACAGCCGGAACGACGTGCTGACCACCAGCGCCGTGCTCCTGTCCACCGTCCTCTCCCACCTGACGGGCTGGGACGTGCTGGACGGCCTCATGGGCGTGGCAGTGGCGGCGTTCATCCTCTGGTCGGGCTGGGGGCTTATGATGGACACCCTCAGCCCCCTGCTGGGCGAGAGCCCTTCGCCGGAGCTGGTGGAGCACATCGAGCACACCGTCATGAGCTACCCGGGAGTGCTGGGCGTCCACGATCTGATGGTCCACGACTACGGCCCGGGGCATCAGTTCGCCTCGCTCCACATCGAGTTCCCCGCCGAGGCCGACCCGCTGGAAGCCCACGACATCATCGACAACATCGAGCGGGATTTCCTGAAAAAAGACCACTTACAGGTCACCATCCACTACGACCCCATCGTGACGTCGGACGCCGCCGTAGGCGTCCTGCGGAGCCGTTTGATGGAAAAAGCCCGCCAGATGGACCCTCGTCTGTCCATCCATGACCTGCGCATCGTGCCGGGGGACAGCCACACCAACGTGCTGTTCGACCTCGTGTTCCCGGCGGGCTACACCGGCGACAAGGACGCGCGGCTGGCCGAGATGTGCAATTTCGTCAAGGAGCAGGACCCGGGATACTGCTGTATGGTGAAGGTGGAGCAGAGCTATGCCTCCGCTCTGCCGGAAGAGGATCAATAAGAAAAAGAGGGAAAGTATTATGCTGAACGAGACTTACCGCGCCATGCTGGGCCACAAGAGTGTCATCCGCGAGACTTTCATGTACGGCAAACAGCGCGCCGCCGAGATCGGCTATGAGAACGTGTTCGACTACTCGCTGGGCAACCCCAGCGTCCCCTGCCCGGACAAGTTCACCAAAGCCATGCAGACCCTGCTGGCCGAGGAAGAGCCTGTCGCCCTCCACGGCTACTGCCCCAGTCAGGGCGACCCGGGCTTCCGCACCGCCGTGGCGGCCCATCTGGCAAAGACCTTCGGCCTGCCCTATGAGCAGAAGGATATTTTCCCCACCACCGGTGCGGCGGGCGCTATCGCCCACGCCATCCGCGCTGTGACAAAGCCCGGCGACGAGGTGCTGACCTTCGCCCCCTACTTCCCCGAGTACGGCCCCTATGTGGAGGGGACCGGCGCTGTGCTGAAGGTCGTGCCGCCCCAGGCACCGGCTTTCCAGCCGAATCTCGACGCCTTTGAAGAGATGCTGACCGAGAACGTCACCTGCGTCCTCATCAACACCCCGAACAACCCCACCGGCGTCGTCTACTCCGCCGAGACCCTGAGCCGTCTGGCCGACATCCTGACCGAGAAGAGTAAGGCTTTTGGCCACAACATCTTCCTCGTCAGCGACGAGCCCTACCGTGACATCGCCTTCGACGGCAAAAAGGTGCCGTATCCGGCAGCGTTCTACCCCCACACCCTGACCTGCTTCTCCTTCTCCAAGAGCCTGAGCCTGCCCGGCGAACGTCTGGGCTATGTGGCCGTCCGGCCCGGCTGCGAGGGCGAAGACGTGCTGGTGGACATGATGGCTCAGATCTCCCGCTTCACCGGCCACAACTGCCCGCCCAGCATCATCCAGAAAGCCACTGCCGAGTGCCTCGACGTCACCAGCGATCTGTCCGTCTACGAGACGAACATGAACCTGCTGTACGATAAGCTCACCGAGCTGGGTTTTGAGGTGGAGCGCCCCGGCGGCACATTTTATATCTTCCCGAAGGCGCTGGAAGAGGACACCAACGCCTTCTGCCTCAAGGCCCGGGAGTTCGATCTGCTGCTGGTCCCCAGCGACACCTTCGGCGTCAAGGGCTATGTCCGCTTTGCCTACTGCATCGACACCGAGAAGGTGAAGCGCAGCCTGCCCGCACTGGAAAAGCTGGCCGCAGCCTATAAAAAGTGAATGTGAGGTAGTTCCATGCATCCGCTCCCCGAATATCCCCGCCCGAGTATGCGCCGGGACAGCTATGTCAACCTGAACGGCCCGTGGGACTATGCCATCACCCAGAGCTCAGAGTTCCCGGCAAAGTGGGACGGCGCTATCCTCGTACCCTATTCGCCCGAGGCAAAAGCCTCCGGTGTGGGCCGGACGCTGCAGCCCGGCCAGTGGCTCCACTACCACCGCACCTTCACGCCCCCGGCGGGCGAGGGCGGGCGCGTCCTGCTCCACTTCGGGGCTGTGGACTACGCCTGCGCGGTGGAGGTCAATGGCCGTCTGGCCGGGGGACACCGGGGCGGCTACTGGCCCTTCACGCTGGACATCACCGACCTGCTCCGCCCGCAGGGCCGCAACACCCTCTGGGTGGCCGTGCAGGACCCCACCGGCACCGGAACGCAGGCGAGGGGCAAGCAGACCCTCAGGCCCGGCGGGATGTTCTACCCGGCCCAGAGCGGCATCTGGCAGACGGTGTGGCTGGAGCGGGTGCCGGAAAATTACATTGATACGTTGACCGTTATCCCGGACTACGACGCCCGAACGGTGACGGTGAAAGCCCACACTGCAAAGCCCGGCGGCGCGGTGAACCTCTGGGCCGTGGTGCGGGCCGGCGGCGTGACCATCGCCGAGGACTGGGGCGGCGACGAGGCCGACCGGGACGGCGAAGTGACCCTGAACATCGCCGAAGAGCATTTCTTCCCGTGGAGCCCCGACAGCCCCTTCCTCTATGATTTGACGGTCGGAACGACCCAGGGCGAAGAAGAGGGCTTCGACACCGTCCACAGCTATTTCGCCCTCCGCAAGTGGGAGTGCAAAGAGGATGCAAAGGGCATCCGGCGGTTTTTCCTCAATGACAAGCCCATCCTGCTCAACGGCCTGCTGGACCAGGGCTATTGGCCCGACGGCCTCTACACCCCGCCCTCCGCCGCCGCCGTGGAGCACGAACTGCACACCGTGCGGGAGCTGGGCTTCAACCTGCTGCGCAAGCACGCCAAAATCGAGCCGGAGCGCTGGTACTACCACTGCGATAAGCTGGGCATCATCGTCTGGCAGGATATGGTCAACGGCGGCGGGGCCTACCCGATGTGGTACGTCACCTACCTGACCAACGCCTTACAGCCCCTGATGCGCCGCGCCCCGGATGGGAAGCTGCTGTGGGGCTTTCTGGGCCGGGGCAGCGCCCACAGCCGGGAGGAGTACGCCCGGGAGCTGGCCGACACGGTAGCCGCCCTGCGCCGGCACCCCTGCATCGGGTGCTGGGTGCCGTTCAACGAGGGGTGGGGCCAGTTCGACGCACGGAAAGCCACCGAGACCCTCCGCGCCCTCGACCCGTCCCGTCCGGTGGACGAGGCCAGCGGCTGGTTCGACCGGGGCGGGGGAGATGTGCATTCCATCCACAACTACTTCTATCCGCTCCGCATCCGCCCGAAGGTGCGCACGGTGGCCCTCAGCGAGTACGGCGGCATTGCATGGCCCATGCCCGGCCATGAGCCGCCCCGGAAGACCTACGGCTACGGCACGGCCAGAAGCCGGGCAGAGCTGACCGAGCGCTACTGCGATCTGCAGCGCAAGACAGTGCTCCCGCAGCTGAAAAAAGGCCTCTCGGCGCTGGTGTACACCCAGCTGACCGACGTGGAGGACGAGGTGAACGGCCTGTTCACCTACGACCGCACGGCTATCAAACCCGATGCCGCCGCCGTCCGCGCCGTCAACGAGGCACTGGAAGCGGAGTTTGAAAAGGCAGTAAAAGCATGAACGGGCTCACGGCCATTTGTCCCTGTGTAGGCAGAGCATTTTGCTGTTTTTCACGGCTCCTGATTGGCTAAAATGTCGAAAATAATACCATATATTGACAATCCTGTAAAAATGCACTATACTGGACCCATCGAGGCAGACCACGAAGTCCTTGTATATGAAAATGTTCAGGATAACAGCATGTTTGCGATATGCAATTCAACGCTGCTGCTGTTGCATTAAAAAGTTGAATTGCTATAAAACAGGTATTACAGGCACACGGCCTGTAATGATAAACATTATATGTTCGCGCATGTAGTGATTTATCTCACATAGTCTGAGGGCGAGGTTCCGCAAGGGACCTCGCCCTTGGGCTTTTTATAGGCGCTGGGCTATTGACATTGGAGAGCGATTCATCTATAATTAAGGTGAAGACCAGTCGAAGATGTATTGACTGGAAAATTATGGGAGCTCAAAACGCAAAAACTGCCCATTCCGAGATGCTCTAAAAGGCGAAAACAACGCCGAAATATAAGAAAAATGATGTATCTGCATTGCTTTTTAGAGAATGGATAAAAACGTCGGATTGTATCAGAATGCGTTAGAAAATGTCGGGCCGCCTGCCACAGCCTGAAAAGGCCGAAGCGGGTGGTCCGTTTTTATCTTTTGTATCCCTGTGCTTGACAATCCGCGTACGACTGCCTATAATAAAGATAAGGAAAGGCGCTGACCGTGCAAACGGCTAGCTCCTCACCAGTCAAGCATTACAAAAGTAATGACCGCCACCGAGTTGGGGAACTGTGGGCGGTCATTTCTTTTTGTGCTTTTTCCTTTTGCTGCCATAAGAATCATCCTTTTTCCGGTCGTCCATCAGATGTACAACACTTACGAGAAGCGCCAACAGTGCGATGATCGTCTGGAAAAGCAATAGAATTTCCGATGTAGTCATAAGGCATCCCTCCCTTCGCCTTGAGCGTCGGGAGCGGAACTCCAAAAAGTTGCCCTCCCGCGCTTGCTTTGCTCCGAAGAGCAAGACAGCGAGACCGGTGAGGAGCAATAGCCGCCTGCGTTTGGTTGGACAGCGCCTTTCTGCTAAGAGGATACCATAAAAACTGACAAAAAGCAACGCCGCACGATGCATATCCGCGCGGCGCTGGAAGCGGGATCTGAAAAGCAGTATGATAACAGAAAAGCTCCGGGAACCAACAGGCCTCCGGAGCTTTTGTATTATTATTAAGGAAAATTACTGTTCGTTCTTGATTTTGGAAGCCGGCATCTTCTTCATGGCGGCGGAGTCCAGAGCGTGGGGCAGCTGGGCGCCATAGGACTGAAGGCTGTCCTGCAGCTCACCGCTCTTCATGTCGGAGAGGGCCTGTGCGCGGAGGCTGTCCAGCGTGTCAGCGTCCAGCGGGTCGAGACGGACGAGCATCATCAGCGCATAGCTGGAATACTGCACCGCAGCGGCCTCGCCGGGCTTGAGGGCGCGGACAGCGTCGGCGGTGCCTTCCTCGGAGAAGGTGGAATCGATGTTGTCAGAACCCAGCAGGGCAGTGGAGAGGGAAGACGCGTCGGAAGAGGGCTCGCCATCCAGCACCGCGTAGATGTCGGGCAGGGCAGCGGCGACGGCGGCGCTGAAAGCAGTGGTCTGGGCGCTGGCCCCATCGGGGATGGCAGCGTTGCAGCTCTCGGCGGCGGTCTGGGCCAGCTCGAGCATCTGGGCGCTCTGGGCGTCATCAGCAAAAGCGAAGGTGCTGGTGTTGTAGAGCGGCACGACCACATAGCGGATGTAGACCATCTCGTCCTCGAGGTGGCTGGTCAGCTCTGCGTCGGAGACGGGGGTCTCGCCGTCGATGCCGTAGCACATCTCGAGCAGGTCGTTGCTCTTGATGAGAATGCGCTCGAACCGCTTGAGGGTGTCGAGGCCGATGCCATTGGCCTTATAGAGGTCGCCGTTCTGCTCCATCAGCTGGGAGGCGTAGCTGTCGGCCTGCATCTCCTCGTCGGGGGTCAGAACGCCGCCCAGCTCATCAAAACGGGTCTCGATGGCGGCGTAGGACTCGAGGTTCTCGAGGGTCTTCTGGGCCACATAGTCGCTGACCACGGCGGTCTCGCCGGTGGCGTCATCGACGGTGATGGTGGCCTTGAGGAAGCTGGACACCTTGGTGGCGTCCTGGTCGTCGGAAGCGAGGTCGGCGGCGGTCTGGTAGGCATCGAACTGGGCCAGCAGATAGAGGCCGGAAGAGATGTCCACGTTACCGATGGTGCCTACGGAATCCGGGGTGGAGAGGCTGCAGCCCACGAGGCCGACGGCCAGAGCGAGGGCGCAGACGAGCGCGATGAGTTTCTTCTTCATAAGTGTACTCCTAGTGAAATTTATTTTTTGCCGGTGTTTTCTTCCGGCGGGGCAGCAAGGATGTCGGCCATCGCCTTGAGGATGCTTTGCAGCAGTTCCAGCGGCTTTTCGTCGGGTTGGAGAGTCACCGAGAGGTAGGGCTTGGTGCCGGCTCCTGCCGTCACCCGGCCATTGAAAGCGATGAGCAGGCCGCGTATCATGGCCACGTCCAGTGTCTCCACCTGTAACAGCAGGGTATCCTTTTTCTGGGTGACTTCGTAGACGCCCACAGCGGCGGCCTGGACCCGCACCAGCGAGACGTTCACGAGGTCGCTGACGGAGGGCGGCGGGTCGCCGTAGCGGTCGATGAGTTCGTCCAGCACGTCGGCGGCATCCTCGGGGGTCTGGATGGCGGCAATGCGCTTGTAGGCCTCGATGCGGCCCGGGCCGTCGGCGATATACTTCTCCGGGATGAAGGCGTCCACCCGCAGGTCCACGAGGCATTCGCTCTTGTCCCGCTGGATGGGCTCACCCTTGGCCCGGGCAATGGCCTGACCCAGCATCTTGACGTAAAGGTCATAGCCCACGGCCTCCATGTGGCCGTGCTGGCTGTGGCCCAGCAGACTGCCCGCGCCGCGAATTTGTAAGTCGCGCATGGCGATGCGGAAGCCGGAGCCGAAGGCTGTGAACTCCCGGATAGCCGAAAGCCGCTTCTGGGCGATGTCGGTGAGGGTCTTGTCCCGCCGGAAGGTGAAGTAGGCGTAGGCTTTCCGGCCCGAGCGGCCTACGCGGCCCCGGATCTGGTACAGCTGGGCCAGACCCATCCGGTCGGCGTCCTCGATGATGAGGGTGTTGCAGTTGCGCACATCAATGCCCGTCTCGATGAGGGTGGTGCAGACGAGGATGTCGATCTCGCCGTTCAGCAGATGCTGCCAGACGGGGTTCAGCTCTTCCTCGGTCATCTTGCCGTGGGCAATGCCCACCCGGGCACCGGGCACCAGCTGGCTGACATGGGCGGCGGTGGACTCGATGTTGTCCACCCGGTTGTGCAGGTAGTACACCTGACCGCCCCGGGCCAGCTCCTTCTTCATGGCTTCGGCAAGGATGACATCGTTGTACTCCAGCACAAAGGTCTCCACGGGCTGGCGCTCAATGGGCGGCTGCTCGATGGTGGACAGGTCGCGGATGCCGCTCATGGCCATGTTCAGGGTGCGGGGGATGGGCGTGGCCGAGAGGGTCAGCATATCCACGCCGATGAAGTTTTCCTTCAGCTTCTCCTTGTGCTTCACGCCGAACCGCTGCTCCTCATCGATGATGACAAGGCCCAGGTCGTGGAAACGCACATCCTTGGAGAGCAGGCGGTGGGTGCCCACCACGATGTCCACGCTGCCGGACTGCAGGCCCCGCAGGGTCTCTTTCTGCTGTTTGGCGGTGCGGAAGCGGGAGAGCATCCCAATCTTCACCGGGAAGGCCTCCATCCGGGAGAGCAGGGTGTTGTAGTGCTGCCAGGCCAGCAGGGTGGTGGGAGCCAGAAGGGCGCACTGCTTGCCGCCCATGACGCACTTGAAGGCCGCGCGGAAGGCGACCTCTGTTTTTCCGACGCCCACGTCGCCGCAGAGCAGGCGGTCCATAGGCCAGCCCTTTTCCATGTCCTTCTTGATCTCGGCGGTGGCGGTGAGCTGGTCGTCCGTCTCGTCGTACTCGAAGCGGGACTCGAAATCGCTCTGCCACTCGCCGTCGGCGGGGAAGGCGTAGCCTGTGGCCTGACGGCGGCGGGCGTAGAGCTCGATGAGCTCCTGGGCCATCTCTTCGGTGGCCTTTTTGACCTTGGCGCGGGTGCGCTGCCACTCGGTGCCGCCCAGCTTTGCAAGCTTCACCTTTTCCTCATCGCCGGGGGCGGTGTAGCGGCTCAGCAGATCGAGCTGAGTGACCGGCACATACAGCACGTCGGAGCCGGAATACTGGATCTTCAGGTAATCTTTTATCGCGCCCTGCACCTCGAGACGCTGGATGCCCGCATACATGCCGATGCCGTGGCTCTGGTGCACCACATAGTCGCCGGGCTTGATGTCCGAGAGGCTGGACAGGGCATTTTTGTTCTTCTTGCGCTTTTTGTTTTCGGCGGCCTCGTCGTCCAGACCCTGTCTCTTATACACCTCTCC
>ENA-OZDY01000590-OZDY01000590.1-human-gut-metagenome-genome-assembly--contig:-NODE-590-length-12626-cov-4.653250_pt1 | contig 12626 bp, 9 predicted proteins | sample MGYA00245063_ERZ653599 | MGnify/ENA primary metagenome ERZ653599 (study PRJEB26926, sample SAMN06165004) | human gut metagenome | biome: ENVO:00009003; feature: ENVO:2100002; material: ENVO:00002003... | reverse complement strand
TTCTACAAACACTTCTCTCGGGAAAGTGAAGCAGTGCTGCCACCCTTCTGCGATCGTCAGATTAGTATATTCTTCACAATCCGGCATTCCCATCCAGCTGATGTGAACCCTTCTTCCATCTTCAGTCTCAAAACTCTGCGGTGCATAGAAATCAAATCCGTAATCCCAAAGCATGTATTCTGAAAGTTTATAATCATCTAAAATATTTCCATCAACCATGAAATATCCTGACTGATAAACATTTCTGTCATCCCATACTCCGCCTTCAAGTCCCTGCACAGAAGCAGAAAGAATTTTTGTTCCATCTACCTCAAAGTAATCCGGGCATTCCCACATATAACCAAACGGTTTCTTTGATTCCACACGGCTTCTGAACTTCCAGTTAATCTTATCTTTTGACTCGAAGATCAATGCCTGTCCGACATCTTCTTTTGTACGTGCACCCTGAATCATGTAGTAAGTATCTCCGTCTTTCCACACCTTCGGATCGCGCACATGGCAAGTCAGATCTGACGGGTAATCCACATTTCTCATCAGTTCTTTTTTTGATCCAAATGTCTTTCCATCCTCACTGACAACAAGAACCGTATTTGACTCGCGTCCTGTGTTGATATAGTCAAAATCTCCGTCTTCCAGCTTTACATTGCCTGTATAGTAAACATACATTTTGTCATCTTCGATAAATGCTGATCCGGAGTATACACCATGACAGTCAAATGGCTGATCCGGATATAACTTTACTCCCTGGTATTCCCAGTCAATCATATCTTTGCTTGTATAGTGCCCCCACATCTTCACGCCGCCTTCGGCATTAAATGGAGAATACTGAAAAAATGCATGATAGATCCCATTCAACTGGCACAGTCCGTTCGGATCGTTGAGCCAGCCAACAGGAGGCATCAGATGCAGCTTTTCACGATAAGCTGTGCCTTCTTTCTGCTCTTTTTCTTTCATCATCTCTTCCGTCATATCTACCAGTTTAATCAGATCCCTTGTTAATGCATTCATGCTCTTGTCTCCCTTTTTCCATTTACAGCCGTTCTATTCTGCAAGAATTCTTCTTTGAATAAAACGGCTGTATCTTTTTAATCACTGTTCAATTTATTTTTCAATCTTCATTGCGAGATCAGCTGTTGTAACTGTTCCCGCTGCTGTCTTCTCTACTTTGCTGAAGTCATCTGCATTCGTCAGTATCATCATCGTAGTTGCCGGATGTCCTGCTGCTTTGATAGCATCCAGATCTGCTTCGATCAGCACATCGCCCTTACGAACCTTTGCTCCGTCTGCTACTTTCTTTACAAATCCTTTTCCATCCATGGAAACTGTATCAATTCCAATGTGGATCAGAATCTCTGCTCCTGCTTCCGTTGCGATACATACTGCATGCCCTGTATCGAAGATATTCATTACTTCACCGTCACATGGTGCTACAATCTTTCCATCTGTTGGCTCAACGGCAACAGTTGTTCCAAGCATCTCTGATGCAAATGTCTCATCTGCTACTTCTGCTGTCGCAACAACATTTCCGTTTACCGGGCTTGTAATTTCTTCTGCTGAAACATTTTCTGCTTCTACTACATTCTCTGTCTCTTCTGTTTTCTCAACTGTTGTCTCTGTTGCGGCTGTCTTAACTACCGGATCTTTATCTTTGTAAATCATGAAGGAGATCACAAATGCTACTCCTACTGAAATTGCCATCTCGATAATGTACTGAAGCGGCTGATTCAGGCAAAGCAGGATACCGAAGATACCTGTTACTCCAGTTCCTTTTGCTCCGAGATGTACAAGTGATGCATACAATGCTCCGCATCCTCCACCAATACATCCTGCGATAAATGGTTTGAAGAATCTTAAGTTTACACCAAAGATTGCCGGCTCTGTGATTCCCATAAATGCACTAAGTGATGACGGAAGTGCAAGGGATTTAATCTTCTGATCTTTTGACTTAACGCCAACTGCCAATGCTGCTGCACCCTGTGCTACATTCGCTGCACTTGCAAGTGGAAGCCAATAAGTTACTCCGTATTTTGCCAGCTGACCGATGTCGATTGCTGTGTACATCTGATGAATACCTGTTACTACTGTCGGTGCATACAAACCTCCCATGATCAGACTTCCAAGTCCGAGCGGAAGTGTCAGCATCCACTGGATTGCTCCAAGGATCGCATTCTCACCCCATACAAAGATCGGTCCTACAATGGAAAGTGTAAGATATCCTGTCACGAATACGCTGACAAGTGGTGTTACAAACAGGTCAAGTGCTGCCGGAACTACCTTGTGCAGCTTCTTTTCTAATACAGAAAGGATCCATACTGCAATAATAATCGGGATTACATGTCCCTGATATCCAACCATGTCGATGTGATACAGTCCGAAGAATACGCTCTGTGTCTGCTGTACACCTTCTGTTGCAACTGTATATGCATTCTGCAGTGACGGATGAATCATGATCATACCGATAACAGCTCCAAGATACTGGTTTGCACCAAATGCTTTCGCAGCTGAAAATGCAATCAGAATCTGCAGAAATGTATAAGCGATATTACTGAACAGATTCGCAAATACATAAATAGAACTGCTTGTATCAATTGCTAAAAATCCATTTGCATTCATGAAATCCAGCGCATTCATGATTCCCATCAGGAAACCACTTGCTACGATGGCCGGAATGATCGGTACAAAAATATCACCTAACAGCTTGATGGCCTTCATAAACCAGTTCTGCTTCTCTGCCGCTGCTTCCTTTGCCTCAGCTTTTGTGCTTGCTGTAATACCTGCGATCGCGATAAATTCATCAAACACCTTATTCACTGTTCCTGTTCCAAGAATAATCTGAAGCTGTCCAGATGCCTCAAATACTCCCTTTACTCCATCCACATTCTCTATTGCCTCTTTATCTGCCTTACTATTATCTGCGATAACAAGACGAAGACGCGTTGCGCAGTGCGCTGCGGATACAATATTCTTACTTCCACCTACATATCCCAGAATCTCCTGGGCTGTTTTCCTGTAATCCATGATTACTCTCCCTTCCTTCTATGTTTTATGTGTAATCGTTTTCACATCTTATGATTTTATATTAAATAAAAAAATGCCATTTGTAAAGATGGCATTTTTACTAATTCTGATTCTTCTGTTTTGTTTAACTTGCACTATACTCTTAGTTACATTCATTCAAATCTATTCACGATCTGGAATCCCAGCTTCATATGCACCGGCACCGGATTTTTCTCTTCAATCTGTTCAAGTAAGAGCTCTGCCCCCTTGATTCCACTCGTTTTATACCCAAAATGAACCGTTGGAATACCGCCTGTCACAGCCCTTAACATCTGATTATCACCAAATCCTGTGACACAGATACCAGACTGTTCCAAAATGTGTAGCATCCTTGCACCAGAATTCTGAACCGACTCCGGAACCGCCTTTTTACTCTGTGCGATCAATGCCTCGATTGCTCCCGCTGCAATCGTATCTGTTGCGCACGATATGATATCGATTCCATTTTCTTCACTCAACAAATCCACTACTGCTTCATATCCGCCGCTCATTGTAAATTCTGATTCGCGTCTGTACCGATGGTCATCGAAAGTAATCCCTGCTTCCTGAAGTCCCTTGCGGAACCCGTCTTCTCTGGCAGCACCTGCTGCCTTATCTTCACGAGTAACACCAATATATGCAATCTTGCAATCTTCAGGTCTTCCACCATTCCGCTTCAGTGCTTTCACCGCAACTTCTTGTCCCATTGCTCTTCCCGCACCAAAATCATCATGATAGATACAGCTTGCCATTTCTGTCTCCTGTCCCACAACCACAACCGGAACCTTTGATTCTTTTAAAAATCTCCGATGCTCGTCTGTAAGCACTGTACCGATCAGTACAATTCCATCTACCGGATAACTTTCAAAGATTCTCAGATAAGTCAGCTCATTCTTTGGCTGATTATCCGTGCTTGCAAGAAGCATCTGGTACCCTCTTGCCGAAAGAACCTGTTCAATTCCCGCTGTGATCCGGCTGATTGATTCTGAATTGATCTTCGGAGCCACCACACCAACCAGATGTGTACGTCCGGTTCTTAGGATTCTTGCCTGAGTAGACGGCTGATATCCCGTCTTCTCAATCACTTTACGGATCTGCTCCTTTTTCTGTTCACTCACATATCCGCCATTCAAATATCTTGATACTGCTGCGCTGGACACCCCGGCCATCTGCGCAATCTCTTTTATCGTCATTGTATACTGCCTGCCTTTATTTCCCTGATTTTCGAAATGATCCAGATCCATTTTCGCTCTTTTTCTAGCTTTGACCTGAACCCGAATGACATTCACATTTTAACATTCAACAGACAAATATGCAACGACGTTGCGCTACATCATTCTTTATCTACCCGTCCCTATTATATAAAAATCCATAAAGTATTACTCTTCCATTCGTCTGATCGTTAGAACAAGTAGATAAGCCAATGATCCTGTTCCACCTCTCTTTTCCTTTTTTCTCAGGAAGACGATACTGCACTGCATGTGCCTTTATATATTCCATCAGTTCTTCCAGATTCTCTTTCTTATAATCTTGTGGATTATAAATAACTTCATCATACGCATCTGTCTCCACACAGGCGAACCACTGGATTTTTTCTAACTGTTCATTCAAATATAGCGTACCTGTTTTGTGCGATTCAAAATACTCCTTTTCTTTATAATTCATCACATCCCCAAACATTGCGCCATTATCCATATGGTGACCATATAATAAACTGTAACTGTCAATAAATTTTCTGTCATTTCTGCTATCCAGAAAAATACTTCCTGAAAGAGCAAACTCTCCATAAATATCCTGATTAATATATTCCAGATTTGTTTCTCCCTGCACAACCGGATAATCAATCTTTGTTCCGTCTACCGTCAGCCAGGCACACACATCCGGATTGATTTTCTGAAGTTCCTGCAGGGACGGACTTTCATCCGTTTTCCCTGCAGGTTTATATTTCATCAATTCTCCACTGATAAACGCACGTCGGTTGATCTGGCAGGTATCCCATAATGAATATGCACCATAAAGAAGCATAAGAATAATAAAGAGCGCTGCCAGAATTTCCAATATCTTATTTCCCGCTTTTATAACTTTAAAAAACAGCTCTTCCCTCTGCTCCCCTGCCTCCTGACCTTCTGTCGTTTCGTTTATCATGCTCTTTTTCTACGAAAGAAAACTGATCCAAATGCGCCTGCCGCACCCACAAGTAATACGTATGGTGTGTATTTCTTTGCAACGCCTGTTACTACAGCCGCATCTTTCTCATTCACATACTGAACTACTGTACCATCTTCTTTTGTAGTTCCTGTCTTTGTTCCAGTCACAGTTGTTTCTCCATCAATCGTAGTAGTATATCCATCTTTATTCGCATCGGTCTCTGTTACCGTGTATTTATCAGATTCTGTCAATCCATAAATTGTAATTGAACCTGTATCAGAAATCTGATAAGAAGTTTCTGCTTCATTGCTTGTGATGTATTCTGTAAGTGCCTGTGCATTTGCATTTTTCTTCACTACAACTTTGTAGAGTTCTCCCTGTCCACCATTCACCGCAACCTTGAATTCGAAGGATTTATTTTTAACTCCCTGATTACCTGTGATCGTTTTTTTGATCGTCACATCATGCGTTGTATCATTTTCTGCACCATAATCATTGATAAATTCAAGATCACCTTTTTCACCATTATTTTCTGTAATTACATTTCCAACATAAAGTGCTCCATCTGCTCCGTTATATACAAAAAGATAAACATCTCTGCCTGCTGTATCATAATCGATTCCTTCATAAGAGCCTGCATCTTCAGTCACAACATAATGATAAACACCAGCATGTTCAAATACCCCTGCATTAATTTCCAATGTTGCATTCTTGCTGTAAGCTGCTGCCAGTGTATCTTCTCCTGATGGCTGGAATCCGATTGTCTGAGAGGCCTTGATTCCACCTGTCACTCCGGCATATACTACATTATCTCTCCAATTTTCTGCTGCTTCACCATTCTCCACATGAAACGAAAATGATGTATTTGGCTGGTATGTATTTCCATCCGTTGTCACCGTTTTCTTCAAATTCAGCTGTGTGATCGGTTCATTTTCCTCGGCTGACGCATTTACCACACAAACTGACATCATCATCATGCTCGCCATTGCCATTGCTGAAATACGTCCTGCTGTTTTCTTATTCATAATCTCTACCTCACTTTTTACTCTGATTTCCGGGTTTCAGATATCTGACCGGCGGAGCACCGTAATTACTCTGCCTTTTATCTCCTTGTCCTTCACAGCTCCAAAATACCGACTGTCTTTTGCATTTCCCCGTTGATCTCCCAGAATAAAATATTCTCCGCTATTCAGCGTCAGTGGATAGACCGTGTCACTTTCGTATTGCGGTGTATCATAGAAAATATCATTTTCCACAATCTTACTTCCATTGATCTTTACCTTTTCGTCCTCTGTAATCTCTACTGTATCGCCGCCGGCTGCGATCACTCTGCCCACATATTTCTCTCCTGCTTTCTGAAGAACCACCACATCCCCGCTTTTCGGTTTTTCCAGTCGATAATAAAAGAGCAGATCTCCCGCACTGATGCGTGGCGACATGTCATTGTTTTTCATGGTTGTAATCCCAAACAACAGCCCGAATAAAACCCACAGAAACACCAGAAGAAATGCAAGACGAATCAGAAAAAGATGAATCTCTCCTTTTAATTTCATGAATCTGTTTCTTTCCTCTTTCTTCGAAGAAACAGAAAAACTGCTCCTCCTGTTATGCCTATTGTTTCTATCAGGATTGTAGGAAGCACCCTGTTCTCTACTCCTGTCGGAACAACCATAAGCGGTTGATACTGATTCGTATAAGTTACTGTTGCAGTCTGCTCCTTTGTTACATTAATTCGTGCTGTCATCCCCTCTGCCTGACTTTCCTGTCCCACGAGATAAAAGGTATGCTCCAGCCTATAGTTATTCTGTTCCTGAGCAATCTCCGTCACTGTATATTCCCCAGGTTCAACCGCCTGGAGCGATGCACTCCACTGACCATTTTGCGGAAGCTTCACTTCTTCGATCACTTCTTCTCCCCGTTTTATCTGAAATGTAAAGGACTCGTCCGGAATCTGACTTGCTGCAATTCCTTCCACCTGCTTTGTGATTATCAGATTACCTGTTTTGGCCGGTGGGTTTGGGAGATCCTTTCCAAAAGAAATGTTATCGAGCAGGTTTCCATTTGACAGATTTCCATTTGCTGCCGCTACTGCCACAAAATAAAATCGAGTAACATATTGCCCTGCCGGAACTGTATAATCTCCATAGTGATAAGTCCATTTCCCAGTTTTATCTGACAATACCGCCTGCACATCAGGATTACTCTGATCAAATCCAGATCCTGCCGGATTCCAATCAGAACTCATTGATTTCGTATCACTGATGATAACCGCCATCGTGTCTGTTCCCCAGCGTCCGGCATGTTCCAATCCCCAGTGAAGAACTGTCCCTGGTTCTGTCAAAACATCCTGATAAAGAGCCCCTGGTTCCTCACAGTTTAATTCTGCGAACTGATTTCCCTGTGCCGCACTGCTGATGTTATAAACCGGTTTTGGATCATTAACCGTATTTCCATAATAACTTCGGCTTCCATCTGCAATCTCGATATAATAATCTCTCTGAGTTCCAGAGCCAAAATATGCACCTTTCGCTGTTGTTTTCCAATATAAATCATTCGTTCCATTTGCTACCTGGATAAAATGTGCATTCTTATAAGTCAGTGTTCCTGCATCAGATACTTTTGGCGTCTCAAAACTTCCATTCTGAAGCTTGTCATAATAATTCACCTTGTATTCGGAAGAATAAACTGTCACCGCCTCATTTACTGTCACTTTCACACGAAATGTCTTCTGTGCACCATCTCTTGCAACTTCATAGGATTGCTTTCTGCTATCCACAGTCGCTGTATCCTCAATGTCTTTCCATTGACCGTTTTCACTTACCTGCCACTGATAAGCAATCTGATCTGATTCTGTTGTTCCACTAACATCTGCTGTCAGAGAACCTTTTGTAAGAATCTCATCTTTAAGAGCAACTGAAATTTTCTCTGAATCGGTACTTTTCCCTTCCTCTGTTACTACTCCAGACTCAGGGGGAGATTCTTTTGCGTCTGGTTTCTGCATTTCTGATCGGGAAGTCTCTTCCGCATCTGTTTCTTCCGGGAGCACGGTACAATCTGTTCCCTCTGTGGTTTGTACAGCCTCAACTTGTACACCTTCTGCCAGTACCTGAACACCCATCAACGACAGCATCATCAGTACCGCCATCAGAAATGCAAGATGTCTTCTTAACTTTCTTCGCATCTTACCCTCTCCTGTCTTAAATTGAATTGTTACCTTTCAGAAAGTGCTGTTGATATATTTTATATCAGCCCTCCTGTCTAATATATGTATGTCTCTGGATTTCTGATTATGACTTGAAAGAGATAAAATTAGATTTCTTTAAGATTTTTTACATTTTTTAAAATTTTCTCTTGCAAAGACCATTTAAATATGATAATATATTTTTCGTCGATAAGACAAGGAAATATTCCTCCTTAGCTCAGTCGGTAGAGCATTCGGCTGTTAACCGAAGTGTCGTTGGTTCAAGTCCAACAGGGGGAGTTATGAAGAACATCTCACAGATTTCGCGCTGTGGGATGTTTTTTTGTTGCGTAAATCTGACACAGCTTGTCAGATTTTTCCAGGCAGCTCTAAAATGCTACGCATTTCATCGCTATGGCGTATCCGCCACATAATTAAAGACAGACTGTAGTACTTTCGTGCAAGCACGAGGTAGCACAGTCTGTCTTTAATTGCCTGGCTCTGTACGTGTAATAACAAAGAATGTGCCTTGGCACATTCTGGCGCCTGCGGCGGTCGCTTGCGACACCTACCTTGTACACCGCAGTGCGTATCCCTAGCGGAGCGTTTTTTGTATATTAGGAAAGAACTTTCCTAATATACAAAAAAACGGACTGTGCAACGCACAATCCGTAATCCTAGTGGAGAATACGAGAGTCGAACTCGTGACCTCCTGCTTGCAAGGCAGGCGCTCTCCCAACTGAGCTAATCCCCCATATGTATGTCCTCAACAGAACTTCTATATGGTATCATAGCTTATCGAGAGTGTCAACCCTATTTTTAATATTTTTCTTTTATTTTTCCTACCGGAATCCAAGTAACCAGATCAACAGCGGATTATGGTTGTACAAAAACGTCAAGATCGCGCTCTGCTCAACCATCGCATAACACGTTGTTCCAATCTCTGTCGTATAAATCAGAGTCAGCACAAGGAATGCGATCCATACGATAATAAATCCCAGACCAATTCCAAGCACTCCTCCCGCCAGATGATTGATCGCACCAAGTAACGGAAGTTCACCAATAATATTCACCGCATACATCAATGCGCTTACAAGAATGATCGCAATCAAAAATGTCACAAGAAATGACACAACATTGAGGAGCATTCGTGAAATATAGGCCGCAACATATTCTGGGAAAGTTGTAACATCCAGTTCTTCATAAATCGCAGTATTATTATTTTCCAGCAATGCATCTTTCAAAAACTGTGGCAGCATTGAATTCTCAATCTCACGGATCTGTGTATCCTTTGGAAGATCTCCGACCACTTTCAGGATATCCTGTGCAGTTATCCCCAGTTTGTCCCATCCAGATTCGCTTAATGATTTAATCTGGTCTACCGTTAAATTCTCCAGAGGTGTTCCACTGAGATTCGCTTTCAACAGATCATCTGCTGAAAGCTCTGGCATAAATGCTTCCACTATCTTCTTCTCCAGTACGTCCTGCGCCGGTGTATGCTTCATCAGCGCATCCGACACGTATGGGGAAAGGAATGACACCAGTACCAGTGTCAATATTGTTGACAGAAGGGATAAACCAATTCTGAGAAATCCCTTCACAAAGCCGGCAATCATGCAGACTAAAAACACAATCCCGACTGCAAGTAACAACCAATTCTCCATATATCTCTCCTATCTTGTCAAATAAACAATTCGCAGTTCATTATCACTCATCACATAGTATCTGTTCAGGCCAAATGCGTCAAAGATTTCCTGCGCATCTGCTCCCAGGTCTCCCTTAAACTTCAGGATTCCTGTCGTTGTATAAATACAGCACTTACTTCCATCATACAGAATGATATTGTCTCCATCCATCTTTACATGACTATAATCTCCCTGTATTTCTCTACTGAACACAGTATCTCCTGATTGATTATACATTCTCAACTCATACCCTGACTTTTCCTGATTAAGCAGGACAAATCCAAAATAAGAATCCGAATGGAAAACACTTTTTATCTCTTGATTCACTTTCACTTCTTTTGTCTGCTTTGGAGTATCTTTTCCTGTATAAATCTCAAATCCATTATCTCCAACTGCAACAGATCTGTCATTTCCCATAAAGAAAATCTCGCCGATCAGCATATCTTCATAAGTATCTGCTGTCACTTTGTTATCTGCCTTCTCTTTGCCGGCAGTATCAAAATTATAATATCCGATCCTGCTCTGCACCTGTGTTCCTTTGGTATAAAGATAAGAAACTGCCAGAACCTTTCCATCATCAGACAAATCCAATGCGATCGGATATCCTGTATTTCCAATCGTAATCTGCTGCTCTACCAGAATATTTCCTGCCGCATCATAGGATATGATCTTCGGTGAAGTCTCATCTTTTAAAATTGCACTGACAATTCCCTGATTCGATACTGCGATTCTCTCAATCGGTAATGTCGTCTGAATCTCACCTTTCAACCCATTTTTTGTAAATACGAGAATACTGTTGCCTCCGCTGTCAGCAACCGCAAACACATCGTCTTTCACAACTATCACCGGTGTCTGAAGCTGTGTTGGCTGAATCCACTTTTCCTCATTCTTCTTATTTAGAAATACCACACCGTCATGGTTATAACGCACAATTCCATCTGCAAACTGAACGTAATTATTCCTGTCCGAAAGGTCTTTCGCGTAACTGTCTGCCTTGCGGACTGTGCCATAAGTCTTACTATCTAAAAGGAGGTATGTTCCGCAGATTGCCATCGCAATCAGGATGATATAGGTAAGAAGTTCTTTTCTTCTCCGGCGTTTGATCCTTCTTTCCCTTTGTCTCAGCGCTTTTCTATCATCCTGCGTTTTTACCACCTGTAAATTCGACATTTTCTTTCGCGCCATATTGCTCCCCTTATCGTTTGTCCAGTGCACCTTTTTCTGTTGATACACTTTTAGCTTTCACTTGTCTTTCACAGTATAACACGGATTTATGGCAATATCAATTTTTGTCCAATATAGATCAGGTTCCCATTCTGCAATCCATTCATCCGGCTGATCGCATCTACATGATTAACATCTCCATACATTTTTTTACTGATAATTGCAAGGGTATCTCCTTTTTCCACCACATAAATACCATCATTTTCATCTGCTGCAACGGCAGTCCCGGAAACCGGAACACTTTCTGTATTCTTATCTTCCGTCTGTTCTTCCCCTTCATTTTCTTCCGTTATCTCTGTAGATTCCTTTTCTGTATCTGCTGCTTCCTGATTTTTCTCCACAGTAGCTGCTGCTCCACTCGTCTCTTTCACATCAGGTGAGGATGTTTGCTTTTCCCCCTCGGCAACCACATTTATCTTATTCTGGAGGGATTTCATTTTGCTGAAATTATTCATCATAGAAACACCCATCACGATCAGGACCAGTACAAGGCATGTACTGATTCCATACATCAGACTGCCTGTCCTTCTTTCTCTTTTCTGACCGCCCCGTTCACGTACCAGAGAACGAAAGCTTTGTGCAGCCGTATCTTCCACATTTTCTGTCTGAACTGCCCCATTTTTTTTTCGACTTGCAATCATATAATTCTGCATGCACGGATTCTTCTCGTAATAAGTATAATGTCCTCCAATTTCCATCAGATCTCCCAGCTTATGTACAAAAAATACATCTTCCTGGTTTGTCGAATCTTTCATAACAAGAACGGTATTTTTCTTTGGAAATAATTTTTTATGCAGCTTTACGTTGATAGAACCCGGAGCCAGCTGTAAATCATGCTCTGTCACAAACCAGCCTATGATTTCTCCTTCTTCAAAATACTGGCTGCATTCTTCACAACCACATTTCCATATCTTGTCATTGATCAGGTATTCACCGCCCTCCTTTTTTAACTCTTTTATTTTTATCGCACCATAAATATAAATATATTCTTCATTGTCCTGCTTCTGCATTTCACCAATCAGAAAGGCTCCTTCTGGTTGTTTTTCTTTCTCGCTTTTTTCACTTAACTGAAGAAAAAAAGTATCTACATAATCTTCCACATAGATTTTTGGACTATCACTCACATTTCCTATCTGACGCACATTTTTTGGAATCTGTCTCTCCATTTTATACTCACCTTTCTATCACTTTTATTTAATTTCCCGGGGATTGCCCTTAACATAGCACAAGGAAATCGGGAGATTTTATCAATTAGTGTCAGGTAAGTTCGACAAATATTACTTTTCGTGCACGGCATTTTCTTAATATCTCCTGTCTCTTATACACATCTCCGAGCCCACGAGACGGAGCTA
>ENA-OZDY01000581-OZDY01000581.1-human-gut-metagenome-genome-assembly--contig:-NODE-581-length-12756-cov-4.303047_pt1 | contig 12756 bp, 10 predicted proteins | sample MGYA00245063_ERZ653599 | MGnify/ENA primary metagenome ERZ653599 (study PRJEB26926, sample SAMN06165004) | human gut metagenome | biome: ENVO:00009003; feature: ENVO:2100002; material: ENVO:00002003... | reverse complement strand
ATTTCCTATGACTACGACCTCGGCATGAGCATCTATGCCAAAGACACCGACGGCAAGGTCTTCAAGTCCGACGTGACGGAGCTTTTGCAGACCTGCATGAGCGAGCTCTACGGCGGCGATTACAGCAGCTATTTCGAGCGCTTCGGCTCGGCCTACTCCGCGATGGAGACCTGGGAGCAGATGCTCCCGCCGCAGGATAGTGAGAGCGGCGAGCTCGTGGGCGGCCTCCTGCACGAGCAGTATGACCTCATCTACGGCTCCTGGCCGCAGAATTACGACGAGGTCATGCTCATCGTCAACAAGGACAATGAAATTTCCGACCTTGTCATCTATTCGCTGGGCCTGAGCGCACAGGACGAGGTCGTGGAGTCGATGCAGCACATGCTCGACGGCTCGGAATTCGACAGCAAGGACATCCAGAGCTGGAGCTATGAAGACCTGTGCAATATGAGCTTCAAGATCGTCCTGCCCGCTGAGCGCTACCAGTACGATTCCGCAAGCGGCACATATACCGACGTCAGCACGACGGACACGGGGCTCGACTTCCTCTATAACTCCGACGATGTCGGCACGCGCGTGAAGATCGTCGGCATCCTGCGCCCGAACGAGAACGCGGTATCCTCGATGCTCTCCGGCGCGATCGGCTACACGTCCGCGCTGACGGACTATCTTGTCGAAAAGGCGGGACAGACCGAGATTTTGCAGAAGCAGAAAGAAGACCCTGCGACCGACGTTATCCTCGGCCTGCCGTTCCTGACCGATGACTACTCCGTGAGCGACGAGCAGAAGGAAGCGGACGTGACCGACTATCTCGAAACGCTTTCCGTCACCGAGCGCGCCGCAGCCTACACCGCGATGATGAGCGTGCCGAGCGAAGAGTATCTCTCCGCCATCGTGGACCAGCAGATGGGCTCGCTCGACCGCGCGAGCATCGAGCAGATGGTCATTTCGACCTACGCCCAGCAGATGAGCGTGGATGAGGCGACCGTCAAGTCCTATATTGCGCAGATGGACGACGAGACGCTCTTCGGCTACGTGGAGCAGTCTATCCGCGAGCAGGTGACAGAGCAGTACGCCGCGGGCGTGCAGGCGCGGCTATCTAACATGACAAGCGATCAGCTCGCCATGGCGCTCGACCTGGCGCTCGAAAAATCGCCCGCTGTCACGCCGCTGACGAGCGAGCAGTACAACTGGCTCTACGACAACTACATGCCTGCGACGGTCTCGAACGGCACGTATGAGGACAATTTGAAGCTGCTTGGTGACGTTGACCTCGCGAGCCCCAAGACCATCAACATCTACGCCTCGACCTTTGCCGACAAGGACGCCATCGCCGATGCGATCGAGCAGTATAACAACAGCGTTTCCGAGGACGACCAGATCGACTACACCGACTATGTGGCGCTTCTGATGAGCTCGGTCACGACGATCATCAACGCCATCAGCTATGTGCTTATCGCATTCGTCGCGATCTCGCTCGTCGTGTCGAGCATTATGATCGGCATCATCACGTATATCTCGGTCCTCGAGCGCACGAAGGAGATCGGCATTCTGCGCGCCATCGGCGCGAGCAAGCGCGATATCTCGCGCGTGTTCAACGCGGAGACGCTCATCGAGGGCTTCTGCTCGGGTGCCATCGGCATCGGCATCACGCTATTGCTGATCATCCCCATCAACCTCGTCGTGCACCACTTGACGGGTATCGAGAGCCTGAACGCCATCTTGCCGGTGGCGGGCGGCGCGGCGCTCGTGGTCATCAGCATGGCGCTCACGTTTATCGCGGGCCTCATCCCCTCCGGCATCGCCGCGCGCAAGGACCCTGTCGAAGCGCTGCGCACCGAATAACACGATATTTGACCTTCAAAAAGGACGTTTTCCGTCGGAAAACGTCCTTTTTCTCTTTTACCGCGATTTTACAAAAGGCGACTTTCTGATTTTACAACCTGCCTTTATGATGGCAAATGTAGCAAGGAACAACATCTTGGAAAAATGGAAAGGAAGTATTTCAAATGAAAAAGTTTCTCACTCTTGCGCTGACCGCTGTCATGGCGCTGAGCCTGCTGACCGCCTGCGGCAGCAAGAACGACAACAGCGCCGACACCAACACTGACGGCAGCAACACCGAAACGACCCTCTCTGGCACCGTCTCGACCGACGGCTCCACCTCGATGGAAAAGGTCATCAACTCTCTTGGCGAATCCTTCATGGCCATGAACAAGGACGTGAAGTTCACCTATAACCCCACCGGCTCGGGCTCCGGCATTCAGGCCGTTAGCGAAGGCCGCTGCGACATCGGCCTTTCGAGCCGTGCGCTCAAGGATGACGAAAAGGCCTCCGGCCTTGTTGAGACCGTCGTCGCGCTCGACGGCATCGCCATTGTCGTGAACCCCGAGAACCCTGTCTCCGATCTCGACATTGACACCATCGCCAAGATCTACACCGGCGAGATCACCAACTGGAAGGACGTCGGCGGCAACGACGCCGAGATCGTGCTCATCGGCCGTGAGGCCGGCTCCGGCACGCGTGACGGCTTCGAGTCCATCACCGACACCAAGGACGCCTGCCAGTACCGTCAGGAGCTCACCTCCACGGGCGACGTCATCAACACCGTGTCCCAGAACCCCGACGCCATCGGCTATGCCTCCCTCTCCGCGGTCGGCGACAGCGTCAAGGCGCTGACAGTCGGCGGTGTGGAAGCCACGGAGGCGACCGTCAAGGACGGCAGCTATGTGGTCCAGCGTCCGTTCGTGCTCGTCACGAAGGAGGGCACCAAGCTTTCCCCCGCGGCACAGGCCTTCTTCGACTACGCGCTGTCCGCTGACGCGGCAAGCATCATCGCCGCTGCCGGTGCGGTCGCAGCCAACTAACAGAACACAGGAACCATCACGGGAGGCGGCGTGAGCCGTCTCCCGCTGACAGCAAAAAGAGGAAACAATTATGGCGCAGAGGAAAAAAATGTTTGAAGCCGTCGTCCACGGTATTTTTCTGCTTCTCGGCCTCATTACGGTCGGATGCGTGCTGCTGATCACGGTGTATCTCGTCATCTCCGGCATCCCGGCCATTCAGAAGATCGGGCTTGTGCCGTTTCTCACGGGCAAGGTGTGGTCGTCGACGTCGGCGAAGCCGAAGTACGGCATCCTGCCCTTTATTTTAACGAGTGTTTACGGCACGGCAGGCGCGATCGTCCTCGGCGTGCCCATCGGTTTTTTGACGGCGGTGTACCTCTCCAAGGTCGCGCCCAAGAAGGTCCGCACCGTGCTGGAGGCCGCCGTCAGCCTGCTCGCGGGGATCCCGTCGGTCGTGTACGGCCTTGTCGGTATGCTGGTGCTCGTGCCTGCCATCCGCAAGACGTTCCACCTGCCGGACGGCGCAAGCCTGTTTGCGGCCATCATCGTGCTGGCCGTCATGATCCTGCCGTCGATCATCAAGGTGAGCGTCACAGCGCTCGAGGCCGTTCCGCATGAATATGAGGACGCCTCGCTTGCCCTCGGTGCGACTGAGGTCGAGACCTATTTCCGCGTCTCCGTTCCGGCGGCAAAGAGCGGCATCGCCGCAGCGGTCGTGCTCGGCGTGGGCCGCGCCATCGGCGAAGCGATGGCCGTGATGATGGTCTCGGGCAACGCGCCGAACATGCCCGGCTCGATCTTTGAGAGCGTCCGCTTTCTCACCACGGCGGTCGCAAGCGAGATGTCGTATTCGAGCGGCTTGCAGCATCAGGCGCTGTTTTCCATTGCGCTCGTGCTGTATCTTTTCATCCTGCTCATCAATGCGGCGCTCAACTTCTTCTTAAAGCGCGACAAGGAGGGTAACTGATGCTGAAAATGCAGTCTTCGGCCCGCCGCAAGGCCTATATCACGGCGATGAAGCTCCTGATGGGCGTCGCCGCAGTATTGACTTGTGCGCTCGTAGTCGGTATGATTGGTTATATATTGGGCAACGGCATTCCGAACGTCACCTGGGAGATGCTCTCCACCGCGCCGAGCTATCTTGCCAACCGCGTCGGCATCCTGCCGGACATCCTGAGCACGCTCTACATCGTCATCGCGACGCTTTTAATCGTGCTGCCGCTCGGCGTGGGCGCGGCCATCTACTTAAATGAATACGCCGCGAACAAAAAGCTCGTCTCCATCATCGAATACGCGTCCGAAACGCTCTCCGGTATCCCGTCGATCATCTACGGCCTTGTCGGCATGCTGATCTTCTGCAAAAACGGCACGTCGCTTCTTGCGGGTGCGCTGACGCTGACGATCATGAACCTGCCGACCATCATGCGCACGACACAGGAGAGCCTCAAGACCGTACCGCAGAGCTACCGCGAGGGCGCGTTCGGCCTGGGCGCGGGCAAATGGCGCACCATCCGCACGGTGGTGCTGCCAAGCTGCGTGGACGGTATCGTGACGGGCTGTATCCTGTCGATCGGACGCATCCTCGGCGAGTCGGCGGCGCTCTTATTCACGGCGGGCTCGGCGCACATGCTCTACAACTTCTTTGAGGGCATGCACAACGCGGGCGCGACGCTGACGGTGGCGCTGTACTTCTACGCCAAGGAGTCGAGCGATACGGGGGTGGTGTTCGCCATCGCGGCCATTTTGCTGCTGCTGACGATGCTCATTAACCTCATCGCCGATCTGGTCGGCCGATACTTCAGGAGGAAACAGCAATGATACGACCTGTCAACGGAAGCGGCATGAAGCGCATGGCGCTCTTAAATGACCTTTCCTGCTTCGGCAAGTGTTCGCTGAGCGTGGCCATGCCCATCCTCTCTTCCTACGGGGTGGAGACGGTACCGCTGCCGACGGCCATTTTATCGACGCACACGGCGGACGGCTTCGGCAGCTACGTCATGCGCGATATGACGGACGAGATGAAGGCCTTTGCCGCGCACTGGAGACAGCTTCAAATCAAATTCGACGGCATCTGCATGGGCTTTTTCGGCTCGGTGGAGCAGATGCATTTTGCAAAAGATTTCCTCCGCGACTTTGCGGGGGAGGATACCATCGTTGTGATTGACCCCGTGCTCGGCGACAACGGCGCGCTGTACGGCTGCTTTACCGAAGAGTACGTGCAGGCGATGCGCGCGCTGTGCGAGAGCGCACAGCTTATCACGCCCAACCGCACGGAGGCGGCGCTTCTCGCGGGCTGCGGGATGGACGCACCGATAGAAACGCTTCTTAAAGCGCTCACGGTGGAAAATATTATCATCACCGGCGTCCACCGCGGGGAGGAGATCGGCTACTGCGCGCGGCTGAACGGGCAGTATATGGAAATTTTCAAGCCCTGCCTTCCGCAGACGCTGCATGGCACGGGTGATGTGTTCGTCTCCGCCCTGTGCGGCGAGCTGATGAACGGTAAAGGCATGCCGCAAGCCCTGAAAGACGCGGCGGAATTCTGCGACGACTGCGTGCAGAAAACGGCAAAACGCGGCGAGAGCCACTGGTACGGCCTCGCCTTTGAAGACAAATTGAAAGAGGGGAGAGGGCTATGAACAACATCCTTTCCGTTGAGAACCTGTGTCTGTGGTACGGGAGCCATCAGGCGCTCAAGGACATCAACATTGAAATTCCCGAAAAAAGCATTACGGCGCTCATCGGCCCGAGCGGCTGCGGCAAGTCGACGTTTTTAAAGACGCTCGACCGCATGAACGATTTGCTCCCCGATGTGAAGATCACGGGCAGCGTCCTCTATAAGGGCGAGGACATTTTTGACGCGTCCGTCGATGTGAGTGAGCTTAGGCGTCAGGTGGGTATGGTGTTCCAGAAGCCGAACCCCTTCCCAATGAGCATTTACGACAACATTGCCTACGGTCCGCGCACGCACGGCGTGAAGAACAAGGCAAAGCTCGATGAGATCGTTGAAAAATCCCTGCGCGGCGCGGCGATTTGGGACGAGGTCAAGGACCGCCTGAAGAAAAACGCGCTCGGCCTCTCCGGCGGCCAGCAGCAGCGCCTTTGCATCGCCCGCGCGCTCGCGGTCGAGCCCGAGGTGTTGCTGATGGACGAGCCGACAAGTGCGCTCGACCCCATTTCGACGTCGAAGATCGAAGAGCTCGCGATGGAGCTCAAGGAGAAGTACACCATCGTCATCGTCACGCACAACATGCAGCAGGCGGTGCGTATTTCCGACCACACGGCGTTCTTCCTGCTCGGCGAGCTCGTAGAGTACGGCGAGACGGAGAAGCTCTTCTCCCAGCCGCAGGACAAGCGGACAGAAGATTACATCACGGGGAGGTTCGGTTAAATGAGAAGCCGGTTTGATGAACAGCTTGCGCTTTTGAACCGCGAGCTCATTGAGATGGGCGCGCTGTGCGAGGAGGTCATCGCCCTTTCGGCACAGGCGTTGACGGAGGGCAACGCGGAGCTGGCCGCGCGCGTCGCACCGCTCGATCAGGAGATCGACCGCAAGGAGCGCGAGATCGAGTCGCTGTGCCTAAAGCTTCTTTTGCAGCAGCAGCCCGTGGCAAAGGACCTGCGCCAGATCTCGGCGGCGCTCAAGATGATCACGGACATGGAGCGCATCGGCGACCAGGCCGAGGATATTGCCGAGATCATCACGTTCCTCGGCGGGCGCGGTGCGGAAAACAGTAATCTCCTGCGCGAGATGGCGCGCTCGACCATCAAGATGGTGACCGAGAGCGTGGACGCCTATGTCAAGCACGACACGGCGCTTGCCGATCAGGTCATCGCTGAGGACGACACCGTGGACGACTATTTCGCGCGCGTGAAGAAGGACCTCATCAAGCGCATCGCGCAGGACCCTGATGATGGTGAATTCGCACTCGACCTGCTGATGATCGCTAAGTATTTTGAGCGCATCGGCGACCATGCGACGAACATCGCCGAATGGGTCATTTTCTCTGTGACAGGAGAGCATAAGGAGGGGTAAAGTATGATCTGGTGCGTGGAAGACGATGCCAGTATCCGCGATATCGAGGTATATGCCCTGCAATCGACCGGCTTTGAGGCCAAGGGCTTTGAAGATGGTACCTCGTTCTGGGAGGCGCTGCGCACGGGAAGACCCGAGCTTGTCGTGCTCGATGTGATGCTCCCCGGCATCGACGGGATGGAGCTGCTGCGCCGCATGCGTGCGGACGCGGCGCTTTCCGATATCCCTGTCGTCATGGCGACGGCCAAGGGCGCGGAATACGACAAGATCCGCGGTCTCGACCTCGGTGCAGACTACTATCTGACAAAGCCGTTCGGCGTGATGGAGCTCGTCTCCTGCGTCAAGGCGGTGCTGCGCCGCTGTGGCACAAAGAGCGCATCCCAGTTCCGCTGCGGCGGTCTGGTGCTCGACGAAGAGAGCCACACCGTCACGGCGGATGGAGAGAGCGTCGCGCTGACATACAAGGAATTCGAACTGCTGCGCCTGTTCCTCTCGCATCCCGGCACGGCGTTTTCGCGCGACCAGCTCATGGCGGACGTGTGGGGCACGGACTACTGCGGCGAGACGCGCACGGTGGACATGCACATCCGCACGCTGCGGCAGAAGCTCGGCGCGTACGGCGAGAAGATCGAGACCGTGCGCGGCGTGGGCTACCGGATGGAGGGCAAGGCATGACAAAAAAGATCTTTCACTCCATCCTGCTTGTGGCGGGCACGGTGCTGCTGGCGAGCCTGCTCGTCATCATGGGCTGCCTGTACGAATACTTCGGGAGCGTCGAAAAAAAGCAGCTGCGCGACGAGCTGGAGCTTGCCGCCGTCGCTGTGAAGGAAAACGGGACGGAGTATCTCTCTCAGCTTTCCTCCGAGCGCTACCGCCTGACGTGGATCGAAAACGACGGTACGGTGCTCTACGACACCGTGACCGACGCCGAAAGCCTTGAAAATCACGCCGACCGCGTGGAGGTCAAGCAAGCGCTGGAATACGGCGAGGGCGAGAGCACGCGCTATTCCTCGACGCTGCTGCAAAAGACGATGTACTGCGCGGAAAGGCTCGCGGACGGGAGCGTGCTGCGCATTTCGATGAGCCGCGCGACGGCGGGTGTGCTGCTCGTCGGCATGGGGCAGCCCATTTTAGCGGTGCTGATCGTGGCGCTGATCCTGTCCTCTGTTTTAGCCAAGAGCCTGTCGCACCGCATCGTCCAGCCGCTCAACAAGCTGGACCTTGAGCATCCGCTTGAAAATGACGCCTATGAAGAGCTCGCCCCGCTGCTCGGGCGCATCAACCGCCAGCACTTGCAGATCGACGAGCAGATGGACGAACTTCAGCGCCAGCAGACGGAATTTTCGCAGATCACAAGCAGCATGCGCGAAGGGCTTGTGCTGCTCGATGAAAAAGAGCATGTGCTGAGTATCAACCCCGCGGCGGAAAAGCTCTTCGGCACGGACGAGAGCTGCGTCGGGCAGGACTTTTTGACCATCGACCGCAGCCACGACATGAGCCTTGCCATCGAGCGCGCCATGGACGAGGGACACAGTGAGGCGCGCGTGGAGCGCGGCGGCCGTATCTGGCAGTTTGACGTCAGCCGCATCGGCGCAAGCGGCGCGGCGGTCGGCGCTGTGTTGCTGGCTTTCGACATCACCGAGCGCGAGACAGCGGAGCAGACGCGCCGTGAATTCACGGCGAACGTGTCGCACGAGCTCAAAACGCCGCTGCAAGGCATCATCGGCAGCGCGGAGCTGCTGGAAAACGGTATGGTGAAGCAGGAGGACGTCCCCCGCTTCGTCGGCCATATCCGGAAAGAAGCGCAGCGCCTTGTCACGCTGATCGGCGACATCATCCGCCTGTCCCAGCTCGACGAGGGCGACGAAATGCCGCGCGAGACGGTCGACCTGCTCACGCTTTCGCAGGAGGCGGCGGACGATCTCAAGACCGCGGCGGCGGAGAAGCACATCGCGATTGCCGTCGAGGGCGGGAGCGAGACCATCGGAGGCGTACGGCGGCTTTTGTACGAGGTCATCTATAACCTCTGCGACAACGCCATCAAGTACAACGTCGAGGGTGGCAGCGTGACCATGAGCGTTGGTGAACGGGACGGCAAGGCGTTCGTCTCCGTGGCCGATACGGGCATCGGCATCGCGCCGGAGCACCAGAGCCGCATCTTCGAGCGCTTCTACCGCGTGGACAAGAGCCACTCGAAGGCAAGCGGCGGCACGGGCCTCGGCCTTTCCATCGTCAAGCACGCCGTGCAGTACCATCACGGTACAGTCAAGCTTCATAGCGAAGAGGGCAAGGGCACGACGATCTGCATCCTGCTGCCGAAGGAGTAAGTGAATAGTAAGAGAGCCGCAGGCACAGCCTGCGGCTCTCTTGTTAGTTTGTCGATTCTCAATAATTCTCCGCGTGGACTTCGAAGTAGCTCTGGGGGTGGTTGCAGGTGGGGCAGACGTCGGGGGCCTTGGTGCCGACGACGATGTGGCCGCAGTTGCGGCACTCCCAGACCTTGACCTCGCTCTTTTCAAAGACCTTGGCGGCCTCGACGTTGCGCAGCAGCGCGCGGTAGCGCTCTTCGTGATGGCGCTCGATCTCGCCGACGAGGCGGAACTTCTGCGCCAGCTCGGGAAAGCCCTCTTCCTCTGCGGTCTTGGCGAAAGAATCGTACATGTCGGTCCACTCGTAGTTTTCGCCCTCAGCGGCGGAGAGCAGATTGCCGGCGGTGGAGCCGATGCCCTGGAGCTCTTTGAACCACATCTTGGCGTGCTCCTTTTCGTTGTCCGCAGTCTTCTGGAAGAGCGCGGCGATCTGTTCATAGCCCTCTTTCTTGGCCGTGGAGGCGAAGAAGGTGTACTTGTTGCGCGCCTCGGATTCGCCCGAGAAGGCGGTGCGCAGGTTCTGCTCGGTTTTGGTGCCGGAATACTTGTTGGTCTTCATGGTGAAATTCTCCTTTTTCTCTCAAAATTTAATGCGCTTCCTGCGCTTTGCGGCAGGCGGGGCAGAGATAGTGAATGCGAAGGTCGTAGGACTGGATGCGCGCGCCGAGCGCGGCTTCGATGTCGTGCGTCAGGTCGGTGAACTTGAAGTCTGCGAGCGCGCCGCAGCGGGTGCAGATCAGGTGATCGTGGCGCGTGGTGTTGTCGTAGCGGTCGGGCGCGCCGGGCTGCGACAGGCGGATGAGTTTGCCGTCCGCTACAAGCGCGTTGAGGTTGTTATACACCGTAGCTTGCGCGATTTTGGAATTTTCCTGCTTCATTTGCAGAAAAATCTGCTCGGCGGTCGGGTGCTCGGTGGAGCACAGGACGAGATCGAGAATCTGCTGGGCGTACTTGGTCATGCGTTTCTCCTGAATAAGAATTAGAATAATTCTTATTATAGCGATAAAAATAGAGTTGTCAAGCAAAAAATCAAAAATAGTTTGCGTCATGCGCGCACGCGCTGCGGCATACCCTTTATGGAAAAGGGGGAATGAGATGGACCAGACGATAGCATTCCTGAGCGGCGACGCACGCATGCGCCTGCTTGCCCAGATGATGGCTGCGGAGGGATACGACGTCTGCTCGTGGGAGCTGACCGGTGCGCCGAATAAACGGGCGCTGTGCGACGCACTGAAAGCAGACATCATCGTCCTGCCGCTGCCGGCGGAGAAAAACGGCTATTTGAGCGGCACAGAGCTCACGATGGAGAGTCTGCTGCGCTCGCTGCGGCGCGAGCACCGCATTTTCGCGGGCAATGTGGGAAACGACGCGTCAACGCTCGCACAGTCGTTGGGGCTTACGATCACGGACTACTTTGCCTCGGAAGAACTGAGCGTGCGCAACGCGATCCCGACGGCGGAGGGGGCCATCGAGGCGGCGATGAAGCACACGAGTGTCACGCTGCACGGCACGCCATGCCTCGTGCTCGGCTTTGGCCGCATCGGAAAGGTGCTCGCGCACGATCTGAGCGCGCTGGGAGCGAAGGTCAGCGTCAGCGCGCGCAAGCGGTCGGACCTTGCGTGGATCGACGCGTTCGGCTACGCGCCGCTGCACACGAACCGCCTCTCCGGCACGCTGGGGGAATTCCGCGTGGTGTTCAACACCGTGCCGCATCAGGTATTGGACGAAGCGCTCCTTGCCGAGCTGCCGCCGGACTGCCTGCTCATCGAGCTTGCGAGCGCGAGCGGCTTTGACATGGACGCGGTCGAAACGCTGCGCCTTTCGTATCTCAAGGCAGGGGGACTGCCCGGGCGCGTCGCGCCGGAGACGGCGGCGCGGGCCATCAAAAAGACGTTATGTCGACTCATCAAGGAGGAAGCATGAAGATCGGATTTGCCTTTTGCGGCTCGTTTTGCAACCATCCCGAGCTGCTGAAACTCTACGAGGACATCGCGCGCGAGCACGAGATTGTGCCAATCTTGTCGGAAAATGCGGCGAAGTATTCCACGCGCTTCGGCACGGCGGAGGACTTCGTCACCCGCGTGGAGGCGCTGGCGGGGCGGAAGGCCGTGCGCAATATCGTCGAAGCCGAGCCCCTCGGCCCGCAGGGGGCGATGGAAGTGCTCGTCATCGCGCCCTGCACGGGAAACACGCTTGCCAAGCTCGCCCACGGCATCACGGACGGCGCGGTGACGATGGCGGCAAAGGGGCACCTGCGCAACGGTAAGCCCGTTGTGCTTGCCATTGCGACGAATGACGGCTTATCCGCGAGCGCGCCGAACATCGCGGTGCTGCTGAACCGCAAGAACTACTATTTTGTCCCCTTCGGGCAGGACAACGCCGAGGCGAAGCCCACGTCGCTGATCGCGGACTTCCGCAAAATTATCCCGACGGCCGAGGCGGCGCTGGAGGGAAGACAAATTCAGCCGATTTTGCTGTGAAACGAAAAAAGGCAGGAATTTCCTTCCTTTTTTGCGATGTAACAATAAACTTGCGCGCGATTTTTGTCAATGCTCGCTGAACTTGCTTGAAAAATCCTCCTCGCTTCTTTATACTTTGCCATAGAGAGAAGAGAGGAGGGAGCGCGAATGGACGAAAACCTGCGCGAGACAACAGAGCTTCCGGAGAGCGGAGGGACTGTGCCGAACGAAGAGAATGAGCCCGAGACGAAGAGCATCCGCTTTGTGCCCAGCGCCTATGACCCGCGCGGCATCGAGCAGTGGCTTTCTGAGCGCGCGGCGGAGGGGAAGCTCCTGCTCCGCTACGACGATTTTGTGATCGGCGAGCCGCGCGACTGCCGCTATCACCTGGAACCCGCCGCGGACGATGACGACCCCGACGAGCTGTTGCGCGAAAAGCGTGCCCGCCTGGGCTGGGAGTACGTCTGCCGGACGAAGGACGGCATCTTCTATATCTGGCGCGGTGAAAAAACCGCGCATGTCCCAACGCCGAAGGACTGTACGGACTCCTATGGCTACCGCAGACTGTGCAAAAAGCTGCGCCGCAGCTATTTCCTGCCGATGATCTTCCTGGTGGTGGACATCTGGCTCGTCTATTTCCTTTTTAGTGCCTTGAGTCTCCCGGTGATGTCGTTCCTCACGATGGAAAAGAGCGAGGTCATTCAGTTTGTGTCCATTATCTTAGGCAGTATCCTCGGTATCCTGAGCGAGGCAAAGGAGAGAAACGAGATGTGGACGCTCAAGCGCGCGATGGAGGCGTGCGAGCGCGTGGAGAAGATGCCGCGCAACCGCTGGGCGAAAGCGAACCGCGCGCTTACGATCATTGCCGGTGTATTGGCGCTCGCGCTGATTTTCTGGCGAGTGGACGATACGGCCTACGGCGACAGCTATGACGAGCCGCCGCTGCCGTATATCGGGACCGAGATGCTCGGCGGCGAAAGGGGATCGGACTGGTATGGCTGTCTCTTATACACATCTCCGAGCCCACGAGACGGAGCTACATCTCG
>ENA-OZDY01000559-OZDY01000559.1-human-gut-metagenome-genome-assembly--contig:-NODE-559-length-13107-cov-18.285627_pt1 | contig 13107 bp, 10 predicted proteins | sample MGYA00245063_ERZ653599 | MGnify/ENA primary metagenome ERZ653599 (study PRJEB26926, sample SAMN06165004) | human gut metagenome | biome: ENVO:00009003; feature: ENVO:2100002; material: ENVO:00002003... | reverse complement strand
GCAAAGGTCTAGCTTTTTTATCGGTTATCCTATACGTCATTTTTGGACGCTAACGCTTGTTGGTCTGATGAAAGATCTCGATGCTTTTCTGAAAGACAGCAAGTATCACCTCCAGCACATTGTTGGATTGCTCGTATATCTCCTGCAAGTATTTGTCTCTTTCAGCTTGCTTTTGCAGAATACACTCTTTCAATAATGATTCCTTATCTGCAAAAACCTCATAGAGCGTACGTTTGGAAATGCCCAATGCTGCCGCAATGTCATCCATCGTAATACACTTGATACCTTTCAAAGTAAAAGCTTCTGTCGCGGTCATTATAATCCGTTCTCTCAGCTCCGCCTTTTGGGACGCGTCTCTTCCATGCTCCATCATCACTCTTTTTAGATTTTGTTAGACTCAGTTTTCTATAAATTCACCATTTAAAGCGAAAAACGGAACAAAGATATATAGAAAACTCAATTAACAAATCAAGTTTCCTTTTATTTATAGCCCATTTGATAAATATTATCATTCATTAGAGGTATATGAAAACAAGTGTTAAGAGGAAATATAGAGCAAAAGTAAGGAATAGAGGTATATGAAGTAAAGTTTTATCGCTGTAAGAGGGAGAATAATCGGCAAATGCCGGATAAATACCGATAAGAATCGATCGTTTATCCGGCAATAACAGTCACCATTATTAACGAAAAGCGAAAAAGGAGGTTTAGTACTCTAACTTAGTCCTTTTTAAAAAAGCGACTGTTTTATGTATTTCTTTATACATCACGATGTCATCTTTCACAAAAGGCACTTCTTTCCGGTAGGCATGCAGGAAACTCTCCAGCAGCGGAGACGTTTTCAGCGGACGGCGGAAATCGATGCCCTGCGCAGCATTCATCAGTTCGATGGCAAGGATATGTTCAAGGTTGTCCATCACTTTATAAAGTTTGGTTGCGGCATTGGCTCCCATACTTACATGATCTTCCTGCCCGTTGGACGAAACGATGGAATCGCTCGATGCGGCATAACAGTACATTTTGTTCTGGCTGACCATAGACGCAGCAGCATATTGGGGAATCATAAAACCGGAATTCAGTCCCGGATTGGCTACCAAAAACTCCGGAAGTTCGCGAAGTCCCATAATCAATTGAGAGACACGGCGTTCGGAAATGTTTCCCAGCTCTGCCAAGGCAATGGCGAGAAAGTCATAGGAGATAGCCAACGGCTGACCGTGGAAATTTCCACCGGAAATGATTCTGTCTTCGTCAGGGAAGATCGTTGGATTGTCCGTGACGGAATTGATTTCGGTCAGCAGTACGGAGGAAACATAGCGGATAGCGTCTTTCGTGGCACCATGCACTTGCGGGATGCAACGGAAAGAGTAAGGATCCTGTACGTGCGCCTTGGGACGTTCGATCAGTTCGCTGCCTGCCAGCAGTTTACGGAAAGCCTCTCCTGTCTCGATCTGTCCGGGATGAGGGCGTATCTGCTGGATGCAATCCATAAACGGGTCGATGCGTCCGTCGAAGGCTTCAAGAGAAAGAGCAGCTATCAGGTCGGCTTTCTTGGAAAGGCGGAAGGCTTTGAGAATGGCAAATACACCGTTGGCACTCATGAACTGGGTACCGTTGAGCAGTGCAAGCCCTTCCTTGCTCATGAGCCGGACGGGTTCCCAGCCAAATTCGTCGAGCACGCTGATTGCTTCGCATTTCTTTCCTTTATAGTTGACGTCGCCCACACCGATCAAAGGAAGGAACAGATTGGCTAATGGGGCGAGATCGCCGGAAGCTCCCAAGGAACCGCGATCATAGACGATGGGCAGTACGTCGTTATTGAAAAAGTCGAGGATACGCTGTACGGTGATTAGTTGCACGCCGCTATGTCCCAACGAGAGAGCGTGGGCTTTGAGTAACATCATCAGTTTGATGATGACAGGACGGATTTCTTCGCCTACACTGCAGGCATGGCTCTTTATCAGGTTTTCCTGCAAGGTTCCCAATTCGCCGGAAGAAATATTTTTAGTGCATAATGAGCCGAAGCCAGTGGTGATGCCATAAAGAGGTTCTTCGGAAGAAGCTATTTTATGGTCTAGATAATCACGGCATTTCTGAATGCGGAGCTTGGCTTCGGGAGCCAGTTCCAGCTTCAGATTCTCGTTGATGATCCGTTCGATGATTTCGAAGGTCAGTTCTCCGGAACCTATTTGATACACATTCTTGCTCATACGCGTAAATCTTGGTTGACGGCATCCAGTAATTCTTTCTCTTTCCGGCAAGCGGTTTGCTCCATCCGGTCCGCTTCGGCTTGCAATCCCAAGACAAATTCTTTGTCTTTGAGTACCCCCAGATTAATGCGGACATTCAGCAATGCCCCCAATACAGCGGATCGTGCCGCCATCATGGCTACACAAGCGTCTGTAATAGCGTTCCGATTCCCCAGACGGGCGATGTCTGCTATGACGGGCATCACTTCAAGTGCTTTTCGGGCAACTTCCATCGGAATGAGGGCGGCATGCCTGGTGGCTTCCTGAATGGCAGCGCTACGGACAGCTTTTTCTTCATCGGTAGCTTTGGGAAGTTTAAAACAGACAAAAACTTCATCATAGGCTTCGGAGTCTTTATCAATCAAGGCGATGAATTCTTTTTGGAATCGGGTGGTAAGCGTCTGTGCGTGCTGCATTACTTCTTCGCTGGCTTCATATCCTTTCTTGCCGATGGTGAGTCTCGTCACCATCGTGGCCAAAGCGGAAGCCAGCGCTCCACCTAAAGCGGCAATACTGCCACCGCCGGGTACCGGATCATTGCCGGCTACCTTATCTAAGAAATCTTTTACGGTTAAATCTGCTAACATGGTATTTTATGCTTTTAGTTATCAATTGACGGGGTATAACATACCGCCTTTAATAGTCATGATGACACAGTTCATGCCTACGTAGTATGGCAGAATGTGATAATTGTCCGAATTCAGTATGACAAAGTCACCTTGCTTGCCTACTTCGATACTTCCGATCCGGTCTGCCCGATGAAGGGCAGCAGCTCCGTTCAGTGTCAGGGCAGTGATGGTTTCTTCGATGCTAAGTTTCATGTAAATACACGCCAAAGCAATGGTCAACGGGATGGAACCGGAGAAACAGCTTCCCGGATTCAAGTCTGTGGCAAGTGCCACGGCACAGCCGGCATCAATCATTTCACGACCGCGTGCATAAGGTTCTTTCAGTGCGAAAGCCGTCAGAGGCAACAGGGTAGCTACTACTCCTGCGTCGGCCATTGCACGGATTCCGGCATCGGAAGCCTGAAGCAGATGATCGGCAGACAAAGCGCCCAGTTCGGCAGCCAGCTCAGCGCCACCAAAGGAAACGATTTCATCGGCATGGAGCTTTAACAGGAAGCCTTGTTCTTTAGCTGCCTGAAGGAGGCGGCGGGACTGTTCGACAGAGAAAACTCCTTGTTCGCAAAAGACATCACAACATTCGGCAAGTTCGTTCTCGCGGATAACGGGGAGCATTTCACGAATCAGAAAGTCGATGTATTCGTCTCCTCTTCCTTTATACTCTTCGGGAAGGGCGTGGGCTCCTAAGAAAGTGGATACAATGTCGATACGTTTGTGCTCATCATTGTTCAGGCTGCGCATTATTTTCAGTTGCAGCAGCTCTGTTTCCCGATCGAGTCCATAACCGCTTTTACCTTCTACCGTGGTGACTCCCATAGCACTCATCTTCTTCAGAAAGCCTTCGGCTGCCGAGCGAAGTTTCAGGAAATTCATTTGCCGGGTAGCTTTTACGGTACTGGCTATCCCTCCGCCACGTTCCATGATGGACATATAGCTTTCGCCTTTCAGCCGCCATGAAAATTCTTCGGAACGTTCTCCGCCAAAAACAAAATGGGTATGCGAATCGACAAAGCCCGGAAGCAGGCAATGTCCCCGGGCGTTGTAATGCCAGTAATGCTGGTAGTAGCCGTCACGATCTTCGCCACGACTCTCGCCGACGTAAGTGATGATGCCTTTGGTCACTTCTACCGTTCCGTTTTCTATGATACGGAGTTGTCCCATTTCCGCACCTTTACGGGCGGAGATTCCTGTCGGGGTGACAATACGGGCATTGAATATAATCAGGTTTTCACTCATTGATCTTTTATTATTCGGTTCTTACTATTTCAATCATAATTCGATATAAGTTTCAGCAGCTTTATATCGGACGCACATTATTTTAATACTCCGGGCGCTATTCCATGATACGCGCTTCCAGCACCTGCTGCATGGAGAAATTCTCCAGTCCTAAATAATAGGAGGCCGTATCTATCAGCGCTTCCATCGGCACCAGACCAATGATCTCACTTCCAACAATCGTCACTCCATAGCGGCGGGCCTCAATACGCACCAATTCGAAAGCACGGTAAAGGGCGGTGCGGGTGTAATCGGTCATATTAATGGATACTTGGGTGATATTCCGCTCTTTCAGTTCCACCCCCATTGCTTTGACGTAGCGGAGACCGCCGTTGATATGCCGGATATTTTTTGCTATCTTCGTGGCTATTTCAAGATTATTGGTACTCAGATTGATGTTATAAGCGACTAGCGGCATTCGGGCACCGATAGCTACCGTTCCGGCAGTGGGATGACGCTCGGCAGGGCCGAAGTCGGGCTGCCATTCGGGAAGTCTGATTTTCTCCGCCATTCCTTCAAATTCTCCCTTACGGACGGAGGCCAGATTTTCCCGATGCGGGGCTGTGGCGGACTTTTCATACAGAAAGACAGGGAGATTATATAGTTCCGCCACCCGGGAAGCCACTTCTTTCGACAGGGCGACGGCTTCTTCCATCGTCGTATTCTTGATCGGAATGAAAGGAACCACGTCCACCGCTCCCATGCGGGGATGCTGTCCGCTATGATGATTAAGGTCTATCAGACGGACAGCAATGCCGATAGCTTCAATGACTGCATCGCGCAAGGCTTCCGGTTCGCCAACCAAAGTGACTACCAGACGGTTATGATCTTCATCATTGCTATAATCGAGCAGCTTCACGCCGGATTTGCCACGAAAAGAGGCTACTATCTTGTCTATTTTCTCCAAATCACGTCCCTCGCTAAAGTTGGGGACACATTCGATGATCTTACTCCAATTCATATTTATTTCTCTATTTCGTTACTTTCTATTACAATGCTTCTTTTATTGTCTTTTTAATCAGCTCGTCATCAGCCAGATAAGGCATCGTTATATGATACCCTTCCGAATGTGATTCATTGAAAGCGTCACTAGTTTCCATTGCATGCGGATTGCGGGCCCACGAACGGCGGGCCACTCCGCCCATCACATCCCAAAGCATAGCCGAGCGAAGTATCTCGTCTACCCGTTCGCTGCCGTCACATACCATGCCGAAGCCGCCATTAATCGCTTTTCCGATACCGACTCCGCCGCCATTATGCAGGGCTACCAAGCTCATGCCACGCGCGCAGTTTCCGGCGAAACACTGCACGGCCATATCAGCCATAACATTACTTCCGTCTTTGATATTCGATGTCTCACGGAAAGGCGAATCGGTTCCACTCACATCATGATGATCACGGCCCAACATGATTGGTCCTACTTCTCCCCGCCGTACCATTTCATTGAAACGGAGGGCGATATTCATTCTTCCTACGGCATCCTGATAGAGAATACGTGCCTGAGTACCTACTACCAGCCTGTTCTTTTCGGCGTCGCGTATCCAGTTATAATTATCCAGATCCTGTCCCCGTCGATTGACATCAATGCACTCCATTGCGGCACGGTCCGTTTTTATCAGATCTTCGTGCCTACCGCTCAGACATACCCATCGGAAGGGGCCATAGCCATAATCAAAGAGTTGGGGTCCCATGATATCTTCTACATAACTCGGCCATATAAATCCATCTTTCTCATCAACGCCATTGCGGGAAATCTCTTTCACTCCGGCATCATAAACCGCTTTCATAAAGGAGTTGCCATAATCGAAGAAGTAAGTGCCGCGTGCCACCAGTTTCCGGATTACCTCAAAATGGCGGCACAAAGAAGCGTCTGCCAGACGACGGAACTGATCAGGAGATTCATGAAGAAGGCGGGTCCGCTCTTCAAAAGTCAAGCCTGCGGGACAGTAGCCTCCTTCGTAAACGGCATGGCAAGAGGTCTGATCGGACAAAAGTTCAATATGAATCTGCTCACGTTCCGCATATTCCAGCAAATCGACGACGTTGCCATGATAGGCTACCGAGCAAGGTTCCCGACGTTCCATCGCTTCTTTTGCCAGACGGAAAGCCTCCGACAAGTCTTGTGTGACATGGCCTACCCATCCCTGCCGATAACGTGTTTCGATACGGGAGCTATCGACTTCGGCTATAATAGAGGCTGCTCCGGCTATTTCGGCTGCCTTTGGCTGTGCCCCGCTCATTCCTCCCAAACCGGAAGATACGAAGAGGTGACCACGCAAATCTTTGTCCTGCGGAATGCCGAGTTTCAATCGTCCGGCATTGAGTAATGTATTGAAAGTGCCATGAACAATACCCTGCGGACCGATATACATCCAGCCGCCCGCCGTCATCTGCCCATAGTTGGCAACTCCCATTTGTGCGGCAATGTGCCAGTCGTGCTGATTGTCGAACTGGCCTATCATCATAGAGTTGGTAATAATAACGCGGGGAGCATCGGGACGGGAACGAAACAGTCCCAACGGATGTCCGGACTCAATGACCAGTGTTTGCTCAGGAGTAAGTTCTTCGAGATATTGCTTGATCAGGAGGTATTGCATCCAGTTCTGACAAACTTGGCCGGTTTCACCATAAGTAACAAGTTCATAGGGATACAACGCGATATCAAAACAGAGATTGTTGTCAATCATTACTTGAAAGGCTTTGCCTTCCACACATTTGCCACGATATTCATCAATCGGTCTGGCTTTCAGATCGCCTGCGGGACGGAAGCGGTATCCGTAAATTCGCCCACGGGTACGCAATTCTTCCATAAATTCAGGTGACAGTTGCTCATGCAATTCCAAGGGGATATAGCGCAATGCATTCTTCAATGCCGTAGCTGTCTGCGCCGGCGTAAGCGTATAACTACGGTCGGGGGCCCTCCGGATACCTTCTATGAAAGCTGGGTAGGGAGGTAACGTGTTGCCAAGAGTTATCTTCATAATAAGCAGAATTAAGGATTACAAACTGTAAGCAATACAGTTCTATAACACTTCGCAATATAGAAAAAAAGAAGAGAAAAGACAAAGGTTTTGGTAGATTTATTATCAGAAAGGTATTATTTATTCTTTCTGCTGCTCACCACACAGCATTTGCAGATACTTGAAGGTATGCTTCGCTTCCTGACTGTCTTTTGTAAGGTAGGCTTTTTTCCATTCCGGATGTTTTTCCAGCAGTTGCGCCATCTTTTCTTTTCCTACAAAATCAATCTTTCCGGTCTCACCGTTCAGCTCATAGCAGACCCGTTTAGTAACCAGACTTGAAGCAGCAAGAGCATCTCCCACATTTCCGCCCAGTTTCACATCATCTTCTTCTGCAAATGTCCCACCAATTACCGACCCTAATGGCATCGCACAGAAATAGATATTTTTGCCCAACTGAACAGCCGGAGCATACCACGCCCCGAAACGCATCTTTTTATAACGCAACTTACGACAGTTGATAAATAAGTCTCCTTCAGAAGTACGCACCGCAAAACAACGCTTCTTCAACTGGCGGCACATAGATTCATCATTGCCTGCCGTTATCCGGTAGTCAGCCCCGCCTGTCAATAGAATCTGGCTTCTGGAACGCTTCTCTACTCGCAACACTGCAAGAGTATCGCCATCTTGAGCCATCAACTCCTTCAAGTTTGAATAAATGATATTCTGCGCAACTACCGGAAGGCTAATCACGCTTATCAGCAACCACAAAATATATCCTTTCTTCATAAGCCATCCTCCTTTCTTCATTCAACGCCTTTTCGAGTGGAAAGTTATAAATTTTAGCGCATAAATGCAAGAATGGAAAAAGAAATGTTGAAAAAAGAAGCCAAGAAGCCCCTTTCGCCTTCTTGGCACAGCACCTCTTACACGCAATTATCCCGGAAGCAAGTCAATCGCCCCCGAAGTTTGTTTACTCATGAAATACGGTTTATGGTTCTTTTTATAATCTTATCTTGTCTTTTTTCATCTGGAATATCAGGTGTTTTATCTGGTATATCAAGCGTTAATACCTGAGTCGGGGTTGACTAAAAAGTCGGTAGTATCTCCAATTCCCCTCCCTTCGGGAAGGAGAAGATTTAAGATACTACCGACTTTTTAGTCAGCCCCATATCAACTATGAAAGAATAAGCTCCCGGGAACAACAGCAAATGAACGATTCATTATGCTATTATGCAGGCATGATTAATATATTCCGTCAGTAACAATAAATCGTTTCACGTACATGCTCCCATCAGTCCACGTACGTAAACTATTGAGCTCACATACGTGAACCGAACAGATCACGGACGTGAAACGAAAATATGAAACGAACAAAATATATTAGTCAAACCTTGTTTACAGGTTAAGGTTGCCGAGTCTTGTCTTAATATAGGCGGCATACAGGAAGTAATATATGGCATAAACAACGTACATTCATGCCTAAAAGGGAGTTCTTAACATAAATAGGCAAAGGCTTTAAAACAGTGCTTTTACCACTGATAATCAGCAAATTAACCGTATTATCTATTAAAAACAGGTGATAATAGAAAGCAGAAAAACACCTATTATCACCTTATTATCACCGGTTATTATCACCATTACTTGACTAATTATAAGACACTTATCACGCAAAGGTGACAAGTGACAATAACAAAGTGTGTTTATTTCCTATGTAACTTTACTCTAAACCATCACAACTTGCTTCATCACCGATTACTGAATGACCGTTAATAAAGAGTAAATCTGCTCTTTACAAAAACACGCTCCCATTCTGCCTTTTACGAATTATATTACCTTTGTCCGAAAAGCAATATAATCGTATGGAAAAACAAGAAAATATTATAGCAACCTATCAACAAATCATTCAGGAAACAGAACAACAACTACAAAAAGCGCGGAAACGCATTCGCTATATCAGCCTTCTGAGACTGATCTTATTCGTAGAAGCAGTAGCCTCCGCTATTATTTTTTGGTCTGATGGATGGTTAAAGCTCATCGTCTTTACCGTAATTCCCATCATCGCTTTCATTTGGCTGGTGCAAAGCCACAACCGATGGTTTTACTGGAAAGATTATCTCAAAAAGAAAATAGAAATCAATCAGCAGGAACTACGAGCACTGCAATATGACTTTTCCGACTTCGACAACGGAAAGGAATACATCGATCCGTCTCATCTCTATACTTTCGACTTGGACATATTTGGCGAGCACTCACTATTCCAGTATATCAATCGTACTTCGACCCCCATCGGCAAACAGCGTCTTGCCAACTGGTTCAATGCACATCTGGAAGAAAAAGAAGCTATCGAACAACGTCAGGAAGCGATTCGGGAACTATCTTCAGAACTTGAGTTTCGACAACAATTCCGCCTGCTCGGATTACTTTATAAAGGCAAGCCATCCGACACCTCTGAAATTAAAGAATGGGTCAACAGTCCGAGCGACTATCGGAAACACGCTTTCCTCCGTATCCTCCCGACAGCAGTAGGTATTATAAACCTCCTGTGTATCGGCGCAACGATTCTGGGATTTCTCCCTGCAAGCATCAGCGGGATAGTATTTGCATGCTTTGTCGTATTCAGTTTTATCTTCTCAAAAGGAATAACCAAAATACAAGCGACGTATGGCGAAAAACTACAAATTCTGTCTACTTACGCCGACCAGATTCTCATCACCGAGAAAAAAGAGATGCACAGCCCTGCATTGCAACAACTGAAAGCCGAACTTACAAGCAAAAATCAAACAGCTTCCCAGTCCGTACATCGCCTTGCTAAACTCATGAATGCACTCGACCAGCGAGGTAATCTGCTAATTAGCACCATCTTGAACGGCCTCCTATTTTGGGAACTCCGCCAAGTCATGCAAATCGAGAAATGGAAAGAAGCACACTCCGCAGATCTTCCCCGCTGGATCGAAGCTATCGGAGCAATTGATGCTTATTGTTCTCTTGCAACATTCTCATACAACCATCCGGATTACATCTATCCTCAAATAACTTCTCAGTCTTTCCATCTGCAAGCCGAAGCCTTAGGGCATCCGCTCATGGACCGCAATAAATGTGTCCGCAATGGAATCGATATGGAGAAACGCCCGTTCTTTATCATTATTACCGGCGCCAACATGGCAGGCAAAAGTACTTACCTGCGCACCGTAGGTGTCAACTACCTCTTGGCTTGCATTGGTGCTCCTGTATGGGCTGCGAAAATGGAAATATTTCCCGCTCGTCTTGTCACCAGCCTCCGGACAAGTGATTCACTCACCGACAATGAATCTTACTTCTTCGCCGAACTCAAACGACTGAAACTAATCATTGATAAACTCAAAGCCGGAGAAGAATTATTTATCATCCTTGATGAAATTCTGAAAGGAACTAACTCTATGGATAAACAGAAAGGTTCTTTTGCCTTAATCAAACAGTTCATGAGCATGGATGCCAATGGTATTATCGCTACTCATGACCTACTGCTAGGCACACTAATAGATGCTTTTCCACAAAATATCCGGAATTATTGTTTCGAAGCGGACATTACCAACAACGAACTGACATTTTCATACCAGATGAGAAGCGGAGTCGCACAGAACATGAATGCGTGCTTCTTAATGAAAAAAATGGGGATTGCCGTCATCGACGGTTAATCCCCACATGTCAAATTATTCCTTAAAGCCTGCTTGTATCTAAGCTATTAAGACATAGAAGTGCGATATTCAGTAATTATCAATCCATTATCCATTTATCCCTGCATCCCTGCACTTGACTATCTTAGAAATGATCTTCTGATGAATGACAATTCGCCATCAACATGAATACCATTTGGCATTAAGCACTTTAATTCAATTGACTTTTAGTCAGAAACGCAGCAACAGCTGCAGCTGCATCATTGGTAAAATAATGCACAGCAGTCACCGGCTGATATGTATAAGGTACAAACTGGAATAGCTGTACAGCTGCAAATTTATTATCAGCAGATAGTATCACGTCCATACGTATATTACCACTTGCCTCAATCTTAATCTTTGAATCCGCAGAAAATGAACCGGAATTAACAAGGTCAGTCAACTTGTCCATATGCTTCAGATCAAAGAAAATACTACGCTCTTTCGCTATGCTTCCTGTCGGTACATAGACCACTTCTTTTGACTTCCAGAAAAGCCGGAATATACCTAAAAGGAACAATCCTGTTCCAAAGACCATCAGAGCCATACTGACAGTAGACGATTTATCTTCCAGTTCAAAAGTAGAAGCAAAAGATAAAATACCAATCAGTAACATTACACAAGAAATTAAAAGACCGGAGATACTCGTACGTTTAGCGATATCGGGATGTGAAGATGCAAATATAGTAGCATCAATAGCTTGAGTTGCCATAATATTGAAGTTTAAATTATTAGTAAAAATATGAAGACAATAAAGACTGACCGGCACTATATAATTAACGCCAGCAATCTGTAAAATAATACCAATAAATAAACGTCTAAATAATAATATGCCTTAAAGTAAATACATAATATTCACTTGCAGGCTGGCAATAATAGGAAGTTGTAGTATTATAAATCCTTCCCCAATGCTGTGACAGTGAATTATCACGGTCTGCACAACATTGCAGCACATTTCTCAGAGAAGAGAAGTATTCACCGATTTGCACACGTTGGATGCGTGTCACCGATATCTGATGGCTTTGCAAGTTAGTTAATTCAGCCACAGGAAGATAAGGAGATTCTGGAGCATTAATCTGCCCCTGCGGTTTCATAGAATATGTAACAGCATGCTCTGGTTGTTCCACCTGTTTTTCAGTGAAAACATTGCCTGCGACCCCATGAAGGGCAACTGCCAGCAACAGAAACAATATTACCTTTACAAATTTTGCCATATTCTCCTGCAAATATAACAGATAATTCTTATGAAAAGTTCATTCGGTAAATCTTTTAATGTATCTTAGTATAACTAAAATATAAGGATACAAAAAAGGCTACCCGTGTGAGTAGCCTTTTTTATATGTATACGAATAACTTTAAAATTATTCAGCTGATTCAGCTTTTGGTTCTTCAGTTGCAGGAGCTTCAACAGCAGCAGGAGCAGCAGCTTCAGCACTCTTCTTAGAACGACGAGTACGAGTAGCTTTCTTAGCAACTTTTTCTTTAGCCATGTTTTCATTGTAGTCAACCAACTCAATGAAACACATTTCTGCATTGTCACCTAAACGATTACCAGTCTTGATGATACGAGTATAACCACCCGGACGGTCAGCAATCTTAACCGAGATTTCTTTGAACAATTCTGTTACTGCAATCTTATCTTGCAGGTTGCTAAATACAACACGACGAGAATTCGTAGTATCTTCTTTAGACTTTGTAATCAAAGGCTCAACAAACTTCTTCAAAGCTTTTGCCTTTGCCACAGTCGTAGTGATTCTTTTGTGCTTGATCAAGGAGCAAGCCATGTTAGATAACATAGCGCTTCTGTGAGAAGCAGTACGACCTAAATGATTGAATTTTTTATTATGTCTCATTTTTTATTCTTTATCTAATTTATATTTAGAAATGTCGGTTCCAAACGACAGATTCAGACTTTCCAGCAAATCATCAAGCTCGGTAAGCGATTTCTTTCCGAAGTTTCTGAACTTCAACAGGTCAGTTTTGTTGAATTGTACCAAGTCGCCGAGAGTTTCTACATCAGCAGCCTTCAAACAGTTGAGGGCACGAACTGACAAGTCCATATCAACAAGCTTAGTCTTCAACAGCTGACGCATGTGCAATACTTCTTCGTCAAACTCTTCATTGCCATCAGTATCGTTACTTTCAAGCGTGATCTTCTCATCAGAGAACAACATGAAGTGGTAGATCAGAATTTTTGCAGCTTCTTTCAGCGCTTCCTTCGGGTGTATAGAACCGTCGGTACTAATCTCAAGCACTAGCTTTTCGTAGTCAGTCTTCTGTTCTACACGGAAGTTTTCTACAGCATACT
>ENA-OZDY01000549-OZDY01000549.1-human-gut-metagenome-genome-assembly--contig:-NODE-549-length-13218-cov-18.678797_pt1 | contig 13218 bp, 8 predicted proteins | sample MGYA00245063_ERZ653599 | MGnify/ENA primary metagenome ERZ653599 (study PRJEB26926, sample SAMN06165004) | human gut metagenome | biome: ENVO:00009003; feature: ENVO:2100002; material: ENVO:00002003... | reverse complement strand
TTCGTAAACTTGGGTAAGATTTTATAGATATGGTTTGGAGAGGACTTAGAATTCAACCTCCCCGGAAGGAGGGGAGTTTAGTTGCTTTTGACACATCTTCTTTTCTGTTTCTTATTTCAGTAAATGTCCCCCTTCCCTGTGTTTTGATTTACTACTTAATCTGTTAATTATTAGAATGATAATAACAGATGTTCTTTTTTCTAATTGTCCCCCTCTTCCTTGCCTTGTTTTATAAGCCGATTGCCTATCTTTGCGGCAGGTTTTTAAATAATAAATCAAAAAGAGAAAACTACTTTATGAAACACATTTCGAACTTCCTCAGATCAAAAAGCTGGAACGTATTTTTGTTTTTATATCTTGCTCTTCCTTTGTTTGCGCAAAAGGAATATAAGATCGATCAGGTATCTGTTGTTAATGTAGGCGATGGCAGACTGTTGTTTCAGGAACTGAAAACGGAAAAAACATTGAATGGCGAACATCGCATCATAGATGGTTATCATTCCGCCTATGTGCTGGCATCTTTTAAAGATGGTTTTTATGATGGCGGATACAAAGAATATGTGGACAATATATTAATAACGGAAGGAAGTTATAAAGAAGGGCGGAAGGATGGCCTCTTCAAGATTAACTCCAAGTTTGACGGTAAGTTGAAAGAAGAAAAGTCCTATAAGGAAGGTAAGCTGGATGGTACGAGCAAAAGTTACTTTACTACCGGAAAAGTGGAAAGTGAAAGAAACTTCCGGATGGGGAAAGAGCACGGGAAGCAACTGTCGTACGAATCTGACGGTACTTTGCGGAAAGAGCATAATTACAAGGACGGGAAACAGGTAGGCAAACAGTATACTTTTCTGAAAGGTACATATGATTTGTATGAGACCGTTTATTTCAATGAAGAAGGTTTGCAGGACGGTGAATATTCGTCCGTGTTTACGTTTGGCTCGCCACGTATACTGGGTAGTTATAAGAATGGAAAGAAGAATGGTCGGTGGACTACTTTTGCCGAAAGCGGAGATACGCTGATGATTGAAACCTATCTGGATGGAAAAGAAGATGGACTCCATGTTTCATTTGCCAACGGAAGTGGGGTAAGGCAGAAAGAATATTATATGAAGAACGATCGTAAAGACGGTTTATACCGTGAATATAATCTGGAAAATGGTGAATTGAGATATGAAGTTACCTATCAGGCCGGCAGATTGCATGGCAAGGAACGACGGCTGATAGTGAGCAACCGCTTTGATTATTGGGAAACTTCTACCTATGTGAACGGAAGGCAGAACGGACCGTTCGAAGCTCGTTATGTAAAGAATGACCAGCTTCGTGAATGTGGGGAATATAAGAATGGTCGTCGTGTAGGACGATGGAAACGCTACACTATTGATGGTAAACTGGAAAAGGAATGGGATGAAAACTAATCGGTAGATGAAAGGTCAGGGCATAAAAAAAGGAGCAACGCCTTGCTCCAACCTTTGTTAACCTTAAATCTAATACTATGAAAAACACAGTACAAAGATACGGACTTCTGTGAAATCTGCAAATTATCCAAGTAAAACGCTATGTTTTATAACATTGATTAAGTGTTTGTTTTACGCTTTATACTTTTGTTAATACTTTCCGATGGTCTGAAAGAGGACTGCTTTCCTTCTTTTTAGAATAATAAATAGCTGAAGTTAGAGAACTTTACAGTATTATTTCTTATTTTTGTTCTTAATTGGATTACAGAAAGAACTATGAAATGATGAGATGGATGAAGACGATGAGATATCTGAAGTGGATGCTGGTGCTGTTTGGTTTAATCGGGATGACGGCTTGCCGGCAGGATACACCCCGTTTTCGTATTGGGGTGGCTCAATGCAGCGATGATTCATGGCGACATAAGATGAATGATGAGATTCTTCGGGAAGCGATGTTTTATAATGGTGTTTCGGTGGAAATCCGTTCGGCAGGGGATGATAACAGTAAGCAGGCGGAAGATGTCCATTATTTTATGGACGAAGGAGTCGATCTGCTGATTATTTCCGCTAACGAAGCTGCTCCTATGACTCCGATTGTAGAAGAAGCTTATCAGAAAGGCATCCCCGTTATTCTTGTAGACCGGAAGATTCTTTCGGATAAATATACTGCCTATATCGGAGCCGATAATTATGAAATCGGTCGTTCGGTAGGAAACTATATTGCCTCCAGTCTAAAAGGGAAGGGAAATATAGTAGAACTGACAGGATTGAGCGGTTCGACTCCTGCAATGGAACGGCATCAGGGATTTATGGCTGCCATCAGTAAATTCCCGGATATAAAGCTGATTGATAAAGCGGATGCTGCGTGGGAACGTGGTCCGGCAGAGATAGAAATGGATAGTATGCTTCGGAGGCATCCTAAGATTGATGCTGTGTATGCCCATAATGACCGTATCGCTCCGGGTGCCTATCAGGCAGCAAAGATGGCAGGGCGGGAGAAGGAAATGATTTTTGTCGGCATAGATGCCTTGCCGGGTAAGGGAAACGGACTGGAACTGGTACTGGACAGTGTGCTGGATGCCACCTTTATCTATCCGACCAATGGCGATAAGGTACTGCAACTGGCTATGGACATTCTGGAGAAGAAACCCTATCCCAAAGAAACGGTGATGAATACCGCTGTTGTGGACCGTACCAACGCACACGTCATGCAGTTGCAGACCACACACATTTCCGAACTCGATAAAAAGATTGAAACGCTCAACGGACGTATCGGTGGATACCTCTCTCAGGTAGCTACACAACAGGTAGTTTTATACGGCAGTCTGATTATCCTTTTATTGGTAGCCGGCTTATTATTGGTCGTTTATAAATCACTCCGCTCTAAGAATCGCTTGAATAAAGAGCTTTTTAAGCAGAAGCAGCAATTGGAAGAGCAGCGTGACAAACTGGAAGAACAGCGTGACCAATTGATACAACTTTCTCATCAACTGGAAGAAGCTACTCATGCCAAGCTGGTATTCTTCACCAATATTTCTCACGACTTCCGTACTCCGTTGACATTGGTTGCCGACCCAGTAGAACATTTATTGGCGGACAAGACATTGAGTGGAGATCAGCACCGGATGCTCATGCTGATTCAGCGAAATGTGAACATTCTTCTGCGTCTGGTCAATCAGATTCTGGATTTCCGTAAATATGAAAACGGCAAGATGGAATATACTCCGGTTACGGTGGATGTCCTTTCTTCTTTCGAAGGATGGAATGAGTCTTTTCAGGCGGCAGCCCGTAAGAAGCATATCCATTTTTCTTTTGATAGTATGCCGGATACGGATTATCATACACTGGCAGACATGGAGAAGCTGGAACGTATTTATTTCAATCTTCTGTCCAATGCCTTTAAGTTTACACCGGAAAACGGGAAAATAGCCGTCCGTCTGTCTTCCCTTAGTAAAGAGGACAAGCGATGGATACGTTTCACGGTGGCAAATACCGGTTCTATGATTTCTGCCGAACATATTCGCAATGTATTCGACCGTTTCTATAAGATCGATATGCACCATACCGGTTCGGGAATCGGACTGGCATTGGCAAAAGCCTTCGTAGAAATGCACGGTGGTATGATCTCCGTAGAGAGCGATGAGAAACAGGGCACGGTCTTTACCGTTGAACTGCCTGTACAGTCTTGTGAGGCTGTTGCTGCCGAGCCGGATACCACCCTTGTTTCTGCGGATTCCCGTACAACAGATGTTCTATTGGCGGAAGAGGAAGAACTGGAAAAAGGATATGACTCTTCCAAACCGTCCGTACTGATTATTGATGATAATGAGGATATCCGTTCGTATGTCCATACGCTGTTGCATACAGACTATACGGTGATTGAAGCGGCAGACGGCTCCGAAGGAATCCGTAAGGCTATGAAGTATGTTCCGGACCTGATCATTTCTGATGTGATGATGCCGGGCATTGATGGCATTGAATGTTGCCGCCGGCTGAAAAGTGAGTTACAGACCTGTCATATTCCGGTTATTCTGCTGACAGCGTGTTCACTGGACGAACAGCGTATTCAGGGATATGACGGTGGTGCGGATTCTTATATTTCAAAGCCGTTCAGTTCACAGCTGTTGCTGGCACGTGTCCGCAATCTGATCGATTCTCACCGTCGTCTGAAACAGTTCTTTGGTGACGGGCAGACATTGGCAAAAGAAGATGTCTGCGATATGGACAAGGATTTTGTAGAAAGATTCAAGTCATTGATTGAAGAGAAAATGGGAGACTCCGGTTTGAATGTGGAGGACTTGGGCAAAGACATGGGACTAAGCCGTGTGCAGCTTTACCGCAAGATTAAATCATTGACTAACTACTCTCCGAATGAATTGCTCCGTATCGCCCGTTTGAAGAAGGCAGCTTCTTTGCTTGCTTCTTCGGACATGACCGTAGCGGAGATTGGTTATGAAGTCGGTTTCAGTTCACCTTCTTATTTCGCCAAGTGCTATAAAGAGCAGTTTGGAGAGAGCCCGACAGATTTCCTGAAAAGGAAAGGATGATTTCATTGTGATCGTAAAGAGGGATATATGAAAGATTATAAAGTAGATAAAGAGAGCTTTTCTGAATCCTTTCGGAAGGAAGTGTACGAAGTCGTATCCCAGATACCTGTGGGAAAAGTATCTACTTATGGAGGTATTGCTTTGCTGTTGGGGGCACCCCAATGCTCGCGGATGGTGGGACGTGCATTGAAAGAAGTGCCGGATGAATTATCCATTCCCTGCCATAGAGTTGTAAATTCCACCGGAAGGCTGGTGCCCGGTTGGGTGGAACAAAAACAACTCTTGCTGGCAGAAGAAGTTTCTTTCAAAGCTAACGGATGCGTTAATCTGAAAGAACATTTGTGGCACGTGGATGAATGAAGGATGCAAGGAAGGTAAGCCATATCATCCGTATCCATACAATAAAGAAAACCCATACATGAAGCCATAAGGTCTTGGTAATGAGATCTCTGATGGGTACAGGGACGAATATGTCGATAGGAACGATACATAACAGCACAAAACAGCACCAAAATAGAATCTTGTCTGTTGTGGTACGTGTTGGCCTGCTCCAATACCAGAGCATGAAACCTGCCAATGCGATAATATAGGTATGTTTTTCGGCGGAGTCACTCAGTAATACTACCCAGCCCATGAGAATGCCCAAAGCCTGGGCACGGAAGGCAAAAGACGACCATTTGCGGAAATTCCCCAAAAAGAGCAGAGTCAGCAAGCCGAGCATTCCTATCTGAAGTGCACGGAAGTGTGGTAATGTCCATGCTGCAATGGGGCGGGCATAGAAAAATGAATCATAAGCTCCGGCGGACTGATGAACAGCAAGACTATGGCACCATTCTTCATAATAGGGGAGCAAATCTGCAGGAGCTATTTTGATTAACGGTAATGCAAGCAATACAATGCCCATTGTAACGGCATAGCCAAAGTTACGCCATACGTGAGGATAGCACAGCAACAATGCCAGTTCGAAAATTCCATATACTTTGGTACATCCCGAAATCATGATTAACAGAACAGCCAGAAATCCACGGTCTTTTTCCAATAACGTATAGGCGAATAAGAATAAATAGGCTACCGTTATGTTATACTGAAATGAAAGTAAACTTTGTCCTAAAATCAGTAACAGAAAAAGGAACATACGGCATTTCTGCTGCTGGGTGAATTGTTGGGGCAGCGTGAAGATCGCCATAAAGAACAGCGAATAATTGAATAGATTCCACGCGAAAGGTCCCAGCCATGCAGGCAGATACGCAAACGGAGCGAACAATACCGTGAAAACTGGAGAATAAAGGAAGTAGCGTCCGTGAGCTTCTACAAATTCAGTTGTGTATGGGCTGATGCCTTGCCAGAAGAATTGAGTAGCGTCCGAGAAGACCATAAAGTTTTGATGCCGTCCTCGTATAAATTCGAGCAGAGTCACTATAAAAGCGAGCAGGAAACCTATCATGTAGAGATTCCGCCGGCTATAGAAAAACGGCATTTTGGGGTTCTTTTTACTAAGGAACTGTACTTGGCTTTTGTCGTCTAGTGTGGCAGTACCTGTTTGTTTTTCTTTTGTTGTGTAATGACAATTATCCTTCCCCAGGAAAATTGTAATAGCCCTGTTGAACATATAAATCTAGTTTAGTTATTGACGCCAAATATACGGTGTTTAAGTGAAATATTCAAACTTATTTTATATTTATCTGCCGGTTTGTTCTATTTTGCTGAGTGATAGGGGAATATTACCCGGAAACTTTCCATATCATTACAAATAAAGCCCTCTGTATGCCCCGGATTTTGAATATAATTTGTATGTTTAATCCGTTTTTTGTATCTTTGTGCCAGCAAGATACTGGAACAGGCTGTTTTTATACATAAAAATGCTATTTTTTGCTATTCGTTGAAAGGATTATCTTATCAAATTCGATTCCTTTTTTAATTACTCAGTCTGTCAATAATCATTTTATTAATTATTTCGGGATTCATTGTTATTTGTCCCGTATTTAAATCAGAACTTTATACGATATAAAGAAAGATTCCTGTTATCGTTTGTTCTTGTCTTGCTGTGTATATTATTTTAATAACCTAAACCATTTTATTGTATGAGTAAAATAGAAATTAAAGATCTCTATCTGGTTTTTGGCAATGAGAAGCAGAAGGCTTTGAAGATGTTGAAAGAAGGTAAAACAAAAAGTGAAATATTGAAAGCGACCGGATGTACAGTTGCGGTGAAAGATGCGAATCTTTCCATTAATGAAGGCGAAATATTCGTCATTATGGGGCTGTCCGGTAGTGGAAAGTCCACTTTACTCCGCTGCATCAACCGTTTGATACGCCCTACTTCCGGAGAAGTGATTATCAATGGAACAGACATAGCCAAAGTGTCGGATAAAGAACTGTTGCAGATTCGCCGGAAAGAACTGGCTATGGTCTTTCAGAACTTCGGTCTGCTTCCTCACCGTTCTGTCTTGCATAATATAGCTTTCGGGCTCGAACTACAGGGAGTAAAAAAGGGAGAACGGGAGCAGAAAGCGATGGAAAGTATGCAACTGGTGGGGCTGAAAGGCTACGAGAATCAGATGGTAAGTGAACTGTCGGGTGGGATGCAGCAGCGTGTCGGGCTGGCGCGGGCTTTGGCCAATAATCCCGAAGTCCTGTTGATGGATGAGGCCTTCTCGGCACTCGATCCTTTGATCCGTGTGCAGATGCAGGATGAACTGCTGACTTTGCAGTCGAAGATGAAAAAAACGATTGTCTTTATTACTCACGACCTGAGTGAAGCGATTAAATTGGGTGACCGGATTGCTATCATGAAGGATGGAGAAATTGTACAAATCGGTACATCGGAAGAAATCCTGACCGAACCTGCCAACGCTTATGTAGAACGATTTGTGGAGAATGTAGATCGAAGTAAGATTATAACAGCTTCCTCTGTTATGGTAGATAAACCCATAGTGGCACGTTTGAAGAAAGAAGGCCCGGAGGTGCTGATCCGTAAGATGTGCGAACGGAATCTGACCGTTCTTCCGGTAGTCGATTCCAATAATCTGTTAGTAGGAGAGGTGCGGTTGAATGACTTGCTGAAACTACGAAAAGAGCAAATCCGCTCCATCGAGTCCGTAGTAAGGCATGAAGTTCATTCAGTGCTGGGGGATACGGTGCTGGAAGATATTCTTCCGTTGATGACAAAAACGAACTCGCCAATCTGGGTCGTAAATGAGAATCGGGAGTTTGAAGGCGTAGTGCCACTTTCCTCATTGATCATCGAAGTAACGGGAAAAGATAAAGAAGAAATTAATGAAATCATTCAAAACGCAATAGAATTATGATAAATATCGGACAATATATAGAGGCTGCCATTAATTGGCTCACAGAACATTTTGCTTCCTTTTTTGATGCTCTCAGCATGGGGATCGGAGGATTCATAGACGGTTTTCAGCATGTACTGTTTGGAATACCTTTTTATATCACAATTGCAGTGCTGGCTGCGCTCGCCTGGTTTAAGTCGGGTAAGGGGACAGCCGTATTTACCCTCTTGGGTTTATTGCTTATTTACGGCATGGGCTTTTGGGAAGAAACGATGCAGACATTGGCGTTAGTACTTTCTTCCACTTGTCTGGCATTGCTTTTAGGCGTTCCGCTGGGAATCTGGACTGCCAACAGTGATCGTTGTAACAAGATAATGCGCCCTGTCCTCGACTTTATGCAGACAATGCCTGCCTTTGTCTATCTGATTCCTGCCGTTCTATTCTTCGGATTGGGAACTGTGCCGGGAGCTTTTGCCACCATCATCTTTGCAATGCCTCCTGTGGTTCGTCTGACCGGTCTGGGCATTCGTCAGGTTCCTAAAAACGTAGTAGAAGCCTCCCGCTCTTTTGGAGCTACTCCCTGGCAGCTTCTTTATAAGGTGCAATTGCCTTTGGCGTTGCCTACTATTCTGACGGGAATCAACCAGACGATCATGATGTCACTTTCGATGGTAGTGATTGCTGCCATGATTTCTGCCGGAGGATTGGGAGAAATCGTGCTGAAAGGTATCACCCAAATGAAAATCGGACTCGGATTTGAAGGCGGTATCGCAGTCGTGATATTGGCGATCGTGCTGGACCGCATCACTCAGGGGATGGCAGATAACAGAAAAAGTAAAAAGAAATAAGAATCACACCAAAGAAAGGAATAATCAATGAATAAGATAAAAATGATTGCGGCAATGTTTATTGCCGGCATACTCTTAACCTTCGTTTCCTGCGGAGACAACGGAAAGAGTAAGAAGATAAGTATCGCTTATGCCAACTGGTCGGAAGGTATTGCAATGACAAACCTTGCCAAAGCGATTTTTGAAGATCAGGGGTACGATGTAAAGTTGCTGAATGCCGACCTTGCACCTATATTTACCTCTATCTCCCGTAAGAAAGCAGACGTATTTATGGATGTCTGGATGCCTGTCACTATGGAAGATTATATGAAACAATACGGGGATAAACTCGAAGTTATCGGGGATATTTATGATGGTGCCCGTATCGGGCTGGTGATTCCGGATTACGTTACGATCAACTCAATCGAAGAACTGAACGCGGAAAAGGAACGTTTCTCCGGTCAGATTGTCGGTATTGATGCCGGAGCCGGTATTATGAAAGCTACCGATCAGGCCATCAAAGACTATGGATTGGATTATAAACTGATGACTTCGAGCGGACCTGCCATGACTGCTTCCCTAAAGAAAGCGATTGATAAGAAAGACTGGATTGTCGTGACGGGATGGACGCCTCACTGGATGTTCGACCGTTTCAAGCTGAAAGTTCTTCAGGACCCGAAGCTGATATATGGAAATACGGAATCCATTCATACCATAGCATGGAAAGGTTTTAGCGAGAAAGACCCTTTTGCTGCCGAACTTTTGGGCAACATTCGTCTGACAGATGCGGAAATCAGCTCTTTAATGACTGCTCTGGAAGAGGCGCAGACAACGGAAAGACAGGCTGCCCGTCAATGGATGGAAGAACATCAGGAACTGGTAAACAGTTGGATTCCTGAGAAAGATTGATATGCAAACACTACTTCAACCATCCCGCCATTCTTTCTTTACCATAGAAGTAGTAGAAAAGTAGTCCCAGCCAGCTGGTAAGAACGATTAATACAATCGCTATAAGTCTTTTCTCTACAGCCGCATTTATATTCCAAATCTCTATGGCAGCTCTGAAAGTCAGTATCAAACCGATAATCCAAATAACAAATCCGATCATATCTTTAGAGTTTTAATGAATATCTTCGTGAGAAGTAATCGTTACTTCTAAGATATAAACAAAAAAGGCAGGAATCTGTTTCCAGGATTCCTGCCTTTTATTATGTACAAAGTATTTCTACTTATTATTCAGCTGTATCAGCTCCCCAGTTTTCTCTGGCAAGACGTTTGTAGCTGTTGTAACGCCATTTAGCGTTTTCTTCAGCAGCTTTAAACAGTTCTTCAGCTTCAGTAGGATATTGTTTCATTACAGAAGCGTAACGAACTTCACCCTTCAAGAAACCTTGGAAGTCTTCCCAGTTAGGTTCTTTGCTATCCAGTTGGAACGGATTCTTGCCTTCTTCTTCCAAAGCAGGGTTGTAACGCCACAAGTGCCAGTAACCGCACTTAACAGCCTTTTCTTCTTCTTCCTGGCTCTTACCCATACCGGCTTTCAGACCGTGGTTGATACATGGAGCGTAAGCGATGATCAGTGATGGTCCCGGATATGCTTCAGCTTCACGGATAGCTTTCAGAGTCTGAGCCTGGTCAGCACCCATAGCAATCTGAGCAACATATACATAACCGTAAGTAGTAGCCATCAGACCGAGGTCTTTCTTACGTACACGCTTACCTGCAGCAGCAAACTTAGCGATAGCGCCTACCGGAGTAGCTTTAGAAGACTGACCACCTGTGTTAGAGTAAACCTCAGTATCCAATACAAGGATGTTAACGTCCTTACCGGAAGCGATTACATGGTCAAGACCACCGTAACCGATATCATAAGAAGCACCGTCACCACCGATGATCCATTGGCTGCGTTTAACAAGATATTGTTGCAGATCAGCGATTTGCTTGCAGTGGTTGCATTTATCTTTAGCAACTTCTACCATCGGAATGATCTTTTCGGCCAGTTCCTTAGTCTTTTCTGCATCCAGCATATTGTTGATCCATTCAGCAAATACTTCTTTGTATTCAGCCGGGCAGCGATCAGAAGCGATAGCTTCGTTCATTACTTTCACCAGACGGGCACGCATCTTTTCGTTAGCCAGTTCCATACCCAGACCAAATTCACAGAAGTCTTCGAACAAGGAGTTAGCCCATGCAGGACCGTGACCCTTTTCGTTCATAGTGTACGGAGTAGAAGGAACTGAACCGGAGTAGATAGAAGAACATCCTGTAGCGTTAGCAACCATTTCACGGTCACCGAACAACTGAGAAATCAGTTTCACGTACGGAGTTTCACCACAACCGGAGCAAGCGCCTGAGAACTCAAACAACGGAGTTGCGAACTGAGAGTTCTTCACGTTAGCCTTGATGTCTACCAGGTGTTGTTTGCTCTTCACGTTTTCAGCGCAGTAAGTCCAGTTATCAGCTTCGGCCAACTGGCTTTCAAGGTGTTTCATGGTCAATGCCTTGCCACCCTTCTTCGGATTACCCGGACAGATGTCGGCACAGTTACCGCAACCCAGACAGTCGAGAACGTCTACCTGAATACGGAATGTCATACCATCGAATGCTTTACCTACAGCTTTCAGTTGCTCGAACTTAGCACCCTTCTGCTCTTCAGCATCAAGTACGAACGGACGGATAGAAGCGTGAGGACAAACGTAAGCACACTTGTTACACTGAATACAGTTTTCAGCATTCCATTCGGGAACGAATGCAGCTACACCACGTTTTTCGTATTTGGAAGTACCTTGATACCAAGTACCGTCTTCGATACCCTTGAATGCAGATACCGGCAGCAAGTCACCGTCCTGTGCATTGATCGGACGAACTACTTCGTTGATGAAAGCAGGATCATTGTTTTCTGCTTTTGCATCATCCGGCAGGTTAGCCCAAGCAGGATCGACAGTCAGAGTCTTGTATTCACCACCGCGGTCTACAGCAGCATAGTTCTTGTTTACAACGTCTTCACCCTTCTTGCCGTAAGACTTAACGATGAATTTCTTCATCTGTTCAACAGCTTGATCTACAGGGATTACGCCTGTGATACGGAAGAATGCAGACTGAAGGATTGTATTGGTACGGTTGCCCAAACCAATTTCCATTGCAATCTGAGTTGCGTTGATATAGTATACAGAGATGTTGTTCTGTGCAAAGTATTTCTTCACCTTGTTAGGCAGGTTCTTAGCCAGTTCTTCGCCTTCCCAGATGGTATTCAGCAAGAAAGAACCGTTCTTACGCAAACCACGTGTTACGTCGTACATGTGCAGGTAAGCCTGAACGTGACAAGCAACGAAGTTCGGAGTATTTACCAAGTAAGTAGAACGGATCGGAGTATCACCGAAACGCAAGTGAGAACAAGTGAAACCACCCGACTTCTTGGAGTCGTAAGAGAAGTAAGCCTGACAGTGTTTGTCGGTGTTGTCACCGATAATCTTAACAGAGTTCTTGTTGGCACCTACAGTACCGTCAGCACCCAGACCGTAGAATTTAGCTTCGAACATACCTTCACCACCCAGAGCGATTTCTTCTTTCTGAGGAAGAGAAGTGAACGTAACGTCGTCTACGATACCGATAGTGAAGTGGTTCTTCGGCATTGGCATAGCCAAGTTTTCGAATACAGAGATGATCTGTGCCGGAGTTGTATCTTTTGAACCCAGACCGTAGCGACCGCCAACGATAACAGGAGCATTTTCTGCGCCATAGAAGCAGTCTTTAACGTCAAGGTAAAGAGGTTCGCCGTTAGCACCCGGTTCTTTTGTACGGTCGAGCACTGCGATGCTCTTTGCAGTCTTGGGTACAGCAGCCAGGAAGTGTTTAGCAGAGAACGGACGATACAAGTGTACGGCAACCATACCTACTTTTTCGCCGTTTGCTACCAAGTGGTCGATAGCTTCGCGGGCAGCTTCAGTTACAGAACCCATTGCGATAATTACGCGTTCTGCATCTTCTGCACCGTAGTAATCGAACAAACCGTATTTGCGGCCTGTGATCTTGGAAATTTCGTTCATGTATTCTTCTACGATAGCAGGAACTGCTTCATAGTAGTTATTGCATGATTCACGATGTTGGAAGAAGTGGTCGGGGTTTTCAGCCATACCACGGGCAACCGGCTTCATCGGATTCAGTGCACGGGCACGGAATTCAGCCAAAGCTTCCTGGTCGATCAGTGGAGCGAGGTCGTCGTTTTCCAACATTTCGATCTTCTGGATTTCGTGAGAAGTACGGAAACCATCGAAGAAGTTCATGAACGGAACGCGTGATTTGATAGTAGCCAGATGAGCAACACCTGCCAAATCCATAACTTCCTGTACAGAACCTTCTGCCAACATAGCGAAGCCGGTTTGACGAGCTGACATTACGTCCTGATGGTCACCGAAGATACACAATGCGTGAGAAGCCAGTGTACGAGCAGAAACGTGGAATACACAAGGCAAGAATTCACCGGCAATCTTGTACATGTTAGGGATCATCAAAAGAAGACCCTGAGAAGCAGTGTAAGTAGTAGTCAATGCACCAGCCTGAAGAGAACCGTGAACTGCACCGGCAGCACCACCTTCAGATTGCA
>ENA-OZDY01000547-OZDY01000547.1-human-gut-metagenome-genome-assembly--contig:-NODE-547-length-13252-cov-4.657043_pt1 | contig 13252 bp, 10 predicted proteins | sample MGYA00245063_ERZ653599 | MGnify/ENA primary metagenome ERZ653599 (study PRJEB26926, sample SAMN06165004) | human gut metagenome | biome: ENVO:00009003; feature: ENVO:2100002; material: ENVO:00002003... | reverse complement strand
GGGCTCGGAGATGTGTATAAGAGACAGGTGCAGCTCTCGCCACGGCCGAGAGCTGCACAGGCGGCAGCATCGCAGCCCGCTTCACGGCAATGCCCGGAGCCTCGGCCTATTTCCTGTGCGGAGTGGTGGCTTACAGCAACGAATCCAAAAACAACCTGTTGGGTGTCGATCCCGAAACGATCGCCAGCCGGGGCGCCGTCAGCGAGGAGGTCGCACGGCAGATGGCCGAAGGAGCACGCCGCATCACCGGAGCCGACTATGCCGTCGCAACCACCGGCATCGCAGGTCCTGCGGGCGGTACGGAACAGAAACCCGTCGGCACGGTCTGGATGGCCGTAGCCGGCCCGCACCGTACCGTAACCCTGCTCAAACAATGCGGCACCGACCGGGGACAGGTTATCGACCGGGCGAGCGCCTTCGCACTCGCGCTCCTGCGCGACGAAATCGAACGGGATGCCGCCGGAGAATAACCCGGTTTCGACACTTCCCAAAGCCCCCTGACTTCCGGAGCCTCGAAAGGTTCCGGAAGTCTTCATATCCCCGTCTCTGGAACAAGCCCCGTTCCTCCCGGAACGCATCCAACCCTTTCCGATACGCTGTCCGGCCGGACGCCCCCGAAAATCGCGAAACAAAAGCCCGATACGATCACTAGCACCGTCCGATGAAATTCAAAGGCGGATCATTGAACACACCCCGTCGAAAAGAGTTAATTCTCCGACCGTAATTACGGGCACCTCATACCGCTATATATCAAACATTCGCCTTCCAAAACCGAAATTCGAAGCTATTCCCGAACAGATTCTTCCTCCCGGTCAGCGACAAAATCACCCAGTTATTCCCACCGCCCCTCTATCCGCACGATTTTCGGAAACACGGGAACGGCCTTGAAAACGGGATCTTTCGACAAATATACTTTTTGAGAAATGATATAAACGAAATGAGAGAGCAATATACGCCTGCTCCCTTCATCTTTGCTGCAACAAAATAGCATCCGTATTCCCGACCGTCAAAAGCCCCGAACGAAAGTCCTCCCGGCAAACAGATTTCGAGGCCGATCGAACGACACCGGAAAGCCGATCGATACGGACCGGCGCACACCGCCCCGAAATGATCCGAGCACATGATATACATCGGTTATTCCCGAAAAGAAAAACCGACAAGTCTAACCATCAAAAAACAAAACCCATGAAAAGATTCTTACATTTGCTCACAGGGATTTGCACCCTCGCCCTGGCTCTTCAGGCCTGTACCAAGTCTCCGGCCGAAAACCCGGGAAGAACGGACGATCCCGGAAACGACGAACAAAACAGCAAGGTAACCCTTACTCTCTCGACGCCCCGCACCCGCACGACGCTCGTCAGCGAAACCTACGTCCACTGGAGCGAAGAGGATATTGTACAAATCAACGGCACGAATTTGCCCGTAATCCCCGATCCGAATGATCCGACACGCGCAACGATCTCCAATGTGGACACCGCCGAAGAGTACGTGGCTCTCTACTCTCCGGACAACGGCGGATATATCCCGGAGCGAGAGGTCGTCGAAGCCTACTTCCGCCCCGAAGTGCCCCATACTCCCGACTCGTTTTACACGACAGGAGGCAATCCGATGGTGGCATACAGCACATCCACCTCGCTGGAATTCAAAAATATCGGCGGATTACTCCGCATAGGAGTGACCGGCGATGCGTCGATCGCGTCGGTTATGCTGTCGGGCAATGCGGGAGAACCCATTGCCGGACACTTCGAAATCTCGAAAAGCGATCTGGCTTCCGGCAGCCTCGATTTCGCTCCCGGCGAAGGTTCCGCACAATTCGTCAGCACCTCCGTCACGATGACCTGCACGGAGAATGTACGACTCGATGCGAACTCTCCGACCTATTTCTACTTCGCGCTGCCGGCAGCCGAATACACGGAAGGATTCACCGTAACGCTTACCGACAGCGAAGGCAACACCTGCCTCCGGCAAACGCATAACTCCGTCTCGATCGAGCGTGCGACCCTCAAGTCGATGGAACCGATTGCGTTCGAAAAGGACAAAGCGCTTACGGTCACTTTAGGAGAAATCGCGGCGAACTCCGTTACCTGGAATATCGAAGGTAATCCCTCGACCGACCTGCGGACCCTGCTCGTCACCAAAGCGATGTGGGATCATTTCATCGCACAGGAATATTACCTCGACAATCCGCAAAAACTCACGTCCGAAATCCTCGCGGCCTATTCCGCCACCATTCCGACCGACGACAACGGCCGTTACGAAGAGACTGCAACCCAGGCAAGAGCCGTAAACTCGATGCAGCCCGTACAGGAAGACAACGACTACCTCGTCTTGGCCGCCTATTTCTCCGGCACCCAATCCGTCGGCGTAATCCCCGCCCCGGTTCCCGTTCACACTCCGGCCGCCACAGGCCCGGCTCCCGAAGTGAATGTCACCGTCTCTTCGGCCGGCAGCACTACGATCGATGTACTTACCACCACCAGCAACGCATCCGGCATCCTTACCGCACTCTTCTTCAAAAGCGATTACGACAATGTATTCAGCCGGGAGGGAATAGACGAAGAGTTGATCGCAAAGTACGGCAATGCATGGACGGCAGAGCAGGTAGAGCAGGCCAACAACGGAGGATATACACTCCAATACATTTCGCTTCCGCCGGAAACGGAATTCGTTATGCTAATTTCGGTCTCCAGCGCAGCAGGCAAAGCTACGCTCAAGAAAGAAATAATTGCGACCGAACCGTACGTCGATCCTTCTGCCGAATGGATCACCGTTTCCTCCGAAGCCACGTTCGTTTGCGGCTTCTTCTTCAACCAAAGCATCCCCTCCTTGTCGAACGTGATCAATATTACGAACCTTAAAGTCGAAAAACTCGCCGATCGCGACCTCTTCCGTCTGACCGACGCCTTCTCCGTCTCCCGGATCCCCGAACTTGCGGCCAGCGGCATATACAGCGATCTGTCCGGCAGTCCGTATTATTTCTATATGGATGCGACCGACCCGAACAATGTAAAAGTCGTCAATGAAGTGTGCCAACTCGGCATCGTTCACAACGAATACGGAGCAATGAGCGTCGGCAACGACTTCAACATCCAAGGCGGCGAAGAGTACCAGCACGGTACGTACAACCGAGCGGAAGGCACGATCCGAATCGGCGTGCTCATTTGCTATGCCGACAGCCAACAACTCTTCGTCACGCCATTCAACAGTACGCTATATCTGAATCCCGAAACGCCCGGAAACAGTGTTTCGACCGAAAATTTCAAGAAAGACCCTGTCGCAATTCCCTGGTAAGTCAGGACCCCCGAAAACAGAGACACCGGCCCTTTTTCAGGCCGGTGTTTTGTTATTTGGCCAAAAGATTGTATATTTGCACTCCCCGAAATGGGATTACAATTAAATTTTAACCAAAATGAAAGTTTGCGAAATTACAGGCAAGGTAGCGGTGATCGGCAACAATGTTTCCCACTCGCACCACAAGACCAAACGCAAGTTCAGCCCCAATCTGAAGAACAAGCGCTTCTGGTCTGAAGAGGAAGGCCGCTGGATCACCCTCAAGGTATCTGCCGCCGGAATCAAAACAATCAACAAGAAGGGCCTCGCAGTAGCGCTCCGCGAAGCTGCCGCACCCAAAAAGGTTTACTAAAACTCAAGTGACAAATGGCAAAGAAAGGCAACAGAGTGCAGGTGATTCTCGAATGCACGGAACAGAAAGCTAGCGGTGTTCCGGGAATGTCCCGCTACATCACGACCAAGAACAAGAAAAACACCCCCGACCGTCTGGAGCGCAAGAAATACAACCCGTTCCTGAAGAAGGTGACCATTCATCGTGAAATCAAATAATTTTAGTGCTATATGGCAAAGAAAGTAGTCGCAACGCTGAAAACCGGTACGGGCAAACAGTTCACCAAATGTATCAAAATGGTGAAATCCGACAAAACCGGTGCATACATCTTCAAAGAGGGCATCATCGCCAACGACCAGGTGAAAGACTTTTTCGCCGAGAAGAAATAAATGCAATGCATTAGGCGAAACGAATGTTTTCGGATCGCAAGGCCGGAAAGAATCATCCGCCGGGCCGGATTCGGAAAACGATCAAAGAAATTCGATTCCGCTTAATACAAAGGGCATCCTCAACGGATGCCCTTTGTATTTTCACCGCCCCGCAACCCGGCAGAACAGCACCGATCATCGAGGAACCATTCGTACCTTCGTTCCTCTTTCAACTGCTTCACCGCGACAAGATGGGAATAAATTCGCTTTGCACCCGTTGATCCGTATCTTCCCTAAATACTCCAATGCAGCAACGCTCAAAAAAAATTTGGCTCCGCCGGCTGGTTGTACTATCTTTGCAGAAGACAGGAAGCGATTCGGCAATCTTTGCGTGCAAACCCGCACGATTGCTCTCATCTTTATATTATCTTTGATAGTCTTAGATAGGATGCGCCTCGAAAAACTGGAAACAAGTTCCCGTTTTCTTTCGGCTTTTCGTATCTTTGCAAAAGGCAGAATACAGCCCGGACACATCCAAACAACCGACAACCGAAGCGGATGCAGAAGGCACTCGCGGACTCTGCTACGCAAGAAGGAGGAAAACTAAAAGGTAAGTTTGGCTTGCCGCTTACCTTTCACTATCTTTGCAACATTGTCTAATATAACATATTTTATGGGATTCTTCGATCTTTTCAAGAAAAAACAGAATACACAGCCGACGACTCCGGCGGAACGATCTCAACCGACTTCTCCGGAAAACCACCGGCCGGCTGCGGTCGAAAATACGACGAAGCAGGAAAATACCTCTCCCCAGCCGGCTGCCCGAACCGCTGACCGGGAGCAGGCGGAACTCAACTCCGGTCTGGAGAAGACCAAAACGGGCCTCTTCTCGAAACTGGCGCGGGCCGTTGCCGGTCGATCGACCATCGATACACAGGTGCTCGACGATCTGGAGGAGGTGCTCATCACCTCCGACGTAGGCGTGGAAACCACCGTGAAGATCATCGAACGCATCGAAGCCCGCGTCGCACGGGACAAGTATATGAACACCTCGGAGTTGCAATCGATCCTGCGCGACGAGATCGCCCAACTGATGGAGGAGTCGCACCGCTCGACCGAAAACTTCGGACTCGACGTCGAGGAAGGCGTCCCCTACGTCATCATGGTCGTCGGCGTGAACGGCGCCGGCAAGACCACGACGATCGGCAAACTCGCGGCCCAGCTCACCCGGGCCGGCCTCAACGTCTATATCGGCGCTGCGGATACGTTCCGTGCGGCCGCCATCGACCAGTTGGCCGTATGGGCCGAACGGGCCGGCGCCACGATGATCCGTCAGGAGATGGGCTCCGATCCGGCGTCGGTGGCCTTCGACACCTTGAAATCGGCCGTGGCGAACAAGGCCGACGTCGTACTGATCGACACGGCGGGCCGCCTGCACAACAAGGTCGGCCTGATGAACGAGCTGACCAAGATCCGCAACGTGATGGGCAAGGTTATCCCCAACGCCCCGCAGGAGGTGATGCTGGTGCTGGACGGTTCGACCGGACAGAACGCCTTCGAACAGGCCCGGCAATTCACCCAGGCCACGCAGGTCACGTCGCTCACCATCACCAAGCTCGACGGCACGGCCAAAGGCGGCGTGGTGATCGGCATCAGCGACCAGTTCCACATCCCGGTGCGCTACATCGGGATCGGGGAAGGCATCGACCAGCTCCGCATTTTCGACCGCAGGGAGTTCGTGAACGCCCTGTTCGGCCACGAAACGAAATAAAGCGCCCCACGCCTGTGAAACCGATCCTCTGGGGCTTATTGCTCGCATTGGGATGCAGCCTTCCGGGAAAAGCCCAGCAACCCGCCGCGGGTGAGTAGCCGGGACAGGGACACCAGACCACCCCGGTTTGCGCCGGAACAACGGACGACACACAGTAACAATATAAGTATCAGGCGACAGGCTCCGAAATCGGAGCCTGTCGCCTTTTTTATGTCCGGTTCAACCGAACGGCCCGTGTAGGGAAGTCAATTATACGCAATCTGAGGATTCAAATACGCAAACCACGCCCAGCAAGAATTTCGATATACATAATTTTGAATATCGAATTTCCACATATTACAAATCGACGACAAACGTCCGTGATTATTTAAATTATTTTAATAAATCAAGCCAACCTATTCGGTGCAAACCGAGCCTCTATACCAATAATACTAATATTAACCTTAACTCTATGAAAATGAATTTGACTACTTCGGAGAAGAACAGGGGCATCGTCCGCTTTCTTCTGATGAGTATGCTGCTGTGCCTACTCATTCATCCGGCCCAAGCGCAAGACCGCGTCACGGTTACAGGGCGTCTGACCGACACCAGCCACGCACCGCTCATCGGCGCTTCGGTCATAGAACAAGGGACGACCAACGGCGTTACGACCGATACGGAAGGTAACTACCAGATCTCCGTAAGCGGCAACGCGACCCTCGGCTTCTCGTTCATCGGCTACAAACCCCAGAGCATCGCAGTCCTGAACCGCACCGTGATCGACGTCACGCTGGAGGAGGATGCCACGATGATCGGCGAAGTCGTAGCCATCGGTTACGGTTCGCAGCGCAAGGAAGACCTCTCGATGGCCGTGACGACCGTCAAGCTCGACGAAGCGGCCAAAAGCCGCGCCTCGAACCTGGCGACCATCCTCCAGGGCCGTATGCCGGGCGTCACCGTACAGCAGACCGGCGACCCGATGAAACCCGCCTCGTTCACCATCCGCGGCCGCGGATCGAAAGGCAACGACGACGACCCGACCTCGGGCGACGGCGTACTTGTCGTCGTGGACGGCGTGCCCAACGCCCCCTACATGATGGAGGACGTCGAGACGATCACCGTGCTCAAGGATGCCGCCTCGGCTGCAATCTACGGCGCATCGGTAGGTTCGAGCGGCGTCATCCTCATCACGACGAAGAAGGCCCAGAGCGGCAAACTCCGCGTAGACGTGAATGTCTCGCTCGGCTTCGAGAAGGTGACCAACCTGCCGAAGATGCTCACGGCGGAACAGTACAACGAAGTGTGGGCAAAAACCGTGGAGAAGAACCCCGGCAGCCAGCTTCCCAGCGCCTCCAACCCGGAGGTATACCCCTGGGGCAACGTAACCCGCACCGACTGGCTGGATGAGATTTTTCAGACCGGTTTCACGCAGCACTACGCCGCAACGATCTCGGGCGGCAGCGAGAAGGTACAGTCCATCTTCTCGGTATCCTACGACAAGAAGGACGGCGTGCTGCTCAACACCTACAGCGAGAGTTTCAACGGCAAATTGCAGACCGACTTCAAACTCACCAACTGGCTCAAGATTTCGGAGCGTGCGTCGTTCGTGGTATCCAACGGGCAGGGCAACGTGGACACCAGCCACCAGGGCCCGATCATGGGTGCCATATGGTACCCGCGCGCGGCTTCGGTCTACGAGATGAACGAGGACGGGACATACGCCCGCGACGAGAAGGGCAACCGCTATTACGGCGGTACGAGCCCCGAGTGGGCGGACGTGAACGGCACGCCGATGCTCTACAACCCGGTAGCATACCTCGAAAGGATGCACCGCAAATACCCCGAGCATAAGATCTTCTCGACGACCTCGATCGAAATCAAGCCGATCTCGTCGCTGACGATCAAGTCCGACTTCACCATCGACCTGCGCAACAAAGAGTCCGACGAGTTCTACCCCACCATGACGGAGAAAGGCCTGCGGCGCGACATCAACTACCGCGAACAGTTCTTCGACCGGGACAACCACTGGCTCTCGGAGACGATCGCGACCTATGCACAGGTATTCGGCCGGCACCACATCAGCGCGATGGCGGGCTTCACGGCCGATTTCAAGAGGCTGCACAGCCGGGAAGTCTATTCGAGAGGGTATCCCGACAACGATATCAACAGTTCGATTTGGGATCAGGCCAATGACTGGACTTCGAACACGCCCAAGGAGAGCAAATACGAACAAACCATGGTGTCGTTCCTGGCCCGCCTGGGTTATTCGTTCGACGACCGCTATTTCCTGGTGGGCAGCGTGCGCCGCGACGCCTCTTCGAAGCTGCCTGCGAGCAAGAACTACGACTGGTTCCCCTCGGTATCGGGATCGTGGAAACTCTCGTCCGAAAAATTCTTCCGGAATGCAGGCCTCGACAAGGTTTTCGACCTGGTCAAGTTCCGCGCAGGCTGGGGCCGCATCGGTAATGTCGACCTCTATCCGAACAACGTCGCCACCGTCGAGCTCCTGAACTACCAATACCCGATCATCTTCGGCCAGAACCTCGACCAGTTGCTCCAGGGAACCTACCTCAACACGATTCCCAATTATTCCGCCCGCTGGGAAACCACCGAGCAGACCAGCGCGGGCCTCGACCTGACGATGTTCAAGAACAAACTGAACATCAGCGTGGACTACTACCACAAGGTAACCAAAGACCTGATCGACTACATTCCCACCCCCGAACAGATCGGTGTGGCGGATCCTCCCATGGGCAATATGGGCAACGTACTGAACAAAGGCTGGGAGTTCTCGGTGAACTACAACGGCAGTGCGGCACAGGGCAAGCTGACCTACAACGTCTGGGGCAACTTCTCGACGAACAAGGGTTACGTACGCGAATACGGGGTACGCCAGGGCGCCGTGATGCACACCTCGCCCAACCTGAACAGCAACCCGATCCTCTACTCCGACGCAGGGCAACCCTGGTATTCGTTCATGGTCTACCGCACGGCAGGCATCTTCCGTTCGCAGGACGAAATCAACAAGTACATCTACAAGAACCCCGAAACCGGCGAGGCGAAACTGCTGATGCCCGACGCGAAGGTCGGCGACCTGATCTTCATCGACACCAACAACGACGGCGTGATCAACGACGACGACAAGACCTTCGCAGGTTCCTACACCCCCAAGAACACCTTCTCGTTCGGAGGCTCGCTCAACTGGAAAGGCTTCGACTTCAGCTTCTTCTTCCAGGGCGTGACCGGCAACAAGGTCTACAACGGCCTCAAGCAGATGGCCATGAACGGCCGCAACGACTACGGCAACCTCATTTCCGACGTATACAACAGCTGGGACTTCAACCCCCAGGGGAGCAAATACCCCCGCCTGGGCCTGGTAACGGGCAGCGATACGAACGGTAACTACAGCAAATTCTCCGACATATTCCTCGAGGACGGCGACTACCTGCGCCTGAAAAACATCACGCTGGGTTACACGCTGCCCAAGAGCGTCAGCCGCTTCGTCGGAATGGAGAACGGTTCGCTGCGCGTCTACATAAGCGTCGACAACGTATGCACGATCACCGGTTATTCGGGCGTCGATCCCGAGGTCGGCAACTACGGTATCGACCGCGGTGTTTACCCCGTATCGCGTTTCTTCAATTTCGGTGTGAACATTAATTTCTAACCAACACAAACTACAATAGCGATGAAAAAGATATTGATAATAGCCAGCCTCGCCCTTTGCTGTTCCCTTTTGGCGAGCTGCGAAGACTTCCTCGACACCAAGAAATACGGAGCCAAGACCGACTGGGAGACCCAGGAAGACGTAGAGAAAGCACTCGTCGCCCTCTTCTCCTTCAACACGAACGACTCCGAGGGCGTCACCGGCCGCGGCATCACGTGGTTCGAATGCTGCAGCGACGACATGACCGTAGGCCGTCCCCAGGGCGAAGCCGAAGACATCCGCAACTTCCGCATGTCGCCCAGCAACGGCCGCGACGTGAAGAACAACTGGAAGATCATGTACGAGGTCAACGCCAAGGCCAACAACATCATCAAGGTCGTCCCGACGATGAACCTCGACAACGCGTTCAAGACCAAAGCCACCGGCACCGCCTATTTCTTCCGCGGGTTCGCCATGCTGTGGCTCTCGCCCTACTACGGTGACAACGGCCCCAACGGCGGCATCCCGATCATCCTCGACACGACGGAGCCCGCAGCCATGGACAGCCCGCGCCCGGCCTCCGTATTGCAGAACTACGACCAGATCATCAGCGACCTGCGCGAAGCCGGCAAACGCCTGCCTCTCTTCTCGCAGCTCGCACCCGAAGAGTACGGCATGCCCCACAAGGCCGCAGCCTGGGCCTTCGCCGCACGCGCAGCCCTCTATGCCGCACAGTTCGACGCCAAATACTACGACACGGTCATCGAAATGTGCGACAAGGTGATGGGACTCACCGGCGCCGACAAGCGCGAACTGTTCGACGACGGCACGGACAAGGCCTTCGCCAACCTCTGGCGCAAGCAGCAGAATTTCGGCTGCGAATATATCTTCTCGCTGCTGGGCAACGCGGTCGACGGCCCGAAATTCCACGGCATGTCCTTCCAGAACGGCGGCTGGGGCCTGTACAACCACTGGGGTTATTTCCAGCCCACCCTTTCCCTGTGGAACGCATTCGAATCGGGCGACACCCGCCGCGACGCGACGATCATCTACCCCGGGCAGACGATCCGCTTCATGGGCCGGGACATCGTATTCGGCAGCAGCTCCTATTCGATCTCCTCGGATACAGGCATGTCGTTCCGCAAATTCCTCTCCCCGTGGGAAGAGGCCGACTGTAAAGGCAAGGAGGTGAATTCCAACGGCGACAACGCCAGCAACACGCTCGGCACCTGCCTCATCCGCTTCGCCGACGTCCTGCTGATGAAAGCCGAGGCGCTGATCTGGAAGAACGGCGAAGGCGACGCCGAAGCCAAACAACTGCTCAACCGCATCCGCAAACGCGCCCGTCTCCCCGAGAACAGCCCGGCGACCAAAGCTGAACTCAAGAACCAGCGCCGCTGCGAACTGGCGTTCGAGTTCATGCCGAGCCGCCACCTGGACATGGTTCGCTGGGGCGACGCCAAGGAGGCCTATGCCAAACCCACGCAGCGCGTGAACTCGCACTGGGACTACGACCTGCAGCAGGTGGTCATCGACGCGCCGAGCAACTATGACAACGGGCGCACGTTCGATCCCGTCATCAACCAGGTTTTCCCGATCCCCGTAACGGCATTCAACGGCACGGTGAACCTGACCCAGAACCAAGGTTATTAGTAAACAACCAAGATCATTACCGAATATGAAACTGCTGAAACATATCATCCGTGCAGGTGCCTTATGCGGCCTGCTCCTTACGACGGCTGCGGCGAAGGCGCAAACCGTACAACTGAAAGTACTGGACTGGAACGTGCTGTCGTTCGAAATGACGGACAAGTCCAACCAGATCGACTTCATCGTCGACGAGTACGTCGACCTGATCAAGGCCCAGAATCCCGATATCGTCTGCATCAACGAGCTCGAGACCGGCACCAGCCGTATGGGCAAGGAGAAACTGACCGAACTGGCGTCCCGCCTGGACATGTACCCCTACTTCATCATGTCCTATCCCAAGGACGTAGGGTTCTACGGCAACGGCATCCTCTCGAAATACCCGATCGTAAGTTCCTTCTCCGCATTGCATCCCTACAAACATGCCAAAGGCGAGGGCAACTACCAGTGGAATACAGGCTATGAATATTATCTGTATGGTTATGACCAGCGAAGTATGGGCTACATCGACATTCTGGTACCGACCTCCGATTCGGACGGACAGATCGTGCGCATTATCTGTACGCATTTCGACCATTGCGGAATAGATCAGGTCATCCAACAGCAGGAACAAAATGTTGTAACACAAGCCGGGCTGAACAATCCCGAATACCCGACAATCCTGATGGGAGACTTGAACGTCGGATGGGGAACAAACGTGCTTCCTGAATTCAGAAATTTAGGCGACCACATCGGGGTGTCTTGGGTAGACCACATCTTTGCTTTCCCCAAAGGTCGATGGACGGGCCATGATTTCAAATCCCATTCCTGCCCTGCCGCCAATGGCAAGGCATCGCTCTCCGACCATGACCCGATCACAGCCACCTTGGTACTTAAATAGCAGTTCGTCGAATTCACAAAAGTCGAAAATATGAAAAACATACAAAAATATCTCTCAGCACTGCTCGCGCTCGCCATGGCAGCCCCGGTATTTACCGGTTGTTCGGACGATTACGAGTATTCGCTCAGTTCGGTGGTCGCCAAGCCGTCCGACAAGTTCAACGCCAGGATCCAGTTCGTCAGCCGCCTGAGCGACGGGGCGCTGATTACGGGCGATGCCGACTACACGGCTCTCAACAACTACATGGTCAACACGCTCAAAAGCCGCGAAGAGGCATGGCTCACGGTCTTCGACCGTTCGGACAACGCCAACCTGGACAAGGTGATGCAGATCTCGATCAACACCTACCGCTGGACGGCCTTCGCCTTCAACGGGCTGACCAACAGGACGACCTACAAGGGCAGCACGCTTTTCTTCAACCAGCCGACCCGCTCGGTCAAGGCCACGGCCTGCGGCAAAGGCTGCTACGTCACGGGCTTCTCCCCGCTGATGGAAGGTACGCGCACCGACAAGGATGAAAACGGCACCGTGACCGGCACCGTGGACATCGCCTACGACATCAATTTCCGCACGGTACGCTTCGAAACGAACAAGCAGATCAACGCCTTCGGCGGTGAAAACGGCGTCATGAACACGCTCAAGCGCGAAAATATGAACATGCTGATGATCGGCACGGTCAAGAACGACCTGCTCGGAGCGCTCGAATCGGCAGTACAGAATACGGACGGTTCATTCAAGGTCTACAACGTCGCGTCCGGAAGCGCGTATACGATCTTCATGCTCGCCGAAGAACGCTTCTGGGGCTTTACGGATGTTGCCCCGATATCGGTCGGAAACGGCATCGAGGCCTATACGATAAACGTCATGTGGTAAAGGTTGGTTTAATTTAGTTGGAAGGAGGATGCGGCTTCGGGGCCGCATCCTCTTTTTATGCACGGGAAACCGCCGCGGCTGGCGGCGATTCCGGGATTATTTCGTACTTTTGCAGCGGAAACCAGATACGGAATGAAAAAGATCAACGTCATAACGCTCGGTTGTTCGAAGAACACGGTCGACAGCGAGCACCTGATGGCACGGCTCGCGGCGGCAGGCTACGAAGTCCTTTTCGACAGCGACCGCACGGACGCCAAGGTCGTAGTCATCAACACCTGCGGGTTCATCGGCGACGCCAAACAGGAGTCGGTCGACATGATCCTGCGCGCGGCGGCCGCGAAAAACGCCGGCAAGATCGAGCGGCTGTTCGTCATCGGCTGCCTCTCGGAACGCTATGCCGACTCCCTGCGCGCCGAACTCCCCGAAGTGGACGGGTTCTTCCTGTCTCTTATACACATCTCCGAGC
>ENA-OZDY01000518-OZDY01000518.1-human-gut-metagenome-genome-assembly--contig:-NODE-518-length-13883-cov-4.425369_pt1 | contig 13883 bp, 13 predicted proteins | sample MGYA00245063_ERZ653599 | MGnify/ENA primary metagenome ERZ653599 (study PRJEB26926, sample SAMN06165004) | human gut metagenome | biome: ENVO:00009003; feature: ENVO:2100002; material: ENVO:00002003... | reverse complement strand
ATGTAGCTCCGTCTCGTGGGCTCGGAGATGTGTATAAGAGACAGAAGTAAAACTGTACTTCATGCTGGGCCTTCCGACCGAGACCGAGGATGATATCAAAGGAATTGCGCATCTGGCGGAAAAGATCGCAGAGCGTTACTATGAGATTCCGAAAGATCAGAGAAACGGAAAATGCCAGATTACGGCAAGCTCCTCGTTCTTTATTCCAAAGCCGTTCACCCCGTTCCAGTGGGCACCGATGAACACGGAGAGGGAGTTTCTTGACAAAGCGGCGATTGTAAAGGCAGAGGTCCGCGCACAGCTGAATCAGAAGAGCATCCGTTACATTTATCATGAGGCAGATATTTCCCTTCTGGAGGGATTCCTTGCACGCGGCGATCGGAAATGTGCCGAAGTTATCGAAAAAGCGTACCGAAAAGGTGCTATTTTCGATGCCTGGTCCGAGTATTTCCGGAAAGATGCCTGGGAAGAAGCGTTTGCAGAGACCGGCATTGACGTTTCGTTCTATGCCTGCCGTAAGCGCAGCACCGATGAGATCCTTCCGTGGGATTTCCTTGATATCGGCGTGACGAAAAAATTCCTGATCCGCGAATGGGAGCGGGCACAGAAAGAAACCGTTACCCCGAACTGTAAGATGCAGTGTTCCGGCTGCGGAGCAAAATCATTCGGAGGAGGTGTCTGCTATGAAAATCAGAATTAAGTTTGCCAAAACAGGTGTGATGAAATTTGTGGGTCATCTGGATGTGATGCGTTACTTCCAGAAAGCAATCCGCCGTGCAGAACTTCCGATCGCTTATTCCGAGGGCTTCAGCCCGCACATGCTGCTGTCGTTTGCTTCTCCGCTCGGTGTCGGCATCAGCAGCACCGGTGAATATTTCGATATGGTGCTCGCGGAAGATATGAAAACCGACGAGATTGTAAAACGTCTGAATGCGACGATGGTTGAGGGAATGGAAGTGCTTTCCGCCCGCCATGTGCCGGATGGAAAAGCAAGCAAGGCAATGTCTCTCGTAGCAGGAGCCGATTATCTCGTGCAGTTCCGTGAGGGAAAAATGCCGGAGATCGATCTGGAAACGAAAGTGCCGGAGTTTTTCGCACTTCCGCAGATTGAGATCATGCGAAAGACAAAACGAAGCGAAAAGCTGACCGATATCCGCCCATGGATTTACGATATGAAAGCAAAGAAAAGCGGTGTCTGGATGCAGCTCTCCACCGGAAGTGTTTCGAACCTGAAACCTGAGCTCGTGATGGAAGCGTTCTGCAAATGGTGCGGGGTTGAACTGCCGCCGTTTGCATACACGATTCTGCGCGAGGAAGTTTACGCAGACATCGGAACGGAAGAAGAGCGAAAGCTGGTTCCGCTGGAAGCATTAGGAGAAGAAGTTGAGTAAACGAGTTGTCATTGCCCATCTGCCGTGGGAGGGAAAAGATTACCTGGTACACACGCTGGCGGAAGGAGAAAGACCGGTCGAACTGACGGCCCTCTGCAGGGAGAAGGAAACGCTGCTTGGCAATATCTATGTCGGCCGGGTGGAAAAACTGGCACCCGGGATTCGCGGGGCATTTGTCTCGTTTGCGGAGCAGCAGAGCTGTTTTCTTGATCTGTCCCGTGTAAAAGAAGGGTATCTTCTGAAAAAAGCACCGGGAACGGAACTGCATGTCGGGGATGAAATCGTCGTGCAGATCCAGCGGGAAGCGCAGAAAACGAAGCTTCCGTCGGCGACAGCAGAACTTTCTCTTTCGGGAAGTGCCCTGGCGCTCTATTATGGAAAGCCGGAAATCTCATGCTCAGGACGCCTTCTGCCGGAGCAGAAAAAACGGTTAAAAGAACTGGGAAGCCGGATCTTTCCAGAGCTTTCCGGCGGAAGCCTTCCGTTTGGCGTGATCTTCCGCACCGCATCCGCTGATGCTTCGGAAGAAGAGATCCGGCAGGAATATCTCGAGCTGTCCGAAAAAATCGCGCGGATTGTCCAGTATGGAACGATGCGGAGCCTGTACTCATGCCTGTATCAGGCATCGGATGCCGTGCCGGAGCTCGTCAAACGGTATGCACCGTCGGTTTCAGAACTTGTGACAGACGACAGAGAAACGTATGAGATCTGCAGAGAATATCTGGAGCGCCATGATTTTCACGACTGCCGCCTGACCTGGTATGAGGATCAGCTTACCACGCTGGCAAAGAAAGAAAATCTCGAATATCACGTAAAACAGGCACTCGACAAACGTGTGGATCTGCCTTCCGGCGGATTCCTCGTGATCGAACCGACCGAAGCGCTGACCGCGATTGATGTGAACAGCGGAAAGCAGCTCGGCGGACGTAAAAATACGTTTCTGTACAGCGTAAACCAGGAGGCAGCCCGCGAAATCGCCCGCCAGATCCGCCTGCGCGGGATTTCCGGTCTGATCCTGGTTGACTTTATCAACATGCCGGAAAAAGAGCAGGAGGAGCGCCTTCTCGGCTTCCTGCAGGGTCTTGTGCGGGAAGATCCCGTTCCGACTAAAGTTGTGGATATGACGGCGCTTCATCTCGTGGAACTGACGAGAAAGAAAATCCGCCGGCCGTTGGCAGAACAGATGAAATGACGGTAACCTTACAAAGGAGGAATGAATATGGAACCACAAAAGAAACCGATTCACCTCAATGAAAATGATACCCCATATCTTTACGAACCCTTTCGAAACCGGATGCCGGCAAAACGGCAGCATCCGGCGGAAAAAGAAAAGATACTGAAACCATGGCAGGGCCTGCTGGTGTTTGCCTTTCTGATGGTTCTTTTTAATCTCGCCGGAATCCCGCTGGTTTTTGCAGGCGGGATGTATGGAAATGCGCTGGACGAGATCATTGTATTCCTGATCGGATCCATTCTCGTCGTACGGGCACTTCATATTCCGTTAAAAGAAGTGTTCCCATTAAAAAAGCCGGATGGAGCCGGAATCCTCGGAACCATTCTGATGTGGTATGTGACGTACCGCGGTGTGCTTGCCCTTTTCCTTCTGATGGAATGGATTTTCCCGCAGGAATACGCAAGCCTCTCGGAATCCATGGACAGCAGTATGGCGGGCCTTTCCTATTTCGGCGAGCTGCTTGTCGTTGCGCTGACACCGGCCATCTGTGAAGAAGCACTGCACCGCGGTCTTCTGCAGTACAGTCTGCGCGGAATCAAAAAGAAATGGGTGATGCTGCTTCTGATGGGCGTTTATTTTGGCGCTTTCCACATGAGCATCGTCCGTTTTCTTCCGATGATGATGATGGGAATCGTTCTCTCGTATGTGCGGATGAAGACCGACAACATGTTTTACAGCTCGCTGTTCCATTTCGTCCATAACGCATCGACGATTGTGGCGAGCATTGCGGCAAGCTTTCTCTATATGTTCTCGCAGGGGAACGCAGCAGCAGGCAGCGGATACGCAACGGAAACGTACATCGGCATGTATCTGATCGAAGCGGCGCTGATGCCGATCGGTCTTTATATGGGAAGCCGTCTTCTGATGTATCAGCAGACAAAAAGAGAAGGATTTTTCCCGAAGGAGAGAAGAAAAAAGACCATTGCAAAAATCGTAATTCCGACCATTCTGCTGATCCTTGGCGGACTGTTTTTCCTTGGTATTGGTATGATGTAAAAAGAATCAAAAGCTGTTTGGGCAATTTTGCAGAAATGTCCAAGCCGGGTAGAAAACAGGTACGATTTATGATAGAATAACAGCAAATCAGGCGTTACACGATATTACAGAAAGGAAAAGCTGTTTCTCTGAAAAAGAGACAGCAGGAATAAGAACTATGGCAAGAACAGCTATTGCTACCGACAGCAACAGCGGTATTACACAGAGTCAGGCGAAAGAGCTGGGCGTTTTTGTCCTTCCGATGCCTTTCTTCATGCGCGGAAAAATCCAGTTTGAGGATATCGACCTGACACAGGAACAGTTTTACGAGATTCTGGCAGAGGATGCGGCTGTTTCCACATCTCAGCCGTCTCCGGGAGATCTGATGGATTTCTGGAACAAAATTCTCGAAGAGTACGATGACATTGTTTACATTCCGATGTCAAGCGGCCTTTCCGCCTCCTGTGATACAGCGACCGTGCTGTCCGAGGACTACGAAGGAAAAGTGCAGGTTGTCAACAACCAGAGAATCTCCGTTACGCAGCAGCAGTCCGTTCTGGATGCAAAGAAAATGGCAAACCGCGGCGTGGCAGCAAAAGACATCAAAGCAATTCTGGAAGAGGATGCGCTGGATGCAAGTATCTATATTATGGTAGATACGTTAAAATACCTGAAAAAAGGCGGCCGCGTTACGCCGGCAGCAGCCATGATCGGAACCGTTTTAAATATCAAACCGGTGCTGACGATCCAGGGAGAGAAGCTTGACGCGTTTGAAAAAGCGCGCGGTGTGAAACAGGCAAAGAAAGCCATGATCAAGGCTATGAAAAAAGATATGGACAAACGCTTCGCAAAAGAGCGTACAGCCGGCATCATGGGACTTCACATTGCCTATACCGCAAACGACAAAGAAGTAATCGATGGATGGATTGCCGAAGTAAAAGAAGCCTTCCCGGATTTTGAAGTCGATGCGCATCCGCTGTCCTTAAGCGTTGCCTGCCACATCGGACCTGGCGCACTGGCAATTGCATGCGAAAAAAAATCTGCAATTTCCTGAAAAATACTATTGACAAACAGCAGATGTGATGATATATTGTAGAAGTATGCCGCACAGAGAGGTAAAAGAGTCGAAAGACCACCGAATCTGGCGAGTAATTGATAGGGAGGTGCCATATGTACGCAATTATTGCAACAGGTGGTAAACAGTACAAGGTAGCTGAAGGCGATGTTATCCGAGTAGAGAAACTTGGCGTTGAAGCTGGAGAAACCGTAACTTTTGATCAGGTACTTGCAGTAAGCAATGACGGACTGAAAGTTGGCGAGGACGTTAAAAATGCATCCGTAACCGCATCTGTAGTTGGAAACGGTAAAGGCAAAAAAGTTATCGTTTACAAGTATAAGAGAAAAACTGGTTATCATAAGAAAAACGGTCACAGACAGCAGTACACTGAAGTGAAGATTGAAAAAATCAACGCTTAAGTCTTATGATTTGTATAACCGTAACAGAGTCTGACGGCGAGTACATCTCCGTGGAGTCAAACGGTCATGCAGGCTATGCAGAGGAAGGGCAGGATATCATCTGTGCCGCTGTCTCCGCATTGATTGTAAACACCGTAAATTCCGTGGAAACATTGACAGAGGATCTGATTATAAGTGAGGCTGGAGATGGATACGTGTATTTTTCATTCCCGAATGGGTATTCTGAAAGTACCGCACTTCTTGTAAAATCACTTTTGCTGGGCCTCGAAAGTATCCGCCGCGATTATGGAGCACAATACTTAGAGATCGCATTCAAGGAGGTGTAATACCATGTTAAATATGAACCTTCAGATTTTCGCTCATAAAAAAGGAGTTGGTTCTACCAAGAACGGTAGAGATTCCGAGTCCAAGAGATTAGGAGCAAAAAGAGCTGACGGACAGGTTGTAAAGGCTGGAAACATTCTTTACAGACAGCGTGGAACCAAGATTCATCCAGGCGTGAACGTAGGAATCGGAAAAGACGATACCTTATTCGCTATGGTTGACGGACGCGTAGCTTTCGAAAGAAAAGGACGTGACAAAAAACAGGTTTCCGTATATCCGGTAGCAACAGAAGAGTAAGACAAAGGTGCGGCTTCAAATCTTAAGAGGTTTGAAGCCGTTTTTGTTAATAATAATTAAAGGTCCAACAGACCGATTTGGATTTAGATAAAACAAGACAGGAGAATACCATGTTTGCAGACAGAGCAAAAATTCTGATCCGCTCCGGTAAGGGCGGAGACGGACATGTCAGTTTCCGCAGAGAGCTTTTTGTACCGAACGGCGGGCCGGACGGCGGCGATGGCGGCAAAGGCGGAGACGTTATTTTTGAAGTTGACGAAGGACTGAATACACTGGTTGATTACCGCCACAGAAGAAAGTTTTCTGCTACCGACGGCGAGCCGGGAGGAAAACGCAGATGCCATGGCGGAAACGGCGCAGATATTGTCCTGAAAGTACCGGAAGGAACGGTCATTATGGACGCTGCGAGCGGAAAAGTCATCGCAGATATGTCCGGTGAAAACCGCCGTCAGGTTGTATTAAAAGGCGGAAAAGGCGGAAACGGAAATATGCATTACGCAACCGCTACCATGCAGGTTCCGAAATACGCCCAGCCAGGCCAGCCGGCACAGGAGCTGGAAGTAAGAATGGAACTGAAAGTTATTGCGGACGTCGGACTCGTCGGCTTCCCGAACGTTGGAAAATCGACCCTGCTTTCCCGCGTGACAAATGCGGAACCGAAAATTGCAAATTATCACTTTACCACGCTTTCCCCGAACCTCGGTGTCGTAGACCTTGAGGGCTGCAGCGGATTTGTTATCGCAGATATCCCGGGACTGATCGAGGGTGCATCGGAAGGAGTCGGCCTCGGCCATGAATTCCTGCGCCACATCGAGAGAACCCGCGTGATGATCCATGTAGTAGACGTTGCATCGACCGAGGGAAGAGATCCGGTGGATGATATCAACAAGATCAACAAAGAGCTCGAAGCCTATAACCCGGAGATCGCAAAACGCCCGCAGATCATCGCGGCCAATAAGACCGATGCGATCTATGTAGAAGAGGGCGAAGAGGATCCGGTGGAACGTCTGAAAAAAGAGTTCGAGCCGAAAGGCATCCCGGTTTATCCGATTTCTGCCGTCAGCGGAAAAGGCTTAAAAGAGCTTTTATATGCCGTACAGAAAAAACTCGATGAGCTTCCGAAAGAGCGTATGGTCTTCGAACAGGAATTCTTCCCGGAGGATATGCTTCTTGCCGAGAACCTGCCGTACACCGTCGAGCAAGACCCGGAGGACGAGCACCGCTTCATCATCGAGGGACCGAAGATCGAGAAGATGCTCGGCTACACCAATCTGGATTCCGAGAAAGGTTTTGCTTTCTTCCAGCGGTTCTTAAAAGATACCGGTATCTTAGACGAACTCGAGCAGGCCGGCATCCAGGAAGGCGATACCGTCAAGATGTATGGATTTGAATTTGATTATTATAAATAGAACGAATAAATAACGAAGGAGGAGACGTATGACCAGCAAGCAGAGAGCATACCTGAAAGGCCTTGCCATGACCATGGAACCGATCCTGCAGGTAGGAAAAAGCAGCATCACGCCGGAGCATACCGCTGCTGTAGCAGAGGCACTTGAGGCGAGAGAACTGATTAAAATCAATGTACTGCAGAACTGCCTCGATGATCCAAGAGAGATCGCAGAAGTTCTGGCAGAACGCACCAATTCCCAGGTCGTACAGGTGATCGGCAAAAAGATCGTGCTGTACAAAGAGGGCAAAAAAGAGAAAAAGAAAATTCAGCTTCCGAAATAATCCGCAGGAAAGAACCGCCGGGACCGGAGCATACCGCTGCAGTTCCGGCGCTTTTTGAGGAAAACGTATGGAAAAGACAAACAGAAAAATTGGCATTATGGGAGGCACATTCGATCCCATTCATATCGGTCATCTGATCCTTGGCGAGGCGGCGTACGAGCAGTTCGGGCTTGATGAAGTCTGGTTCCTTCCGGCCGGAAATCCGCCACATAAGCGGAACCGGGCGGGACGGGCAAAGGATACACAGCGTGTCGAGATGGTGCGCCGTGCCATCGCATCCAATCCGCATTTTGTGCTCTGCACCAAAGAGATGGAAGATGAAGGCTATACCTACAGTTATCGGACGCTTGAGGCGATGCGGAAGGAACATCCGGGCACGGAGTTTTACTTTATCATTGGAGCGGATTCCCTGTTCTATTTTGATGAGTGGAAAAATCCAGAGCGGATCTGCGCCGCGGCAAAGATCCTTGTGGCGACCAGGGATCGGGCAAAAGAGAAAGAGCTTCTGGCCTGTATGGAACGAAATGCAAAAAAACTTCACGGTACCTTTCTGAAACTCGACACACCGAATCTGGATGTTTCTTCCCACGAACTGCGGGAATGGATCCGGGAAGGAAAATCCGTGAAATACTATCTGTCGGATTCTGTGATTTCCTACATTCAGGAGCAGAAAATCTATCAGGATTAGAGGAAGAGCAGGATGGAACAGTACGATTTATGGAAACTGGACAAAAAACTCCAGAAGGAAGTCGATGAAGACCGCTATCATCACACGCTCGGTGTGATGTTTACCGCAGCATCCATGGCGATGGTATGGGGCGAGGATCTCGAAAAAGCCCGTGTCGCGGGACTGCTTCACGACTGTGCAAAATGCATTCCGAATAAGAAAAAAATCACCATGTGTGAGAAAAATAAGATTGAAATCACTGAGTTTGAGCGGAACAATCCGTTTTTGATCCATGCCAAGCTCGGTGCATTTCTGGCGAAGGACAAGTATAAGGTGGAAGATCCGGAGATCTTAAGTGCCATCACCTGGCATACGACAGGAAAAGAAGATATGACATTGCTGGAGAAGATCATCTATATTGCAGATTATATCGAACCGGCACGAAACAAGGCACCGCACCTTACCCGCCTTCGGAAGCTGGCATTCACCGATATCGACGAATGCATGTATGAAATTTTAAAAGACAGTATGGCGTATCTGTCGGAAAACCCGAAGACGATGGATCCGATGACGGAGCAGGCATATCAGTTCTATGAAGCACTGCACCGGGAACGGACGGCAAAGGAGGAAGCATAAATGAGCGAAGCAAAACAGACTGCAAAACTTGCACTGGAAGCACTGGAAGATAAAAAAGCAATGAATGTCCGCATTCTGGACATTACCCATGTTTCGACTCTGGCAGATTATTTCATGATCGCCAGCGGAAGCAACCGCAACCAGGTACAGGCGATGGCAGACAACGTAGAGGAGGTACTCGGAAAAGCCGGCGTACATCCAAAACAGATCGAAGGTTATCAGACCGCAAACTGGATTCTGATGGACTACGGCGATGTTGTCATCCACATCTTTGATGAGGAGAACCGCCTGTTCTACGATCTGGAGAGAATCTGGAGAGACGGTAAAGTCGTAGAAAAAGAAGAGATTATGTAAGTTAGGTGGAAAAAGGCGCAGAAAATCCGGAACCGTGCAGAGAAAGGCGGACGGGTTCTCTGCGCCTTTCTGGTGTTTGGAACGCATATGATAAAGAAAAAGGAGAATATCACACGATGAAAAAAATAGAAAGCGGATCGCTTGCTGTGATGCTCGATGAAGAGACGCTGGGACTTAGGATCGAAAAAGACGGCGTTGTCTGGAATACGGATCCGAAAAAGACACCTGAACTGATTTTTGCAGAGGGAACATACCGTTTCCTGGATGCAGAGGAGATTTCCCATGAGGTCTATTCCTTCGGCGTCGGATGCGGCATCCGGAGCCGTTATGCGGGATTTGCGGGAACACCGTATGCCTTCGAGACGATTATCTGGATCGAAGCTGTGGATGAAACATTCTGGATGGAGTGGATTCCGCTCTGCGAGGAGGGACTGCATCCGGTAAAGGTGCTGTGGCCGACGGCAATGGAGTTTACAAACGGGCGCGATGACTGGTATACACTCCTTACCGAGGGACAGGGACTTCTGATTCCGAATACCTGGAAGACGGAACTTGGAAAGCTTTCGTTTGACGGCAGATTTGAGACCTCCGGCGGCTATATGCCGTGGTTCGGCCAGGTGAAGGAAAGATGCGGCTATACAGCGATCTGTACAACACCGTGGAACGCCGGTTATCAGGCAGAGCACCCGGCAGGCGGCCCGTATACCAGCGTGGGGGCATGGCTGGAGCCGAGCCTTGGAACAATGAATTACCGCCGCGTATTCCGTTATACGTTTTTAAATGACTGCGATTATAACGACCTCTGCAAAGCGTACCGCCAGTATGTACGGGAACAGGGTCATCTGCGCACTTTGAAAGAAAAGGCAGTACAGAATCCGTCCATTCACGATCTTGTGGGAACGTGTTTTGTCCATACGGGAATCAAGACGGTTGTGCAGCCGGAGTCCGGCTTTTTCGATCCGCAGAATCCGGAGAAAAATAACCGCGTAGTGCCGTTTTCCGTGCGCGAGCAGCAGATCCGCGAAATTCATGATCTCGGCGTAGAGAAAGTCTATCTTCATCTGGACGGCTGGGCAGAACCGGGGTATGACAACCAGCATCCGGACTACACACCGGCATGCCAAGCGGCCGGCGGATGGGAAGGCATGAAATCACTTGTCGATACGATGCATGATTTCGGCTACAAATTCGGTATTCACGACCAGTACCGCGATTATTACCACGCAGCGCCGAGCTACGATGAAAATTATGCCTGCCGCCTTCCGGACGGAACGATACCGGGACACAGTTACTGGGCGGGCGGACTGCAGAGCTATCTCTGTGCAACGCAGGCACCGTTCTATGTGAAACGGAATTTTGCCGAACTGAAGAAAAACGGAATCCGGCTTGACGGTGCATACCTCGATGTGTTTACGTGCAACGAGGGCGACGAGTGCGCAAACCCGGAGCATGTGATGACGAGAAGAGACTGCTATACGTACCGCGGAAACTGCTTCTCCTGGCTGCTCTCACAGGGGATTCTCTCAAGCTCCGAGGAGGTCAGCGACTGGGCCGTTCCGTATCTGGTATTCTGCCATTATGCGCCGTATGACTTTATGCTGCGCCCGTCAGAGACACCGAAAAAAGGAATCCCGGTGCCGCTCTTTAATCTTGTGTATCATGACTGCGTAATCGAGCCGTGGATGATGGACCGTGTTTCAAAAGACGAGGACTATATGCTGTATGCGCTTCTTGCAGGCGGTGCACCGTATCTTGTACGGGACGGCGCATATCCGAATACAGATGGTGCATTTGACGGGGAGAAAATCAGTCTGGAAGAGATGACAGAAAGATGCCGCGTTGTAACGGAGCTGCATGAAAAAACGGCACTCCTGGAACTGGTACGCCACGAGTGTATGACGGCGGATGGAAGCGTACAGAAGAGTGAATTTTCCGATGGAACATATGTTATTTGTGACTTTGCAGAGCAGATATATGAAATCGGATACGGGGCATAAAAGAAAAGCGCCACATGTAGATTTTGTTCTTATAAAAATACAAGATTTTGTGGTTTTCCTTGTATTTTTTCAAGTGCATATCTTGCGCGGAAAGCAGAGATTTGTTATATTATGCATGCGGAGGTGTTCATGCCCGGTGCAAAGAAGATGCCGGAGCGTGACGAAACAAAATAACACCAGAAAGGAACAAATCAAATGAGAGAATTTGAACAGTGGGATGGCTTTACCGGAAGACTCTGGAAAGAAGGCATCGACGTACGTGACTTTATTCAGAACAATTATACTCCATATGACGGAGATGAGAAATTCCTGGAGGGACCAACAGAGGCTACAGACCGTCTGTGGGGCAAATTACAGGAACTCCAGAAAGAAGAGCGTGCAAAAGGCGGCGTTCTGGATATGGAGACAGACGTTGTAAGCGGAATCACAGCTTACGGCGCAGCATATATCGATGACAGCATGAAAGATCTGGAGCAGGTAGTTGGTCTTCAGACAGACAAACCGCTGAAACGTGCATTTATGCCGTATGGTGGAATTAAAATGGCTGAGCAGTCCTGCGAGACTTACGGCTACAAACCAAGCGAGAAGCTTCATGAAATTTTCACTAAATATCACAAAACACATAACCAGGGTGTATTCGACATCTACACACCAGAGATGCTGAAAGCCCGTCATAATAAAATCCTGACCGGTCTGCCGGATACCTATGGCCGTGGCCGTATCGTAGGCGACTACCGTCGTGTTGCTCTGTACGGTATTGATTACCTGATCGAGCGCAAAAAAGCAGACTTCGCTGCAACAAATCGTCAGGGAATGCGTCGTGGTGACTTCCAGTTAAGAGAAGAGATCGCTGACCAGGTCAGAGCACTGCAGGATATGAAGGTTATGGCACAGTCCTATGGCTATGACATTTCCGAGCCGGCTAAGAACGCAAGAGAAGCTGTTCAGTGGCTGTACTTCGGATACCTTGCAGCTATCAAAACTCAGAACGGTGCTGCAATGAGCGTTGGCCGTGTATCTACTTTCCTTGATATCTACATCGAAAGAGATATTGAAAAAGGAATCCTGACTGAGAAAGAAGCTCAGGAGCTGATCGACCATCTGGTAATGAAATTCCGTATGGTTAAATTCGCAAGAATTCCGTCTTACAATCAGCTGTTCTCCGGTGACCCGGTATGGGCTACTCTGGAAGTTGCCGGTATGGGAATCGACGGACGTTCTATCGTTACAAAGAACGATTTCCGTTTCCTGCATACACTGGAAAACATGGGACCGTCCCCAGAGCCGAACCTTACTGTTCTGTACTCTGAGAATCTTCCGGAAGCTTTCAAGAAATATGCAGCTCATATTTCTGTACAGACAAGCTCTATCCAGTATGAGAACGATGATGTAATGCGTCCGGTATGGGGCGATGATTACTCCATCTGCTGCTGTGTATCTGCTACCGAGACCGGTAAGGAGATCCAGTTCTTCGGCGCTCGTGCAAACCTTGCAAAATGCCTTCTGTACGCTATCAACGGTGGTGTTGATGAGAAGACAAAACAGCAGGTAGGACCTCAGTATCAGCCAATTACTTCTGAATACCTTGACTATGACGAAGTAATCGCAAAATATGACAAGATGATGGACTGGCTGGCTCATCTGTATGTTGGAACACTGAACATGATCCACTACATGCATGACAAATACTACTATGAAGCAGCAGAAATGGCTCTGATCGATACAAAGGTTGACCGTTCCTTCGCAACTGGTATCGCAGGATTCTCTCACGTAGTAGACTCCCTGTCCGCTATCAAATATGCAAAAGTTAAAGCTATCCGCGATGAAGACGGTATTACAACAGATTTCCAGGTTGAGGGTGACTTCCCACGTTATGGTAACGATGATGACAGAGCAGATGAGATTGCAAGAAATCTGCTTTCCACCTTCATGGATAAACTGAAACACATCCATACCTACCGTGATTCCAAGCCAACCACTTCTATTCTTACCATTACCTCTAACGTTGTTTATGGTAAAGCTACCGGAGCTCTTCCGGATGGAAGAAAGGCTGGAGAGCCTCTGGCACCTGGTGCAAACCCATCCTACGGCGCAGAGCAGAACGGACTTCTTGCTTCCCTGAACTCTGTTGCCAAGCTTGACTATGAAGATGCTCTTGACGGTATCTCCAATACTCAGACAATCAATCCTGATGCTCTGGGACACAGTGATGACGAGCGTTCAGAGAATCTGGTACATGTACTTGACGGATACTTTGATCAGGGCGCTCATCACCTCAATGTAAACGTATTTGGTAAAGAGAAACTGATCGACGCTATGGAACATCCGGAAAAAGAAGAGTATGCAAACTTCACAATCCGTGTATCCGGATATGCTGTTAAGTTCATCGACCTTACAAGAGAGCAGCAGTTAGACGTTATTGCCAGAACCTGCCACGACAGAATGTAAGTCTGATATTTTAAAATAGTATCGGCGAAACAAAAGGGCATGCAATACAATATATGTTAGAGGTTGCATGTCCTTTTTATAAATATGAATGCAAAGGAATTAGAAATGTTAAAAGGCTATGTTCATTCTCTGGAGAGCTTCGGGTCTGTGGACGGACCTGGAGTGAGATATGTGATTTTTCTTTCTGGCTGTGCTATGCGTTGTCAGTTCTGCCATAATCCGGATACCTGGAATATGACAGATGGAAAAGAGTACACTACGGATCAGCTTTTGAAGACAGCACTTCGGTTTAAGTCTTACTGGGGCTGTCTCTTATACACATCTCCGAGCCCACGAGACGGAGCTACATCTCG
>ENA-OZDY01000508-OZDY01000508.1-human-gut-metagenome-genome-assembly--contig:-NODE-508-length-14051-cov-5.722635_pt1 | contig 14051 bp, 7 predicted proteins | sample MGYA00245063_ERZ653599 | MGnify/ENA primary metagenome ERZ653599 (study PRJEB26926, sample SAMN06165004) | human gut metagenome | biome: ENVO:00009003; feature: ENVO:2100002; material: ENVO:00002003... | reverse complement strand
ATTATAAGAAAGCGAGGTTAGAGACATGGGTTTATTTACAGACGGATTTAAGTTATTAAAGAAGGCGAGTGAGCCTTTGTATAAGACACCTAAATCCATTCAGGAAACCATAGAGATTATGGCGGTGGCTGAAAACGGCATTTTTGAAGTAAGCAAAAATAAGTATTCCAAATGCTACCGCTTTCAGGACATCAATTACACAACAGCAACGGAGGATGAGCAGATCGGCATATTTGAGAGATACTGCAAGTTCTTAAATTCGCTGGACTGTAATTATAAGATTACGATCAACAATAAGAACAAAAACATGGATGAACTCCGTGACAAGGTTCTGATTGCTGAGAAAAACGATGGCTTCAACAATTATAGAAGAATCTACAATGACATCATTGAGGAGAAGATTATTGAGGGCAGACAGGGGATTGAGCAGGAGAGATACCTGACAATCACGATTGAGAGAAAGAACTTTGAGGAGGCGAAGGCACAGTTTGCAACCCTTGAGGCAACGATACACAAGGCTTTCATTGAGCTTGGTGCGGAGATTGTGCCTCTTAATGGAAATGAGAGGCTGAAAGTGCTTTATGACTATTATCATCTTGGAGATGAGGGCAGCTTTGATTTTGATATCAAAAAGGCAAAGAAGGTCGGGGCAGATTTTAGAAATGACCTGTGCAATGGGATGGTGAAATATTTCCCGGACCATTTTGAGGATGAGAGTAAATTCTGCAAGGCACTTTTTATCAAAAAGTATCCGAGCAGTTTGTCAGACAGATTCATCAATGAGATTACTTCCCTTCCGGTTCATTCCATCACGAGCATTGATGTGGTGCCTGTTCCAAAGGATTTGACAACAAAGGTGCTTCAGAAGAAATACCTTGGTATTGAGTCGGATATCATTAAGCAGCAGAGAGTCCGTAATAAGAATAACGATTTTTCTACGGAAATCTCATATGCCAAGAGAACGGAGAAAAAGGAGATTGAGGAAATCATGGATGATGTCCGTGAGAATGACCAGTGCCTTTTCTTCGTGGGAGTAACCATTATTCTTATGGCAGAGAGCAAGAAGGAGCTTGAGAGTGTATGTGAGACAGTGGAGACTATCGGAAAGCGTAACAGCTGCACGATTGATACACACTACTTAAAGCAGAGGGAGGCACTCAACACAGCGCTTCCGATTGGAGTAAGACAGGTGGAGACAATGCGTACTCTTCTTACCCAGTCGCTTGCGGTGCTTATGCCATTTAATGTGCAGGAATTAAATGACAGCACAGGGAACTATTATGGTATCAATCAGATCAGCAAGAATGTGAATATCGGTAACAGAAAGAAGCTCATCAATGGAAATGGCTTTGTATTTGGTGTGCCGGGTTCCGGTAAATCCTTCTTCTGCAAGATGGAAATGGGCAGCGTATTCTTGTCGGGAGATGATGAAATAATCGTTATAGATCCAATGAACGAATACTTTGATATTGCTGAGACTTATGGTGGAACAGTGGTAAATATGTCCACCTACACGGATAACTATGTGAATCCGCTGGAGATGGATGTATGGAGCCTTGATCCGAATGATTCCAAGGGAATGGTAAGAGAAAAGGGCGAGTTCATGCTTGGTCTTTGTGAGCAGTGCATCGGTGACAGCTTAAATTCAAGACAGAAGTCAATCATCGACCGCTGTGTGAGAAAACTGTATATCGACATTGCAAGGAGCAAAGAGAAGTATATCCCGGTAATGAGTGATTTTTACGATATTCTCATGGCACAGCCGGAGGACGAGGCAAAAGACATTGCATTGTCTTTGGAACTTTTTGTAAATGGTTCGCTTAACATCTTCAACCACCAGACAAATGTGGATGTGGATAACAGATTTACAGTCTATGGCATCAGGGACTTAGGTACAGAGCTTAGTCCTATCACAATGCTTGTTATGATGGAGTCCATTCAGAACAGGATTGTTGAGAATGGTAAGCGAGGCAAGGCAACATGGCTCTATATTGATGAGTTCCATGTCCTGCTTAATTCGGAGTATTCTGCAAAATATCTGCAGCAGCTCTGGAAGAAGGTAAGAAAGCAGGGAGGTCTTTGTACCGGTATCACGCAGAATGTTGTCGATCTGTTGCAGAATTACACAGCAACCACAATGCTTGCAAACTCTGAGTTTGTGGCACTCTTGAAGCAGGCAAATACAGACAGTTCAAAGATGGCGGAGGTTATCGGGGTATCAGAGGCACAGCTTCGGTTCGTAACTAATACCGCCTCTGGAATGGGACTTATTAAGTGTGGTTCGGTAGTAATTCCCTTTGATAATCAGATCAGCAAGGATACGGATTTGTACAGGCTGTATAATACCAACATTCATGAGAAGATTGCGGAACAGAAGAAAAAAGAAGCAATGCTGCAGTGATAACAGATGAATTTTTATAGAATCTATAGTATAATCAAGAGGTCGGATGAATGTCCGACCTTGATGATAATAAATTAGATATTCCCTATTTTTAAGAAGAAAGCATATAAGATTCGATATGAAAAATAAATAAGGAAGCAGTTCTAAAATGTATCATTTGTACCGGAGAACATGTGGCTGGATTTTAAGATATGCTTATCGTACACTTTGACGAGAATATGTTGATTGGGGATGCAGCGGACCTGGATGCATTTATGGAAATGTATGGTGTGGAAGCAATTTCCAAGGAATATTTGTAATTATTAGGGAAAAGAAAATTTTAATTTGCACTTCCATAAGGTGAAATGTATTGACACAAAAAATACAGTATGATAGTATTGCCATTAGAAGAAAGAAAGGCACATTTTGTGTAAGGTGAGGAAATGATTAATAGATAATTTGATTTAAGTAAGACACATATAGTTATTGAGCCTGTAGAGAATAGGTTTGTTTTGTGTACGCTTAAGTTGGATTATCGCAAGAGGCATTTCCTTTGTTTTCCTTTTGGAAAAGAAATAAGGGTCTATTTAGCGAGTCTATTTTTGCGTATGCAAAAAAGACTCGTTTTTGTGTGTTCAAAATAATAATTGGCTCAGACTTCGAAAAGGAGAAACTTTAATGTTGCAGATAAAAAAATTAAATTTAACACATAAAAAAGACCTGAGAATAATTCTTAATGATTTCAACCTTGTGCTAAATGATGGAGATAAGGCAGTTATTATTGGAGAAGAGGGAAATGGGAAATCGACATTAATGAAGTGGATATACAATCCGTCGCTTGTAGAAAACTATATAGAAGCAGATGGGGAAAGGATAATGGGACACGAACGTCTTGGTTATCTTCCGCAGGAGATGCTCGATGAAGATAAGGAAAAAACAATATACGAATATTTTTCTGAAGAGGAAATATTCTGGGAGAAAACGCCTAAAGAATTGTCTGTTATTGCGGGAAAATTTGGAATGAAAAATGATTTTTTCTACAGTAACCAGACAATGGGTAGTCTTTCAGGAGGCGAAAAAGTCAAGACACAACTTATGAGGCTTTTCATTCGCGATGTTTCTGTGCTGTTGTTGGACGAACCTTCCAATGACATCGACATTGCGACGCTTACATTACTGGAAAAAATCATAAATGACTGGAAGCACATTGTGCTTTTTATTTCACACGATGAAACGCTGATAGAGCGTACTGCCAACATGGTGATACATATCGAGCAGATTATACGAAAAACAAAGGCGAGATATACCGTGGCAAAGCTTCCCTATAGACGCTATGTGGAAGAACGGCTTCATAAATTTGAAATCCAAAAACAGCGGGCACTGAGTGACCGTAGGGAGAAAAAGATTCGCGATGAAAAATATCAAAGAGTTATGCAGAGTGTACAAGGTGCATTAAGAAGTTGTACCAGACAAGCACCGTCTGTTGCCAAAAACTTAAAGGACAAAATGCATACGGTTAAGGCAATGGAACGAAGATTTGAAAAAGAAGATGAAAATATGACTCAGATGCCGGAACAGGAAGAAGCAATCTTTGTCAAATTAGGGGATGAAAACTCACACATTCCCGCAGGAAAAACGGTCATAGAATATGAACTTTCAAAGCTTGTGACTCCGGATGGCAAAAGAATTTTAGCAGAAGGAATTCATTTAAAAATAAAAGGTTCAGAAAAAATCTGTATAATAGGAGCCAACGGGGCAGGAAAAACGACTCTTCTAAAAAAGATAGCGGAAGAACTCCTAAATCGGAATGACATTAAAGCAGAATATATGCCTCAAACTTATGAAGACCTGCTGGATTTGGATGTTACACCGGTTGATTACCTTGATAAAACAGGAGATAAAGAAGAGCGTACAAGAATTAGAACATACCTTGGTTCACTTAAATACACACCAGATGAAATGGAGCATCCGATTCGGGAGTTATCAGGCGGACAAAAGGCGAAAGTGCTTCTCTTGAGGATGAGCTTAAGTGGTGCAAATGTTCTTATTCTGGATGAACCGACAAGAAATTTTTCACCATTGTCCGGTCCGGTAATAAGAAAAATGCTCCGAGAATTTCCGGGGGCTGTCATTAGCATTTCTCACGATAGAAAGTATATTGAAGAGGTGTGCGATAAAATATATCAGCTAAATCCTAATGGATTACAGCTAATTGGTGATTGATAACAAAAAGGATGAAAGACTGACAAATTTCAGGCTTTTAGTGAGTTGGAAAGCATACAAAGATTTGAATTTGGAGGATAGATTATGGTACGTACAGAAGATGCATGTGAAATTATAAAATATGCTTTGCAAAACGAAATTAAAGTATATTTAGATGGCGGATGGGGTGTTGATGCACTTCTTAAAAGAGAATCAAGAATACACAATGATATTGATTTGTTTGTTGAACTGAAACATTATCATGATTATATTTATGTGATTAAGCAGCATGGATTTGAGGAAGTAAATACTGATTATACAACGGATGGTCATACTGTCTGGAAAGATGATAAACAAAGAATCATTGATTTACATTGTTTTGAATTTACAGATGACGGAATTGTTTATGAGGGAGATATATTTCCATCAAAAACTTTTTCCGGTATTGGAAAAGTTGGAGATATAACTGTTTCTTGTATTGAACCATTGAGTCAGGTAATGCTTCATTTGGGATATGAACACGATAAAAATGATGTGCATGATGTGATGCTGTTGTGTGAAACATTTCAAATAGCAATACCAGATGAATATAAGGAAAAGTAAAATTTCAGTTTCATGTTGCTTTTAATAATTGAATATTGAATGATTTTACATAGCCGTTAAGGAGTAATTTTTGCTCCCTAGCGGCTTATTTTATTTTTCAAAGTAGGAGGTGAGAAAATTGAAAATTAGAAAGGTTGATGACAAACCGATGGTCATTCACACCAAGGAGAAAGCCAAGATTCATGCCCACGAACCAAAGGGAGCCAAGATTAAAGGGAGTAACATCTATACAGTAGAGAGAGGTCCTAAGACAGCTGGTGCAAAGGTAACTGATACGGATAGAAAGAAGTCCTATCGCAAGAGTACCATTCATCAGTCGGAGCCGAAGAATAAGGGATTATCAAGATTCAAGCAAAACCTTAAGGAATCAAACACTTCCATCAAGACCAAGAACACCAATCTTCACATTGCAGGAAGAACAGGAGCACTTGCAGCTGGGGCAGTAACAGAACAGGTGGAAGGCGGGCATGAGGTATCGCAGGCAGCATATCTTGCATATGAAGCAAGCCGCCCTGTTACCGGAACTGCTTCTAAGGGGGCTGCACTTTTCAGGAAAAAGGCGGCAGCCGAGGCAAAGAAGCGTATCAAGAAGGTAGAGGCAGGAAAGAAGCTGGCAAAAAAGACAGCAAAGAAAGCTGCCAAAGATACAGCCAAGACTGTAGCTAAAGAGACGGCAAAAGAAACAGCAAAGACTACTGCCAAGGTTGCAACGAAAACTGCTACAAAGGCAGCTGCTACGGCGGCAGGAACAGCGGTTGCACCGGGAGTAGGCACGGCAATCGGCATGGCAGCCGGATATGCGGCAGGTGTGTCCATAGAGGTCAAGGATGAAAAGATGACAAACCGGAGCAGGAAGATAAAGTTCTTTCTGGATAAGATGAAAGCACAGGAGAATCAGACGGATAGTGTGGCAAAGCTGGTAAAGGATCTGATTGTGCGAAAAGCGATTACCTGGGTAAAGGCAGCTGCACCGATTATCGGATTGGTGCTTTTATTACTTGTTCTTGTAGTTGCCATGATTGCGGTTCCGGTTATAGCGGTGATAGCAATCCTTTACAATTCTCCATTTGCTTTATTCCTGCCACCACTTGAATCAGGAGATACCGTGCAGACAGTAACGAGTGCCTATGTGCAGGAGTTTAACCGGGATGTGAACACGAAAGTGAATGAGCATACCGGATATGACCTTGGAGAGCTTGTCTATGTGGATTATGAAGGTATGGAAGAAAATCCAAGCAATTACTATGACATCATGGCAGTCTATATGGTCAAGCATGGTGTCGGAGATACTGCAACAGTCATGAATGATACTTCTAAAGGCTGGCTGCAGGCAGTTGTAAATGATATGTGTTCATACACCACAAGCACCGGAACAAAGGATGTGGAAGAAACAGATGCAGACGGTAATGTAACTACTGTCACGAAGTCGGTTCTGTATGTGAATGTCACACTCAAATCTTATCGGGATATGATTTCGGTGTATGGATTTGACGCTAACCAGGTGGAAATGCTTGAGCAGATTATGAGTCCTGATTTTATGGGGCAGCTTGGATATGCAGGAAGTGGCAGTGGTGGCGGAGGTGGAAGCCCCGGAGTAAGCTCCATGACAGAGGATGAGATAAATGCAATCCTTAGTGGAATTACAGACAGCAGACAGAAAACAGTCTGCTCTTATGCACTTCACAGAGTAGGTTATCCATATAGTCAGGATTTACGAGACAGTGGTAATTATTATGACTGCAGTTCACTAGCATATTACTCATGGAAGGATGCCGGAGTGGATATAAGTCATGGTGGAGCAACCACAGCTGCGGCAGAGGCACAGGGACTAGATGAGGCAGGAAAGACAGTAACTTATGACCAGCTTCAGCCGGGTGACCTGATTTTCTACAGTTTTACAAGCAACGGAAGATATATGAATATCAGCCATGTGGCTGTTTATGTCGGTAATGGCAAGGTTGTAGAGGCACTTAATGAGAGTCTTGGTGTTGTATATCGTGATGTTGCAAGTACCGGAAAGATAGTTGTGATAGGACGACCATAGATTAAAAATTCAGAGAGGGCAGATGTCCTCTCTGAGAATGGAGGTAAGAATGGATTTAAGAGATGTTGTTCTGGTAATAGAAAATGATAAGGGAACAGAGATAAATATGCTTATGTCATTGGACGATTATAAGAAATTTGTTTCTATTGATGATATGTCAGAACTGGCAGATCAGATGCTTTGTCTTGGCAGAACTCTTGGAGAAGAGGAAAGCTTTACAGAGTATTACAGGGCGGCAAATGTAACGATATCCGCAAGATTCTGTAAGGATGATGTACAGCTCGGACACTTTCTTCAAGGATTTTATAACGATTCCAAAGAATTTCGGTTTGATAAAGAAGCCAGTTCTTATGAATGTGTTGCAAAGCTTAAGGAGATTGGAATGACTGATAAGGGCTGGGTAGATGATTTTAACCTACATTATGAAAGTGTGGACAGATTATTTGAAAGGGGACAGACATTCCATAACTTCAATGACCATGATTACATGGTGCTTGAAGCATTATCACCAAGAAATCTTGTGGTGATGGATATGAAGTCAGGTTCCCTTACAATCGCCCTTGGTGCGACAGAGTATAAGCGTTATCCGAAGGATGAGAAGCCTACAAAGGACAATACCACAATCGGGGTATCGTGGGAGCATGGCATTTATCTTGGTTCCACACTCTCAACCACGAATTTCAAGGCATACAAAAGAGAGTATGGCACACCGGAAAAGATAGAGGATATCTATGATTACCGGGCAAAGCTCAAGCAGAAGTTCTATTTTTATCAGGATATGTCAAAGGATGATGATGTACCAAAGAAGCTGCAGAATGACTTCCTTCACCAGATGTATGAGGATTTCGGAACGATTGAAGAGGATTGTTTTTACGACAGGCTGGAAGATGGAAAGTACGATGGAGGCTTTAAGGAAAGACAGGTAAAGGAGGAAAAGAGCCGGTGATGAGATTTTTACAGGAGGCGATATCATATGGAGCAGGAATTTGATGTTGAGATAAAAGAAGTGCTTTCACGAGTACAGAAAGTAAAGGCAGAGTCGCTTGACGATGCCATCAATAAGGCAATGGATATGTATTATGCAGAGCAGATAGTCCTTGGAGCAGAGGACATGAAGGGAGTTGATTTTGCGCCTATCAGCGAAGGTCAGCTCCCTTCTTCATTAAAAGAAAACGGAGGAAGAACAAGATGAAAAGTGATTCAACAACAGTAATTAAGAACATGGAGTTTTTAGTAAAGGAACTTCATAAGGAGTGGGACAGATCGGGTGCTTCTAAGGCATCCGTTATTATTTCCCTTGAGGAAGTAGATGGTATCAATGATAAGTTAAAAGAGATTATCTATCAGACACAGAAGTCAGTCGATGAGGATGAGCTGACCTTTAAACAGAGCATTGCAAAGTCCAAGGAGTGCTATGTGCTTCTTCGTGTGGTGCGTAAGATTGCAAAGAAAAAGGATAAATGTGAAAAGCAGGCAATCGACAATGAATTTGCAATCGAGCTGGATAAGGATGAGTTAAAGCTATTTAAAGGATTGTTTGCAGAGATGTTTAAGTAGAGGAGGACAAAGGTATGGGCGTTGATATGAAGGTCAAAGCGATATACGATTCTGAGATTGGTAACATCACCAGATCAGAAAAGAACTGGAAGGATGTGTTAAAGGTCGCAGGTCAGTTATACCGCTATGAATTTGACAATATCGTTATGGTAACAGCTCAGAGACCTCCGGAAAAAAGCACACTCATGGCAGATTATGATACCTGGAAAAAGGTGGGAAGATATGTAAAGCGTGGTGCGAAAGGCTGCGCCATCTTCCCGTCAAGGGCACTGAATCCACGTATGAGATATATCTTTGATATCAGTGATACCGGAGGGAAGAATGTTAAGCTGACATGGGACCTTGAGGGAGAAAATCTTAAGGATTATGTGGATTTTCTTGTGTCAGAAGGTCAGATTGAGCAGTACGATAACGGCGACAGGGAGTCTCTAAAAAATATATTAAAACAGTTTACAGGAACAGATGTTTGGCTTATAATAAAAGAAAAGTTCGGAGATCGAATGACCGAGCTTATGCAGCTATCAGGTAGTGTGATAAAGGAAGAAAGTAAGAAACGCAATGGCTTACAGCAGGAAATGGAAATGGACATGGAGCAGCTTGTATATGCAAGTGTCATGTATGCTGTAGGGACGAGATGCGGATTTGACTTATCTGTGCAAGAACAGGATTTTAGTCAGATCGTAAATATCAAAGACGAAGAGATCATTTACCGTCTTGGTTCCATTGTATGCGATGTCTCCTGTAGTGTTCTTAGAGAATTTAGTCGTAACTTAAAGGCAATCGAGAGCGAAAGGAGAATTGGATATGTTAGAAGAAATGACTTACAAGGAAGTGGACGGACTGCTTTATCCGCAGATAGAGATGCCGGACGAGACGGAGGATCTCACGAAGCTGGGCAAATACGGAAGGATGGCGATGAGTTATCTTCAGGAGAACGAGCCGGCAAGATACAAGACGCTGATGAGATTCGGGAAGATGTACGAGAAGATGTCAGCGGTAGAGGAGGAAGCGAATCAGCTGTACGACCAACTGGAGATGCAGTATCTGGCGAAGCACAAGCCACAGGATCCGTCATCGACAATGGAGATGTGGAAGATAAGAGAGCAGGCGAAGATGCAGGCAGAGGAAGTGGTACTCCATCAGGTAGTGATGCGATTCCACTAGAATCTGATGATACAGAACTGAATAGGGAACTTGATGAAATCAATTCATTGGGTGTTAGTAAGGAAGCCGAATATACACAGGCTTCCTTTTTTTTCGACCAGAACGGGCAGGCAAGCATTGGCACCATTCATACTGAGGACGAAAACAATAATCAGTTTATGCGTCAGTTCGAACAGGACAGAAAAGCTGCATTAGCAGGTAAATACAATTATCTGAATCCCAAAAAGTCTGCAACAGTACCAGGTGAGTATATCAAGCAGGTGCTTATGAGAGGTACAGGTTTTATCGGTGGCAAGGGCAGGGTATGCAAGATTTTTGAAACAGAGATTGATGCAGGAACCAGAGCAAAGCGTATCAAAGCAGAATATGGTCAGGGAGGTGCAGGCTGGCCGGTTGACGGACTGGGACTGCACGGGTATGACACATTTCATGGGAACGGACTGCGTTTTCAGTGGCGAGATGAGGATGGAGAGGTTGAAGGATATGTTTCATGGAAAGATATCGAAAAAGAGCTTGGTGTCCTTATTCTTACAGGGGAATACCAGCCTGAGACACCTCGTATTGATGAGCTTGCGATGGACGGACTCCGTGAGGATGATGAGGTCATTGATGCCGAATACCGGGAAGTGGAACCGGAAGAGGCAGAATCAGAGATTGATGATTATGCAATACCGGATGAGCCGGAGAGCTATGCTTCTAACAGAGATTATGTAAGTGCAAAAGGCATGACACCACAGGAAACTGCCGATGAAGACCGCATGGTAACACAGGCAGAATATGGTGCAGAGATAGAAGCTGAAACATCTGAAAAAGATCCATCAGAGCTTCAGTATATTACACCGATTGATTATGCCAAGCGTATTGCAGAGCTTGATGAAGACCTGCGTGATGCGGCGGAGATTCTTGTAACAGATTGCAGCTGCTACACTCCGTTTAGGGCATTCCTTATGGATGTGGTGCAGTCTGATTTTGCATTTATGCCCAATAAACTTGACCTTATCAGGGATATTGCATTAGGGACAGATAATGCAGAAAGAAAGGCATATTCCAACAATAAGTATGGTCTTGTGGAGTACTCAATCAGAAGCGGATATGTGAAGATCAGCTATAAGAACAGGAATGGTGTGCGTAAAGAAGGTGCTCTCGATTGGCGTGAGTTATATGAAATCTTATCTTATATGGTAAAACAGCCATTTTACTGCGGAGAAGACCAGAAGAAGTATTATCAGGAGACAAAGCAGAAGGCTGACAGGGATAAGATGAATCCGGTCTATAAGAGATTCTTTGATATCGAGGATAGTGTAAGAGCCAATCGTCTTGAAACCAGGGAAAGAGCGATTGCAAATGGCTGGAATACCAAGATTGACGAGAATGGTCGCATTGTGTCAGATAATGTCGAACCAGCGTCAGTTGATGTATCTGATGATTTGCATCGAGATGACAGTCAAAGAGAATCAACCGAAGAATCTCAGTTACAGGATGAAACAGAACTGGCAGTTGCTGACAATCAGAAAAAGCACAACTTCCATTACAATCTCTGGGAGTTGGAAAAAGGCGGTGCCAAGACCAGATACCAGTGGAACATTGATGCAATCCGCACATTAAAGCAGATTGAATTAGAGAACAGGATTGCCACACCGGAGGAGCAGAAAATTCTGTCGAAGTTTGTCGGATGGGGCGGACTGTCACAGGCATTTGACGAGAATAATGAAAGCTGGAGCAAAGAGTACAAAGAACTCAAAGAGATGTTATCGGATGAAGAGTATGCTGCAGCTAGGGCAACAGTAAACAATGCCTTTTACACTTCACCGGAGATTGCCATGTGCATGAATTCGGCACTTGTCCAGTTTGGTTTCAGGGGCGGCAATGTGTTAGAGCCATCCATGGGTATCGGTAACTTCTTTGGAAGTATGCCGGCACCAATGCAGAGAAGCAAGCTGTATGGGGTGGAGCTTGACAGCATTTCAGGAAGAATTGCAAAGCAGCTTTATCAGAATGCCAATATCAGTATCACAGGATTTGAGAATACCACATATCCGGATAACTTCTTTGATGTGGTTGTCGGAAATGTGCCATTTGGTGATTACAAGGTATTTGATCCAAAGTACAACAAGTATAACTTCCGTATCCACGATTATTTTCTGGCAAAAGCACTTGATCAGGTAAGACCGGGAGGCATGATTGCGGTGATTACCACAAAGGGAACACTTGATAAGGCAAATCCTACTATCCGAAAGTATCTGGCTGAAAGAGCAGTACTTGTGGGAGCGATAAGACTTCCGAATACTGCATTTAAAGACAATGCAGGAACCGAAGTGACAGCAGATATCTTGTTTCTGCAGAAGAGGGAGAGAAAGATTGATATTGAGCCGGACTGGGTACACCTTGGTGTGACTGAGAATGGCATTGCAGTCAACTCTTATTTTGCAGAGCATCCGGAAATGATGCTTGGATCTATGGAATATGATACAAGGATTTACGGACAGGACAGCAGATATACAGTCTGTGTGAATAATGATGAGAACTTCAATATGTACGAGGCTCTCAATAAGGCAATCGGAAATATTAAAGCCCAGATGACAGATTTTGAGAGAGTGGCAGATGAGGCGGAGCAGACAGAGGAAGTTATCCCGGCTGATCCGGATGTGAGAAACTACACTTACACATTTTATGAAGGAAAGCTCTATTACAGGGAAAATTCCGAGATGGTAAGAAAAGAAGTATCACAGACTGCTGAGGAGCGAATCCGAAGTCTTGATGAAATCAGACAGATAACAAGAGAGCTGATTGATATCCAGATGGATGGCTGCAGCGAGGAGGAGCTTTCTGATAAGCAGAGACTTCTTAATGTGAAATACGATGCCTTCGTAAAGCAGTATGGAGCCATTACTTCAAAAGCAAATAGAATAGCATTTCGAGATGATAGCGATTATCCGCTTCTTTGCAGCCTTGAGGAAGTAAACGAAGACGGGGAGGTGAAAAAAGCGGATATGTTTTATAAGCAGACGATTAAGGCAAAGACTGTCATAGACAGGGTAGAGACCGCTGTGGAAGCATTAAATGTATCCGTCAATGAATTTGGATATGTAAATCTTGCCTATATGCTTTCTATCTATGAGCCGGATATTACAAATGCAAAGGAAGAACTTGCAGAAAAGTCCGGGCAGACAGCGGGTGAGATAACGCTAAGTGATGATGCTTTGGCAGAGCTTAAAAGGGCAGTTCTTGTGGAAGAGCTGGACGGACTGATTTTCCTTAATCCCGACCGCTACAATGAGAATAATCCTGATATCGGCTGGGAGACAGCAGACGAGTATCTCTCCGGCAATGTCAGAGACAAACTTCGTGTAGCAAAGGCTATGGCAGCTGATACAGACAATCCGCAGGCAGAAAGATTTGCAGGCAATGTGGCAGCACTTGAAAAGGTGCAGCCGGAGTGGATTGAAGCTTCAGATATTGATGTAAAGATTGGAACAACATGGATTGAACCGCTTGATTATGAGCAGTTTATCTATGAACTTCTCAATACACCAAGGCGTGCAAGGGCAGTCAGAAGCCAGTTTTACAATACCGGTATTCAGGTACACTTAAATAAGATGAGCATGGAATGGTTCGTCGAGAATAAGAGCATGGATAAGCATTCAGTGGCAGCTACTAAGACCTATGGTACAAGCCGCATGGATGCTTATTCTATTTTTGAGGATACGCTGAACCTTAAAACTGTAACAGTCAGGGACAGGATTGATGACGGTGATGGCAAATATCATTACGAAGTCAATAAGAATGAGACAATGATTGCAAGGGAAAAGCAGAACATGATCAAGGAGAAGTTCAAGGAGTGGCTGTTTGCCGAGCCGGAGCGAAGACAGAAGTATGTGGAATATTACAACGAGACATTCAATAACATCCGCCTGCGTGAGTATGACGGAAGCCACTTACAGTTTCCGGGAATGAATCCAGCAATTGAGCTAAAGCCTCATCAGAAGAATGCGGTGGCTAGAATCCTTCTTGGAGGAAATACACTGCTTGCACACTGTGTCGGTGCCGGAAAGTCCTTTGAGATGATGGCTGCCTGCATGGAGCAGAAGAGACTCGGACTTG
>ENA-OZDY01000497-OZDY01000497.1-human-gut-metagenome-genome-assembly--contig:-NODE-497-length-14315-cov-4.234011_pt1 | contig 14315 bp, 6 predicted proteins | sample MGYA00245063_ERZ653599 | MGnify/ENA primary metagenome ERZ653599 (study PRJEB26926, sample SAMN06165004) | human gut metagenome | biome: ENVO:00009003; feature: ENVO:2100002; material: ENVO:00002003... | reverse complement strand
TGGGCTCGGAGATGTGTATAAGAGACAGGAAGCTCAGCTGGCGCAACCACGACTTTTACGACGCTCCCTACCACAAGAAGAATCCCTTCTCGTGGGGCGTGTGGTACGGCATCGACGGCAGTTCGGTGATCGCAGCCTTCGATACGGGCGGCTATAACTCGGAACTTCCTGAGAATGTGCAGTATAATGAACGCCTGATGGAGCGCGCCGCCCACGGTTATGACAACACCTGCTTCCGCTACTATGCCGGCGGCGGCGAAGGGGTCGGCGACAAGGGCAACAGCGGTACGGTGACCACTTGCCGCCGTCTGACCAAGGCGATCAACGACCCGAACGCCCCGATCGAGATCATCAGCGCCACGAGCGACGACCTGTTCAAGGCCTACCTCGGCCGCAAAGCCGAGCTGCCCTCTTTCGACGGCGAATTGCTGATGGACGTGCACGCTACGGGCTGCTATACTTCGCAGACCGCCATGAAATACTACAACCGCCGCAACGAGGAGCTGACCGGCGCCGCCGAGCGTGCTTCGGTCGCCGCCGACTGGCTCGGTGCGCTGGCTTACGACCAGCGGAAACTCACCGAGATCTGGCAGCGTTTCATCTGGCACCAGTTCCATGACGACCTGACGGGTACGAGTATCCCTGAGGCCTATACGTGGTCGTGGAACGACGAGCTGATCGCCCTGCGGCAGGGCGGCGACGTGATGAATTCGGCGGTCGGCGCGCTGAGCTATTCGCTCGATACGCGCGTCAAGGGTACGCCCGTGGTGGTCTACAACGCCGTGACCTATCCCGTCAAAGCCGTTGTCGAGGCCGAGATTCCGCTCGCCGCCAAAGCCAAGGGCGTGGCCGTATACGGTCCCGACGGCCGCCGCGTGGCCGCGCAGATTCTCAGCCGCGAGGGCGACAAGGCCGTGATCGCATTCGCCGCCGACGTGAAGTCGGTGGGGTATGCCGTCTACGACGTCCGTCCGGCATCGCCCGCCAGATCGTCGGCGCTGAAAGTGAACGGCAATACGATCGAGAACGCCGTTTACAAGGTGACGCTCGACAGGAACGGCGACATCGCGTCGCTCGTGGACAAGCGTTACGGCCGTGAACTGGTCGAGCAGGGCAAGGCCTTCCGTCTGGCGATTTTCGAAGGCAATCCGTCGAACGAATGGCCCGCATGGGAGGTGCTGAAGGAGGTCGTGGACAAGACCCCGCGCGCCGTTACCGACAACGTTTCGGTATCCGTCGGCGAAGAGGGGCCCGTGCGCGCTTCGCTCAAGGTGGAGCGCACGTACGGCGATTCGAAGTTCACGCAGTACATTACGCTGACCGACGGTGCGCAGGACGATCGCATCGACATCCGTACGACGGTGGACTGGAACAGCCGCAATACGCTGCTCAAAGCCGAGTTCCCGATGTCGGTGAGCAACGCGAAAGCCGCTTACGACCTCGGCATCGGTTTTATCGAGCGCGGCAACAACACGGCCACGGCATACGAAGTGCCCGCTCTGAAGTGGGCCGACCTGACCGACGCCGACGGTTCGTACGGCATCTCGGTGCTCAACGACTGCAAATACGGCTGGGACAAGCCCGCCGACAATACGATCCGTCTGACGCTGATCCACACTCCCTCGACCGAAAAACGTTACCCGCACCAGCGCGATCTCGATCTGGGCGTCAATCACTTCACCTATTCGATCGTAGGACATAAGGGAACCGACCGCAGCGGTGTTGTGGCCGCATCGGAACAGCTCAACCTGCCGCTCGTGGCTTACGTGGCTCCCAAGCATGCGGGATCGCTGGGGCGCACCTTCTCGATGCTGGAGTCCTCGACTCCGCAGATCGGCGTGCGTGCGCTGAAGAAGGCCGAGGACGGCGACGGATATATCGTGCGCTGCTACGAGCTGACCGGCAAGCCCGTCGAGAACGCCTGCATCACCTTCCCGGCTCAGATTCTCTCGGCCGAGGAGTGCAACGGCATCGAGGAGAAGATCGGCGCAGCCGAGACCGAGGGCCGTTCGCTGATCGTTTCGGCCGGCAAATTAGCTCCCAAAACCTACCGCGTGCGGCTGGCCGCTCCTGCGCAGAAGTCCGCGTTCGAGGTGAAGAGCGCGCCCGTGACGCTGCCTTACAACACGGTGGCCTTCACGACTGACGAGTTCTACACCTACTACCGTTTCGACAACCAGCGCGGCAGCTTCGCCGCCGAGCTGATTCCTGCCGAGCTGACCTGCAACGGCGTCCGGTTCGTGATGGGCGAGGAGAATGTCAAGGACGCCGTGACGTGCCGCAGTCAGGAGATCGAACTGCCCGAAGGCGGTTACAGGAAGCTCTACATGCTGGTGGCCGCTTCGGACAAGGAGTGCGAGGCCCTCTTCAAGGTGGGCGACTCCGAGCAGGCCGTCTATGTGCCGCTTTGGAAAGGCTTCTACGGACAGTGGGGCTGGCGCGGACACAGCGAAGCGTTCCTCAAGGATGCGACGATCGCGCATATCGGCACGCACCGCCATCAGGGCGACGTGGGCAACCTGCCTTACGACTTCTCCTACATGTATATGGTTTCTCTCGATATTCCCGAAGGTGCGCGGACGGTGACGCTGCCCGAAAACAAGAACGTGGCGGTATTCGCCATGACGGTTTCGGACAACGGCATCGACGACGTGCTTCCGGTGAGCGGCACTTTCATCCGTCCGGATGTGAAGTAACAAGTTTTTAAGTGGTATAATTAGGCGCTCCGGCCCGGCTGTAAAGCCGGGCCGGAGTTTTTGTGTCAGGACGGCGTTGTGACGCGGTTTGTATGGTTTTGTGCCCGAATTGTCATAAAACGGCGTGAAAACCGCCGATCGGGGGTGCGGGACGGTGCCGGGAGTACGTTTGTGTCCCGGATCGGAAAATACAATTTTGTGACAAAATAGTACCGGATCATGTACGGCGGAGAAATTTGCCGTCCGTATATTTTTCGGTCCGCATCTTATTTCTCAACTTTGTTTTCACGAAAAACCAACCGTTTAACCTAAAACTTAAAACCAGATTAGCCTATGGAAAAAAACTCCTGTCTGATCCTTTCCGCCGATTTTTTTGCGGAATCCCGTAATTTATCCTGTTATTTTCCCGTTTTCTGAATCCATGAACCGCATCCGCGTCTCCGGGTGCGGGGAGTATATTTTAACTAAACCAAAAAACAATATCTATGACCAATTTTGGGCACAAAATCATGCTGACGGTTTTGGTGCTGTTGATTACCCCCCCCCTTGGGTTTGCAGCCGCAACCGTTAATGCCAGCCCCCTGACCCAGACATCCAAGGTCACCGTCAAGGGCGTTGTGAAGGACGCCGCAGGAGCGCCGCTGCTCGGCGTTACCGTCATTGTCAAGGGTACTTCGGTCGGAACCTCGACCAGTATCGACGGTGAATACCAGATCCAGTGCGCCGCCGATGCCGAACTCGACTTCTCGTTCATCGGCTACGAGACGCAGACGCTTCCGGTGGCCAACCGCACGCTGCTGAACGTGACGCTGAAGGAAGACGCGCAGCTGATGGACGAAGTGATCGTCATCGGCTACGGCACCACCACCCGCCGCCGTGCGGTGGGCGCCGTGGACCAGATCAAGTCCGAAGCCATCACCGAACGTTCCGTCGCCAACCTGACGCAGGCGCTGCAGGGCACTTCGCCCAGCCTCGTCATCCAGCAGCGAAGCAGCGACCCGGCCGACAACCAGCTCAACATCAACATCCGCGGTATCGGTACGATGAACAACAACGAACCGCTGATCGTCATCGACGGTCTGGTGTCGGACAACGCCAGCTTCAACAAGCTCAATCCCTCGGACATCGAGAACGTCTCGGTGCTGAAGGATGCCGGTACGGCCGCCATTTACGGTTCGCGCGCCGCCAACGGCGTCCTGCTGGTCACCACCAAGAAGGGCAAGCTGAATCAGGCTCCGACCGTCGAACTCACGGCTATGGTCGGCTGGCAGCAGCCCGAAGTGCTCTACACGCCCGTTCAAGGCTGGCAGAACGCCACGCTGCTCAACATTTCCAAAGCCAATTCGGGGCTGGCTCCCGCCTTTACCGCCGAACAGATCCGCGACCTCAAGGCGCACGGCAACGGCACGTTCTACATGGACGAGATTCTGCGGACGGCCATGCAGCAGAACTACAACGTCAGCGTATCGGGCGGCGGCGCCAATACGACCTATATGATTTCGGCAGGCTATTACGATCAGGAGAGCAACTTCGAAGGTCCCGATTACGGCCGCCAGCGTTACAATTTCCGTACGAACATCACCACCGAATACAAACGCGTGAAGGTAACGGCCCTGCTCTCCTATTCGCACGAGAACAGCAAGACGACGACCGACGGTTCGACCATCGCCAACGCGATGCGTATTCCCACCTATTACTATTACCGTCAGTACGATCCCGTCACGGGCAAATACCTGCTCAACGACAAACTGACCGACCGCAACTCGCTGGGCCTGCTCGAAGAGGGCGGTTACAACAAGTACCGCAACGACTATGTGAACGCCAACCTGTCGGCCGAGGTGAAGATCATCGACGGGCTGAAACTGCGCGGCGTGCTGGGTGCCGATATCTTCGCCGATCACCGCTATACGCGGACGCACGAAGTGATGTTCTACAATACCGACGCTGCGGGCAATCCGGTCGGCGAAGGCCGTTCGGCCAACAACGACAACAAGTCGGAGGACTGGAACAAACGCGCCTACCTGATCAATTCTCAGCTGATGCTCGACTTCGACCGTACGTTCGGCAAGCACCATGTGGCCGCCCTGTTAGGCGCCTCGAACGAGTCCTACACCTCCGAAGCGAACCAGATCTCCTTCAAATGGGCCGACCCCGATCTGGGTATCAACGGCGACGGCACCGAGGCTGTCATTTCGGGCGACGGCCGGTCTTCGGTGACGCCCGAAAACACGACCCGCACCAGCCTCACCTCCGTTTTCGGCCGCGCAGCCTATGACTACGACAACCGTTACTACGCCGAATTCTCGTTCCGTTACGACGGCTCCTCGAAATTCCGTTCCGACCTGCGCTGGGGCTTCTTCCCCTCCGTGTCGCTGGGTTGGCGTCTCTCGCAGGAGGCTTTCATGGAGAGCTACCGCGACAACGTCGGCGACCTGAAGATCCGCGGTTCCTACGGTACGCTGGGCAACCAGTCGGTGGGCGACTACCAGTACTTCACCACCTACAACGTCTATTCGAACACCTATGCCTTCAATAACGTGGGCGTCGGCGGCGCCGGCTTCCAGCTCGGTACCGACAACCTGCAGTGGGAGGTGTCCAAGACCTTCAACGTCGGTTTCGACGCCTCGTTCTTCCGGGGCAAGCTCAACCTCGGCTTCGACTACTTCAACAAACATACGACCGACATTCTGGTCAAGCCCCAGACCCCGCTGATTCTGGGCACCGAGCTGCAGAACTACAACGCCGGCGAGATGCGCACGCAGGGCTGGGAGCTGACGCTCAGCTATGCGCTCAAGAAACGCGACTGGTCGCACTTCTTCCAGTTCAACATCGGCGACTCGTGGAACAAGGTGCTCAAATACGAGGGCTTCGAGGATATTTCCGGACAGGAGGAGTTCTGGCGCATCACCCGCGAGGGGCTGCCGTTCAACTCCTACTACGGTTACAAGACCGACGGCTTCTTCCAGAGCTATGACGAAATCGCCCATTCGGCCGTGCCGACGGGCAAGAGCGTCAAGCCGGGCGACGTGAAATTCAAGGACCGCAACGGCGACGGCACCATCGACGAGAACGACCGCTACTATCTGGGCAACGCCTTCCCGCGCTACACGCTGGGCTTCACCTACAACGTCGCATGGAAAGGCATCGACCTCTCGATCTTCCTGCAGGGCGTTCTCAAGCGCGACATGATGGTCCGCGGCGAGCTGATCGAGCCGTTCCACTCCAACTACGGTTACACGATGTACGAACACCAGCTCGACTTCTGGACCCCGACCAACACCGACGCCCGCTGGCCGCGTCTGACCGATATTTCGGACCCCTCGAACCAGAACAACTACCGCATGGGTTCGGACCTCTACATGTTCGACGGCAGCTACCTGCGCCTGAAGAACATCCAGCTGGGTTATACGCTTCCCGAACGGATTTCGATGAAATTCGGCGTCAAGCGCTTTAAGATCTACTTCAACGCCCAGAACCTGCTTACGTTCAGCAACTGTTCGTTCATCGACCCCGAATCTTCGGAGTTCGGCTCGAACATGAATTCGGGCGGCGCCAACTCAGGCCGCAACTACCCGAACCTGCGTTACTTCGGCGCCGGTCTGAACATCACATTTTAAATAAAGGCGAAAACTATGAAAACGACGATTTTAAAATATATCACCGTGACGTTCGCCGCCGGAGCGATGCTGCTCGCAGGCTGCAACGATCTGGATCAGGAGCCTACCAACAAGTTTACCGACAAGGCTTTCTGGACTTCGCCCGAACGTGCGAACATGGTGCTCAACATGGCCTACAACCAGATGTTTGGCCACGACAAGATCTGGCAGGACGAAGCCCTGAGCGACAACTTGTACGAACAGCGCGGCAATCCCGACACGCGCACGATCCGCATGGGGCAGGCGACGCCCAACACGGGACTGTTCCGCAGCGAGTGGAAATGGGTGTTCGAGGGTGTCAAGACCTGCAATGTCTTTATGAATTTCGTGGACGAGGTGCCGGGCATGGACCCCGAACGGCTCGCCGGGATGAAGGCGCAGATCCGCTTTATCCGTGCATTCCTCTATTTCCGTCTGGCCAATTTCTACGGCGACATTCCCTTCTTCCTGCAGGATATTTCGCTCGAAGAGTCGCGCCGCGTCTCCCGCACTCCCTATCCGGAGGTGATGAGTGCGCTGCACCGCGAACTCGACGAGATCGTCGGCGACCTGCCCACCCGCGACGAACTGAAAGCCGACGACAACGGCCGCATCACCAAAGCCGCCGCCATGGTGCTCAAGGCGCGTATGTATATGTACGAGAACGTGCAGCGCACCGGCAATTCGGTTTCGGACAACATGCGCAAGGCCGCCGATATCTGCGACAAGCTCATCCACGAGCAGGGCACCTACGGCACCTACAGCCTGCTGACCCAAGGGTCCGGCGACGGCATTCCGGCCTATGAATACCTCTTTACCTCGGCCGCCGAATACAACAGCGAGGTGATCCTCGACTATGCCGCCGTCGAGCTGAACAAACAGTGGTCCACGCTCTATTCGATGGTTCCCCTGACGATGGGCGCCAACCTCTGCCAGAAGGCTCCGACGCGCGCGCTGGTGGACAGCTACCTCAATGCCGACGGCTCGGTTCCCGCGGACAAGACCGTCTATGCGAACCGCGATCCGCGTCTGACCGCTACGGTCGTCTACAACGGCTATGTGTGGAAAGACCGCAACGATAAGGGCGAATACGTGACCAAAGGCACGATCAACGTGACTTCGGGCAACGACAAGGCCGGTACGGACAACGGTTCGCCCACGGGCTTCTACACCCGCAAGTATTTCGATACGACCCACGGCAAGAACCTTGAAATGTGGACCAATATCATCATGATGCGTTATGCCGACGTGCTGCTGATGTACGCCGAGGCGAAGGCGTACCTGAACGAGATGGACGCCGCGGTGTGGAACGAGACGATCAAGCCGATCCGCCAGCGTGCGGGGCTGAGCGGCACCGACTTCCCCTCGTCGGGCGATTACACCCAGATCGTACGCGACGAACGCCGTGTCGAGCTGGCGCTCGAAGGACTGCGCTACTTCGACCTGATCCGCTGGATCAATTACAAGGACTCCAAGTCGCAGGGCGTCATCGACCTTTTGAACGGTGCGGTCTACGGCGCCAAGGAGCTGAACGGAGGCCGTCAGATCGACGAATTCAAGTTCAATTCCAGCCGGGACATCCTCTGGTCGCTTCCGCTCTCCGAAACGCAGCTCGTGCCGACGCTGCTGCCCAACAATTCGGGTTATTAATCGTCAATCAAAAAAGTATCGAAAACAATGAAAAAGATATTGAACATACTGATGGCGGCCCTCGTCCTTACGGGCATCTCCTGCTCGGAAGACTTGGAGTACAAGCCCGGAGGCGTCACTCCGGTGCAGACGCTGCTGCTGCCGGCCGACAACTATTACGTGGAGCTGCAGAGCGCTTCGACGGCGACGCTCCGTTTTTCGTGGGAGCCGGCGCTGGCTGCCGACGGACAGCTTCCCCATTACGAGGTGGTCTTCTTCGGCAAGCCCGGCGGCGAGATCATTTACCGTTGTGACGCCGGTTCGTCGACCAGCGTGGATATTGTCCACAAGGAGATCAACCGCATCGCCAATGCCGCGGGCATCGACGTCGGGGCCGACGGTGCCGTCTATTGGTCGGTCGTGTCGAGCCGGGGCGTGGATACCGCGCCTGTGGTTGCGACGCCCCGCCGGTTGGAACTGACGCGTCTGCTGGGCTTCAATGTGATTCCGGACCAGTTGTTCCTCACGGGCGAAGCCACCGAGGGCGGCAGCGATCTTGAGAATGCCTGTGTCGGCCGCAGGACCGGCGACGGCGAGTTTACCTTCTATCAGCAGCTCGAAGCCGGCAAGGGCTTTACGTTCGTCAGCTCGAAGGGCGACGACCGCACGACCTATACGGTCGTCAACGGCGTGCTGAACGACCAGAGCGCCGAACCCGCCACGATCGACCGATCGGGTGTCTACCGCATCAAGCTCGACCTCAATGTCCGCGGAATCACCTTCGAGCATATAGACCGCGTGGAATTCAATTTCGCACCGCGCACCGAAGACAACGGCAATATGGAGTATATCGGCAACGGCTGCTGGAAGTTCTCCGATTACAACGTCAAATTCAGGGAAGAGAGCTGGGGACTCGACCAGCGTTACAACTTCCATCCGGTTTTCGACGGGGTTACGTATGTATGGGCCGGTACGAAAGGCAACGACAGCAGCCCCAGCGCGCTGAGCGGCGCGGAGTATTACATTCTGACCGAGAATCTGTTTACCGGGGATGCCTATGGTCCCGAAAAGTTTAAGTTCCACAGCGATTTTAACGGTAAGAAAGTCGATATCACCCTGATTATGTCCGGTGACGTGGAGAATTGTACGCATGTAATCGAGATCGTCGGCTAAAAAATAATTGAACCTATGAAAAACATACTGAATAAACTGGTTGTTCTGCTGCTCGCGGGTTTTGCACTGGCGGCCTGTACCGAGCATACGGAATATGACGATACCGGCTTCAGCGCGGTCGAAAAACTGCTCTATCCGTCGGACGGCTACGCCCTCGATCTGATCGAACAGGCCGATGCCAACCTTTATTTCGAGTGGGAGGTCTCCAAGGTCGGAACTCCCGTCTACACTGTGGTTTTCCTCGATGCGGCCAAAAAGGAGATCGGCCGTTATCTGGCCGACAACAACGGTCAGAAGTCCTCGCTGAAAATGCTCCACAGTCAGCTCAATGCGATTGCCGGCGACGCCGGCATCGAGCCTGACGCTGCGGGCGACCTCTATTGGACGGTCAGCGCCGGACTGGGCGGAGCCGAACAGCTTTCGCCGGCCGAGCCGCACAAACTCACCGTCAAGCGCTATGCTTCGATCGACGCGCCCTACCACCTCTACGTGACGGGCGAAGGCTCCGAGTTCGGCACGGATCCCGCCGCGGCTAAACAGATGCGCGAGCTGGGCGACGGCAAGTTCGAGATTTACACCCGATTCACCGGCTCGTTCAGCTTCATCAACCGCAATGCGGCGGGCAGCAAGCGTACGTTCGGCGTCGCCGAAGGCCGCCTGACCGAGGGCGCCGACGCCGCAGGCACGGGCGACGGCGTTTACCGCGTACTGGTCGATTTCAAGGCCGGTACCGTGAAGATGGAAAAGATCGAAAGCGTGAAATACCACTGGTGCTGGACGCCCGATCCCGATGCCGTGATGGAATATGCCGGCAACGGCGTCTGGAAGCGTCAGATCACTTGGGACGGTGACAACCGCTACCGTTTCGACGCGGTGATCGACGGCACGGATTACATCTGGGGCTACTCGTCGAGCGATATGAGCGATTCGGACATGCCCTCCGGCCTGACCGGGCCGCAGTACAGGCTGTCAATGCGCGAAACGGGCAATATCAATCAGTGGGACTACTCCTTCAAGCATATCGCCGTGCTGAGGAACGTCACCTGCACGATCGTCGTGGACTGCTCGCCCGAAGCCGAGGCGTACTACCACCGTTACGAATTCGACTTCGCGCCCGAAGCCACTCCCGTGACGCTGATCTCGCCCGATGACAACGCCTCCGTCGTGCTGAATGCGCAGGCGGGCGCCAAGCTGACCTTCGCGTGGAACAAGTTTCCCGATTCGGACCCTGCGGGCAAGCTGACGAGCTATACGCTGGTCTTCTATTCGGACGCCGCGCTGGAAAAGGCCGTCGGCCGCAAGGAGGCGCAGTATAACGGCTCCGTGGACGTCTCCTTCTCCGAGCTGGAGTCGATCGCCGATGCCGCGGGCATTGCCGCCGAAGGCACGGGCGACCTGTACTGGGCCGTAGAGAGCAAACTGCTTTCGTGGACGGCGCTCTCCTCCGGCCGCAAACTCACGGTTACCCGCATGAAGGGTATTCCGACCGCCGCCTACATCACGGGCGCCGCTTCGGAGTTCGGTTCCGGCTATCAGGCCCTCAAGGCGCTGGGCGCGGGCAAGTTCGAGATTTTCACCAAGCTGACGACTGACGCCGCAGGGTACAACTTCACCGACGGCGATACGGCCGATGCGCGCAAGTTCGTCGTCGAAGGCGGTGCGGTCCGGGAGAGCGACGCAAGCGTCGTTTCGTCCGAAGAGGCCATCTATTACATCCTGCTCGACTTCGGCGCAGGCACGGCGAAGCTCCAGAAGATCGAGAACATGCGTTACCTCTCGCCGAACGTCAAGACCCAGCATACCGAGAAGCAGATCAAGCTGCCTTATCAGGGCAACGGCATCTGGTATGCCGCAGGTGTGGTGCCCTACCTGAGGGACTGGGACGACGACCGTTACTTCTTCTGGGCCGAGGTGGACGGCGTGAAGACCAAGTTCGGCGCCAATCCCGGCATGACGGGCAACCTGAATTCCAAGCCTGCCGAGAACGATTCGCGCTTCCGCGTATTCTGGCCGATCGCCGATGTGAACGGCGACGATGCCGGCGCGTTCAAGATGCTCCACGCCTACCGCGGCAACGACTCCAAGCGGGTGAACATCAAGCTCAACATGAGTCCCGATACGGAGCACTACTACAACTATATCGAGTATCTGGATTAACCAACTCTCCGGGGGAGGCGCGCTCCGCAAGGCGTGCCCCCCCCCGGTAAAAAACGACAGACTTATGAAAAAATACATTTTAGCGCTTACCGCCACGGCGACCCTGCTGGGAGCCTGCGAGGTGGACGACAAATACTACGGCAAAGAGGTGGTGGATCCGGCCGAGAAGCTCGAACCCGCTTACGGGGAGGACTGGACCGCCCATGCCGACAAGATCGACGAGAAGCTGATCGAGAATTTCATGAATACCGACCGCGGCACATTCTGGTATACCGATCAGGACCGCACGAACGAATCGACCTACTGCTACTGGCCGCAGGCTCATGCGATGGACGTGCTCATAGACGCTTACCTGCGTATTCCCGAAGGCGACGCCCGCCGCGACACCTATGCCGGCTACATGTCCAAATGGTACGAGAACAAGGGCAACAACTACGGCAACAGCTATTGGGGAACTTACGGTTTCGGCAATGCCTACACCGACGACTCGGAGTGGATCATCCTGACGCTGATCCGCATGTACGAGGCTACCGGAGTACAGAAGTACCTCGCCGCCGCTCGCAAGACCTACGAGGAGACGGTGATCGCCCGCTGGACCGAAGACGAGAACGGCGGCGGCATCCGCTGGAGCTTCGACGCCGAGAACAGCAAGAACGCCTGCTCGAACGGTCCGGGCGCCCTCTGCGCCATGCGCCTGTGGGCCAACAGCCCCAAAGGAGCCGAGAGGGATCAGTATCTGGCCGATGCGAAGAAGATTTACAACTGGCTCAGCTCGACGCTCTACAATCCGCTGACGGGCGCCGTGTCCGACAACATGAAGAACGGCGTGATCAATGGCGGCGCGCTGACCTATAATCAGGGTACGTTCATGGGCGCCGCGCACGAGCTTTACAAGGCCACGGGCGACGCCAAATACATGACCGACGCCGCGCGCGCGGCGCGTTACACCATGAAGTCGATGGTGACCAACGGGGTGCTGAACAACGAAGGTTCGGGCGACAATGCGCTTTTCAAGGGGATTTTCGTCCGCTATGCGATGAACGTCTGGAAGGACGCTTCGGTCGATAAGGCAGATGCGGGGCTGCGCCGGGAGATCGAGGAGTTCCTGATCTACAACGGGCTGGTCTGCTGGCGCGACGGCGTGGACAAGTCGGAGGGATCGAAGTGGTTCTTCGGCGGATTCTGGGGCGAGCCGGGATCTTCGTGGGACGGCCGTCTGAACGAGCAGGTCAGCGCTTCGACGATGATCGAGGCCATGGCGCTGCTGATCGAGTAGGGCGCAAGGTCCTCAGGACAGGCAAAGAGAAAGAGCGGGTTTCGGCCCGCTCTTTCTTCGTTTGATCTGCTCCGCCGGATGTTATGCCGGATTCCGTGTCGTGGCTGTGGCGGCTGTTATGCCGGAGCCTCGCCGGATGTGATGTCATGACTGTGGCGGCTGTTATGCCGAAGCCTCGCCGGATGCCGTGTCGTGACTGTGGCCGCTGTCATGCCGGAACTTCGCCGGATACTATGCCGGACTCCGCCGGACGTTACGCCGACCGGTCTGCGGCATCTTCGCTCTCTTCGCCCACTTCCTGACGGATCTGCGAGAGTTTCTCCTTGCGGTAGACTTTGGGCGTGCAGCCGTATTTGGCGGAGAAGCATTTGAAGAAGGTGCCCCGGTTTACGAAGCCCGCCTTGTAGATGATCTCGTCGATCGAGAGCTTCGTGGTCGTGAGCAGCTGTTCGGCCTTGGCCAGCCGGTACTCCTTGATGATGTTGGTCGGCGTCTGGTTGAGGATGCCCTCCAGCCGTCGGTAGAGGTTGCGGATGCTTACGCCCAGTTCGTCGGCGATGAATTTGGTCGAGATCTCCGTGTTGGAGATGTTGTCGTTGATGATCTTCAGCATCCGGTCGATGAACTCCTTGTCGTCCTGATGGAGCATGCGCCCGTCGGAAAGCTCGAAGGCGCTGATCGAGGACTTGTAATAGTCCTTGAGCGACCGGTTGCGGCGGAGCAGCTGCTCGGCCACGGCTTTGAGGTATTCGACGTTGAACGGAAGCGTCAGGCAGATGTCCGCGCCTGACTCCACGCCCTTGATGCGCTCGTCGATCTGCTGGGCCGTCGAGAGCAGGATGACCGGGATGTGCGAGGTCAGCTTGCCCTGCTTGATGAACTGGATGAGCGACAGGCAGTCGGACTGCTCGGAGAGGGCGTCGCAGATGACGATGTCGGGGTGCATCTGCTTGAGCAGCTCGATCATCTCGGTTTTGCCCGACGGCATTTTGATGTTGTAGTCCGCGGCGAAAAGCTCGGCCACGAAATTCATGATCTCCGAATTGTCGTTGACGATGAACACCGTCCTGCGGTTTTTGTCGAACGGGAATTCGCGCCGCGTCACGGTCGGCAGGGGCAGTCCGTATTCTTTGGACGCGGGCACGATGTTGTCTGCGGTCGGGGCGTTTTCGGCCGTGACTTTCAGTTGCGGCAGCAGTACGGTGAAGGTCGTCTGCGCGTTGGGAGTGCTTTCGACCTTGATTTCGCCCTGCATGCGGACCACGATGCTGTGGCAGATCGCCAGACGCAGGTCGCCCTGAAACGAGAGACCGCGCTCGCTCTTGCGTTCGAAATAGTCGAGTACGCGGTAGCGGTCGAAAATCGCTTCGATGTCTTCCTGTTCCACATGGGAGATGACCTCCAGTTCCTTCGCAGCATCTCCTGCTACGATTCCGGCAGCTGCAGCGGCTTCGATTCCACGTAAGCCCCCGGTATGGGGAACAACCACGCTTTTTACATTTTTTATAATATTTCGGCTGACCGCAACCTCCACCCGCTCCGGCAGGGGTCCCAGTGTCTTTCTGGCAACAGCTCCCGCATAAGCGATGGCGATAGGCTCGGTACATCCCATCGCCGGCACCAGTTCATCTTTCAGGATCTGGACATAGGTTCGGTAAAGTTCTTTTGAAAGCATATTTTTATCTGTTCCTCACTCTTTTTATTTTTTCCAGCAGGCCACCATCTGTCTCTTATACACATCTCCGAGCC
>ENA-OZDY01000487-OZDY01000487.1-human-gut-metagenome-genome-assembly--contig:-NODE-487-length-14540-cov-4.226579_pt1 | contig 14540 bp, 18 predicted proteins | sample MGYA00245063_ERZ653599 | MGnify/ENA primary metagenome ERZ653599 (study PRJEB26926, sample SAMN06165004) | human gut metagenome | biome: ENVO:00009003; feature: ENVO:2100002; material: ENVO:00002003... | reverse complement strand
AGCGTCAGATGTGTATAAGAGACAGGATCTTCTGCACCGGCGGCAAAAAGCCGCGCTTCGCATTCTCCTCTGTGTCGTCCGACTCGTCGTAGGCGTCGTACGGCGCGGACGGGTCGTGCACTTTCTTCTTGAACGGCGAGCAGAGCTTATCGCGGTGCGCAAAGGCGAAGTAGAGATCGTCCGTCCAGCCGGTGTGGCCCGTCAGGATGACGGGCCGCAGGCCGCGCGTGCGAAACTTCTGCTCCAACTCCGCCAGCGACTTGACTGCGAGCTTGTTGCTCTCCGCCAGCGCGGAAATGAAGCTGTAGCCGCCGTCCGCGCCGAACCAGATCGTATCGCCCGTGAAGAGGTACCTGTCGTCAATGAGGTACACCATATGCCCCCACGTGTGGCCAGGGACCAAAAAGCATTCGATCTTAATGCCGTCGATCTCGAAGACCTCTCCGTCGCGCAGCAGCACCTTTTCGTTGTTAATGGTCACCTGCGGCAGCTTGTAGAGGTGGTAGATCACCTTGCGGCGCACCTCGCCGGTGAGATATTTGTTCTCGATCTCGCCGATATAGAGCTTCGCGTCCCGGAAAAGGCCGGGGCTGTCCGCCTCCACCGCGCCGACATGGTCGGTGTCCTGATGGGTGATGAGGATATGACGGATGGACTTCGGGTCGATGTCGAGCCAGCCCATCTTTTCCTCAAGACGGTCATAGTTGTAGCCCGCGTCGACCATGATGGTCGTCTCGCCCTTGCGGTAGAAAAAGATGTTCGCCACCCATTCGCGCACGCAGGCGACATGTTCATCGACCCAGCCGGTGTTCAGCGGCTTGAAGATCTCCTTGCCGCGGTACATCTTGCTCATTTCCTTTTTCTGAAATTCGGTAGCTTGCTTGGACACGGCAGATTTCTCCCTGTTTTGATTTTTAGTTCAACGTCTCTAACTTCAAGTGATAAAAAGCCGCACGCGGCGTTCACGCCCGCGGAAACAGCTCTTCGCACGCGCCGCGCGTCAGCGTTTCGAGCACCTGCGGATACAGCGCGCCGATCTGCTCCTGATGCGACACCGTGAGGATCAGACCGCGGATCGTCGCAGCGGCGAGCGCGATACCGCCGCGCGGGGTCAGGCCGCTCTCTTCCAAAAGGTCGCGGATATGTACCTCGTCGCTGTGGTAGTGCTCGGCTTTCACCTGCGCGGGGATGCGGCGCAGCAGATAGGCCGAGTCCTCCTCGATGAATTTCATCGCACCGAGCTCGGATAAGCGGCTGCAGGCCGTGAGCAGCACGTTCGCGATGCGCTCGTCGGGCGGCAGATCTTTGCCCTCCTCCAGCGCCTGCTCGGCCACCTGATAGACCTCGCTGTGGATATCCTCCAGCACCTCGAAAAACAGCAGTTCTTTGGACGCGAAGTATTTATAGAACAGTCCCTTTGAGATGCCCGCCGCCTCGGTGAGCTGCTCGACCGAGGTCTTGCGCAGCCCCAGCGTGACGGCGCAGCGGCGCGCCTCTCGCAGCAGCGTTTCGCGGATGGCTGCGTTCTCTTCTGCGGAAAAGGCCATTGGCATTCCCTCCTTTGTTGAAATTTTTGACCAACTTGGTTTATCGGTCATATTGTAGCATATCCATCGCCGTCTGGCAAGAAAAAAAAGGATCCCATTCCTTTATCAATACTGAATAAAACCACAGCTTTTATCAATGCACTGCGTTATATATGTGCAGCACAGCCGCGAGGCCGGTATGGATGCGCACATCTCCAAGCCCTTCGACGTCAAGACGCTCTGCATCTGCCTGCGGCGGCTGAAGGACAAGCAGTAAACGCAAAAAAGAGGACATTCCGATTCTTTTCGGAATATCCTCTTCCCTTTTCTTGTCACAGCAGGCCGTAGACCTCGTGCAGATCCCTGATCTCGTGGTCGATGCGGTAACCCTCCGGCGCTTTGATTCCCTCGGGATTGTACCAGCAGGTCACGATGCCCGCGTTGTCGCCGCCGCGGATATCGCTCGTGAGCGAATCGCCGACGATCATCGTCTCGCCCTTCTCGACCGGTCCGATGGCGGCGAAGACCTGATCGAAAAACTCCTTTTTCGGCTTCTCCGCGCCAAGCTGCTCGGAGAGGAACACGCCGTCCATCAGCGCACCGAGGCCGGAGCGCGTCAGCTTCTTCGTCTGCGCGACGACCGTACCGTTCGAGACGACGCACTGGCGCACCTTGCCGCGCAGCGACTTGACGATCTCATAGCTGTCGTCGCGGTAGACGATGGTGTCGCCCAGACGCAGCTGGTAGGCATCGTTAAACTGCGGCGCGAGGGAAACGTCGATGCCCTCCTCCGCGAAAAACTCCTCAAAGCGGCCGACGAGCACCTGCGGCTTCGTGATCTCGCCGCGCTCGAGCTTTTCCCAGTATTTCATATTCAAGACGGAATAGCGCGCGACCTGCTCATCTGAGCATTCGCCAAGGCCGAACTCAACAAAAAGGCTCTGGATGGCGGCGCGCTCGGCGGCGTCAAAGTCTAAAAGCGTGCGGTCCACGTCCCACAAAATCGTTTTGATCATAAGATATCTCCAAAAACAGTCAAAATTACTCTTTTTCCGCGTGTGCGGCGAGAACATCATACCACAGCAGGACTACACCCGCAACGCCGATTTTCCGCCGCTTGCAGGAAAGATCGTACCGTGATAGAATAGCGGCAACGATTTTGGACAGAAAGGAACTTCTTTCTATGAATATCACCGTATATCTCGGCGCGAGCAGCGGCAACGATCCGACGCTTGAGACGTCCGTGCGCGCGCTGGGCCGTCTCATCGGCAAGAGCGGCAACGCCCTTGTCTACGGCGGGTCGAAAAACGGCCTGATGGGTGCGCTCGCTGAAAGCGTGCTGCGCGCGGGCGGCGAAGTGACCGGCGTGGAGCCGCAGCTTTTCATCGACAAGGGCTACGAGTATGACGAGATCACGACGCTCATCGTCACGCGCGACATGACCGAGCGCAAGACGAAGATGATCGAGCTCGGCGACGCGTTCATCGCCTTCCCCGGCGGCACGGGCACGCTCGAGGAGATCAGCGAGATCATGTCAAAGGTGTCGCTCAAGCAGCTCGCCGCGCCGTGCATCCTCTATAATCTGAACGGCTATTACAACCACTTGAAAGCCCTGCTCGCTCACATGATCGACATGGGCCTCTCCACGCCCGAGCGGCAGGAGGGCATCTACTTTGCCGAAACGCTGGACGACATTCGCGCGATCTTGAAGATTTGAGGAAAAGCCGCCTTCGGCGGCTTTTCTTTTTGTGCGGCGCTTGACAGGCCTCCTTCGCTGCGGTATGCTAAAAGAAACTTAAAGTTACTCACTGTGCTGCAACCTAAAGCGCGCTTTCATTTCAGGAGGATTTCATGGTCTACACAGTCGGCGAGATGGCGAAAAAGCTGGACGTCCCCGCTTCCACGCTGCGCTATTACGATAAGGAGGGTCTGCTGCCCTTTGTGGAGCGCTCGTCCGGCGGCATCCGCATGTTTCAGGAATCGGACTTCGAGTGGTTACAGGTCATCGGCTGCATGAAAAAGGCCGGCATGTCCATCAGGGACATCCGCCAGTACATCGAGCTCGCCCTGCGCGGCGACGACACCATCGACACGCGCCTCAAGATGTTCACGCACCAGCGCGACGTGCTGCTCGCGCAGATGGAGGAGATGCGCCACACGCTCGAGACCGTGGAGTACAAATGCTGGTATTATGAAACTGCAAAGGCCGCGGGCACGATCGACGTCCCAAGGGATATGGCGGACGAGGACGTGCCCGAGCGCTTCCGCGCCATCCGGCGCGAACTCAAGACGATTCCGCAGGAGTAAAGGTAAACTGCTTTTCTGCCGGCAAGCAGGAAAAGGATAAGAATAGGAAAGTAAACTATGGATCGGATCAAGAAGAATTTTGGCTTTGGCTGCATGCGCCTGCCGATGATCGGCGAAGAGGTGGATATCGAGCAGACCAAGCAGATGGTGGACGCGTTTTTAGACGCGGGCTTCAACTATTTTGACACTGCGCACGGCTACATCCAGGGCAAGAGCGAAAAGGCGCTCAAGACCTGCCTGACAAGCCGCTATCCGCGCGAGAAGTACATCCTGACCGACAAGCTGACGGCGAACTATTTCAAGACTGAGGCAGACATCCGCCCGTTTTTCGAGAGCCAGCTCAAGATCTGCGGCGTCGAGTATTTCGACTTCTATCTGATGCACGCGCAGGGTCTTGTCAACTATGACCACTTCAAGGAGTGCCGCGCGTATGAGACGGCGTTCGCGCTCAAAAAAGAGGGCAAAATTCGCCACGTCGGCATTTCCTTCCACGACCGCGCCGAGGTGCTTGAGCGCATTCTGACCGAATATCCCGAGATCGAAGTTGTCCAGATCCAGTTCAACTACGTCGACTACGACGATCCCGCGGTGCAGAGCCGCAAGTGCTATGAGGTCTGCCGCAAATTCAATAAGCCCGTCATCGTCATGGAGCCCGTCAAGGGCGGCAACCTCGTGAACCTGCCTGAGGACGCAAAGGCCGTGCTTGAAGACCTGCACGGCGGCAGCCCCGTGAGCTACGCCATCCGCTTTGCCGCGGGCTTCCCCGGCATGATGATGGTGCTCTCCGGCATGAGCAACATGGAGCAGATGCAGGACAACATCTCGTTCATGCGGGACTTCAAGCCCCTCGACGAGACCGAGCGCGCCGCGGTGGAAAAGGTGCAGGAGATCTTCCACAGCAAGGACCTCATCCCCTGCACGGCCTGCCGCTACTGCACGGACGGCTGCCCCAAGCACATCTCTATCCCTGACCTCTTCGCCATTATGAACACCAAGCAGATTCACCACGACTGGAACGCGGACTGCTACTATGAAGATGTCCACACCGCGCCGGGCCGCAAGGCGTCCGACTGCTTAAAGTGCGGCAAGTGCGAAAAGGTCTGCCCGCAGCACCTCCCCATCCGCAAACTGCTCGAGCAGGTCGCGGCAGAATTTGAAAAGGCCCCCGCAGCGAATTAAGCTCAAAATGTAAAATGCAGCACCGGCGAGAGAAAGATGGAAAACTCTCGCCGGTGCTGTGTGCTTGCACTGATCCTTGATCTTTATCATAACACCGCGCCGCGGTGGTTTTCTTGGTCTGCCGCTTTGGCCGTTCGGCGAGGCGGACAGTGGACCCCAGAATTTTTTGTTTGTCGCCCTTTGTTTTAGGCTATGGCTGAAGTATAACGCGGATTCTTTAAGCAAGCCTAAATTTGGTGTAAATAAAGTATGAACAATTCTCGTATCGCGCGGGAAAAAAATAGGTAAAAAAGCGGCGCATTTTGCGTAAATTTCGCACGCGATCTTGCCGCGCGCTGCTCCTCCACATTCCGAAAGAGCGCGGCGGCACCATCGGATCAAGGGAGAAAATCATGCAGAAAAAACGAGTGCTCAGCCTGATTTTAGCGTTGAGCTGCACGGCGGCGCTGCTTGGCGGCTGTGCCGGCAGTGACACAAGTGACGACAATGCCGCCTCCGGCGAGCATGAGGTCATCACCATGAACGCGCCTTACCGCAATATGTCCCAGTTCTACGATCTGGTGCATGAAAAGTATCCGGAGATCAATCTCGAGATCATCCCCTACAACGGGGAAAACACCTCTTCCTAATACTGCGCGTTTGCCTTCACCTTGTTGGTCAGGCGCGCATAGGACTTTTTCCCCTGATTGAACACCTTGATGACCTCAATGCCGTTGATATACTCGATCATCGCGCCGCTCATCATCATTTCCTCGGTCGCCGTCTATCAGGGCGAAGCCTTCAGCGCCATTGAGACGGCGCGGCTGCTGCAAAACTGCATGCTCATCGCCGGTATCGGCACGCTTTTGCAGCTCTACCCCATCTGGAAGATCGGCTCAGGTCTGCCGGTCGTCATGGGCATCAGCTTCACGTTCCTCGCCGCCTGTCTTGCGACGGCCTCGCAGGATTACGGCATCATGGTCGGCGCGATCATTGTCGGCGGCTGCTTTGAAGGCGTGCTGGGCCTGACGGCCAAGTACTGGCGCAAGATCATCTCCCCCATCGTCTCGGCCTGCGTGGTCGTCTCGATCGGTCTGAGCATTCTGAATGTCGGCGTTTCGTCGTTCGGCTCTTCGTCGGCGTATCCGCTCGGCTCGTGGCAGAATCTTCTCGTCGCCACCATCACGCTTGCCGCCGCGCTCTCTGGCGGCGTATTCGGCTGCTCGCCCATCACGTCGTTCAGCCAGAACGTCGGCCTCATTTCGATGACCCATGTCGTCAACCGCTTTACGATCATGTTCGGCGGTCTGTTCCCGCCCATCGGCGCGTTCTTCACGACGCTGCCCAACTGCGTGCTCGGCGGCTGCACGGTCATCATGTTCGGCTCTATTATGATGTCCGGCGTGCGCATGATGCACGACGCAGACATGGACCAGCGCAACACGCTCATCGCCGCAACCTCCATCTGCCTCGGCGTCGGCGTCACGCAGGCCAACGGCTTTTTCAACGAGCTGCCGAGCTTTATCGGCGACATTTTTCGCGGGCAATATGGTCGCGGGCGTGTTCGTCGTGGGCCTGATCCTCGATCTGTGTCTGCCGCGCGACCCCAGCCACTATACCAGCATGTGACCCAAATTTTTGGCATACAAAAAGGCTCCTGAGGAAATTCCTCAGGAGCCTTTTTTATATACAACTCAGTGCACCGGCGTCAGCACGCCGAAGCGGTCTTTGATGACATGGCGCGGGCAGACCACCGCGCACGCGCCGCAACCGATGCACTTTTCGTCGTCGACCTCAGCACAGCCGAACTCGTTTAAGTGGATGGCGTCGAAGCGGCAGGCGTTGACGCACGCCTCACAGCCAATGCAGCCGTACGCGCACAGGAGCGCGCCGTCCTCATCCTTTTTTGCGCGGCAGCCGCCGCTGCAATAGACCGTCGCCACGCGGGGCGGGAATTTGCGTTTGATTGCCATTGCGTCTCCTCCCCTGTTCCATTCTGATATTGCCGCCCTCCGCGGCACAAAATTCCTCTGCTTACGCCCGATAATCGATCGCCGTTGAGATCTGCGCCGCCGCGGCGCAGGTCAAGTCAATATCGCGCTGGAAATCCGGCGAACGCACACTGTCGAACATGCCGACAACGCCGACGGCGTAGCGCACCGCGCCGGAGCTGTCGCGCACGGGCGCGGAGGGCGAGCACAGGCCGTGGATCGTGCTCTTCGGCCAGCCGGTCTGCTCGCTCAGCGCAGCCAGCGTGAGCGGCTGGTGCGCCTCCATCAGCAGGCCGAGCAGCCGCAGCGCCTTGGCAGCGGACTGTACGGGACCGTTTTCATTGGACATCGCCTTCCCTCCTCTCGATTCGTCATTGCCGGATGAGCCGCCGTCATTTTCTTGATGACAGTATCGCGCAGGTTCAAACAAAAGAAAAGGGCAATTTCCGCAAATCGCACAAATTTCATCAGCTAGACTATCGATTTTTCGTCAAAAAAGCCCGCCGTCGCATCTGCGACGGCGGGCCTTGCATTTTCAGTTACTTCTCTTCGCCGTGGATGATATCGCCGAAGTAGGTGCCGCGGACGATCTCCTCCACGTCCTCTCCCTCGTGTCCCCTGAGGATCTCAAGGAGCTTGCTGTGCGCGGCGACGAGCTCGTCGCCTCTGCCGCTCGTGATCATCGTGCTGACGGTCTCGTAGCGGACGGCGTGCGTCAGCGTGCGCACGACGCGGCTGATCTTGTCGGCCAGCGGATTTTTGCCCATCTGCGAGATCAGGTCGTGGAACTCGTTGTCCACGGCGAAGAAGCGGTCGACCTCGTTGTCACCGCTGTGGACGATCTCTTTCATCTGTTCGAGCATCGCCTCGAGCGCATGGCCATCCTCCTCGTCATACTTCTGGCTGGCAAGGCGCATGATGCCGGTCTCGACCATCTCACGCAGCTCCATCAGATTGTCGAAGGAATCCTGATTCAGGATGATGCCGTAGATCATCGGATCGATCATGCTCTCCTGGAAGCCGCTGCAAACAAAGGTCCCCTCTGAACGCTTGCTCTCCAGCACGCCGAGGTAGGAGAGGATTTTGATGGCCTCACGTACGGAACTGCGGGCAACGCCCATCGACGCGGCCAGCTCCGGCTCGGGCGGGATGCGGTCGCCGGGCTTGAGCTCTTTATTACGCATGGCGTCTGTCAGGCAGTTGATGACACTCTGCACCACAGACTCTTTTTTCAAATTTTTCACATATCCGGGCGTATCGTTCATAATTTTCTCCTTTTATGCCTGACAATATGATTCCCATGTATAACATAATACAAAGTTGAGGTTTCGTCAATGAAAACCGTCTTTCATAAAAGCGGCGGGCGGCAGATGTACCAGTCCGCCGCCCGCTCATTCAGGAAGGAATCAACGGCAAGCTGCCGTTTTTTGCAGGAATTCATATGGGCGCAGGCTGCGCGAGCCGCTTTGCGTCGTTTGCCGCGGCACAGCGCCGCACGGCTTTTTTTACCGGCCGAGGTAGATAGACTGCTTGGCCAGCACAAGCTGGAGCATCAGGTCGTTGCAGGGCGTGGGAATGCCGTGCTCACGGCCGAGGCGGCAGACAGCGCCGGTGATGATACGGATCTCGGTCTCGCGGTGATGCGTGACGTCCTGCACCATGGAGCTGATGGTCTCATCAGTCATGCGAGAGACCTCATAGGCGTGCTCCAGCTCGGCGTCATGGTCGAGCGTGCAGCCGCAGGCGTTCGCCACGACGATGGCCTCTTCTACCAGCATGCGGGCCGCCTCGTGGGCGTACTGGTTGCCGTTGACAAAGCCGTTCTTGGTCTCGAGCAGGGCGCTCATGCCGTTGATGGCGACGTTCGCCAGCAGCTTGTGCCAGATGGCGTTCATCACGTTCTCGTGGACCTGGACCTCAAGACCGGCGGCGCGCAGGCCCTCGGCCATTTCCTCGACCTTGGCCATGGGGGCCTTCAGCGAGCCAAGGTTCGTCACACCGGTACCGGTGTGCTTAACGTGGCCGGGGCCGACGGGCGTGGAGCCGAACGCCGTGTTGCCGATGATGATCTGCTCTTCGGGCACGACCTTGGCGATCTCATCGTAGTTGCCAAGGCCGTTCTGCAGGCAGAGGACCATGGTGTGCTTGTCGATCATCGGCAGCGCATTGCGCACAGCCGCTTCAAGATACTGATAGTGGACGAACACGATCAGAAGATCCACAACGCCGATCTCCTTGGGGTCGGTCGTCGCCATGGCGGGATGGAAGACGACGGTCTCGCCGGTGCCCGTGCCGGGCACGCACTCGTCAACGAGAATGCCGTTTTTCTTGATGGACTCGATGACCGGAGCATAGGTATCCAGCACACAGACCTCATGCTCGCGGGACAGATAGCTTGCATAGCAGCTGCCGATCGCGCCGCAGCCGACAAATCCGATTTTCATGGTAAATAACCTCCTGTATCAGATAATTCTATGATGAATGTTATTTAACTGGTTTTTCTCAGCCCTTGACGAGCGTCTCGGCGATCTCGGTGATGTTCTCGACCGTCACGCCGTTCATGGCGAGCAGGCGCTCATAGGGTGCGGACTGGCCGAACTGGTCCTGAATGCCGACTCTCTTGACGATGCCCTTGCCCATCTCGGCGGCGACCTCGCACACGGCGGAGCCGAGACCGTTGAGGATGTTGTGGTCCTCGACCGTGATGATCTTGCCGACCTCGTTGATCGCGGCAGTCACAGCCTCCACGTCGAGTGGCTTGATGGTGTGCATGTCGAGCACGCGGGCGGAAATGCCCTTGCCCTCGAGCACCTTGGCGGCCTCGATCGCGAGACGGACGGTATCGCCGTTGGCGATGATAACGACGTCCTTGCCGTCCTGGATCTGGTGGGCCTTGCCGATGGTGAACTCCACATCCTCGTCGTAGATCTGGGGGATGGCGTCACGGGTGAAGCGCAGATACACGGGGCCGTAGACCTCAGCGGCCTGACGGACGAGCTTGCGGGCGGAGTTGTAGTCCGCGGGCATGATGACGGTCATGTTGGGGATGGTGCGCAGAACGCCCATATCCTCAATGGCCTGATGGGAAGCGCCGTCGTTGGCGGGGGTCACGCCGCCGTGGGAACAGGCGATCTTTACGTTCAGGTTGGGGTAGCAGATCTCCTGGCGGATCATTTCGCACATACGGAGGGAACCAAACACGGCATAGGTGACGACAAAGGGGATCTTGCCGCAGGTGGCAAGGCCCGCGGCAACGCCCGCGCCGTTCTGCTCGGCGATGCCGACGTTGATGTACTGGTCCGGCAGCTCCTTGCGGAATTCGCCGGTCTTGCAGCTCTTGCCGATATCAATATCAACGACCAGAATGTCGGGATTCTCCTTGCCGAGCGCGACGATCTCCTTGCCGAAGCCCTCGCGAGTGGCGATCATTTTTTTCTCACTCATTGCTCTTCCCTCCTCGCTTAATCGATCAGCTGGGCCTTGAGCTCAGCCATGGCCTGCGCGTACTGCTCATCATTCGGGGCAACGCCGTGCCAGCCACACTGGTTTTCCATGAAGGAAACACCCTTGCCCTTGACGGTGTGGGCATACAGGCACTTGGGCTTGCCGTTCTTGGAGGCGTAGCACTTGTCGATGCACGCGACGATCTCTTCCATGCTATGGCCGTCGAGCTCGAGCGTCTCCCAGCCGAAGGCCTTGAACTTTTCGCCCAGGTCACCGTTGGGCATGATCTCGTCGCAGGTGCCGTCGAGCTGCAGGTTGTTGTAGTCGACAAAGACGATCAGGTTGTCGAGGCCGTACTTGTGCGCCGTGTTGGCAGCCTCCCAGATCTCGCCCTCCTGCGCTTCGCCGTCGCCGACGACGCAGAAGACCTTGTAGTCCTTGTGGTCCATCTTGCCCGCCATAGCCATGCCGACCGCGCAGGCGAGGCCCTGACCGAGAGAGCCGGTGGAGATATCAATGCCGGGGCAGCGGTTCATCGAGGGGTGGCCCTGAAGCATCGAGCCCTCCTTGCGCAGGGTGTCGAGCTCAGACTCCGGGAAGAAACCGACGCTTGCCAGGCACGCATACTGAATGGGGCACACATGGCCCTTGGAGAGCACCATGCGATCGCGATCCGGCCAGCGGGGATCCTTCGGGTCGATGTTCATGTACTTAAAATAGCAGGCAGTGACAAAGTCCGCCGCGGAAAGCGAGCCGCCCGGATGACCGGACTGCGCCTTGTAGATCATGTCAATGACCTTCATGCGCATCTGCGTGGCGGTGTTTTTCAGTTCCTTGATGGAAATATCCTTCACAAAAATCACCTCATGAATAAGTTTGGTTCTGTGTTTTCTTTATACTATGTCGGACAAATGACAATTACAGTATAGCGCTTTGTCTGACAAAGTCAAGTCCTTTTTAAAATTTTCTTTTTTATGATTTTTTCTCCCGTTTTTCTGCCGTTTTGTACAAAAAAGCTCCGGACATAGCGGTCCGAAGCTTTTTTGCATAGAGAGGTCAACCCACGAACATCAAAGAGAGACTGGGAATATATGTGACGAGGAGGAGCACCGCAAGTTCTGCAAGCAGGCATGGGATGATGCCCTTTGTGATCTCTTCGATCTTGATATCGCCAATGCCGCACGCGACATACAGGTTGACACCGACAGGCGGGGTGAACAGGCCGATGGCCAGGTTCACGATCATTACGGTGCCGAGGTGGATGGGGTCAATGCCCAGCTGCAGCGCGACCGGCGCAAACAGCGGCGTGAAGATGTAGAGCGCGGAGGTGGAATCGAGGAAGCAGCCCGCGATCAGCAGCACGATGTTGACGATGATGAAGAAAATGACGGTGCTGCCGCCGGTGATGTTCAGCATGAAGTCCTTGATGGCAAGGTCAAGTCTTGCGCGGGTCAGAACATAGCCGAACAGCGTTGCGCCCATGGTGATAAACATGACGGTGGCGGTGGTGGAGCAGGAATCGACAAGGATGTCCTTCATCTTCTTGAAGTCGATCTCATGGTAGATGAACACACCCACGATCAGGCCGTAGAACACGGAGACTGCGGCGGCTTCCGTCGGGGTGAACACGCTGCCGTAGATACCGCCGAGGATAATGACGGGCATCAGAAGGCCCCAGAAGGCATCCTTGAACGCCTGCAGGCGCTCCTTGCCGCTGGCCTTGGGCAGGACCTTAAGGTCCATCTTGCGGCCCATGAGCATGGCGGCCACGATCAGACCGAGTCCCATCAGAAGGCCGGGTACAACACCGGCGACGAACAGATCCGTGATGGAGGCGTCCGCGATGGAGCCGTACACAACGAAGGTGATGGACGGCGGGATGACGACGCCGATCGCGCCGCCCGCGGCCATCAGCGCGCAGGAAAACGAAGCGGGATAGCCGGCCTTGACGAGCGCCGGGATCATGATGAGGCCCAGAGCCGCGACCGTTGCCGGACCCGAACCGGAAATAGCAGCGAAGAAGCAGGAGACGACCACGCAGACCATCGCCATGCCGCCGCGGATGTGACCGAGGCACTTTTCCGCCAGATTGATGAGGCGGCCGGAGATACCGGCCTTCTCCATCACGTTGCCGGACAGGATGAAAAACGGGATGGCCAGCAGGACAAACTTACTGCTCGCCGAAGAGCACAGACGGGGCAGAACGCTCATGATGGCCTCGAGCGGCTTGCCTGCGCCCTGCACAAGGATCGCGCTCACGCTGGACATACCGAGGCAGACCGCGATAGGTGCGCCGAGCGCCAGCAGCAATACAAAAACACCCAGTAAAACGATACCTACCATTTATTTGTCCTCCTCTGCCTTGAATTCCTTATACATCTGCACCATCGTTTGCAAAAAAGCGATCATGGCAAACGCTGCGCCGACGGGGACAAACGAGCCGTAGATCCACTCGGGCCACTGCATCGTAGCGGTCTCTTGCCCGAGCCGGTATTGGCTGATGACCATCTGAATGCCGAAAATGACGATCAGCAGGCAAAACAGCGCGGAGACCGCATACATCAGCAGCCCGATGATGAGCCGCGCACGAGGGCTGACGTGATCGGTGACAATAGACAGGCCCAGATGCGCCTTGCGGCGGGCGGCAATGGCCGTGCCCATAAAGCTCATCAGAACGAACAGATAGGTGGACATCTCATCCGAGACTGCCATAGAGTGCTTAAACGCAAAACGGGAGACTACATTGACAAAAACCAATATTGCCATAACGGAAACGCAGACGCAGGAAACGAATTTCTCAATTTTCTCAAACATACTCGTCCCTCCTTAGTTGATCCCGAAAGCGGCGCAGGCATCCTCGCCGTAATCAGCCTTTAACTCCGCCGTAAGCTCTGCCACCGCGTCCTTGAATGCCTGAAGCTGTTCCTCGGTCAGAATATCGACCTGCATTCCTTCATCAATAAAGCCCTGGATCAGGGAATCCTCCTCTGCCTCCAGACGGTCACGGCCCCACTCACAGGCTTCCGCAGCACACTCCTGCAGCAGCAGGCGGGTGTTTTCCTCCAGGCTTTCCCATACTCTCGTGTTGGCTACGAAGAGGTCGTTCTCATAGCTATAGTTCCAGATGGTCATGTACTTCTGGATCTCATCCATCTTGGCGGACTTTGTCACGGAGCAGCCATTCTCCTGTCCGTCAATGGTTCTCTGCTGGATCGCGGTAAACACCTCGCTCCAGCTCATGGCGACCGGGCTGGCCCCCAGCGCGTTGAATACACCCATATACACCGCCGAACCGGGAACACGGATCTTGAGATCCTTCAGATCCTCCGGTTTGGTGACCGGATGCTTACTGTTGGTAAGCTGACGGAAGCCATTGTGGAATGAGCCGAGATAAGTGATACCCTTGGCCTCAAGAAGCTCCGCGTAGTATTCGCCGCCGGTTGAGTCGATCACCTCACGGGCCTGCTGATAAGAGGTAAACGACCATGGCAGGGTCGCAACCGACAGCTTCGGTTCCAGATTCGCGAGCACGCACGTTGCGTAAGCACCCAGATCCGAGCCACCCACGGCGATGTACTCAACACCCTTGGTGCTGTTGCCACCCGCCAGTGTATCGTTTGAGAACACGTCGATCACGATGTTCCCGCCCGAGCGCTCAGACACAAGGTCGGCAAAGTGATGCGCTACCAGCGAGTCGATCTGCGTATCCGTTCCGTTGACTGCCATGGAGAGGTTGATCTTTTGATATTCGCCGCTCTCCCCATCGTTTGTTCCTTTACTGCCACAGCCGGCCAGGCTTGTGATCAGCATGGCCCCTACCAGCGCAGCTATGATTAGTCTCCCATGTTTCATACACAGTTACCTCCAGCGATCGTTAAGTCTTTGTCATTTGTCCTATGTCTGATAAAGATTGAGGTCATTATATCTATCAAAACTACTAAAGTCAAGGTTCAATTCTATTTCTGTCGTTTCAGACAAAAAGGGCAAATTATTTTATTGATTTGGTCAATTCTGTGTTAAAAATGTGTCAATCCGTCATTTTTTTAACGATTTGGCGGAAAGATGTCTTTTTGTTGCAAAATCTGTCTCTTATACACATCTGACGCTGCCGACG
>ENA-OZDY01000479-OZDY01000479.1-human-gut-metagenome-genome-assembly--contig:-NODE-479-length-14706-cov-7.826838_pt1 | contig 14706 bp, 14 predicted proteins | sample MGYA00245063_ERZ653599 | MGnify/ENA primary metagenome ERZ653599 (study PRJEB26926, sample SAMN06165004) | human gut metagenome | biome: ENVO:00009003; feature: ENVO:2100002; material: ENVO:00002003... | reverse complement strand
CTTATGCGATCGTCGGCAGCGTCAGATGTGTATAAGAGACAGACGAACAGCAGCTTGAATGGAAGCAGAAGGATACCGAAAAGCTGCTCGGCAGTTTCGGCAAGGTATCTGAAATTATAGGTGCGGACGACCCGTATAACTACAGAAACAAGGTGCAGGCGGTATTCCGCTCTGACAGAAACGGCAGGATAATCTCCGGCGTATATCAGTCGTCCAGAAACGGCATAGTCGGAATTGACAGCTGTATGCTTGACGATAAACGTGCGGACGAGATAATAGTAGGCATAAGAGAGCTGCTCAGATCGTTCAAATTACATCCATATGACGAGGGTACGGAGCGTGGCTTTTTACGTCATGTGCTTGTCCGTGTCGGAAAGAATACGGGAGAGATACTGGTTACTCTTGTCGGCGGAAACTCAATGTTCCCTAAAAAGCACGACTTTGTGAAAGCGCTTGTAAAGCAGTTCCCCGACATCACAACCGTAACATTCTCGGTAAACCGCACTCCCGAAATGCTTACTCTCGGAAATAATAACGACGTGCTTTACGGCGAGGGATACATTACGGATATTCTTTGCGGGAAAAGGTTCAGAATTTCTCCGCACTCGTTCTATCAAATAAATCACGCACAGACCGAAAAGCTGTACGACTACGCTATAAAGGCGGCAAAGCTCACGAAGAAGGACGTTCTGCTTGACGCATACAGCGGAATAGGCACGATAGGCATAATAGCGTCTGACTATGTAAAGCAGGTACAGGGCATTGAATACAACGCATCAGCCGTCCGTGACGCAGTAAAGAACTGTCACGAAAACGGGCTTACCCGCAACATTGCTTTTAACCGTGGCGATGCAGGCGAATTTCTTGAAAAGAAGGCAAAGCTCGGCACTCATTATGACGCAGTGATTCTCGACCCTGCAAGGACGGGAGCGGACAGGAAGTTTTTAAACTCGCTTTTGAAAATCGCACCGGAAAGAATAGTTTATATTTCCTGCAATCCGGCTACGCAGGCGAGGGATCTGAAAACGCTAACGAAAAAATACACAGTGACCGATATTCAGCCGTTTGATATGTTTCCGCATACGAGGCACGTTGAGACGGTTGTTTTGCTTTCCAAGGGAGAAATCGACTCGAAGAAGGTGCGGGTGGAGTTCTCGCTGGAAGATATGGATATGTCCGGCTTCCAGAAGGACGCGACTTATGAACAGATCAAGGCGTATGTGTTGGAGCATACCGGTTTGAAGGTATCTTCCCTGTACATCTCACAGATAAAGCGCAAGTGCGGGCTGGATGTGGGGCAAAATTATAACCTGTCAAAGAAGGAAGATGCCAAAGTGCCAAAATGTCCGCCGGAGAAGGAAGCGGCGATCAGGGATGCGTTGAAATATTTTCAGATGATTTAAGAGTCTATTGAGCAAAAAAGCAGTAAATCAATTTCAGATTTACTGCTTTTGCTGGCCGGGCCGGTGAGCTACGAGCATTCATGACTTTTTGATAACTTGTTCCATACTGATATATTAAGCGGAAAGTTGTGGCCCTGTATTTTCAGAGGGAAACGAATGCTCCTTGAATATATCCCACAAAATATGCCATCGCTATACTCAGTGCAATGCAACATATACATAGTATTTCAGCAATTACCTTTTTTTCGATTATTTCATTTATGGACTTTCCGTAATCAATAGTAGACCATACCATTGAAAGCAAAAATAGAATTGAAATCCATTGAGTATGAAATGATAGTCCCATGCTAACAAATACATAGTTTGAGATGATGTAAAAAGCGCTTCTGACTACAACTTCTGTCACTTTTACAATCCGATTTCTCATAGAATTCTCCCTCTCTGATAATACTGTGGGCGGCAGCACTCCTTGCTGTCGCCCCTTGATTGCCTATCTGCAAAGGCGGGCGGGGCTGTCAACGGCGGCGCTTGCGCCGTTCATCTTGACCGTTGACTGGCTCGGCTGGCTTTGCTATTCCGTGATCTCTTTCAGTTATTGTCAAAGGAAATGTAGATAGTTAGACTATTGGGTATGTAGCTGATACTTAACCACTTTTCGTCGTTTGATAAAAGTGTCCCGATAGAAACATAGTTTTCTCCCTCGATTTCCTCTGACACATTTTCAATTACGGAAAAGCCTTCTTGGTTCAAAAGCTCCATATACTCGTTATAGTCGTTTTCGCTAATACCGGTAAGGTTGATATTACAATTCTCATGTTCTGTATCAAGTGTAGCCCATGCAACCGTACCAGGCGCAACAGGAAGCCCCTCTGTGTACTCATTCTCAGGCCAAACACCCTCGTCCAATTTTGTAACACTATTAGATTGCGTATTGTTCTCATTGCTTGTCGGTGTAGATGAGGTATTTTGATTAGAACACGCAGCCAAAAAAATCATAATCATGATTGTGAATACAGAAATATATTTCTTCATTGGTTACCTCCTGTTTTTGTGTATGGTTCGGATAATTAACAAAAGAGCAATAGCTGTTGCTGCAAACCCAATAGCCAAAAGGATTTGCGAAATATCAAAGGCAAACGCGCCCTCAATCTGTATATTTGTTGTCGCGTCGGCTTGTCCGATTGCTCCTTCTGGTACTTTTTCTGATTGTGTAACAGCATATACCGAAAAGGCAGCAGCCGCGATAACAAGCGCAGCAAGAGTAGAAATGATACCGTTCCTTTTTTTCGATTTGGTGTTATCAATGCCAAACTGTTCTGCGGTGCTGTCTGCAAATTCTTTTGGCGTCCCCAAACGCTGGATAATCTGCTGCTCTGTTTCTCCATGCTCCATAGCAGACGCAAAAACTTCATTCAAGTCACGTACAACCTCTTTTTTCATTTTGCGTGGTAAAGATAGTTCCTTTTCAACCTGTTTGATATATTGTTCTTTCATTTGGATACCCTCGCTTGTTGATAACTTTCTATAAAGCCGTTTACGCAGTTTTCATAGCTTGACCAAAATAAGATTAGTTCATCAAGTACATTCCTGCCTTTATCCGTTAAAGAATAATACTTTTTTGAGCCGCCATTTGCCGCAGCCGGAGCCAATCGGCATTTGATTAGTTCTGCTTCCTGCAAACGATACAAAATGGGGTAAATGGTTCCCTCTTTCGCATATCCCAAAACAGACGCACTATTGTTCAATTCAGTTATAATTTCATATCCATAAGTTTCCTTGCGTCCGATTAGGCATAAAAGTATCATTTCCAGAGAGCCTTTTTTGAATTGCTGGACATATTTGTTATTCATATCGTCGCCTCTCTTTAGCTTTGCTATTTAGGTTCACTAAGTAGCAACTATATTATATCTCTTCCGAAGTATCAGAGTCAATAGGCTTAACGAAAAAGTTACAAGATGTCTGTGTAAGGTAATGACAGAATAGCGGTGTGCTGGCGAACTATGCTTTATTTTGTTTTTTATCTAAATCATTCAATAGGGCGGTAGCATCCCTATTGGCAAGGGGATTCCAAAAGGGAACAGCGTTCTCCTTTGTCTGGGGTGTTCAGAGGGGATAGTGTTCCCCTTTGACCGGAAGAATCCAAAGAAACCGGCGGTTTCGTGGCACACGATTTTCCGTAGGAAAGTCTAGTGTGTTATACCTTTGTGGAGCAGATGGCAGCCGGAATTGTAGCACACCCTGAAAAGTGTGGCCACAGTTGCGGCGTTCTGGCGGGAAAGGTTGCCCCTTGCGGGGCAGCATAAGCGACAGAAAAAGGCTGGCAGGCGGTGCGGGCAAGCACTGTCTGTCAGCCGTGTCATTTGCGGAACAAAGGTATATCAAAGCCCCCGTCAGCCGCTGCTTCCCATCGTATCAGAACCACCACGGCAGCTTTCCGCGCAGGCTGTCCATCGCCTCGCCCTCCACCTTCTTTGTCCAGCTCTCGCTGAGATGGAAATGGAGCGCCGCGCCGATCAGCGGGTGCTCGATTCCATCGGTAAAGCCATAGCGGTACAGCAGATAGGTCTGCTCTCTGGCTGTCAGCTTGTCCAGCGCCGCATACAATTCTATCAGCTGCTCTTTTTGGATATAGATTTGCTCCGGCGTTTGGGTGTGAGGGTCGGCTATGGCTTCGATCCGCAGCATCCGTTCATCCTCTGAGAGAACGTCATCCAGATATACTCTCTGGAAGCCGGGGCCGTCTTTCTTATCCACCATCCGTTGCTCAAATAAACCGAGGGCGGCGCGGATGCAGTCCGTCATGGCGTTGCGGAGCGCCGGTGCTGCATAGGTCAGAAATTTCATGCCCCGTCCGGCATCAAACAAAGGGATCGCGTTCAGCAGGCCGATACTTCCCTCCTGCATCAAATCATCCAAATCAATTCCAATATCATTTTCATCCAGCCCCATGTTTCGGTATTGCTCCAGCGCAATTTTTCGGATGAATCCCAGATTCTTTTCCAGCAGAATGTCACGGGCAGCCGTATCCCCTTTCTGTGCCAGTCTGCACAGCTGCTCATTGCTCCGGGTCGGCATTTTGCTTCTCCTGCGCGTGGTCTAAGGTGGATTGGAGAAATTCCGTCAGCGCCTGACCGAACTTGTCTAATGCTTCCTTTTGCACACCGTCCATCCCCGCTGCGCTCTGGGTGACGGCGGCGGAAATCATTTCGGGCGTGATGGTCGGAGTATGAACATCCGCCCCTTTGGTGAGTTCGGTAAACATCTGCTGAGTGATGCCCTTGGTCAAGGACTGCGCTGCTGTGAAATCGTTGCCGATCTCTTTCTTCACTTCCCGCAGCGCCGCCATAAATGTGTTCTGTATCATCGTCAGGTCTGCCTGATATACGGGAACTTTCTGCCGGTTGACAGTTCTGGCCGCCTGCACCGCAGCGTCTGTTTTATTGTTTCGGCGCAGCATGGCGCTGAGAGTAGTAAGCATCTGGTTCTGTCCGGCGAAACCGGCGGCCAGCGTATCGTCAAAATATTGCTCAATCATATAGGTGACTTCTGCAAAGCGAGGGCTTTCCAAAAGGCGGTTGACGATCTCTGCATTGGCTTTTCCGGTGTACAGATTCCGCGCCGCCTGCACCGACAGGCCCAGTTCTTCAATATCAAAATTTGTCCGGTCGGGCGTGTTGACTTCCCCCAGCAGGAAATCTGTGGAGACTTCAAACACTTTCGCAATGCGGAGCAAATGTTCTGTGCTGATCTTATCAGTCTTACCGCTGACAAACCGGCTGATGGCGCTCTCGGTGCTGCCGATGCGGGTCGCCAGCTGTGCCTGGGTAATTTTATGTTCCTTCATAAGCTCCTGCATCCGCTGCCGGATATTGCCGGGCAGATAGGCTCCCTCCATGTGACGCACCTCTCTTCTGAAAACTCTCTTTATCCATTATACCTGATAAAACCAGCGCGGGCAAATGCTTTCCGCTGGCTTCGCCGCTCTGAGGTCTTGCATTTTTGCAAGATTTCAGGGCGGCGTTTTTTCATTTCTTGCACTTTTAGCGGATTTTTCGGTTTATAGGCTTTTTCCCCGTATATTCAGGCAGACGGGCAGATACCGTCAATAAATAATGGAGGACAAAGCCTATGAATTTATTTGAAACTGTAAAATCCGCTGTCACCGTGAAGCAGGCCGCCGAATACTACGGCTGTAAGGTCAACCGGGGCGATATGATCTGCTGCCCCTTCCACGATGACCGGCATCCCAGCATAAAGCTGAACAGGGATTATTTCTATTGCTTTGGCTGCGGGGCTACCGGGGATGTGATAGATTTTGTGGCGCGGCTGTTCGGCCTGAGCAGCTACGAGGCCGCAAAGAAGCTGGCCTATGACTTTGGCATCGACCCGGACAAGCCCCCGGCAGCGATGGCTTTGAAAAAGCCCTATCCGCTGGCGCGGGCTTTCCGCAACGATGAGATACACTGCCAGCGGGTGCTCTGCGATTATCTGCATCTGCTGGAACGCTGGAAGGTCGAATATGCCCCGCAATCGCCGGAGGATGAACTGGATGACCGCTTTGTGGAAGCCTGTCATATGATCGAGTATGTAAATGATTTGTTGGACGTTCTCATGTTTGCGGAACTGAAGCAGCGTGTGAAAGCGGTGGATATGCTGCTGAAGGACGGCACTATCACCGCGCTGGAGCAGCGGCTCAGACGTCTGGAAAAGGAGGTGCAGCACCGTGGCGAAGAACGAGCAATCGCGTGAGGCCAACCAGCCCATCTGGTTTGACGGCAAGAGTATCAATGAAGCCCTGTTTTGTGATGATTTTCTCGGCAGACACAAAATCATCTACACAAACGGGGCTTTTTTCACGCCTGATGGCCGCGTGACCGATGAGCTGCCACTGCGTGGAGAAATTTTTGAGGAACTGAAATGCTGCGCGGTCAGCAATATCCCCCGCAAAATCAGCAATATCGTGGAGCTGATGAAGCTGGCGGCGCTGGTAGAGGATTTCCCGCCGGAGGCTGACCGCATTCATCTGGCAAACGGCACGTTGTTTCTGGATGGCTCCTTTACGGAGGGAAAACCGGACATCGTGCGTTGCCGCCTGCCGGTGGCCTATAATCCCGATGCGCCCACGCCGACCCGCTGGCTGGCTTTTCTGGATGGGCTTCTTTACCCGGAGGACATTCCCACTTTGCAGGAATATATCGGCTACTGCCTGATCCCCAGCAACAAGGGACAGCGCATGATGGTCATTAAGGGCAATGGCGGCGAGGGTAAGAGCCAGATCGGCGCGGTGCTGTCCGCCCTGTTCGGCAGCAACATGAAGGACGGCAGCATCGGCAAAATTTCCGAGAACCGTTTTGCTCGCGCTGATCTGGAACACATTCTGCTGTGTGTCGATGATGATATGCGGATGGAGGCCCTGCGGCAGACCAACTATGTCAAATCCATCGTCACCGCACAGGGTAAAATGGATTTGGAGCGTAAAGGCAAGCAGAGCTATCAGGGATGGATGTGCGCCCGGCTGCTGGCATTCAGCAATGGCGACTTGCAGGCTCTCTTTGACCGCAGTGATGGCTTTTATCGGCGGCAGTTGGTGCTGACCGCCAAAGAGAAACCTGCCGACCGTGTGGATGATCCCGACCTGGCAGAGAAGATGAAGGCCGAGGTGGAGGGCATTCTGCTGTGGGCTTTTGCGGGATTGCAGCGGTTGGTAGCGAACAACTTCAAGTTCACCGAGAGCCAGCGCACCAAAGAGAACCGGGAGGCCGTCAAGCGGGACAACAATAACGTGTTTGATTTTCTGGAATCCGAGGGCTATATCCGGCTGAAAGCGGATGCGTCCATCAGTTCAAAGGATTGCTACGACATTTACCGGATGTGGTGCGAGGAAAATAGCCTGACTGCACTCAAACGCCGCAGCTTCAGCGATGCGCTGGTGGCAGCCTGCGGTAAGTACAATCTGGAACACTGCAACACGATTACCAATTCGGCAGGACGCCGGGTATGGGGCTTTATGGGGATCGAGGCAGTGGCAAGGCCGCATATAAACGAGTTTACGGACGCTTCACAGTGTACGTACGTACCGGAAGACTGGCGGGATTGATTTCCGATCTGGTCGCCGGTACGTATGTACGCAGCGATTGACCCTGTTACCTCATATATTGTAGAGGCGCTTCATTTGGATAAAGTGGTCGTGCCCATTTTGGGTACACCTATTTTGATGTGTAAAAGTGGTTATGGATATTTTGTCCACCACCAGAACCGTGAAATTCTTCGCGCTTTTGTGCTGTGAAATAGGTGTGGTCATTTTGACCACACCTGAAGCGGTCAGTAAAAGCGGTAATTTTGCAGGCATATTTTAGAGCAATCTCAAAACAGCGAAATGTTTCTCTTTTATCCGTATACAGTTCGCCGGATGGCGGCTCACGGAACGACGTACAGATTGCAGCATTTTGTGACAATACAGCCCGAACAGTGAAAAGTCCCGCATTTCTGTGAAGTCGAATATTCCGCCGTTGACCAACGATACGCAGGGAATCATTTCTATCGCAAAACAGCATTTGCACAAATTTCACCATTGACCAAAGCCGGTGCGCTCCCCAGCGTAGCCGGTTCTTTTTATGACGCAACCGAAAATCATGTTTTATCTATCAAGTGACAAAGGGCTTCACTTGCGAAAATGGAGGAATATATTTTATGAAGTCAAGTATCCGAAACGAAATCAAGGCGCAGATCATCCGCGCCGGTTACACCATGCAGGAAGTCGTTGACCAGCTGCACGATGAGTATGGGTGGAGCGACAGCGTATCCAATCTTTCCGGAAAATTGCAGCGGGAATCGCTGCGGTATCGGGAGGCCGTGGAGTTGGCTGACGTGCTGGGATATGACATTGTCTGGCAGAAACGGAGGGATTGAGTATGGAAAAAGCACAATACGGGATTATGCGATTTGCCAAATATAAGGGGCCTGAAATCGGCAATATCGAGGCCCATAACGAGCGCACAAAGGAAAAGTACGCCAGTAATCCCGATGTGGATACCAGCCGAAGCAAGTACAACTTCCATCTGGTCAAACCGCCCGGCAAGTACCGGGCCGAGTCAGAGAGGCAAATTGCCGCTGCCGGATGCCGTACCCGGAAAGACAGTATCCGTATGATCGAGACGCTGTTCACAGCCAGCCCGGAGTTCTTTAAGGGAAAGAAACGGGCGGAAATTCGGGTATTTTTCGAGGAAGCTCTGCACTTTCTGGAACAGCATCAGTCCAAAGAGACAATTATATCCGCCGTGGTGCATATGGACGAGAAAACGCCCCATATGCACCTTTGTTTTGTCCCTTTGACGGAGGATGGCAGGCTCAGCGCCAAAGACATCATGGGCAATAAAAAGAAGCTGACCTGGTGGCAGGATGAGTTTTGGAAACACATGGTCAAGAAGTTTCCAGATTTGGAGCGTGGCGAGAGCGCCAGCCTGACCGGGCGCGACCATATCCCGCCCCGCGTATTTAAGGAGATGACCAGACTGACCAAACAGAAAAGCAAACTGGAGGATCTGCTCACTGGAATCAATCCCTTTAACGCCAAAAGCCGGGCGGAGGAAATCTGCAAGATTCTGGATAGCTATATTCCCAGCGTGGAGAAGATGGACACGCTGCTGCGGAAATATGGCGTGGCTTTTACGAAAACAGCATCCGAAAACAAAAAGCTGAAAACGAAAAATGCCGAGCTGGAAGAATCTCTTGCATCGGCGCAGAAGGTCAGCACCCTAAAGCAGATCGAAGACCTCAAGCTGCGGCGCGACTATGACAGTGCCGTGGCGATTTTGGAACAGATACCGGCAGAAGTTTTGAACATCTATGCGCAGAGCAGCCATAGAGGAAAGGAGCGGCCTATTGAGCAAAGTTTATGATGATCCGAAATATAATGCGGCATTTGACCGCTGTGTTGATGTGATGGCGCGGCTGTTGCAGAAGTACGGGCCACAGCTGTTGGGGCAGATGCAGGAGACTGAGAAGGATGGCCGTACACAGTCTGCGGTATCAGGAAAGCAACCCGTTCCTGTGTATCAGGAATTTGACAAAGCCGCTTGATATAAATTAAATTTACACGTTGCGTATTTGTTTGGCGTATGCTATAATAAATACGCAACGTGTATTTTTGCTTTATGGGGTAAATGAAATGGACTGCAAAACCAAAATAAAAGAATTGCGGGAAAGCACTGGCATGAATCGCAAGGAATTTTGTAAATATTTTCAGATTCCCTATCGGACTGTGACAGAATGGGAACTGGATAACCGCCATGCGCCGGAATATGTGCTCCGTTTGTTGGAGTACTACATTCAGAATGAAGGTCTGGCGAAGAAGAAAGTTACGGATGAATGTTCAGAGATGGAAGAAAGGGGCGGCCTGCATGAAAAAAACTAAAACAAAATGCTATCTCTACACACGGGTATCTACTTCCATGCAGGTGGACGGATACAGTCTGGATGCTCAGCGAGACAAACTGCGGAAATACGCTGAATACGAAGATATGGTAGTGGCTGGTGAATATTCTGATGAAGGCTTTTCCGGCAAGAATATTCAGGGCAGGCACGAATTTCAGCGGATGCTGCAAGACATTCAGGACGGCAAAGACGGTGTGGAATATGTGCTGGTGTTCAAGCTGTCCCGGTTTGGCAGGAATGCCGCTGACGTTCTGAATTCCTTGCAGCTGATGCAGGATTTCGGTGTCAATCTGATTTGTGTGGAAGACGGCATTGACAGTTCCAAAGATTCCGGCAAGCTGATGATTTCTGTCCTTTCTGCGGTGGCAGAGATAGAGCGTGAAAATATTCGGACACAGACGATGGCCGGACGGGAGCAGAAAGCCCGTGAAGGAAAATGGAACGGCGGCTTTGCCCCTTATGGATACCGTCTTGAAAAAGGCGAACTGTTGATTGCTGAGGATGAAGTGGACGTGATCCGCACCATCTTTGACCGCTATATTCACACCAACGATGGCGTCAGCGGTGTGGCGAAATATCTGAACCGGCAGGGCTTTGTGAAGAAGCTGCGGCAGAACGGCACCATTCCCGGTTTTTCCGCCAGCTTTGTGAAAAGTATCATTGACAATCCGGTATATATGGGGAAAATTGCCTATGGCAGACGCCGGACAGAGAAGAAGATTGGTACCCGGAATGAGATGCACGTGGTTGAACAGTCGGAGTTTCCCGTGTACGAGGGAAAGCACGAGGCTATCATTTCTGAAGAAGATTGGAATCTCGCGCAGGAGAAACGGAAAGTCAATGCTTATCGGCGCGAGAAGGTCAACGATCCTACCCATGCGCATATTCTGTCCGGCATTCTGAAATGCCCCTGCTGTGGTAAAAGCCTATATGGGAATATTGCAAAAGCCCACAGCAAGGACAAAAAGACCCGCTATTACTATTACTGCAAGAATACGGTAACGCCAACAGGCCACGAGTGCACTTTCCGGCTGAACATTGAACAGACAGAGATGAACCGCATGGTAGCGTCAATTATCTCCGCTATGGTCAGCGACCCACGGTTTGCGGATGCAATCAAGGCGAAAATTGGCTCCGCTGTCGATACGAACGACTTAGAGAAACAGCTGGAAGCGTTGCAAGCGCAGCTTCGGCAGACGTTAGGCACAAAAGCCCGCCTGGAACGGCAGATGGACGGTTTGGATGTGAATGACCCGTATTATGACCGGAAAATTTCTGATTTGCAGCGTCGCTATGACGAGCAATATGGTAGAATAGATGAGATTGAAGTCCAGATTGACGATGTGCAAAGCCAGATACGGAGCATCCGGCAGGAGAAAATTTCGGGTGATAATATCTACCGCCTGTTGCTGGCATTCGATCAGGTCTATGAAGCAGCCTCCGAAGTGGAGCGGAAGGAGTTCATGCGGGCGTTTATTGAGCGGATTGAGTTATTCCCGGAAAAGCAGCCGGATGGCAACTGGATTAGGAAGATTATCTTCAACTTCCCTGTCCCGGTGAATGGAACAGAAGTGACAGAATTGCCCTTGGAAAATGAAACAACAGTCGAGACGGTATGTTTATTGTCCAAACTTAATGCAAAGCAACATATCGAGGTAGACATCCACATGGACGAACTTGATCTCACCGATGCAGAGAAGAAAGCCACCTATTCGGAAATCAAGGAATATGTGCTGGAGCATACCGGACTCAAGGTCAGCAGCTTGTATATCGCTCAGGTGAAGCAGAAATGCGGTATCATCGAGCGAGAAAATTACAACAAACCGAAGTCCGATGATGCAAAACAGCCCCAATGCCCGCCCGATAAGGAAAAAGCAATCAAGGAGGCGCTCAAGCACTTCGGCATGATCTAAGGAGGGCAAAATGAAGCGTTTACTTTCTTGTGAGTTCAATATGGATACTGCCTGTGTGGAGCTGAAATTTGCAAATGGCAGCATGATTGCCATTGATACGATTGCGGTAGAGAATGAGGTTGCCGATAATATATATCAGCGGTCAGAGCTGGACTGGCTGATTTACAACGATCCGGCAGCCTATGCAGATTTAGTTCTCAACGGCGACCCGGAAACATACCTGAAAACTGTTACAGAATATAAACCTTTGGACTGATTACCAGAGATAAAGCAAGCCGCCTGTGCGGGCATATCAAATGCTCATACAGGCGGCTTTTCCTTTTTGTACTGTGACTTTATCAGTTCTCCGAAATGGACCGCTTAAACAATATCCATGTACTTATGAAGTAGCATATCAGCAGTAAGAAAAGAATACCAATGATAATCCCTACTTGTACCATCAAGGCTCCGCAGCCAATATAAGCTGAGATTTCAGCAGAAACACTTTGAAGAAAATAGCCAATCACAATAATTGCTACAACGATTGCCGCTGTGATCGGCATCCCAAACCAAACACCAAGCTGTTTTAGAACCAAAGTATGCAGGTCCTTCTCTTCCACTCCCATTTTTCGCAGAACCGAAAATCTGTAGTTGTTTTTTTCTGCATCCAGGAGCTGCTGAAGAGCCAGCACGGTAAGACACATCACCATCAGAACAATTGCACCATAGATCAAGGACGCTTTTAGGATAAAGTTAAGGGCGATTATACGGTTCACTTCCGTAGTATGGACAGTTGTACTGTATCCTGCCAGATTGTCTTTATCAGGATCTTCTGGATAAGAACGCCCAAGAAGCTGTTCCAGCATTTCTGCCGTTTTGAAGGGAAGCGGATATTGGGTCATCACAAATCGGTTGCGCTGTACCGGAAGCAAGACTTGCGCTATTTCGTCAGGTATGATATACACCACATCTGTATAAAGATTATAGATGGATTCCCCCACAGGCTCCTGAAACACGGCGTTCTCACTGAGTTTCAGGGTGCCTGCGTCAGTTTCCAATAAGGTATGCTCAGCAATGTAGTTTTCAATATCCTTGTCCTCTGCTGCACGATGCCAGTGGGTAGCAAATTCATCCGTTTGTAAGATAATAGGTTCATATCCCAACATTTTCCGAACAGCGTTATAATCCTTCAGTGCGATCGCCAAGGGAGGAAAATTGTACTTTACTCGCTGGTGAAAGTCGCTTTGCTTGGGAAGATATTCCGAAAAAGTCAAATCGTCCTTTATCGCTATTTTGTTTTGTTCTATGAACGCAGTAATTTCTCCATAGTCTGTATCCGGAAGATTTTCCACTTCATAAACATCGTTGTAGCGGCTTGAAATTTGAATATCATAGACAGCCCGACTGTCCAAATAGCCCAGACTCCATCCCGTTAAAACCGGCGCAATGACAAACAAGCAGATAGAAAAAGTCAGGGTCACACAAATGATCGTCATCGTTTTCGTATTGGTAGCCAGCTTAGAGGAAAGCTGTCCAAACAGAAATAAACTCGTATTATGATATTTGCGGGACACTTTAGACTCCTTCCAGTATAGGAGCGCCGCATTCGATAAATACATGACTGCGGAAATGATAAACAAAATATCCGCAACCCCAAACAGCAAATATTGATTCAGAGTTGGAGCGTCAAATCCAAGGAAGTAGGCTTTTTCCAGTTCTGCGATGGAAAAAATCGGGATAGCGGTCAATACAGCACCAGCCAGAAGTCCGCAAAGATATCGGGAAAACCCTATTTTTCTGTGTAAAACAGCACCTGCGATTGCCCAAAGCAGCGTCAGTGCAGGGAAAAGGACATTCCCCCAATACATGAGCTTTACAGGAAGCGGATGTCTGGAATCGAAGTAAAAATGATATTTTACAGTACCTACCTCCAGCATCCACAGCAGCAGAATGCCATAGAAAATACAGATCATCGGCATCCATCTGCTTTTATGAAGCGGTTTTTCATTCTGACGGTTTGCCGTCATAAGCTCAATAATCCTGCTTTTGTTGAGAATTCTGACATTCCCGACTCCAACCAGAATCTGGCAAACAACAAAGAAGCCCACGGTCAACAGCACAGTATCCGGGAAAAACGACCAAGAAAAAGCGTAGGGTTCCCCAAAAGAAGCAAGCAGCATAGCCGTAATGACCTGAGAAACGACCATCCCCAGAAGGATTCCCACCGACACAGAGAATATGAGCAGGAAAAAAGTCTCTCCAAAAAAGAGCAGGCCTATGGTTTTTTGCTCCATTCCCAAGGTTGCCTCAACGGCAAACTCCTTTTGCTTTTTTCTCAGCATGAAACGATTGACATAGTGGATCAGAAACAACAAAAGCAAACTAATCCCGCAAATTGCCAGTTTCATACCTCCAGCCAGCAGGGAAATATTATATTCCGCACCAATGGTCGGATGATAATGGGTGCTGCTGATAGACAAAAACGCATAGAACAGGGTGACACAGAGTGTCATGGTCACAATATAAATCAAATAGTCCTTCACAGACCGCTTTGCATTTTTGAAAATAAGTTTAGCGTACATCGCTCGTGCCCCCTCCCATCATGGTAAGGACATCCAGGATTTTTTCAAAGAAAGTCCTGCGGGAATCACCCCCCTTACGGATTTCCGTAAAGATTGCCCCGTCCCTCATAAAGAGAATACGATTGGCATAGCTTGCCGAGAAAGCATCGTGTGTCACCATCAGAATCGTGGCTCCGAGATCTTCATTGATACTCTGGATCGTCGAGAGCAGCATCTGGGACGAGTGACTGTCTAACGCACCGGTGGGTTCATCCGCCAAAATCAGCTTAGGCTGATTGATAATGGCTCTGGCACAGGCGCACCGCTGCTTCTGGCCGCCGGACACCTGATAGGGGTATTTGTCCAGAATATCCGTGATATTCAGCTTTCCGGCCATTTCCCGCACCCGCCCATCAA
>ENA-OZDY01000468-OZDY01000468.1-human-gut-metagenome-genome-assembly--contig:-NODE-468-length-15059-cov-6.355505_pt1 | contig 15059 bp, 5 predicted proteins | sample MGYA00245063_ERZ653599 | MGnify/ENA primary metagenome ERZ653599 (study PRJEB26926, sample SAMN06165004) | human gut metagenome | biome: ENVO:00009003; feature: ENVO:2100002; material: ENVO:00002003... | reverse complement strand
GAGATGTAGCTCCGTCTCGTGGGCTCGGAGATGTGTATAAGAGACAGCAATATACCTGTTTTGGAACTTCCACAGGATATCAGTTACTGGTTGGTTATTAAGTATGTACTATCTCAAATATGTAGTAATATCGTAGTTGCAAAATTTATTTATTCTAAATTAACTCGAGATGAAATCAGTCAGTATTTTGCTGGAAGAGCTATTAGAGAGAAAGCAATAGAGAAATTGATTTGTGGTCTGGAAACTATGCTTGGAAATCCTGTTGCTTTGTATGACGCACAATTTCATAATATGTATTCAAGTACATCAGAACCAATTGAATTAAAAATTTTAAAGGATAGCCCAAAATATGTGCCTAATATCATTACGCAGCTTGAATATATACGTCAAAAAAGAAATAATGTTGAATATATAAAAGAAATCGACATTCTCGGTCAGAGTAAGTATTATTTGCTAATATCAGAGATAAACGAACCATTAATGGAATTAGATTTTATAACATTAGAGGGGGCAGTTTCAGCTTTATTATATTTTTTAATTCAAAATGAAACGGTAAAGAGTATTGAAAAGAAATATCATAGAGATTTAGAATATCGAATGCTAAATGGATCGCTGTCAGAATCAGAGAAAGAGGATGTTGCAAATCTGCTTGATCTTAATGCAACAGATGAATATCGGGTTATCACATTTTATTTGAAATCTGGAAACAATAAAGAAAATTTCAGTGCTGAACAAAGAAAAGAGACAAAGATTGTAGAAAAAGCAGTTTTAAAATTTCTACCTGAAGAGTATATTTTTTGTAATACAAATCGAATCATATATATTCACAAGGAAAATAAAAAGAAGGAAAACGGGAATTTCGAAGAAAGCTGGAAAAATTTCAAAAAGAAACGCAAGATCAATTGACAGATAGAAAAGAACAATTTGAATTCCTGATTGGGATAGGAAAAAGTGTTAAAGGTTATCATGATTTGAAAGATTCTTTTGAAGATTCTAAAACTGCAATAGAATACATTGATGTCATTAGAAAGATAACAGGTGATATACAGAAGTCAGTAGTGGATTGTTCAAAATTAGGATTCTTTCATGTTTTTACAAATATTAAGGATGAAAAGCAATTAAGAACATATATACCAGATACAGTGCATGAGATTCATCAGTACGATGTTCAGAAAAATGGAGAACTGATTGATACGCTGGAATGCTATCTGAATCATAAACAAAGCATTCGAAAAACTTCAGAGTTAATGGGAGTGCATGCTCGAACAGTTTCATACCGCTTGCAGAAAATAGCAGAATTTACAGGAATGGATTTTGACAATGCGGCTGAGATATTAGCTGTTCGAAACGGAATTATAATATTAAAAATATTGGAATTGTTATAAAAGATAACGAATCACATGGTTAGTGTGGTTCGTTTTTTTGTCCATTAATCGCAAATGGAGCACTTTGAATAAAAAAACGTTAAAAATTTTTCATCCTTTGTGCATTATATTTTTAAGTTTAATAGCGTATAATATCACACTTGATGAGAAAGATTATCAGCGAAAAATATTGAAGATATCAAATTTTGATATTTTTTTTGATATAAACTAAGACCTCGCAGGGTTTAGATTAGAGGGATAACGATGCAACTGAAAAATTCGACAGATTACGCAATTAGAATTGTATGTTACTTAGCGGCACAGGAACGGATGGTATCTACATCAGAATTGTCACGGAAGCTAAATGTTTCTGCTAATTATGTTCCTAAAATAGCAAAAAAACTGAAAGATGCAAAAATAGTCAATGCCTGTGAAGGTATAAATGGTGGCTATATGCTGGCAAAACAACCGGAGAACATTTCTTTAATGGATATTATATCGTGTGTAGAGGAAACAATGGCAATTAATCGTTGTTTGGAAGAAGATCGTTTTTGTCCCAGAAATTTAGAAGATACCTGCAAGATACATAAAATATTGTTGAGTTTGCAGAATACATACAATAATAAATTAGAGAGCGTAAAGGTTTCAGACGTTATCCGTCCTGGAGAAGATGAATATTTTGGACGATTTTATGTTGTATTAAAACTGAACTTGAAAGAAAAAAGCTACGAGTGTGTATATTCACATATCCGTGAAGTGTATGAGAAAGTAAGGAAAACAAAAAGTTATGAAGAGTTCATAAATCAATATATAGAAAGATATGTGTATGCTTCTGATAAAAAAATGGTTCATGACTTCTTATCAATTGAAGGATTAGAAGAAAAGCTGGTTGATGGATGTATGGAAAAAGATCTTCCATATCGCAGAATTACTGGAAAAGATAAGAATGCATATGTTTGGATGGAAGCAAAAAAATATATAGATGCAAATGAGAATACTGCAATTATTACCTTACATAATGAGAAGATTCTACAGAACACGGTTATAAAGATGGAACAGGATATGGCAAAGCAGTATTGGGATATGGTATCACTTTTAACTACTGTATTAAATCATAATCAGTTAGTTGAAGTAGGGTATCAAGATGATATCAGTTTCTATACGAAACAGGTATATCTTCAATTACAGAAAAAATATCCGGAATATGGAATTACGGATGAAGAAATTGCTTCAGTAGCCCATTTGGCACCGATTCATGATATTGGAAAGATAAAAGTACCAATTGAAATTTTAAATAAGAATGGAAAATTGACAGATGAAGAAATGAATGTAGTAAAGCAACATCCATTAGTAGGTGCGGCGATGACCCAGAGATTCCCAGAGGGGATAACAACGGAAAAGCTGAACAAATATAGCTATGAAATATGCAGACACCACCATGAAAGATATGATGGATCAGGATATCCAGACGGTTTAAAAGGGAATGCGATTCCGATGTGCGCACAGGTCGTTGGGATTGTTGATGCTTACGATGCATTGATCAATGATCGTCCATACAAAAGAAAATATGAACCAGAAGAGGCGATACGGATGATTTCAAATGGTGAATGCGGAGCGTTTTCTAAAAAACTGATCCAGTGCTTGACGGCGGCAGCAAAGCAGCCAGAGTGGTTAAAAGTAACAAAAAGTCAAGCATGACAGAAGATTTGAGGCGATTTTATGAACAAGAAATTGAGTGTTTTAAGACGAATTACAGCAGTTGTTCTGTGTGTTACATTATTATCTTCGCAAGTCGTAGTTGCGAATGCTGAAGATTCAGAAAGAATGAATGTGCAGACCAATAGTGAATTTACAGATATATCGGAACAGGATGGTTTCAGCAGTGATACATCTGAAATATCTGATATCACGGAAAGTGATATTCCTGATTCTTTTGAAGGAGAATCAGAGCCAAATACAGATATTAGTTCTGAAGTAACAGAGGAATTTGGTAATTCTGAAGATCAAGGATTTACAGATGGAGAAGAAACAATTATCGAGGATGAAAACACCTCAGATACTTTGGAAGAAGCAAATCCAGATTATGAAGATGGAAAAATATGTATCTACAATTACCAGCAACTTCTGCAAATCGGTACAGGAACACAGATGTTTTCCGGAGACAAAGATGGAAATGTTGGTGAAGGGGATAAGGTTCTTGCAGATGGTGCAGAACTTACCTATGCATCAGACGCTTCCTATTGTTTGATGAATGATATTCCAATAGATAATGAAAATGTCTGGAACTTCCCATCAGATTTTACAGGTAGCATCACTTCATCATCAGAGCGCACGGGCAACACAGTATATGATTCAGTGACTGATACGATTTATGTGTATAACCGATACCAGCTTGAATTGATGAAAGGGGAATCTTCAGACAGCGAACCTGTAATGAGCGAGGATTATATTGCTGAAAAAGTTGGAATGGGACAGGTTTTTACACTGGAAGATGGTTCCTATCTTACTTACAGCAAAACACATAATTATGTGCTTGCTTCTTCATTTACAACAGAAACACCGGAGCTTCTTGCAAATAAGGCTGGGACAGAGGAGACAACTCAGGATATTACTAGCGCATATCCGTCCGACTATGAAGGAAGAAATTATTTCGGTCAGGTGGTAAAAAAGATTGGTGATAAAAATTATATTCTGATTGGAAATGAAACACAGCTTCGGGCAATCGGAACAGATACGGATGTGACAGAGCCAATCTGGCGAGTGTATGAAACAAGAGAGAAAAAGCCGGGAATACTTGGGGGCGCACTGAGTGGATATACAGCCTGGAAACCAGTAGCTGATACACAGACATACAAAACAGAACTGTATTATCCGGGTGATGCGGATATTGTAAAGTTTAATGATACATATAATTGGTCTGGAAAAGAATTGTATGGAAATAAAAAAGGTGACCATAAGCTGGGAGAAACAGAATATCTGGATAATTCATCCTTGGATATAGCTGGCACAACAGCTACAAAGCGTTATGTATATGTGAGCAGTACTATTCAGGAGTCAGCCGATATGACGGTAACTGCGACAGACAGTACTGCCAGTGCTTCCGAAGCGGCATCTGTTGAAGCAGGTGCAACTGTAAAAGACAGAGATTTGATTGATATGACTCCGCCAGACAGCGAGGAAGCAGCTGAGACAGGAAGTAATGATGAAACCTTTACAAGTGGTGAGGATGAAAGTAATTTTTCAGATGATGCGAATCCGGAAAGTATTACGGTTGATGAGAACAAAACTTACGTCCTTACCTATGATACATCCAAAAGTAGCAATACCAATATTGCAGGAGCTGGATATAAATACAGTAAGGATGCGAATTACATTATCTTTCGTGATATTGATCTTTCCAAAGAGGGGACAAATTCTAATGGAGAAGATGATGATTGGGATCCTATTGACAATTATCAGGGAAACATGGAAGGCCGAAAGGGAATGGTTGAAGGTCAGAGTATAACCATCAGCCATATCAACATTTCACAGGCTAATGCAGTCAATCAGGACAACCAGGCAGAATATGGTATTGGATTTTTCAGAAATCTGACGACCCCGTATTCTACATCGCTGACAATATCCCAAAATCCAATCACTGTGAAAAATATTACCCTTTCTGATGTGACGGTTTCTACAACAACACAAAAGGTTAAACAAAATTTTAGTTTGATTGGAGACGTGTTGAAGCTCCTGCTTGGAAATTTAAGTGGATTGGAACCGGACCCACAATCCCTGGCAACAGGAGGATTTGCTGGTGTTGTAAAAGGAAATATCCAGATTGAAAACTGCAATGTGGAAAATTTACATGGAGTTTCCAATGTAAATGACCGGACCGGTGGCTTCGCAGGTTATGTCAGTGGTATGACACAGTATGATTTGGTATCAAGTGGCTTAGGAGGTCTGGTTGGTACTTTAACAAAAATCCTGGATCTGATTCCGCTGCTTGGAGTCGGTGATTTGTTAACTGTACTTTTAAAGGGAGGATTGCTCAGTGTAGACAAATTGATTCCGGTAGGCTATGTAAATCCAAGTATCCAGAATTGTTCTGTAAGCGGTGGCACTTCTGTTACAGGTCAGAAGAGTACCGGCGGATTCGCTGGGGAAGCCATTGGTGCAGTGATGAAAAACTGTTCGGTAGGCGGCACTACCACAGTGTCTGGAAATGATTGCTCTGGTGGATTTGTGGGACGTTCTGCGAATGCAGTTGTGGTAGGCGCATTAAGCAGCCTTGGTATTGAACTTATGGGGAACTTTCCAGTCAATACAGTTATGCTGAACTGCAGAATTGATGGAACGGTAAACGTATCCGCACAGGGAAGTTCCGCTAAGGAAAGTGGTTATGCAGGCGGATTTGTTGGAGAAATGCGAAACAGTTATGCTGTAGACTGCAGTATTTCTTCTCTGGGTACAGTGTCCGGAAAAGATTATACCGGAGGATTTGCCGGTATAGCAACCCTTGGTGATGTAGCAGATATTGATGAAAGCCAGGGACTTCTGGTAATTGTAAAGGATCTTCTTACAGGGTTGTTAAATGGCAAATTAACCAACATGGATATTCTGAACCTGGTAGGACTTCGACCTTCTGTTATAAGCGGATGCACCATTGCAGGAGATAACATTTCTGTAACAGCAAATGGTAAAAATGCAGGTGGACTTGTGGGATATGCAGGTGCTGTGCAGATTTCCAATACTTCAGAACTTGCAGATGACTCAAAATCAACTACAAGAGCCCTCCAGCGAGTGCTTAATAAGACCGGTGTTACCTACGAATTTGCAGACCGTGTGAATCAGATCAATGTAGCTTCCTCTATGAACGTTTCAGCAACAGAGAATGCCGGAGGAATTCTGGGCTATGCGAAGATGACCAGTGTCGGTGATGTCCTTGGTGGAACGGTCACAGCGGCAGATTACATGCGCTTTGAATGTAAAGACTGTTCCGTAAACGGAGGCTCTTCCGGGCTTACTGTTACTGCGTCAGATCAGGAAAATGGTCGTGCAGGAGGTGCTATCGGTTATGGAACAGGTGGAGAAGTAAGGAAAACATCCGTCACAAATCTGAATTCCGTAACGGCCGGAAAGTGTGCCGGAGGTTTTGCCGGGTATTTCGGAAGCGGCACCCTTGCCAATGTTGGAGGTATTAAACTTCTGGGATTACCGCTACTAAAAATTGACAGCCTTCTTTCTGTAGGCCAGATGATTGAGACGTTTACAGTTGACAGTACTGTTTCAGGTGTTACGTCAGGATATAGTGTGTCTACCCAAAATGAGAAAGGTTACAGCGGTGGTTTTATTGGAGAATGCATCAGTGGACGAGCAAGGGACACAAAGATCAGCAACCTGAAAACGGTTACTGCATCAGCAGTATCAGGAAATGCCGGAGGATTTGCAGGTTTTGCCAAAGCCGGAGATGCATTAAGTGCCGGAGACTCTACTACATCACAACTGACAGGAATCGAATTGGAGAACCTGCTAGGCGTTGTCAGTGCCCTGAGACCGGAGTTCAATAATACTTCTATTGCATATGTTTCGAATGGTTCTGACCCTCAGGTATCCGCTGATATGGCGGGCGGCTTTGTGGGAGATGGACAGGCAGTAGATATCAACTATGGAAACAACAATTCCGGATTCAAAGCTGACACAGACACGAATCCGTCTTCGAGTGAATCTACAGGTGAAAAGAATAGTGAAGAAGCAGATTTCATTTCAGCAGTCACGAATAGCGAGGATGGAACAACAGAAGGTGAGACTGGTGCGATTGCAACAACAAATATTACCGGACTTTCCTATATAAAGGGAACCAGCTATGCCGGAGGCTTTGCCGGAAGATTGATGCCTGGTGATGTGGCACAGACAGGTTCCATTAAGTTACTGGGTCTCTTAAATGTAAATCAGCTTCTCAGTGTCATGGATGTGGCGTATCCGAGAATTTCCGACTCTTCTATCGAGGGAGACAGCTTAGTTGTAACAGCATCTGGAAAAAATGATGATGTGGCGCTTGGAGATGCCGGAGGATATATCGGTAATGGAAAAGCAGTCATGGTGAAGAACTCTGATGTGACCAATGTAAAAGAAGTCACTGCACCGTATCATGCCGGTGGCTATATCGGAATCATGCGTTCCGGAAGTGCGGCGGAGGCAGGAGATGCCACAGGAGATCTTTTGAACAGTGTCCTTGGTAAGATTCTGAGTCTGAAGGAACTGGCAAGTGTCCTGCAGGCTGCATCCAGCAAAATTACAAACTGCAAAGTTGCTGGTACCGCAGATGGTTTGACTGTTACGGCTGACAGGGGATTTGAAAACGCAGAAGGCTATGCAGGTGGCTTCGTTGGAGAGATGCAGAGCGGTCATGTAGATAATTCATCAAATGCTGTTGACGCTGGAAAAGGAACGGCAGTAGAAAATCTTCTGAAAGTAGAAGGTCTTCGTTATGCCGGAGGCTTCGGAGGTCTGGTAAAAGCCGGAGCGGTTGCAGAGATTGGAGATAAGTCATCAATTCTTACAAAAGTAGTTGATCTGACAGGATTACTTTCCCTGGTTAATGCTTTTGTTCCGGTGATCAGTAATGCCAGTGTTAATTCTGTAGAAAAAGGGTTTACCGTTACCGTTACAGGTACTCTTGAAAAAGACAGCACCAACGATGCGGATGCTGGAAGTGCCGGAGGCTTTATCGGATGCGGAACTGGTGTACAGATCAGCAATTCCGATGTAAATAAATTGCAGCATACAGGTGTCAGTGAGCCAAAGAATCTGCAGCAGGAAGATGGTAGCATTTATTACGGAAGCGACAGTGCATATGCGGTAAGTGGTTATCGTTATGCCGGCGGCTATATTGGAAAAGCTGCTATGGGAAGTACGGCGGCTATCGGAGGTGCAAGCGTTCTGGATCATGTACTTTCTGCCTCAAATCTGTTATCGGCATTGACCGTAGTTGCATCTATCATAGACAGCTCTGATGTTTACGGAGCAACAGGTGGTTTTAATGTTCTGGCAACTAACGGAGATGGTAATACCGGAAAAGCCGGAGGATATGCAGGAGAACTTCTCGGAGTACAGATTCAGAACAGTAATTCCTATAATTTTGCACATATCATAGGGCGTGAAAGTGCCGGTGGATATGTTGGAACCATGGAACCGGGAAGTGCGGCGGATGTGGTAGGTGGTTTAAGTGCTCTTGGAGGACTGATCAGTGCGGATAATCTTCTTGGAGTTTTACAGGCCTTTGTTCCCGTGATCAAAAACAGCGAAACAACCTGTGTACCTTGTGGTGGTGCTGTGAGGGCTCAGGCTGAGAGCGATGATGGCATTTACCGTGGACTTGCAGGAGGATATGCGGGTTACAACTATGGTGGTCAGATCTGGGGAAACAATACGGATAACTGGAAAGGCTCTGCATATACAGGAACCACAAGGGAATGTGCAGCCTATCGTATCCGATCCGTATATGGAACGGAATATGCAGGAGGCTATACAGGACTGATGCGGTGTGCGAATGTTGCAGATACAGGAAGTCTGAAGGTTTTATTTGGTCTTATCAAATTAGATAATCCGCTGGCGCTTCTTCAGGCAGTGTATCCGACAGAAAAGAATACAGCTGTTTATGGACCGCTTCGTGGACTGGATACGGATACCTGGAACAAATGGGTTGGTGCTGTCGGTTCTTATGGAAGTTACGGTAATAAATTACAGGCACTTGGTGAAGTCAATGATCAAGAACAGTTAAATGAGATCATTTCTCAGTATGCATATGGATACGCAGTCACAGCAGGAAGGAGCATTCTGGCAAGTAAAGCAACACAGGGCGGTTCTGCCGGAGGTTATGTTGGACGGATGGAAGGCGGTACCGTAACAAATGGAACTGCAACAGATCTTCAGTCAGCAGAGGCTTATAGATGCAGTGGTGGATTTGCTGGTGAGATGCTTACAGGTTCTGTGGCAAACACAGGTGACGTTTCACTGGCAAGCCTTAAGATTATAGGTGCAGACAGTCTGGCAGCATTAAAAACCTTTGTGCCGGTTGTGAAACAGTCCCATGTGGAAGGATATCGTTCCGGTGCAAGGATCAGAGCAACTGGTATTGCAGACAAAGACCCGGTAGGATTTGCCGGAGGCTATGTGGGAAGAATGATCGGCGGTCAGATCTGGGGAGATGAAACTTCCTCCTGCAGTATCACAAATTTAAGGCGTGTAGATGGAACTTCCTATGTAGGCGGTTTTGCCGGAAAAGTAGATCCGGGTAGTGTGGCAGCTATTGATACAGCTACAAAGCAGGGACTTTTGAATAAGATTCTGGATGTTCTTATGGTAAATGCTCCGGCAGAGCTGATTAAGGTTCTGAATGCTACTGTTTCCACCATCCGCTGTGCATCTGTGTCAGCCTGGGATGACTGGGGCGTGATCGTAAACGGAACCTATCAAAATGGAAGCAATACCGGGTACGCAAAAGCAGCAGGAGGATTTGCAGGAAGTCTCTGCGGAGCGGTCCTCGGCGAGAAGGATACGCCGGGAAGCGGAATCCGTGCAGACAAGATCCGTTCCGTAGTAGCCGGTGAATATGCCGGTGGATGCTTCGGTATTGCGGATGTTTCCGGTGCCGCAAACATTAGTGCAGGTAATGAGACCTCGGTATTACAGTATCTTTTAAAACTTGGAAAAACCGATGTGTTGGATGCGTTCCGAAGCTATGTATATTACGGAAATGTCACAGGAAGTCCAGATGCAGGGCTTGGCGTCAGTGCTAACACAGCAACAGATGCAGGACAGAATAATCAGGTTACATACAGCGGAACAGCTGGCGGATTTGGTGGTTCACTGTTAAATGGATCTGTCAAAAACAGCAGCGTAACAGGATTAAATTATGTAACAGGCCTGAACAGCGTAGGTGGCTTTGTAGGATACTCCGGAAAAAGCGGAGTTGTAAAAATGGAGAAGCTGGATGTGCTGGGAGATAATGCAGGACAGCTTCTTGGCGGTGCCCTCGGTGTTCTGGATATTTTTGGCTCCCACATTGATGACAGCAGTGTGGCAGGTATACCTGGTGGTTATACGGTTCAGAGTAAAGGCGGAAAGGAGCAGATCGCCGGAGGATTTATCGGCTACGCAAATCTTGCCAGAATGTCAGGATGCAATGCAGGAGATGATCAAAATCAGGAAAATAGTCTGAAACTGGTAGAATCCGGTGGAACAGCTGGTGGCTTTGCCGGAAGAACAAGCTTTGCCTATCTTGCAGATGTAAAACTGGATTCCACAGTGGTGGATGCATTATTCGTAGTTCTGGATCAGCTTGTAAGGGCATTGTATTTGGATAAGATTCAGGATTCCGACTTGTTGCATATTAATCTTGGAATTGTGAAGGTTGATGCACTGTACGATGGAAATCTCATCCATGTGAATCTGCTTGGACTGGATATTTCTGTTGGGCTATCTAAAAAGTCTGATGATAACAATCAGCAGACAGATTTTGCAATCATTAAGATCGGAGATTCCTCTATTAAGCTTCCATGTGACAAAAACGGAATCATAACGAAAGATAATGATGTAAAGTCCAACATCAGTGTCAACCTGATTAAGGCAAACAGAACAAAAATTACAGACAGCAATGTATATGGAATCAGTACGGGATACGATGTCTATGCCGGCGGTGCCGGAAATGATGCAGACGGTACTGCAACAGATGGACGAAGCGGAGGCTTTGTAGGATACAACGACGAAGGACTGCTGAAAAATAACAACATGTATTACTGCGATGTGGTTCGTGGAACACCTAAGATGGTGGGACCATTCAGTGGAAAAAGTGATCTGAACTCTGTATATAAGTTTAATACGAAAGCAGGCGTAGAAGGTGAGAATAACAATTACCGTATCTACCGGAAACCGGTGATCACTTTTGATGAGATCAAAAAGAATTCCAAACTCCTGACAGATACGTTTAGCCAGGAAAATGGATGGAGCATCTTCTCAGTAAAACATGTAGTGCAGGTAGATGAGTATAACACCTTGCAGAATGCAGTTATGGCAACAAAAGATTCTTCTGAAACAGCAGATCTGAATGCTTATGTATCAGATGCAAAAGCCGTTCTGATGTCAGATACCAAAACGACAGTCAATACAGGTGACAGCACATCACCGGAACCATCAGATGCACAGGATCCATGTGATGAATATATAAATCTGACCATTAATAAGGTATGGAAAGATTTCCGGAATATGGACAACATCAGACCAGACACTATTACGGTTACAATTTCCAGAAGCTGGACGGATACGGAAGGAACAAAACATACAGAAGTTGTGCCGGGATATGAAAACTATGAAATAAAAGGTGATATCTCAAAATCTACATGGCAGAAAGTGGTTGAAACTCTTCCAGCCTACATAAAAGATGATGCTGAAAAACCGCATTATTATGAATATTCTGTTACGGAAACGGAAATAAAAGGATATACAACTACAATCGAAACTTCTAAAGATGGATTTACCTTCACGATTATCAACCGGCATTTTGCACTGCTTCCGGATACCGGCGGCGAGGGCATTATGATGTTTATCATAGCAGGTGGCCTGTTGTTAGCGTTCCTGCTTTATACCGGACGCAGAAGGAAACGGAAACAGGCGATGTAGGAAAGGGGGAGCAGGGTCATGAGAGAGATATGGCTGCGTGGGGAACTTCCACCGTAAAGGCTGAAAGAATCCAAAGCGAACCAATAAAAAATCAAAAGAAAGTGAGAAGAGGAACATGAAGAAATTAGTATCAAGATTTATGGCAGTTCTGATGGTAATGACCATGATACTGTCCATGAGCATGACTGCATTTGCAGCAGAAGCTCCAAAAGGAACCCTGACAGTCAACAATACAGTGGCAGGAAAGACCCTGGATCTGTATCAGATTTTTACAGCAACAAAAAACGGCGATAATGTAGCTTATACACTGAACAGTGCATATGAGGGATTCTTCCAGAGCAAAATTTCTGGTGCTTCTACATTAACAGGCGAAGCATTAAGTGAAAAAGCTTATGAATATGTTAAAACACAGGTTGGAACAGACGGAAAGAACGGTACAGGGTTTGCAAAAGAGATTCTGGGCTGGATTCTTGAGAATGCTACTACATTAGCTGCTACTCATACAACTGCAAATACAACCGCTGGTACTACGGTAATTAATAACCTGGATTATGGATACTATATAGTTTATCCATTAGGTGCCACAGATACATCTACAGCACCTGGAAATGAAACAGTAAAATCCGTAGCTTCTTTAGTCAGCGTTACAGGTTATGATGCTACAGTTAATATGAAGAGCAATTACCCGACAGTAGACAAAAAAATTATTCCGGCTCAGAGTGGAAGCGGAATTACAGTTGGTGCTATTGTGGATGGCTCATGGGAAGGCAACCATCAGTTGGAGTTGGATGACGAGAATGATCCTGAGGACACCATCGCACCACACGGCGCAGCAGATGAAAAGAAAGCCGGAGATTTTGGAATTGGTGATACTGTTACTTACCAGCTGACATCTAAAGTACCGGATATGACAGGATATACTTCTTATACTTTTAAATTTACCGATACATTATCCAAAGGACTGGATTTAAAAGCAATTCTGTCTGTAAAAGTTGGAAGTACGGAACTTAAAGCGGGTAAAACAGGAGCAAATACATACGCACTTTCTTATGACAAGACTAACCGTATTTTAACAGTTACTTTAAATGATTTCTATAATTCCTATAAGGATCACGTAGGTGAAACAATTACAGTTGTCTATACAGCTACTTTAAATAAAGATGCTGTCATCGGTATGAATCCAAATACCAACAAGGCGGTCGTTGAGTACAGTAATGATCCGAAGTCAGATGGAACAGGTACATCTGAACCAAGTATTGTAAAGGTACATACTTTTGATTTCACAATCTTTAAATATTATTTAAAAGATCAGAAAAATCAAAACGATAAAACTGCACTTGCAGGAGCAGAATTCGAGCTTTACAAGGCAAACACAGAAGGTACTGCAGCAGATACAAATGCTAAGATTAATATTGTAGACGTAGGAAATGGTGTATACCATCAGGCAACACCGGAAGAAGCAAGTGCATCTGGATTTACATCTGCAAAAATCGTATCTGATGACGACGGTAAAGTTCTTGTAAAAGGTCTGAAAGCCGGAACATATTACTTAAAAGAGACAAAAGCTCCGGACGGATACAACAAGCTTCTCAGCGATATTAAGATTGAAATCACAGCAAAATATAATGATGCAACTGGCGAACTTGAAAGCTATTCTGTAATTTATACATACAATGGTAACTCAACAACTGTAACAAATAATGATAAAGCGACTTCCCCAGAAGTGCCTGTAGAAAACAAGACAGGTGCACAGCTTCCATCTACTGGTAGCAAGGGAGCACTTATGGTAACACTGGCTGGTATCGTTCTTTTCGGTGCATTAACAGCAAGCAAAGCTTTTGGCAAAAAGAAAGCAAACAACTAAGACATTCTGAAGTTTAAGAATGGATAAAAAGACAGTTCATCTTCCCGGTATCGTACCGGGAGGATGTCTGCTTTTTCTGAAATGTCCAGTGTGGACTGGGTATTTCAGAAGAAACAGACGAAAAGGTGAAAGGTATTATGAAGAAAGTAGTAAAAATACTAAGAGGAATCGGATATCTGGCGGCATTTTCTTTAATCCTGTATCCGATAGTGAGCAATTACATCAATCAGATGAACAGCACAACGATTGCTACAGATTATGAACAGGAAGTTTCTCATCTGTCGGAAGAACAGGAAAATGCAATGATCAAGCAGGCACAGGACTACAACGAAAGCCTGATCGGAATTGGTTCCATAGCAGATCCATTTTCAGAAAGTAATGAAAACCAGACAGAAGATGATGAGTATAACAAACTTTTGAAAATTGATGATACTGGAATGATGGGATATATTGATATTCCAAAGCTTGATGTTGTTCTTCCGGTTTATCATGGAACATCCGAAAAAGTACTGCAGTCAGGTGTAGGACATCTGAAAAACACCTCGCTTCCGGTAGGCGGTGAGAGCTGTCATGCGGTATTATCCGGACACCGTGGACTTGCAAATGCCAAGATATTCACCGACCTGAACAAGATGGAGGTTGGAGATGTATTTTATATTAAAGTTCTTCATCATACCTTTGCCTATCAGGTGGATCAGATTCTGACAGTATTGCCATCAGATACAGATTCTTTACAGATTGAAAAGGGCAAGGATTATGTAACACTGGTCACATGCACTCCTTATGCAGTTAACACGCACAGACTGCTTGTACGTGGCACTAGAATTCCGTATGAAGAGGCACAGAAGATAGATGAGGAAGTTGGTCTTCAGCGCACAATCCCATTCAATTTGATTCTATTGATTGCTGGAATTGTTGCTTTCATCATCATATGGGTGAGCATTAAGTTACATAAACGCAGGAAGGAGAAAAAACATGAGCAGAATAAGTAAACGTAAGCGAATATATATGTGTATGGCCAATGTGATGTGTATGCTTTTACTCCTCATTCCGTTACCTGTGTCTGCGAATGATCTGGGAAGTATATTATTAAAAGCAACTGTTGAAGATGAGACCACGGTATATCTGTCTCTTATACACATCTCCGAGCCCACGAGACGGAGCTACATCTC
>ENA-OZDY01000423-OZDY01000423.1-human-gut-metagenome-genome-assembly--contig:-NODE-423-length-16446-cov-4.182966_pt1 | contig 16446 bp, 14 predicted proteins | sample MGYA00245063_ERZ653599 | MGnify/ENA primary metagenome ERZ653599 (study PRJEB26926, sample SAMN06165004) | human gut metagenome | biome: ENVO:00009003; feature: ENVO:2100002; material: ENVO:00002003... | reverse complement strand
CTTATGCGATCGTCGGCAGCGTCAGATGTGTATAAGAGACAGATACCTTACTGTATGGTGTAGAGGTAAAATTCTACAATATGGAAGTGGAGCTGGACCACAACCTGATGACTCGCCATGAAGGACTTTATATTATTGGTGATGGCAGCGGTATTACTCATTCTCTGTCCCACGCTTCAGCAAGTGGAGTATATGTTGCGAGACAAATTATTTCAAAAATGTAGAGGAAGGAGAAGAGGCTATGCAGAAAAACACAGAACATATCCCGAACCGAGACGATGTTAGTACGGCGATTTTGCAGCATTTGGACGGCCTCCGTGGAATTGATACCCATTGTCACCATTTACCGGATGACCAGTTTCAGAACATGGGGGTGAAATTCTTATACGATCACAGCTATTGCAACTGGATGGACATTGCCAGCCACACCCCCGAATACAATTACACCAAGACGTGGCACTACCTGAACATCGACGAGGGCCAAACTCTCGAAACGATGCCCCGGAACCCCAAAGGCGACGTGCTGACGGCCGTCACGGCGCTCGTCGCCGAGCTCAAGGCCGGCGGGCTGGCGCCCGAGGCGGAGACCGAGAAACTCAAAATGCTGATCCACCTGGTCGGCGACATGCACTGCCCGATGCACACGGGGCGCCTGTCGGATATCGGCGGCAACCAGCGCCCGGTGCTGATGTTCGGCCGCAAGACGAACCTCCACTCGGCCTGGGACTCGGCGATCCTCGAAGCCGGGCACAAGTGGAGCTACACCGAGTGGCAGGAACAGATCGACCGCCTGACGGACGACGAGGCGGCACTGGTACAGGCCGGGGAGCCGCAGGACTGGCTGAAGGAGACCCATGCGATCTGCGTCGGCATCTACGAGGACAGCCCCGAAGGGACGAAAATATCCTACGATTACGTGGACAAATACACGCCCGTCATCGAGCAGCAGCTCGTCCGGGGCGGTTACCGGCTGGCACGCCTGCTGAACGAGATTTACCGCTGACCGTAGGTGCAAAACAAAAGGGAACGGGCTTGCAGTCGCTGCAAGCCCGTTTTCCGTCCTGCGGCAGTGCGGCAAGGATGTATTTCGGCTGTTTCGGCTGCACAAAAATCCGGGGCTAAGCGCTAAGGGACAAGGCCGGGGTCTGCAGGGGAGCACTGCGTGCGGCGCAGGGGCACGACAACCGATCGGGCCGGGTAATTTTATCCGGCAAAATACCCGCGGAAATAAAAGTTATATTAATTTTGCAGGCATGAGATACCTAATCGCCATACTCCTCGGCCTGCTTGCTGCCGGATGCGGCAACAAGGCCGTGGACAACCTGATGTCCCAGGCTTCGATGCTCATAGAGGAGCATCCCGACAGCGCCTTGCTGGCTCTCCGGCAGATAGACCCCTCGGCCATTTCACCGGCGGCCGACGCCCGGCGGCGCCTGCTGCTCGCGCAGACCTACTCCCGCACAGGTGCCGAGGCTGACAAGGATTCGCTGACCGCCCCCGCACTGGATTATTACGAGCGCCACGGCTCCGGGGCCGAGCGTGCCTATGCCTGGTATTTCGACGCAAAGGTACACCACAATGCCGGCGACCTGGGACGGGCGATCAAAGGCTACACGCAGGCGATGCTCTATGCCGAACGCAACCGCGACAAGGCGGGAACCACAAAACTGCTCATGGCACTGTACCACACGCTGGGGCTGCTGTACCTCGAACAGGGATACGACACCGAGGCCGAGGAGGCATTCTCGAAAGCCGTCGCCGCGGCACAGGAGACCGGCAGTGGGGAACTGGAGGGATACAGCCGTTACATGCTCTCGTCGGCACAGTATGCCAACGGCCGCTATGCCGAGGCCATCGAAACACTCTCCCCGCTGGTCGGGGCGCGCGACACGATGGCATTCCGTTTCTTCGCCCAGCAGATCACCCTGCAAAACCTGATATACCACACCTTCGCCGAAGACTGGAGCCCCGGGCAGTTGCTCGAAGAGCGGGCGCACATCGACATGCACGAACTGCGGACAGCCCCGCTGACACACGGCCCCGCATCGGCCGACGACGAAGACCGCACGCTCTACGACATCGCTTCGGCCATCATTTTTTACCGGGCGGAGCAGCCCGATTCGGCGCAATACTACATAGACCGCTCGCTGGCGCACATCAAACGCTTCAACCAGAACAACATCGGGCTCTACACGATCGCCTCGGCCATACACCACCGTCGCGGGGAGGACGGCAAGGCCTATGCCTGTGCCATGCAGTACATCGGCAAGCGCGATTCGCTCGACAAGGCACGGCAGGGGGTATCGGTGGCCGAGCTGGAAAAGAGATACCGCACGGCCAACGAAACGGCGCTCCGCGAGGCGGGGCTGCGTTACCGAATCTGGATCGCCACGCTGGCATGCCTGTTGCTGGCCGCGGCCGTCACAGGGGCGGTGGTGGGCTACCGGCGCAAACTCCGGCACCGGGACGCGCAGCTGAGCGAATACCTCACGCTGCTGGAATCCTACCGGGAATCGCACGACAGCCTCACCTCGCGGCTCGATGCCTCGAACGAGCGCGAGGCCGCCGTCAAGGCTTCGCTCGAGGGGCGGTTCGCCCTGCTGCGCGACATCGCCGCAACCTATTACACCTATGGCGAAGGGGAACGGCTGGCGAGGAAGGTGAAGGAGCTGGCTCTGAGCCCGGCGATGCTCGCGGACATCGTCCGCATGGCAGACCTCTACAACGACCGGGCGGTCACGCGCCTGCGCCGCCAACTGCCGGGGTGGACGCCGCGCAACTACGATTTCGCAGCGCTGGTCGTCGCCGGGTTCTCGGCGCAGGAGATCAGCGTGATGCTCGACATGACGCTGAACGGGGTCTACACGCTCAAATCGAAACTCAAACGCCGGATCGCCGAATCGGGGGCTGCGGACAGGGAGTTTTTCACCCGGTTTTTCGCATAGCAAGGGCGCCCGGCGCGCCGGCAAGAATCCGCGGGATCACACCCTCTGTAAATCAACATTTTACACACAAACAAGCAAGAATTATTCCGTACCGGCAAGCCGCATCGGGGCTTAACTTTGCAGGGAAACCAAATGAAAAAACCAAGCAAAGTTATGAGACGGACATTTCTTTTACTCGTATGCGCCCTGGCGCTTTTTTCCGTGAAACAGACCTGCGGGCAAATTGTGCGGGGAAGGGTGGTCGACCAGGAGCGGCAGCCCGTGGTCGGGGTCGCGGTAGTGATGCTCGACACCGACTCGACCTACCTCGCGGCCGCGGCATCGGATGCCGACGGGCGTTTCGCCATCGCATCGGAGGTACGCCCCTACCGGCTGCTGTTCCAGCACCTCGCCTATGAGATGCAAACGCTTATGTCGGAGCACGACGAAGCCGGCGAGGTCGTCCTGCATGAATATACGAATGCGCTCGACGCCGTGGTCGTAGAGGGCGAAAAACCCATCGTGCGGGTCGAAGAGGGGCGGCTGGCCTATGACCTGGAAGCCGTATCGAAAGGCAAGGCGGTGAACAATGCCTACTAAGCCCTCACCCAGCTGCCGGGCGTCAGCGAACAGGACGGCGGGCTGATGCTTGCCGGCGCCGGGGGTGTCACGGTGATCCTGAACGGGAAGCCCTCGACGATGAGCGCCGAGCAGTTGGCATCGCTGCTGCGCTCGACACCCGTCGAACGGATCGAGAAGGCCGAAGTGATGTACAGCACGCCGCCGCAGTACCATGTGCGCGGCGCGGCGATCAACCTCGTCCTGCGGCGCAGCCACGACTACTCGTTTTCGGGGGAAGTACACGCCAACTATACCAACCGGTTTTACAGCAACTGGGATGCCGGGGGCAACTTCGCCTTCTCCTCGCCCGAGTGGTCGGCCGACGTAACCTATTCGGCTGGGCAGGCCAAGACCAAACGGATCATCGACCTCTACTCGCGGCATACGCTCGCGGACGGAGAGCATGAAATCGCCCAGAGGCAGAATATCACCAGCAAAGGGACATGGCACCGGCTGAGGGCTGCCGCAGAATACGCCCCGCAGGGCAAAGGACGCCTGAGCATTGCCTATACGGGCGCATACACCCCGCATACGAGCGGCCTCGTACGTGCCGACGGCAACCTGGTCAACTCGGTCAGCTCGCCCGGGGGCGACAACACGATGCACAACGCTGCGCTGCGCTACACGTCGGCCTCCGGGCTCGACCTCTCGGCGGACTACACGCATTACAGCTCGTGGCAGCTGGCCGCCATGCGGAACAGGTACGCCGACGGCAGCCGGACAGCGTTCGACGTGGTTTCGGGGCAGTCCGTCGACCGGGTAAATGTCAGCGCCGACCAGTCGCACGACCTGGGCAATGGCTGGGGCATGACCTACGGCGGCATCTTCAGCTGGGCGGGCGACCACGACTACCAGCGTTACAGGCTCCACGAGGGCGACATCGCCACCGTCGATACCGATTCGCACCTCGACGAATACACGGGCAACCTCTACGCCGGGGTGAGCAGGCAGTTCGCCAAGGGGAGTTTCTCGCTGTCGCTGGCCGGGGAATACTACCGCGCGGGGGACTACGACAACTGGTCGCTCTACCCGCAGGCGACCCTGCTCCTGACACCCGCAGAGAAACATCTCGTACAGATTTCGCTCTCGTCGGACAAGACCTATCCCTCGTACTGGGAGATGCAGCAGTCGACCTCCTACATCGACGGCTATTCGGAGATCCGGGGCACGCCCGGACTGCGGCCGTCGAAAAGCTACAACGGCCAGGCAATGTACATGTATAAGCAGAAGTATATCTTCATGCTGTTCTGGAACGAGATGCCCGACTACTTCGACCAAACCGCATGGCAGGCCCCTGATCGCCTGGCATTGGTCTACCAGACGCTCAACTGGAACACCAACCGCCAGTGGGGCGCCAACGTCATCGTACCGCTGCGCCCGGGCAAATGGCTCGATTCCCGGCTGACGCTGACCGGGATGCGGATGACCCAGCGCTGCGACGCCTTTCACGACCTGGCGTTCGACCGCTCCAAATGGCTGGGGGTGGTGCGCATGGACAACACGATCCGTCTGAGCCGCAAACCCGACCTGACGCTCGACCTCTCGGGCTACTATCAGAGCGCGGCCATCCAGGGGACTTACGACGTCGCCCCTTCGTGGAGCGTCAACGCGGGTGTCAAGTGGACGTTCGACAAGAGCCGGGCGAGCCTCTCGGTGCGCTGCAACGACATTTTCGAAAGTTCGCTCCCGTTCGCCAAAGTCCGTTACAAGGGACAGTACCTCGACATGGATTCCGGCACGTACACCCGTTCGGTGACGGTGCATTTCTCCTACCGTTTCGGCACATACAAGGAGAAGCGGCACAAGACGGTCGACACGTCGAGGTTCGGGCATTGACCGGATCCCGCAGGGCACGAAAAAAGGCCGTCGCAAAGACGGCCCTGTACTCGGAGCGGGAATCGAACCCGCACGACCATTGCTGGTCACAGGATTTTAAGTCCGGCGTGTCTACCTATTCCACCATCCGAGCCACTGCCTTTCGGCGAAAGGCGTCGGCAAAAGTACGAAAATTTTACGATTCGCCAAAATCTATATAATTTATAATCGCCCCCGTCTGGTCGGGGCCGAACCAGCGGATTTCCGCGTCGCGGCGGAACCAGGTAAGCTGCCGTTTGGCATATCGGCGCGAATTGCGCTTGATAAGTTCCACGGCCTGGTCGTAGGAGATGCGGCCGTCGAAATAGTCGAAGAACTCCCGGTAGCCGACCGTCTGCAAGGCATTCAGACCGCGGTAGGGATACACCGCACGCGCCTCGGCTTCGAGGCCGTCGGCAAGCATCTGCCCGACACGGTGGTCGATGCGTCCGTACAACTCCTCGCGCGGCATGTCAATGCCGACCTTCACGATGTCGAAATCGCGCTTGCGACGCCGCCCAGTCCGCAGGCGGGAGTAGGGCAGTCCGGTTTGCAGGCAGACCTCCAGTGCCCGAACGACGCGCGCCGGGTTGCTGCGGTCGACCACCGCGTAATAATCCGGATCGAGCGTCCGCAACTGTCCGGCGAGGGCTTCGAGCCCCTCCGTGCGGAGTCGCGCCGCCAATTCGCGGCGCAGGTTTTCATCGGCCTGCGGCAGGTCGTCCATGCCTTCGCACAACGCCTTGACATAAAGCCCCGAGCCCCCGACGGCAACGACGCAGTCATGCCCGGCGAACAGTCTTTCGAGGCAGGCGAGGGCCTGCGTTTCGTACTCGCCGCAACTCAGGTTATCCGCGAGGTCGTGCGATGCTATAAAATGGTGTTCGACGGCTTGCAATTGGTCTGCCGTAGGCTGAGCCGTACCGATCGGCAAGCCGCGGTACATCTGGCGGGAGTCGGTGGAAAGGATGGGTGCACCGTAGTGCAGGGCGATGCGGATGCTCAGATCCGTCTTGCCCGAACCGGTCGGGCCGACAATGACGACGAGCCGCTTAGTACTCGTCGTCATAATTGTCGTCGCCCTCGAAATCGTTGAATTCCCCCATCACCTCGTCGAAAATCGAGCCTTCGCCCGCGGTGGCCGTCTTCGACGGGTCGTACTGGTCGGGGGCATCGGCCTGGGCATATATCTCGCGCGGATAGGAGCCGTCTTTGGGCATCTCGTACGCTCCGGTCAGTTCGAGGAAGTAGGCCCGGTCGCCGAACATGTCGAAAAGGTAGATCAGCCGGTCGCGGTTGTTGTGGATGATCTGCCCCAGGGTCACGCTCTCCATCGCCGCAGGAGCCCCTTCCGAGCCGTCGTCCATATCCATGAGGGTGAACTCGCGCAGTTTTTCCCAGCGCTCGTCCGCCGTGAAGAACGACGCCATGCACTCCTCGTATTCGAGCGAACGGAGGATGAAATTATGGAAATCGAGCAACGTCATGTCGTACGGCACTTCGTAATCGCGCACGAAGTTGTCGTTCTCATCGCTCAGCATCCGGAATCGGAAAACCATTGACATAGCTTGTAATTTTTGCATTTCCTACTACAAAGATAGTACAAAAAGGGAAAATGCAAAACCACAGGCTGCGTCACTTCCGACCGAGGTACCGGGTAACAATGTCGATCAGGTAGTGGCTGCCCTGCGGGTTCTCCGCCCCGGGAGCTACGTAGTCGTGGTGGAATTCCCACCAGAAAGCCCCCAGGTAGCCGCCGGCCTTGATCCATTCGATCTTGCTGCGTATCGAAGAGGGGTTGTCGATGGTCACGAACTCCGTTCTGTCCGGCGAGAAATAGTAGGACACCTCGGCTGCCGGGTCGTACTCCTCCGTCCAGCCGTTTGCGAGCCGGGGCAGGAACTCCTTGTAGGTGATATACGAACCGTAGTCACGCAGCGGCCCGTCGGCTTTCTGCCCGGGCTTCAACCCTTTGTAATAGAACCCGTAGTTGGCCAGCCCGAGGCAGAGCTTCCGCTTGTCGAAGACTTTCCAGTGTTCCAGCTTCGACCGCATACGCTCCATCGAGGTGTTGTGCGAAGGGGTGCTGCCCCATACGCCGTCGCACATGTCATAGGACATGATATTTATCCAGTCGACCGCCCCGGCCAGCCTGTCGGCCAGCGCCCGATCGTACTCGTGGTCGATGCTGAGGGCCGTGGTCAGGTAGTAATAACGCCCGGTGCGTTCCGAGAGTTCGTCGAACCGTTCGCGCAGCAGGGCCATCATGCGGGCATGCAACTCCTTGTCCAGCGTGATCTCCCAGTCCATGTCGATGCCGTCGTAACCGTTCTTTTCGACCAGGCGCACCATATACCCGACAAACCTGGGGATCCGATCCGGATTCTCCAGCAGGGGAAGGAACTCCTGCTGCCCGCCGAAGCACAACAGTATCCTGGCCCCGGCGGCATGCGCCTTTTCGATCATGGAGGGCGCGAGCGCCATCTTGCCTCCCTGCTTCAGGTAGTCGAACTGCGTGGCATAGGCGTCAACGGCATCCTGCGGCCGGTCGAAATCCAGCCCGGCCCACTCAGGCGTAGCCATCAGGTAGATGAACTGGAAGGCATCGTACCCCGGGTTCGTGAGTTCCGCCTCGCTCAGGAGGCTCTCCACCGAATAGGCGGCATGTATGAAGTCGGGGATTACGGGGGCCGGTTTGCGGGCATACAGCGCAGAGCCGGCGGCAAATAACGAAACGACTAATAAGGCGAACTTTTTCATGATAAACCATTTGTTTTATATTCAGCCTCAAATATAATATTATTTATTATAAACACAGCCAAATATAATATTATTTATCAATAAAAAGCACACAGCATGACCTAATTTACAAACAAGATGTCGTAAGGAATTCGATGACATCCCTGTCGTCGGGGTAATCCGTCAGCCCAGGGGACTGTGCATGGCCGAAATCCACGCGGCGGCGGCAGGCAATGCACTCCGAAACGACGCATTGCAGTCCGGCATCGTGTGCTGCGAGCCAGGCCCCGACCTCGGCGGGTGATTTGTAAAACGAATAATTGATCCGGCTCAACGCCGCGGGAAAGGCCCGCTCTTCGACGGCCACGGCAGCTCCCAGGTCGCGGAACGGCTGTCCGCCCATCGTCAGGAGGGCTTTCTGCTGGCGGTAAGAGTTCCTGTATTTCACGTTCACCTCCGGCATCCGCAGCTGCAGGTCATAGCCCTCGGGCAGGAAAAGCAGCGACACGCTGCGGCAGCCCAGTCCGGAATAAGCCCAGATGTCGTCGGCCAATGCAGTGAGCTGCGCGGGGGTTTCCCGGCCGCCGAGTACGGCGACCGACTGGCGGTTACCGCGCAGCAGGGCGGGAATGCCCGCATACTGCGCCCGGAAATAGCGGTTGGCATTGTCGCTGCCCGTAGCGATCACGGCATCGGGCGATGTGCTGCCGTCGTAAAATTCCACCGGAACCTGCGGGTCGATTCCGCGCAGCAACCCGATGACATATTCCATCAGGACGGTATCTTTGGCCGATGGTTTTACGAGGCACCTGTGCCCTGCGGCGAGCACGCACAGCATATCGAAAAATCCGACCAGCGGGATATTCCCGGCCATGACGACCAGCACGCGCCGGGGTTCGGCGACAGGAACGGGGTAGGGCGCCAGCCACTCCGCCAGCGCATCGCGCCGGAGCATCCCGTCTGCGACGGCTGCAACGGCGCGGCAAATGTCTGCGGGCGTAAACCAGCCGTTTTCCCGGCACGCACGCCCGATTACCTCCCGCGTGCGGGCGTCGTCGCCGAAACCGCGCAGACGGCACCCAAGCCGGGAAAAGAGTCCGATGGCATTTTCCATGGTGCAAAGATAGCGTTTCGCAATGGAATATGCACATTTTATCCGAAGTTGTGCTATATTTGCATAGACGGATCTTAAACCGGTAAAGACTATGGAAAGAACATTCAGAGAGGCACTCCGCCACCGCCGCAGCTACTACGCCTTAGCTCCGGAATCGCCCATCGACGACGCACGGATCGAGGAAATCGTGCGTTTTGCCATAAAACACGTACCCTCGGCCTTCAATTCGCAATCGACACGTGCCGTATTGCTGCTTCACGAGCATCACGACGAATTATGGAAAATCGTAAAGCGCACCCTGCGGGCAATCGTCCCCGAAGGGGCATTCGCACGCACCGAGGAGAAGATCGAGCACAGCTTCGCAGCCGGGTACGGCACCGTACTTTTCTTCGAAGACACGGATGTCGTCCGCGGCCTGCAACAGCAGTTTCCGGCCTATGCGGGGAATTTCCCGGTATGGTCGGAGCAGACATCGGCCATGCACCAGCTGGCAGTCTGGACGATGCTGGAAGACGCAGGGTTGGGGGCATCGCTCCAACATTACAACCCGCTCATCGATGACGAGGTGCGCAAGCGCTGGAGCCTGCCCGGGGAGTGGAAACTCGTCGCGCAAATGCCGTTCGGGACACCCGCAGGCGAACCGGGCGAAAAGACGTTCAAACCGCTGGACGAACGCATCAGGGTGTTCAGATAAAGGGGGCGGAGCCCGGCTTCAGGACAAAAATTCCGCAGAATAGCCCTGAAAAATTTGGAGATTCGGATTTTTTATATACCTTTGCACTCGCAATTGAGAAACATGCCATGCGGAAATAGCTCAGTTGGTAGAGCACAACCTTGCCAAGGTTGGGGTCGCGAGTTCGAGTCTCGTTTTCCGCTCAGGGAATCAGCAACTTACAGAAATGAAGTTGCTGATTTTTTGTTTACCTGCGGCGGGAAAGAGGCAAAAGCGCCTTTCCAGGGGCCTGGCTCCCATTGTCTCTCCATAAAACTCCCCATAGGAAACGTATTTTCCCTCCTGCGTCAAACGATGCGGAACAATGACTTCCGAACAAATACCCCGGCAAGGACACGGTCAATAAGCCCCCGTTATGTCCCTTGCGTCCCCGGGACAAACGCAGGAAACCAGTAACAGTGAAATAACCTGTCCGTCTTACGGATCCTGCGACTCCCCGTCCGGCACGGGTCGAACGTATCGGGATAAAAACTTCGGGCCCGAGGGACTTTTTTTGGCCGTTTGCGGGAAAAAGGGTATATTTGCAGTGTTTCGCAAACGAAATAATCAAACCATGTTGCTGAGTGTGATTGAAACGGCGGAGACCTTGGGATGCTCCGCCCAATATGTGAGGAAACTTTTAAGGGAAGGCCGCCTCGCCGGCCAGAAAATAGGGGACTCCTGGATTATAAACGACGATACATTGGAATCTTTCGACAGGAAGGATCTGCGGATGAAAAAAAATGACGTTCCGGATCGGAAATCCAAGAAAGCGCCAAAACAGGACGCGCTGAATTGCCTCTCCTTTTTCTCCGGGGCGATGGGGCTGGACATCGGACTGGAGCAGGAGGGCATCAACATATTGCTGGCCTGCGAAACGGATAACGCATGCCGCCGGACGATCGTCGCCAACGAACCCGGCATCGGCCTGATCGGAGATATAAGGGACTACACGGTCGGGGAGATCCTGGAATACGCCAACCTCCGGGAAAACGGGCAGGTCGACATCGTCGTCGGCGGGCCGCCCTGCCAGGCATTCAGCACGGCCGGGAAAAGGCTCGGCTTCCAGGACGAGCGGGGCAATGTCTTTCTGAAATACATAGAAGTCATCCGGGAGATACAACCGCAGTACGCCGTAATAGAAAACGTAAGAGGGTTGTTTTCGTCCGCACTTTCGATAGACATCGACGATGAAATTACCCGCAGCTACGACCTCGATTGGGCAAAGACACCGGGTTCGACACTCTTTTATATAAAAAAGAAACTGGAAGCCGCAGGCTACAACGTAACTTTCAACCTTTACAATTCGGCCAATTTCGGCTCCCCGCAAATCAGGGAGAGGGTCGTCATAACATGCACCAAATCCCCGAACCCGGTTCCGTACCTCCGTCCCACCCATTCGAACGAAGAGGTATTCGGGCTTGAAAGGTGGAGGACTTTCAGGGATGCAGTAGCCGGATTGGATCCGGCCCGATGCGACCACATCGACTTTTCCGAGAAGCGGCTGAAATACATAAAGATGCTGAAACCGGGGGAAAACTGGCGGAATCTGCCCAAAGAACTCCAGCCGGAAGCCATGGGAAACTCCTACCATCTGGGCGGTGGGAAAACGGGCTTTTACCGAAGGCTGGACTGGGATTCGCCGTCCCCCACGGTAGTCACCCATCCCGCCATGCCCGCAACGGAATTGGCGCACCCGACGGAAAACAGGCCCCTGTCCATACAAGAATACAAAAGGATTCAGGAATTTCCCGACGATTGGGTGATCGAAGGCAGTTTGCTGGACAAATACAAACAAATCGGCAATGCGGTTCCCGTCGGGCTGGGCAGGGCAATCGGCAGGACAATCGCCGCCCACCGCCAGGGAGTCGAAACGGCGGCACCGGAAGGCTTTCCCTATTCCCGCTACAAGGGCACATCGGATCATGAATTCGAAACCGGAATTTTATCGGGGAAACGAAAAAAAACATCGTCCCAGTTGACAATCGAATTCGATTAATCCGTAATTTTAAAACAAAAAACCATGACGGATGCATACAGATTCGACGAATCGAGTACGGAAAAGGCAATCGCCTATGCCAAAATATACGCCGGGACGAATTATTCCCCCGCCATGGAGACCGTCCTGAAAGTCGCCTTCAGCGAAAAACGCAACTTGCCGACGTTCCGCCTGAAGAGTTCGGACACCATACTTCTATCCGGCTACATGAAAAAGTGGGTGGGGGCATACCTGGCCGGATATAACAACAGGCCCTCGGTCAGAACCGGGAATTGCTCCGGGACACATCCAGATCCGATGGCAAAAACGATCCTCAGAGCCAGGATACCCGGGCTCGAGAATAATCTGGCCGATAAAATAGTGGCCGGGCACTCCCTGCTGATGACAATTGAAAACAATATCGGCGAGTTGCTCGAAGAATACCTGGCGGTAAAATTATCTCCCCTGGGGTGGTATTGCTGCTGGGGGAGTACGATCGACGCAGTAGACTTTTGCAAGGCGGACGGCTCGCTGCTGCAGATAAAGACAAGCGACAATTCCGAAAACAGTTCCAGCAGCAGGGTCAGGCAGGGCACTCCCATCGAAAAATGGTTCCGCAGGTTCTCGAGGCGTCCGGGAGTATATAACTGGGAGTCGCTCAACAGGATGCTGGGACGGCCGGGATATGTGTCCGAGTCAGACTTCCGGGCCTTCGCGGAAAAGACCATAGCGGCAAACCCGGCCTGCATATATATAGCCGCCAACCACCTGTTGAACAGACCCTGACACGTGCCGTCCCCCAGGTGGATGCACCCCAAAATTACCCGGAGCGCTCGCCCGGGTAATTTTCATTCCGGATCGCGGGCGGGCTATTTTCCCAGCCGGTAAGCGGTGGGGGTCATGCCCGTATGGTTCTTGAAGTATTTCCCGAAAAACGACTGGTTGGGGAAATTCAGGTAGTAGGAGATCTCCTGGATGCTCATCGTGGAGTATTTCAGCAGGTTCTTGGCTTCGAGCACGACGTAGTCGTCGATCCACTCGACGGCCGTCCGGCCGCTGGTCTTGCGGATGAGCGTCGTCAGGTATTTGGGCGTCAGGTTCAGCTGTCCGGCATAGAAGCCCACCGATCGCTCCTGCGTGTAGTGTTTGCCCAGAATATTCATGAACTGGCTGAAATACTCGTCGTTGCGGCTGCGCGCCGAGATCTGCCGCTCTCCGCTCGTTTCGATGTGACGTCCGATGACGCGGCACACCTTGTAGGCCAGCGTCCGGATGATCGAACGTATGACCTCGGCGGAATAGACGTCCGCCGGCATCTCCGTACCCTCGGCGCCGAGTTCCTCGAACGACCGGGTGATTCCCGTCCACTCCTTTTCGTCGAGTTTGAGACAGGGCTGCTTCTCCACGTGCAGGAACAGCTGCGAGAGCAGCCTGATGTCTATGTTGATGCGCCTGATGAACTCCTCTTCGCAGATCACGGCGTGCAGCGCGATCTCCTCGGTCGATTCGGCTTGGATGATCGACCCCGGCAGGTGTACGAAGATCGAATTCTCCGTGAGCGTATGCCGCGTCAGGTTCGAGGTGAAGGTTCCCGAACCTTTGGAACAGAGCAGGATGACGAAGGCGTCGATGCGCGTCGGATAGCGGAACAGGTCGATGTCGATTTCGTCCTGCACGTTGACGCGCGACGCGATCAGACAGCCGTCGTAGCAGATGTCTCCGGGACGGCGGCCGCAGACGTCGATCAGCGTGGCGAGCGAAAAGCTCTGGATATCCTTTTCGTTCATTTTGTCGTGGATTTTTCGTACAAATATAACAATTTGCCGGTCGATATTCGCCGAAAGGTTCAAAATCGAACGAATCGACGAGTTTAGCCGACACGGCGGCCTTTTCTGCCGCTCCGCAAAAAGGGAACTTTGCATCGAAAAACTGTAAACCAATGAAACGAACGATTTTCTGGGCCTTGCTGCTCATTGCGGCGGGCTGTTCTTCTCCGAAAAACACCCGGACGGCCGATCCGCTGCGGGTGACGACGATCGTCGCCGCGCCGTCGGCCGGCTTCGGCGCGGCCGTGTACGTAGGTTCGGTCGAGGAGGAGGCTTCGGCATCCCTGAGTTTTCCCGTCGCCGGGACTGTCGCCCGCACGCTGGCCGACGAAGGACAGCGCGTGCGGAAAGGGCAGCTGCTGGCCGAACTCGATTCTACTTCGGCCCGGCAGACCTTCGACGCCGCGCGGGCGTCGCTGGAGCAGGCCGAAGACGCCTGCGGGCGTCTCCGCCAGCTGTACGAGGCCCAAAGTCTGCCCGAAATCAAATGGGTCGAAGCGCAGACCCGGCTCCGTCAGGCCGAGTCGCTTTTCGAAATCGCCAAGAAGAACCTGAGCGATTGCGCGCTGTACGCTCCGTTCGACGGTGTGGTCGGCGAGCGGCGGGCTTCGGCCGGCGAGACGGTGCTGCCGGGCGTTCCGGTGATGAACCTGCTGCAAATCGGAACCGTCAAGGTGCGCTTCTCCGTCCCCGAACAGGAGATCGCCGCGATCGGCGCCGACAGCCGCATGCGGATAACCGTTCCGGCGCTCGGCGACCGCACGTTTCAGGCCGGAAAGATCGAAAAGGGTGCCGTGGCCAATCCTGCGGCGCACACCTACGACGTGCGGGCCGCGCTGGCCAACGCCGGGGGCGAGCTGCTGCCGGGCATGGTCTGCCGCGTGGAGGTTTCGCCTGCGGGTGCCGCCGAGCAGATCGCGCTTCCGGTGCGCGCCGTACAGCAGGCGGGCGACGGAAGCCGTTTCGTATGGACCGTGCGCGGCGACTCGGCCGTGCGTACGGCCGTGACGACGGGCCGTCTGGTGAACAACGCTGTCGTGCTGGAGGACGGCGTCCGGAGCGGCGACCGGATCGTGGTGGACGGCATGCAGAAGATCGGCGAAGGCAGTAAAGTCGTGTGGTGATGGGACGCTCTGCCAATATCATATCGTGGTCGATGCGCAACTTCCGCATCACCTTCCTGCTCGTGGGCTGCCTGTTCGTTTTCGGCATCTACGGACTGGTTCACATTCCCAAGCAGGAGTTTCCCGAATATACGATCCGTCAGGGCGTTGTGGTGGGCGTTTATCCGGGCGCCACGAGCGAAGAGGTCGAAGAACAGCTGGCCAAGCCGCTCGAACAGTTCCTGATGACCTACAAGGAGGTGAAGCGTGCGAAGACCACCTCCACGTCGCAGAACGGCATGTGTTACGTGATGGTCGAGCTGAACGACGACGTGAACGACAAGGACGAAGTGTGGTCGAAGATCAAGCACGGCCTTGCGGCGTTCAAGATGCAGCTTCCCGCGGGCGTCGCGGCGCTCGTGACGAACGACGACTTCGGCGACACCTCGGCCCTGCTGATCACCCTCGAATCGGACACGCGGTCGTACCGCGAACTGAAAGGGTACATGGACGACCTGAGCGACCGTCTGCGCCGCATCGAGTCGGTCTCGAACCTGCGGCCTTACGGCGTTCAGCAGGAGCAGATCTCGGTATATGCCGATCACGACCGGCTGGCGGCCTACGGCATCGGCGAGAAGGTGCTCTCCGCGGCGCTGGCTTCGCAGGGGCTGACCCCGGCGGGCGGCTCGGTGAGCAACGGCGAAACCGAAACGCCGATCCATATCGCGCCGTCGCTGGCCGGGGAGCGCGAGGTCGCGGAGCAGATCGTCTGGAGCGACCCCGAAGGCCACGTCCTGCGTGTGAAGGACGTTGCGCGCGTCGTGCGCGAATACGACGATCCGGACAGCTATATCCGCAACAACGGCCACCGCTGCGTGCTCCTCTCGATGGAGATGCGCGGGGGATACAATATCGTGGAGTACGGCCGCGAAGTGGACGAGGTGCTGCACGCTTTCATGGAGGAGCTTCCGTCCGACGTCGCGGTGCAGCGCATCGCCGATCAGGCCAAGGTCGTCGGCGACTCCGTGCACTCGTTCCTGCGCGACCTGTTCGTGGCCATGGCCATCATCATTCTGGTCATGATGCTGCTCTTCCCGCTGCGGTCGGCCGTCGTGGCGGCCGTCACGATTCCGCTCTCCACCTTCATCTCGGTGGGCGTCATGTATTTGTGCGGCATTCCGCTCAATACGGTGACCCTTGCGGCACTGGTCGTCGTGCTGGGTATGATCGTCGATAATTCGATCGTGGTGATCGACGGCTACCTCGACTACATCGGGCGCGGCCACTCGCGCTGGTATGCGGCCGTCGAGAGCGCAAGGGAGTTTTTCCCGTCGCTGCTGCTGGCGACGATCTGCATCTGCATGATTTTCTACCCGATTCTGTTCACCATGACGGGCATGATGCGCGACTTCCTGACCTATTTCCCGTGGACGATCACCATCAACCTGATGGTTTCGCTGCTGCTGGCCGTGCTGGTGATTCCGTTCCTCGAAATCGTGATCATTCCGGCGGTTCAGCCCCGCAAGGAGGGGCGTAAGAGCGTTACCGACCGTGTCCACGACGTTTACCGGCGGG
>ENA-OZDY01000413-OZDY01000413.1-human-gut-metagenome-genome-assembly--contig:-NODE-413-length-16788-cov-4.393115_pt1 | contig 16788 bp, 16 predicted proteins | sample MGYA00245063_ERZ653599 | MGnify/ENA primary metagenome ERZ653599 (study PRJEB26926, sample SAMN06165004) | human gut metagenome | biome: ENVO:00009003; feature: ENVO:2100002; material: ENVO:00002003... | reverse complement strand
CTCCTCCTCGGAGCGGAAAATGGCGGACCTGAACCGGAACATCTCCGGCAAGCAGGGCGGCCGCAGAAGAAGATAAATCCATTTCAGACTGATAACAACGCAGCCGTCTCCGGGAGAGCATCCCAGAGACGGCTGCGTCAACTTATATGTGTGAAAAATCACGCAGAAAAAGCGTCCACGCCTGCAAGGGCACATTTGATAGGGCCGATTTTCCGCGCCCCTTTTACGCCAGTCTGCGGAAGCATTTATTCTGGGTGTTGCTCCAGAAGTGGGTATCGTCGATGCCGGACACGTAGCAAACAAGCGGAGCGGAAAAGTCATTTTGCAGATAGTCAATGTCCAACTCCGGACAGTATCCCACGCTGCTGCGGTCCCGGACGCGGAAGGGATAGGCGGTTTCGCCAAGCAACTCCAGTTCCGGATACACGATGCGACAGCCGTCCTCGGAAAACAGCAGAACGGTGGTACCCGCATCGTCCACCCAGATGCCCGCAAGGGCTTCTTCCGTCACAGCGCTGTAATCCCCCGGCGCTTCGTAGCGGTACTCCGCGCGTTCCGTACGGTCTAAAATCTGCGTAAACAGGGGGAGCAGCTTCCACGCCGCCCACTTCACCCGGCCCGTGCTGCGGTACGGCTGTTCCATGGTATAGCCCGCGTCATCCAGTGCGTCATAGGCCGTCTCATCGCCCCGCATGAGGGCCTCCGCCTCCGTCAGCACCGCCGCCCATGCCCGGGCCAGCTCCGCAGAGTTTTCCATGGGCACGTTTTCATCTATCCACCTGAATACGTCCTCCTGCTCCACCGAGTTCACATCGATCCAGTCCAGCAGCTCTCCGGCGGCATAGGCGGCCCGCAGAGAGCTGCCCGCCGTGCCGGGCGCCACGGTGTAGATGTCTGTCAGCACATCTTCCAGACTCAGCGGTTCTTTTTCCTCCGGCTTTGCAGGTTCAGGTTCCGGCGTTTCATCGGGAGGTTCCGCTGCCTCCTCCCCCGGTGCCGATGGCTTCGCAGCCGGCGGATTCTCCGGCTCCCTGTTCTGCCCGCCGCAGGCGGTCAGCAGCAGCGCCAGCAGCAAACATACCTCAAGATTCTGCGTTTCATCCCATTCACCTCTCGATTTTTTATTCCGCGGCCATGCCAACACACGCAAAATACAAGACCTCCACTGGTTCCGGCCATGGCCGAAGCCGAACGCCGCACATGGATACATTGGAGCAGGCTTTCAAAGGAGACCTCAATGCCATAAGCAAGCACATCTGTATATGCTTATTATATCAATACCATGCGGAAATTCAAGCGGGACCCACAGATCTCCGGCTTCAAGGCGGCAAAGGAGGCACAGAAAATTCAGAATCACGGCTCCCCCGCCGCTTGCAGTCATGCGCTCTATCGACCTAAAAAACCACGCGGTCAGCCTCTCGGCTGACCGCGTGGTTCCACAAGTATTCTGTTTTTACTGTACGGAATTTTTCATTCTCCACACGATGGCAGAGACCTGACCGCGGGTCAAGGTGTTGTTGGGCTTATAGGTGCTGGTGCCGTTGGAGAAGTACCCCTCAATGATACCGGCGGCATTCAGCGCCTGCACATAGACGTCATTGGTGTCGGTAAAGGGTTTCTTGCTAGGCAGACCGGTGGTAGAAAGCTTCAACGCCTTGGCGGCGATCTGCGCGATCTGCAGACGGGTGATAGGCCCGTTCAGCTTGGGATTGCCGGACACCAGTCCGGCAGCCTTGGCCTTCGCCAGATAGCCGCTGAAGGGGCTGCCCTTCACCGTGGGGGCCTGCTCGCCGTAGCCCGCCGCCAGCATGATGAGCTTCAGGGCCGCGCCGTAAGTAATGGTATTCTTCTCTTGAAACGTTCCGTTGCTGTAGCCGGAGATAACATTGGCGCTGGCAAGTTCCGTAACATACTTATAGCACCAGGTGGAGGTGGAGATATCCGTAAACTTCTTCACGCTGTCCACCACGCCGATGGAGACCACACCGGCCCCCAAAGCGGTGCCGCTGCTGCTCAATGCCACATAGGGAATGGAGACAGAACCGGTGAACCCACTGTTGGGAATGAAGCGCAGCTGACCCATGGAATCAGTTCCATTTCCATAGCTGTAAGCGCTGGTGGTATCCGCCGCATAGGAGCCAACGTACAGAACACCGGCAGTGGAGGCAGGCAGCTCCAGCAGCTGGATGCTGCTAAGGCCGAAGCCAGTGGCGGATGCCACCGCGGAATACACAGAGTTTGCCGGGAAGTTCACGGAGGTACCCTTGGTGGTCACGCTGTAAACCTCAGACACCGGAGAAGCCGTCACACTGATCAGAATGGTTGCAGAAACAGCCGTTCCGCTGCTGCTGTATCCGGTAAAGGTGAGGGCTGTGCAGTAATTGCTGCCGCTGGGGATGTAGGTCAGCTCGGAGAGATCATATTCCGATGCAGAGGCGGGACTGTAGGAGAAAATCATACTGCCCGCCATAGAAGCGGTGAGCTGCGTCCGCGTCGCGCCGTACTTGCTGGCATTGTAATAGTTGTAGTATAGACTGCCGGTAGCGGGTACACTGGTCAGCGTCAGATACTGCAAGGACCCGCCGGAGGTGTACTTACGGAAAAGGCGGGCAATGTCATTGGCGTTGATCTGCAGGGCGGTGTTGGGCGTGGTATTGTAGCGGATGTTGCCCACATATCGGGATGTTACCGCAGATGTACCGGTGGTGATGACCAGTGTACCGGTGGTCGACTGATCGCATTTGCTGTTTTTTCCGCCGTAAAGGGTGAAGCTCAGCGTAATACTGCCCGAGAAGGTCCGATCCGCCACAAAGCTCAAATCGTCCAGGCTGTAATCCGCATCTTCGTAGCTGTCATAACCAAATGTGGTTCCGGACAGGCTGGAACGGGTAAAGGCTGTCTCATTCCGCTTGCCGTACCGGGAATAGAGGGTACCGGCATTGTTGAACGCACTGTCAGGCCGGCTGAATTCCACATACTTGAAGCTGCCGGTGCAGCTGCTGTTCTCATAGATCTTCTCAAAATCGTCATCGTCAAAGGTAACTTCCTCACCGGCTTTCACCGTGTAAGTAATGTCACCCTTGCTGGAGGATGCAGATTTAGAAGATGTGATTTTCAGGGTTCCGCTGACAGAATCATTCTCCTTGCTGCCTCTCCCGCCGTAAGCTGTAAATGCAATCTCAATACTATCGGAAAAAGACTTATCCGCCACAAAGCTCAGTTCGTCCAGATCATAGTCACCATAGTCGCTGTCACCGTAGTAGAACTTGTAATCGTCCAGTTCAGAGCGGGTAAAAGAGGTTGCATTCCGCTTGCCGTACCGGGAATAAACGGTACCGGCATTGCTGTAATCAGAGGAAGGCTTTTCAAATACCACATACTTCATCGTGCCGGAGCCGCCAGCATTGTCATAGGCATTAACAAAATCTTCATCGTCAAAGGTAACTTCCTCGCCGGGCTTCACCGTATAGGTGATGTCCCCCTTGGAGGAACCGGAACCGCCGCCGACTTTAATATCCATGGTGCCGTACACATAATTCTTGCCGTCGGCGTCATAGATCTCAAATTTCAGCCGCAGCGTGCCGCTGTCGGCCCGGCGGTTGGCTTCAAATGTCAAGCCATCCAACGCGTAGTCCATATTCTTGGGCACATCGTGGCTGTCATAATAAAACCATGTGTTACGCAGATCGCTTTCACTGAGGCTCACAGTCTTATCATAGTAATTCACAGCGGTCAAGTACCCATAGTCATCCAGATCGCTGTAATCGGTGAATACCACATAGCTGGGATCACCACTATATTCACTTCTGTAAAGGTCGCGGAACTCCCGCTCTTTGAATGATACAGAGTCCCCCTTATCCACTTCATAAGTCAGATCCGCTGAAGATTTTGCGGACACGGCCGGGACCATCGTCATGACCATGACCAGCGTCAGCAGAAAGGCCGGAAGCCGTTTTCTGAAAAATCGTCTCATAAAAAACCTCCTAAATTCAGTTTAACATCCATGTATACTTCTATAAACCTACCATAGCGGAAAGTCACTTTGCAATCATGAACAAATTGTGAACAAGATGCTACAATCCGGTTAAAATTTATCGCTGCGAACAGCCGGAATTTTTTACACCACAGCGGGCATTTCCTTCTCGTGAAACAGTCCTCCAAGCCGGACCCGCTTTTCATGCCGCGCCGCCCTTCTCCAGCCGCGGAAAAGGGGTTTGTATTTTGAGGAAATATCTGCTATAATAAAGGTCAACCTTAGAAAACTTGGCGGCCGGACGCTGCTGCGGGCCGTGTGCCCCCGGCGAACACGCCCGGAGAAATTCCGGGCCGCAGCTTGGGACGATAGGAAGTAATGCGATGATCGATCAATATGGCCGGACAATTGATTATCTGCGGCTGTCGGTAACGGACCTTTGCAATTACCGATGCCAATATTGTATGCCGGCGGACGGCGTGGAAAAGGGTCCCCATGGGGCCGTCCTCTCCGTAGAGGAATACGGCGAGATCGCCCGGGCTGCGGTGAAGCTGGGAATTCGGAAGATCCGTTTGACCGGCGGAGAACCGCTGGTGCGGCGAGGGATTCTGGACGTCTGCCGAACGCTGCGGGCCATCCCGGAACTGAAGGAGCTTTGCCTCACCACCAACGGCAGCCTGCTGCCAAAACTGGCAAAGCCCCTGCAGGAAGCTGGAGTGGACCGGCTGAACATCAGTCTGGACACCCTGCGGGCGGAGCGATTCCGGGAAATCACCCGCCGGGGAGATCTGGATGACACCTTTGCGGGCATCCGGGCAGCGGAGGATGCCGGATTTCAGAATTTGAAGCTGGACACCGTGCTGATGGGCGGCGTGAACGATGACGAGATCGAGGATTTTCTGAGCCTGACGAAAGAGCACCCCTGGGAGGTGCGGTTCATCGAACTGATGCCTATGGGGCCGTGTGCGGCATGGCCAAAGGAACGCTTTCTGCCGGTGACGGAGGTTCTGAACCGATTCCCGGCGCTGGAGGAGATCGAACCCAATGGCGTGGCCCGGCGGTACCGCCTGCCGGGGGCCATGGGGACTGTGGGGCTGATCGCCCCCATGAGCCACGAGTTCTGTGGAGCGTGCCGCCGCATCCGGGTAACGGCGGACGGCAAGCTGAAGGGCTGCCTCCACAGCCGGGAGGAAATCTCCCTCCGGGGACTTCACGGCAGGGAATTGGAGGACGCCATCCTCCGGGGCATCCTGCAAAAGCCCAAGGGGCACCATCTCACGGAACATGCCAGCGATACGCCCCGGACCATGAATGAGATCGGAGGCTGAACCATGGGAGAACTGACCCATTTCAACGAGCAGGGCCGCGCCCGGATGGTGGACGTGACGGAGAAAGCCGTGACCCACCGGCGGGCGGTGGCGGCGGGGGAGATCCGCGTATCACCGGAAACTATGGCCCACATCAAAAACGGTACCCTGAAAAAGGGAGACGTGCTGGCGGTGGCCCAGGTGGCGGGCATCCAGGCCGCCAAGCACAACTGGGAGCTGATCCCTATGTGCCACCCCCTGCCCCTGACGGGCATCGACATCACGTTCCGCCTGTCCGATGCGCCGTGCATGGTGGAGATACAGGCGGCGGTCACCTGCACCGGCGTCACCGGCGTGGAGATGGAGGCTCTGACTGCTGTTTCCGTGGCGGCTCTCACCGTTTACGATATGTGCAAGGCGGTGCAGAAGGACATGGAGATCACCAACATCCGCCTGCTGGAAAAATCCGGCGGCAAGAGTGGAGACTATAAGCGAGAGGACTGATAAAACCATGGCAAGGGTCGTATCCGTCAATATCAGTGAGAAAAAGGGAACGCTGAAAAAGCCCGTTCCGGAAATTGAATTGAAACTGCGCCACGGCATCGTGGGGGACGCCCATGCCGGTGACTGGCACCGCCAGATCTCTCTGCTGGCGGAGGAAAGCATCGACACCATGCGCCCCCGCTCCCCCGTTGCTCTGGACCCCGGCGTATTCGCGGAGAACATCAACACGGAGGGCATCGACCTCAAACACCTGCCCGTGGGGACCCACCTGCGGATCGGCGGGACGGAGGTGGAGGTGACGCAGATCGGCAAGGAGTGCCACAATGACTGCGCCATCAAAAAGGCGGTAGGCAAGTGCGTCATGCCCACCGAGGGCATTTTTGCCATTGTTGTAAAGGAGGGCGTTGTCAGGCCCGGAGACGAAATTGAGGTGCTGAAGTGAAGCTGATCCGAACAGAGGAGGCCGTGGGCCACGTGCTGTGCCACGATATGACCCAGATCATCAAGGATCAATATAAGGACGCCCGGTTCCGCAAGGGCCACATCGTCACAGAGGACGATATCCCCGTGCTGCTGAGCATGGGCAAGGAGAACCTGTATGTCTGGGAGATGACACCCGGTATGGTCCACGAAAATGACGCGGCGGAGCGGCTGCTGGCCCTGTGCGGTCAGGAGAACATGCTCCGCAGCGAGACGAAAGAGGGCAAGATCGAGCTGAAAGCCGCCTGTGACGGCCTGTTCCGGGTGGACAGCCAGCGGCTCATCGCCGTCAACTCCCGGGAGGACGTGATGATCGCCACCCGGAAGGGCAATACCGCCGTGAAAAAGGGCGACAAGCTGGCGGGGATGCGGGTCATCCCTCTCATCATCAAGGAGGAAACACTGCAAGCCGCTGAGCAGGCAGCGGGCGCCGGCCCTCTGTTGGAGCTGCTGCCCTATGTGAAGAAAACCGCCGCCATCGTGGCCACCGGCAGCGAGGTGAAGAAGGGTCTCATTCAGGACACCTTCACCCCGGTAGTGAAGGAGAAGCTGGCGGCCTACGGTATCGAGACCATCTCCATCGCCTATTCCGGCGACGGCGTAGAAAATGTGGCCAACGCCATCGGCGAAGCCCGGAAAACCAGCGCGGACCTGATCCTGTGCACCGGCGGCATGAGCGTGGACCCGGATGACAACACCCCCGGCGGTATCCGGGCGAGCGGCGCACGGATCGTCACTTACGGCGCACCCGTGCTGCCGGGTGCCATGTTCCTGCTGGGCTATTTTGAGGACGGCACCCCCATCTGCGGCCTGCCCGGCTGTGTGATGTATGCCGGGGCCACCATTTTCGACCTGGCGCTCCCCCGGATCGCCGCAGGCGTGGAACTGACCCGCAGAGACTTCGCCGTGATGGGCGAGGGCGGGCTGTGCCTTGGCTGCAAGCCCTGTCACTGGCCCAACTGCCCCTTCGGAAAATAAAAGCGAGAGCGCCCAAGCGCGCTCCTGCTTTTCCGAACCGTTCATCTTGATTGAGTATCACGCTTTACTCTGTAAAGTCGAGATAGATTTTTCATCGAATCAGGAAGGAAGAACCAACATGAAAAAGTATTTGTCCCTGCTGCTGGCCCTGTGCCTGACCTTGTCCCTCACCTCCTGCGGCGGTAAAACCGACACCAGTGCCGACGCCGCTGACGGTTCTCAGACGCAGGACAACGCCCCCACGGAAACCCCCGCCGGTGAGCCGGTGGAGCTGATCGTGTTCGCTGCCGCCTCTATGACGGAGACCATGAACCAGCTCAAGGAAATGTACGAGCAGAACAACCCCAACGTGACCGTTACATATAACTTCGATTCCTCCGGCAAGCTGCTCACCCAGATCAAGGAGGGCGCGGACTGCGATCTGTTCATCTCCGCCGCACCCCAGCAGATGAACGCCATGGACGGCAGCCTCATCGGTGATGCCGAGAAGAACCCCGACGGGCTTGACCTCATCGTCACCGACAGCCGTGTGGACCTGCTGGAAAATAAGGTGACGCTCACCGTTCCCGCCGGCAATCCCAAGGGCATTGAGAGCTTTGACCAGCTTGCCGAGCTGCTGAAGGGCGGTGATGTGATGCTGGCCATCGGCAACAGCGACGTGCCCGTGGGCCAGTACACCCTGAATATCTTCAACTACTACGGCATCGACGAGACCGCCGTCGCAAATAAGCTGACCTACGGCAACAACGTGAAGGAGGTGGCCGCTCAGGTCAGCGAGGGTGCCGTGGACTGCGGCATCATCTACGCCACCGACGCCCACTCCGCCGGTCTGACGGTGGTGGACAGCGCCACTGCCGAGATGTGCGGTCAGGTCATCTACCCCGCCGCCGTGCTCAAGGGAGACAAGGAGGATGCCGCCCAGGACTTCCTGGCCTATCTCCAGACCGACGCGGCCATGACCGTGTTTGAGTCCGTGGGCTTCTCCGCCGCTTGACCGAGAACTATTTCTGAAAAGGCCGACGATAAATCGCTTGCCCGCCGCTGATACGGCGGCGGGCCGTCGGTCTCCCATCCCTTCCCCCTCAGGAGGTAACTTATGGACCTGTTTCCCCTATGGAACTCGCTGCGTGTTGCGGCTATTTCCACGGCGATCGTCTTTTTTGCCGGGGTTTTCGCGGCGTACTATATCGCCCGCCTGCCCCGGCTGGTGAAGGGCGTTCTGGACGTGGTGCTGACGCTGCCGCTGGTGCTGCCCCCCACCGTCATCGGCTATCTGCTGCTGCGGCTGCTGGGGCCAAAGCGGATCCTCGGCGCGTGGCTGCTGCGTCATTTCGACGTGAAGGTGGTGATGACCTGGTGGTCCGCCATCTTTGCCACCGCCGTGGTGATCTTCCCGTTGATGTACCGCACCGCCCGCGGAGCCTTCGAATCCTTTGACGAAACGCTGGCCTACTCCGGACAGACACTGGGCCTTTCCAACGCCTATATCTTCTGGCACATCCGGATGCCCTGCTGCCGGCAGGGCATCTTAGCGGGAACGGTGCTGGCCTTCGCCCGGGCCTTGGGCGAATACGGCGCTACCAGCATGATCGCCGGGTACACCCCCGGCAAGACCGCCACCATCTCCACCACGGTCTACCAGCTTTGGCAGACCAGCAATGACGCGTTGGCTATGAAATGGGTAATGGTCAACCTAAGCATCTCCGCCGTGGTGCTACTGACGGTGAATATGCTGGAACGCCGGGACTTTCTGGTGTCCGGCGGGAAAAGGAGGGGGACGGCTTGAGCCTGTTTGTGGAGATTGAAAAGCAGCTGGGGAATTTCCATCTGGACGTCCGTTTTCAGGCGGAGACGGAAACGCTGGCCCTGCTGGGGGCCTCCGGCTGCGGCAAGAGCATGACCCTCAAATGCATCGCGGGGATCATGACCCCGGATCGGGGGCGGATCGTGCTGAACGGCCGGGTGCTGTTTGACAGCGAGGCCAGGATCGACCTGCCGCCCCAGCAGCGCCGGGTGGGGTATTTATTCCAGAATTACGCCCTGTTCCCCACCATGACGGTGGAGAAAAACATCCTCTGCGGCATCCGCTCCGGCTCCAAGGCGGAAAAAGCTGCCGCGCTGTCGGCGACCCTCCACCACTTTCGGCTGGAGGGTCTGGAAAAGCGGTATCCCGCCCAGCTTTCCAGCGGACAGCAGCAGCGGGTGGCGCTGGCAAGGATTCTCTGCTCCCAGCCGGAGGTCATTTTGCTGGACGAGCCGTTTTCCGCGCTGGACAGCTATCTGAAATGGGACTTGGAGCTGAAGCTGTCCGATTTTCTGGAGAATTTCTCCGGACCGATTTTATGGGTGTCCCATGACCGGGGCGAGGTGTTCCGCAACTGCAAGCGGGTGTGCGTATTGGATCAGGGGGCCTCGCAAGGAACCTTCACTCTGCGGCAGCTGTTTCACGAGCCAGAAACGGAGGCTGCCGCCCGACTCTCCGGGTGTAAAAACATCGTGGAGGCCGTACCGGCAGGCAGCGCCGTAACGCTGCCCGCGTGGGGTCTGACGCTGAACTGCGGGAAACCGGTCCCGGCGGATGTCCGTCAGGCAGGCATCCGGGCAAGACACGTGATGACGGTGCCGGAGGGCACCCCGGACGCTTTCTACTGCACGGTGGAGCGGGTCATTCAGGATGTGTTCACCACCATCGTCCTGCTGCGGCCGAAGGGAGCCGCGTCCGGTGCCCCCCTCCTGCGGATGGAACTGGAACGGGACGATTGGCGGCGGCTGAACCGCCCGGAGGGGCTTTGGATCGCCGTCCAGCCAAGGGATATTCTACTGTTGAAATGAGGAGATGAGCGTATGTATCATGCTGCTGTATTGACGGTCAGCGACCGTGTTTCCCGGGGCGAGCGCCCCGACGAGGGTGGTCCGCTGGTGGCGGAACTGCTGAAAAACGCGGGCTATGAGGTGGTCCGGACCGCTGTGGTGCCGGACGAGCAGGCGCAGATCGAAGCGGCGCTGCGGCAGATGGCCGACGGCGGTGACATTCAACTGCTTGTGACCACCGGCGGCACCGGCTTCGCTCCCCGGGACGTGACCCCGGAGGCCACCCTTGCCGTGTGCGACCGGCTAACCCCCGGCATCCCGGAGGCCATGCGTTACGCCTCCATGCAGATCACCAGCCGTGCCATGCTGTCCCGGGCGCAGGCGGGCATCCGGAAAGGGACCTTGATCCTAAACCTCCCCGGTTCCCCCAAGGCGGCTAAGGAGAATCTGGAGGCGGTGCTGCCCACCATCGGTCACGGTCTGGAAATGCTCTCCGGCCGCCCCGCCGATTGCGCCAAGCTGACGGACTGACATAGAATTTTTCAGAATCGGATACTTTCCCGGTAAGCAAAAAAATCGGCACCTGCTTTTGGCAGGTGCCGATTTCTGTTATCCTATCATGCGCTTGAATTTTTGGCGTAAGTGGCGTAAGTTTGGCGTAAATCCGCTTTTGCCCACTCAAAAAATCAAGCGATTTCAAGGCTTTGCGGTGTCTCTTAGTACATGCCGCCCATGCCGGGATCAGCGGGAGCAGCAGGTGCGGGGGGTTCGGGCTTGTCGGCCACCAGGGACTCGGTGGTCAGCACCATGGCGGAGACGGAAGCGGCGTTCTCCAGAGCGGAGCGGGTCACCTTGGCGGGATCGATGATACCGGCGGCGACCATGTCGCAGTACTCCTCCTTGTAAGCGTCGAAGCCGTAGCCCAGCTTGCCGGAATTGCGGACCTTCTCCAGGATCACGGAGCCGTCCAGGCCGGCGTTGGCAGCGATCTGGCGGATAGGAGCTTCCAGAGCCTTGGCGATGATGCGGACACCGGTCTTCTCGTCGCCGTCCACGCTGTCCAGCAGAGCTTCCACAGCGGGGATGATGTTCACGAAGATGGTGCCGCCGCCGGCGACCACGCCTTCCTCAACGGCGGCGCGGGTGGCGTTCAGAGCGTCCTCAATGCGGAGCTTCTTCTCCTTCATCTCGGTCTCGGTAGCAGCGCCCACCTTGATGACAGCCACGCCGCCGGCCATCTTGGCCAGACGCTCCTGCAGCTTCTCCTTATCGTAGTCGCTGGTGGTGTTGGCGATCTGGCTGCGGATCTGAGCCACGCGGTCCTTGATGGCGGTGGCATCACCGGCGCCGTCCACGATGGTGGTGTTCTCCTTGGTGACCTTCACCTGACGGGCACGGCCCAGCATATCCACGGTAGCGGTCTTCAGCTCCAGGCCAACTTCCTCGCTGATGACGGTGCCGCCGGTCAGAATGGCGATATCCTGCAGCATCTCCTTGCGGCGGTCGCCGAAGCCGGGAGCCTTGACGCACACCACGTTCAGGGTGCCCCGCAGGCGGTTCACGATCAGGGTGTTCAGAGCCTCGCCCTCAACATCCTCAGCCACGATGACCAGCTTCTTGCCGGACTGGACCAGTTGCTCCAAGATGGGCAGGATGTCGGAGATGACGGAGATCTTCTTATCGGTGATGAGGATATAGGCGTCGTCAATGACGGCCTCCATCTTCTCGGTATCGGTGACCATATAGGGGGTGATATAGCCCCGGTCGAACTGCATGCCTTCCACGACCTCGCTGTAGGTCTCGGCGGTCTTGGACTCCTCAATGGTGATGACACCGTCGGCGGAAACCTTCTCCATGGCATCGGCGATCAGCTTGCCGATCTCCTCGTCGCCGCTGGAAACAGCGCCGACACGGGCGATGTCGTTGGAGCCGTCCACCTTCTTGGCCTGCTTCTTGACCTCGGCCACGGCGGCTTCCACAGCCTTGGCCATGCCCTTCTTCACCACAATGGGGTTGGCGCCTGCGGCCAGGTTCTTCAGACCTTCGTGGATCATGGCCTGTGCCAGCAGCGTAGCGGTGGTGGTACCGTCGCCGGCAACATCGTTGGTCTTGGTGGAGACCTCCTTCACCAGCTGTGCGCCCATGTTCTCAAAGGGATCGGGCAGCTCCACTTCCTTGGCGATGCTGACGCCGTCGTTGGTGATGAGGGGAGCGCCGTACTTCTTATCCAGAACAACGTTGCGGCCCTTGGGACCCAGCGTGATCTTTACGGTATCGGCCAGAGCGTCAACGCCGGCCTGCAGAGCCTTGCGGGCTTCATCGCCGCGCATAATGAGCTTAGACATAATTCATACCTCCGAATTTTTCTTAAAGTGGGGGACTGCGTCCCCCCTTTGCCCGTAAAGGGCACGCCGCATCCGTAAAGCAGCAAAGCTGCTAACGGCTGCGCAGTAGATTTCCCCTCGCCAGTTTGTGAACTGGCGACGCCGTCCAGGACGGCTGGGGTCAAGGAATTTTTGCCACGCACATGTCGCGGCAAAAATCAATTCAAGCATTTTGTCAGGACACATGCCCCACCGTTCCTTCATCCCCTTCCGGAGCAAACCAGCGAAGCGTTTGTGCCGGAAAAACGAGGAGCAGTGGAACGAGCGAGCTTTGGCCGCAAGGCCGAAGCGAGGGATGTGCAGCTTGTGACGAGTTACTCGACGATGGCCAAGATATCGTTCTGACGGACAACTACGTACTCCACGTCCTCCAGGGTCACCTTGGTGCCGGCATACTGGCTGGTGATGACCTTATCGCCGGGCTTCACGGTCATGGTGACTTCCTTGCCGTCTACCATGCCGCCGGGGCCCACGGAAATGACCTCAGCCACAGAGGGCTTCTCCTTCGCGGAGCCGGTGAGGATGATGCCGCCCTTGGTGGTCTCCTCGGTCTCTACCATTTTCAGGATCACACGATCAGCTAACGGGGTAAGTTTCATGTTGGGTTCCTCCTTGTATATTTTCATATGATAAACAATTTCAGCGTTAGCACTCAGTCTCCTTGAGTGCTAACGCTGTTATCATAGTACAACTGTCCCGGTTTGTAAAGGGGTAATTTGTAAATAAGTTATGAAGTTTCCATTGGGGAAAATCGTCGGTTCCCGCCCTCACTTGGGACCGGCACCGTAATTGGGATCACAGCCCTTGGGTCCGAAGAAATTCAACCTTTTTTCCGACAAAGTCAGACGCACATCCCGGCTGTGGATGGTCTCCCCGTCCAGACAGGTCACAATGTCATCTTCCGACTGGATGCGGACGTTTTTGGCAGTCACCACCCGGATCACCTCCGGCGGCAGCGAGCGGTAGCGACCAGCGGAATAGGCGCTGAACAGCCCTGCGAACTTCATGCGGCTGATGTTCTTCACCAGCACCGTATGTAAAACGCCATCGTCCATTCGGGCCTCCGGCACCGGCGTGGAGCCGCCGCCGTAATACCGTCCGTTGCACATGGACACCAGAGCAAAGTCATCCTCGATGACCTCGTCATCCAGCGTTACCCGCCAGTGCTGGCCAATGCCCCGGAACAGGAAATTCACCGCCACGGCGGCCAGATAGCTGCCCCGGCCGCTGAGAAAGGGGGAATCCCCCAGCTCATGGACGCTCTCCGCCACCCGGGCGTCAATGCCGCTGCAGGCAATGGTCAGACATTGGCGGCCGTTGCAGTCGATAAGGTCCAGAGGATGGACCTCCCCGTCCCAGAGGTTTTCCGCGTCCGTAAACTTGGCGGCGTCCGGACCGAAGTTTTTCAGAAAATCGTTGCCGGTCCCGATGGGGATGCAGGTCACAGCCGCATTGTCAAAGCCTGCCGCACCGTTGACCACCTCGTTCAGAGTGCCGTCCCCGCCGCAGGCGTAAAGCCGGACCTCCTCCCCGGAGGACACCAGCCGTCGGGCGATCTCCTCCGCGCCGCCGGACCGCTGGGTCAGCAGACATTGGCAAGTCAGGCCATGCTGCCGCAGACGGTCCGCCATTTCATAAATGCGGCCCGTCTGGTCCTTTTTCCCGGCATGGGGGTTAATGATGAAGATATGCTGCACGGGTGACCGCTCCCCTTTCAACCGAAACCGTCAAATTCTGATTACAAATTGTCATTTTTGCCCGCATGATTGCTTTTTGTATAAAATTCTCCGGTCATCTTCCGTACATAAAGGCGTCGCACTTGATCATGTTCCCCACAAAATCTTTGATTTTGCGGGGGCCCCGGATCTTACCTGACCGGTCAGGCAAAGCCCGCCCGGTCCAAGGTTTTGTCTGCGGCAAAACGCTTGCGCGCCGTTGACGCGGCGTCGGCGCGCTGCGCCGTTACGGCATGATCTCCGGTCATCTTCCGTACATGAAGGCGTCGCACTTGATCATGCCGTTGTAGAGCTTGCGCTTTTTGTCGGCGGGTCGGCCGAAGCACCGCTCAAATTCCGTGTGGGAGCTGAGCACCAGCACTCGCCACTTGGGAGGCAGATCCCGGAGGGCTGCGCCGAACATTCGATACAGATCCTCGGCCTCCTTCTTTTCCAGCAGCCGCTCGCCGTAGGGCGGGTTGGTCACCAACTGGCCGTATTCGCTGTCCCGGTGGAATTTTCCCGCGTCTGCCACTTCAAAACGGATGCAGTCCTCCACACCGGCCAGCTCCGCGTTGTGCCGCGCCAGCTCCACAGCGGCGGGGTCAATATCGCCGCCCCAGATGTCATAATGGCCGTGGAACTCCTTATCCATGGCCTCGTCACCGGCCTCCAGCCACAGCTTTGAGTCCATGTTTTTCCACTTCTGAGCGGCAAAGCTGCGGTCCAGGCCCGGCGCCCGGTTCTTGGCGATAAGGGCTGCCTCGATGGGGATGGTGCCGCTGCCGCAGAAGGGATCGCAGAAGGGATCCTTTCCCCGGTAACGGGAGAGGGTCACCAGCGCTGCCGCCAGCGTTTCCCGCAGGGGCGCACCCATGTTTTTAGCCCGGTAACCCCGCTTGTAAAGGCCCTCGCCAGAGGTGTCCAGATACAAGGTCGCTACATCCTTGATGATGGAAAACTGGATCTGATACCGGCTGCCGGACTCCGGCAGGGTCTCCACGCCGTACTTCTCCCCCAGCCGCTTAGCGGACGCCTTTTTCATGATGGACTGGCAGGCGGGGACCGAATGAAGCTGAGAGTTCAGGGAATAGCCCTTTACAGGGAATTCGCCGTCCCGTGGGATATAGTCCTCCCAGGGCAGGGCGTAGACCCCCTGAAACAGCGCCTCAAAATCACGGGCCGGGAAGGAGCCAAGCTCCATCAGCACCCGCGCACCGCAGCGGAGGTTGATGTTCAGCCGGGCAATGTCAGCCAAAGTCCCTTCACAGTGGACCCGGCCGTTTTCCGCCCGGACATTTTTTAAGTCCAGACGGCGCATCTCGTCCGCCACCAGACTTTCCAAACCAAACAGACAGGGAACCGTCAGTGTCATGGTCCATGTCTCCTTTCAACTTTCAAAACTATATTAGGGTCAGTATAACAGACTGTCCGCCGATCCGCAACCGGAAACCGTGCTCCCACCGCAAATTGGAAGTGGTTTTTCGCCAAAAACTGTGCTATACTGCAAGCAGAAATGGATTTTGCAAAAAAGGAGGGTTCTTTGATGATGAACTGGATCTGGCTGGGGGCTGTGGTGGCCTTCGGCGTTTTGGAGGCCGCTACCGCGGCATTGGTATCCATTTGGTTTGTAGGCGGTGCGGCGGTGGCTCTGCTGGCGTCCTTTTTAGGTGCAGCGCTGTGGCTTCAGATTGCCCTGTTTCTGGCGGTCTCCGTGGGTATTCTGGCGGCGGTCCGGCCCCTGATAAAGCGAGCCAACGCAAAAACCGTCCCCACGAATCTGGACCGGGTCATCGGCTGTACTGCCCGGGTAACAGAGGAAATCGACAACGAGGCCGGCACCGGGGCCGTGTATGTAGAGGGCAAGACCTGGACCGCCCGCAGCAGCGACGGCACGGTGCTGCCCATCGGGACCCGCGTGATCGCGGAGAGGATGGAGGGCGTCAAGCTCTATGTGAAGCCGGAGCCGGTAAGCTCCACGCGGCAGAGCTGACCGCTTAACTGAATAAAACCCCCTGTGAGGAAGCGGCTATGCCGTTTCCCGCAGGGGGTTTTTATCTTCTATCTTCGGATGGATGCCCCATCGCGCACTCGGAAGATTTTTGTTTTGATCCGCCCCAGTACAAGAGGTTCCATTCAATTTCGATTTGACAGAGTCCCTGTAAGCACCCGGCCAAAGCAGATCAGCGTCCCGGCCTCCGCTGCAGGCAAGGTCACATCCCCATCCGCACGGCGGCGATTCAGGGAAAACAAATATACCGTACCGGAATCGTCCCGGTCATACTGCCGGCAAAGGACCTTGCCGTTCACGCTGAAAATACCCACATCTCCCTCTCGCAGAGGCGTGCGGCTCACATACGCCACCGCGCCGTCCTCCAGATAGGGGGCCATAGCGTCCCCGCTGATGCGGACGGCAAATTCCGCCGTCTGCGGCACTTGCTCTGTGACGGAGATCTCATCAAAATCCTCTCCCGGCACTGCGGAAACACAGCCAACCGCCGCCAGCGTATGGTACAGGGGGATGATCCTGCCCTCGGGCCGCTCCGCCGGGAGCGGGGACGTCTCCTGTCGGCAGGCCCACAGCGCTTCGGTCACAGACTGCACCGTCTGTCTCTTATACACATCTGACGCTGCCG